>C687J29651_10000416_pt1 | contig 16889 bp, 15 predicted proteins | sample RifCSP13_1_FD_29651 | JGI IMG/M metagenome (IMG submission 29651) | reverse complement strand
AGGTCTCTCAACAAACGATTATATCTGTTTTCTTAATTTTTATTAATAAGCTGATAAGGTTGATGAGATCTATTTTAGTTTTTTACTAAGGTTTGCACTATAAGATATTTAACCCACAAGAGCTTATTTCTTTTTCCGAAACCTTAGTAACCACATATACTATAGTTAGACATAACCATATCAGCTTATTTCTCAGAATTGTATCATGATGTATAGTATAATAATACAGAAACTGAGATTTATTTCGGATAGATATGTATTTATTTGTTATGAATATTGGATTTGTGCGCAAATAAACTTTTTGTACTTTCAATCGAAAAAAAGAATAATTTATGCTTATAGATATCGCCCCGGTAACACCGCCGTACAAGGTCGCGCAATCAGCAGCGGCTGAAGAACTGAAAAAACGTATGGGAAATAAATCTGCCGTTTCTAGAATGATTGATGCGGCTGCCTTTTATTCGGGAATTGAATCGCGCTGCATTGTAATGCCCGATGCAGAGCTGAATGCGGAAAACAAATTTTATTCAGTTAACGGAGAGTATGTTTCTCCCGATACTGAAAGAAGAATGAAAGAATATGAACATTGGTCTAAAAAACTTACAGCTAATGCGGTTGGTGATTTGTTCAAAAAAAATAATGTTGATCCTAAAAGCATTGATCGTTTAATCACAATATCATGCACGGGATTTTTCGCTCCCGGACTTGATTATCATCTCATTCAAGAATTTCAAATTCCTCACAATGTAAAACGAACCAACATCGGTTTCATGGGTTGTGCCGCTTCTCTGATTGGTTTTAATTTAGTTCTTGAGGCAATGAATTCTGCCGATGGCAACAGTTCAAATACTTTATTGGTTTCAGTTGAGTTGTGCAGTCTTCATTTACAAACTGAACCAACGAGAGATAACATTTTAGCAAATATGATTTTTGCCGATGGATGTGCTGCTGCTTTGTTCTCAAATGGTAATTCAAATTCTTTAAAGCCAAAATTTAAGCTGCTAAGCACATCATCATANTTGTTTGATAACTCATCCACATTTATGGGATGGAAGATTGGTAATTTTGGTTTTGAAATGACTCTTTCTCCTGAGCTTCCCAAGATAATTCTTGAATCGGCAGTTCCGGCTTTGGAGAATATTTTAAGCAAGAATAATATTAGGAAAGAAGAGATAAAGCATTGGGCTTTACATCCCGGTGGTCGAGCAATTCTGGATGCGCTTCAAAAGGGTTTAAGCTTAACCGATGAACAAATGCAGCCATCAAGAAAAGTTTTGAGAAATTTTGGAAATATGTCTTCAGCTTCGATACTTTTTGTGTTAAAAGAAATTATGGATTCACAGATTGTTAAACCGAATGAATATTGCTGTGCTGTTGCATTTGGTCCGGGATTAACAATGGAAATAGCTTTATTGAAAGGTATGTAATGTTTCTGAAAAAAGTTTCGCAGCCGGAATTGATGGATGATTTTTCTATCCAGGATGAAAGGATAGATTTAGCATTGCGTGAGCTTCGGCTTATCAATTATTTTCTTGGAGGAAATACCGGATCGAAGTGCGGTGTTTNAAAAATGATTTCTGGCTTACCGAATGATAAAATTTATCTTCTCGATGCAGGTTCAGGTTCTTCGGATGTTTTGGATGATTTAAANAAGAAGNANAAATCNGTTCAGGTCATTTCGCTCGATAGGAACAAGCGAGTTTGCAATTTTATAAAGAAGAACAATAATTTTAAGCCGATGATTGTNTGTGCCGATGCTATTAATTTACCATTCAAGAAAAAATCAATTGACATCATTCACGCTTCATTGTTCCTTCATCATTTTGATNACGAAANCTTAAAAAACATTTTGAGAAACTTCTTTGAAGTTGCAAAACAGGGAATAGTAATTAATGATCTAAGACGTTCGCTGCTTGCGTTCCTTGGGATAAAAATTCTCACTTTAATTTTCTCAAGAAGCGAATTGGTTAAGAGTGATGCCCCGACATCGGTGAGAAAAGGATTTGTCAAATCTGAGTTAACTGATTTATTAGAAGAGATGCATTTCTCCAATTATGAAATTGGAAGGAAATGGGCGTTCAGGTGGCTAATTACGGCATATTTATAATCCCTCATAATCACATTAAATTAATTTCATGCAGCATGAAATAGCAATCATTGGCGGCGGTCCCTCAGGCTCAACGGCGGCAATTTATCTTGCCGAATTTGGTTTTGATGTTTGTCTTATCGAAAAGAAAATATTTCCGCGCGAAATTCTTTGTGGTGAATTCCTTTCTCGAGAGGTTGTAAAAAATCTTAAAGAATTAAATTTGTTCAACCACTTCTTAAAACTGAAGCCAAATCCAATAAGTTCATTTGCAATGTTTTATGATAATAAAGAAATATCCACTCAATTGGATTTTCAGGGTTATGGATTAAAGCGGTCTGCTTTCGATAATCTTCTTTTAATGAATGCTAAAGAAAAAGGGGTAAAAGTATATCAGCCGTTTGAGGTTTCTGAGATTATTAAAGAAGGCAACTGCTATAAGCTAAGATTGAAATCATCGGTTCATTCAACGCAAATGATTAATTCCAGATATGTTATCGCCGCTTATGGAAAAAGGAATCATCTCGATGCAAAGCTTAAAAGAAAATTTGTCTCTTATAAATCCAATCTTGATGGAATAAAATATCATGTAAACAAAAAATTTTTAAGAAATGTAAACGATAATCAAATACAGATTTATACTTCTGATGGAATTTATTGCGGCGTGAACTCTGTCAACGATGAAGAGGTAACGGTTTGCTTTTTAGAAGATAGAGCAAATATATCGAGATCGCCGGCACAAAGTTTTGAGCGATTGACAAATAGTAACAGTGCCTTCGAATCTCTTTTTAGTTCGGAAATAGAAAATATTTTTTTGTCAAATCGTGTTTATGGTTCGGGAAATATATTCTTCGGTAAAAGGAATAAAGTTGAGAATGGAATTTTTATGATTGGAGATGCAGCGCAGGTTATTGCTCCGCTTGCTGGTGATGGAATCAGCATGGCAATGGATTCGGCGAAGCTACTGGCAAATTTATTTAAGGATAAAAAGCAGAAGAATATATCCGATGTGGATTTACACGAAATGTATGACAGCGAATGGCAAAAGAATTTTGAGAGAAGATTAAAAACAGCTCTATTCATTCAAAAAGTGTTATTCAAGAAAACCGGAAGAAGGATTGGTTTGAGTGTTTTACAATATTTTCCACAAGCACTAAATTATTTCATAAAAAATACACGGGGGTGATTTATTTCTACCTCCGAGATTACATACTAAATCAAAATAAAGTTTGATATATTTAACAGGGTTGTAAAATAATTTTCGCTAAATAATTGTGACTATTAAACTTAAAAATCTTGAAAAATTCATTGTCGTTGGCGATCGTGTTCTAATTCGTCCGGAAGAAGACAGTTCGAAAACAGCTAGCGGATTATATCTTCCACCGGGAGTTTCTGAAAAGGAAAAGATTCAAAGCGGGTATATTCTCAAAGTCGGACCCGGTTATCCTACGGCCTCTAACATGGACGAGGAACCATGGAAGGAATCAAAAGAAAAGGTAAAATATATTGCGCTTCAAGCAAAGGAAGGTGACCTAGCGATCTTCCTTAGAAAAGAAGCATTTGAAATTGAATTTGAAAAAGAAAAACTTCTTATCGTTCCTCAATCCGCAGTTTTGTTACTAATCAGAAATGATCTTCTTGATATGATATAAAAAAAGCCGCTCTTGCAGCGGCTTTTAATTTGGCGGTCCCTCTTCTGAAACTTTACATAAAGAGCTAAGCTAATTTTCCTGATACACTTGTTTTCTTTACATCAGAATCCACATTAGTTTTTCTATCATCATTCAAACCTTTATCATTAATTCCTAATTCATCAAAATCATCGTCTGCCATATCAATATACATCTCTAATGTTTCTTCATCTTCATCTCCAACTACCGGAATGCCTAATTGAAGGCATTGAGCGATAAGCTGGTCTCTTCGCATTTTTTTTATATTATCATTCGTGTCTGTGTGTTTATCATTCATTCGAGGGACCATTTTTTCTAAAAATAATTGTGTGAACATTTTAAATCTATAGATACAACTATTGTACCCTTTGTTAATAATAATATTGCTGTTTAATCATCATAAAATTTTTTATAAAATAATTTTTATCGGTAATAATTTCTTTAATCTGTAAATTCATCATTGTTCTGAAATAGTACATTATGAGAAAAAATTAATTTATTATTCCAGCCACGAAACAATTTCAAATGCACCGGTTCCAGGATACATTGGAGGAGAACTAAACATAAGCCGATCATCGTAACGATAGCGCTTTGAGAAACCATGGTTAATAGTGGATCCACTAAAAGTACCAACGGCTTGACGTGTGTTTTGAACGATTCCACCGAGGAGATTAATGTTTCCACTTACTGGTCTTGTATCATAATATTCTGCCCCAAATCCTTTAGACTCACTGTAAATTGAAGCATGAATATTTATATCGTCGTTATTAACTTCATTTTTTGTAATTAGAATCTCATTCTTTGCTATAATTCCAAGCATATCTTCAGAAGTTGGATCTACTCTTGGATCAGTATTATAAACTATGTTATCGTCAAGGTATATTCTTCCTTTACCGCTNCTTCCCGAAGCAACAACTGAATATTGTCCCTTAACGATACCTTGTAATCTTAAGACAGAATTTTTAGCGAAGATAACTCCGTTTGGTGCAAAGCTACTTGCAAGAACTGTTGTTGTAGCTCCATTCCAGGCATATTTAATTTTTAAGCTGTCAACAGCAAAGGTTAGGTAAACCGTATCCTTACTTGTAAATTTGTAACCATCTGCATCTGCCGCATTTTCAATAGGTGTCAAACCATCAAGGGGTAAAGGTAAATCTACACCCTTCTCAAATCCGCCGTAAAAATATGGTTTAGCACTGCTGTTATATTTAATTAATTTCTTTTTGGTTGTAGCTTTTCCCCAAAACACAGGACTACCACTAACCCTTAAGTAATCTTGAGTATGAAAAGGACCCCAAACGGTATCGCCCGTTATCCACCAAATAGTTCCTCCTTCACTAATTGAGTAATAAGCAAACTTTGAAAATTTACTTGGTTGCAGAGTTACAGATACTGTATTGGTTACTCCATTAAAGCTTCCTGTTGACGTAATCTGTCTGATATTTTTAAATGCATCAAGCACAGATACGTCGACATTAAGAATGCCGTTTTGATAGCTTAAGTTATTGTAGCCGGCTGTCCATGTTGGATCAAAGAATATTTTATTTGCAGCCATATTGGCACCAGTTACTGCAATGTCATGAGCTACGGTTTCCGTGTAGTAATCTGTGAGGTTATCCACTGCACTTGTTGATAAGCTGCCGAAATTTTTTCCAATTGCTAAAAATATTAAGCTAAAACCCACCACTAAAAACAAAGCTGCTTTGCCTGCCATATCATAATCTCCTTATCTGTTTCTTAAATTTCGTGCAGTCAAACGTATCTGCCGCCAAAAAGCTGACGAGTATTGTTCATTATATCCCGCTACATTTTCAACCGTAAGATTAATTTCAAGTGTGTAAATTTCACTCGGAACTGTAATCGGGAAATTGATTGTGTCTCCAATCGCATCAAAATAAATCAGCTTAAATTGTGTAACGCCGAGGTTTATGCCTTTTGGAGATTCATTATTTACCACCCGATACAGAAATCTGTCTCTTGGATTTGGTGTTTGCGTAAGTTCAGAAGCTGGACCCAAATAATAATAAAGAGTATCAACATCTCCATCCGGGCCGGAGCCATCTATATCTATATCAGTAAGAAATTTTATCTTGGTTGAATCAGCAAGCAAAATAGATTTTGAGGGATCGGGAATTTTTTTCCATTCGGCACAATAACCTATCTTTCTAAAATCATATTCAAGCACTTTTGCAGTGACTGCAAGGTTTTGCTGCAAACTTAACTCGCCGCCGTTATTATAAACATTTTCAACTGCTGCATCATTCATCCTAAATAGAATAAGCATTATTAATCCACCTATCAAAATTGAACCAGCAAGATCAAGAACATCGCTAAAACCCATTTCATTCCTTTCCTATCTAAAGTACCAATAGCTGTAAACTGATGACAGCTTAATTGTATCTTGCTCATTATTAGCATTTTTCATTGATTCACTTGTAACAGAAACATCAATCCGCTTATGCCATGTTCTAACACTTGAAACGATTGATGGGTTTGCTTCCGAGACATATTTTACCGAACAAAGTATTTTAAATTCAGCGGAAGGCATGTTGGTTACTGTCTTGGTAAAACCATTAAAGTCATCGAAGTCATTAAAGTTAGGATAAACTTCTCCGGAGGCAGCTCCCAAAGACTGTGGGGCAGTAAGCAGATTAATATCTGTAATGGCATCTTCGGATACTGCAAGGTCGAATGCTTTACCATTTGCTTCTTCGATGATAGATGTTCCTAATGATACTGCAAGAACGCCAAATTTTGTATTGTAGAGGACACTGCTTGTATTCAAAAACTTTCCATTTATTCCAAGTATTGTTACGGATAACAAAAGCATTGCTCCTACGGCTAACATTGTATGACCACTATTCATTAATTAACATCCTCTTTATTTTCTGCAAATTAAAACACATTTTGGCATGTAATATTTTACTATGTACTCGTAATTTTTTTAGATGCCAATTTTCCGTGCATTTGAACATTGAACAATCAAACCCTATGCAGGCAACAAAGAGATTTTTGATTATTCATTTCGATTAAAAACCAAATTTAAAATGAGACTGTCTTAAGATGTGTCAAAAAAATTGACATACTAAAATGAATTTGTTACCTGAGTAACGTACTTTTTTTCCAAGCCAAATTTTGTACGCTATATTATGCGCTTACATAATTACATTAATTCTGTTTTGTCTCATTATTTTGAGAATCGGAATACGTCACCATTTGTAACCCTTTCTATTTCTGTTTTTGAAACAGAGCTTTTTCCAAGTCAACTGATAAACTAGAAACAGAAGATATTTAAAAAATCCTTACTCTAAGTTTTATCAATCTTGTTTGTAGAGTCCTTCATACTAATACCCAAAATTATTGCTGCTTTTTGAACGTTACTGTTCGTGTGCTGAATATTTCTTTGTGCGGATTACTAAGGATAGAACATTTTTATAACCCCCTTCTTCGAGAATANTTTTGATAAGAGTTAAATANTCTTTTTTATCNTCAATGACAAGAATTGTAGCATTATTCATACGCAGCAGTTCCTATTTACCTTTCTTCAGGAAAAAATACACAACACAAAATCATATTATATCAGCACTAATTAAGCAAATCAATTGCCATCAATTGAAAATGATATTAATTAACAGGTAAGCAACTTTATGTACTTTTTATTAATTTGCACCACAGTAAACATTACAGCTATTATCTTACTAACAAGGAATAAAAGGTAAAAATATGACAGNCAATTTTAACATGATAAAAAAGTACTATTCATCCTATCGAAAGAAATTACAGCAAATAAGAAAAGTGCTGAATCGTCCGTTAACTTACACTGAAAAAAATCTTTACATTCATTTGTGGGGGAATGTTTCCAATGAATATAAACGAGGGAAAGATTATGTTGAGTTGTCTCCAGATCGCGTTGCAATGCAGGATGCAACAGCTCAAATGGCGTTGCTTCAGTTTATGTCTGCAGGAAGAAAAACAACTTCAGTTCCCAGCACAGTTCATTGCGATCATTTAATTCAAGCCCAAATTGGTGCAAAGGATGATCTTCTGCGTGCGAATGAAGAGAATAAAGAAGTATATGATTTTCTTGAAAGCATCTCAAGAAAATTTGGAATTGGATTTTGGAAACCCGGCGCAGGAATAATTCATCAAGTTGTGTTAGAGAATTATGCTTTCCCCGGCGGGATGATGATAGGAACAGATTCTCACACTCCAAATGCCGGCGGACTTGGAATGATTGCAATTGGTGTTGGCGGTGCAGATGCTGTTGATGTTATGTCCGGAATGCCATGGGAATTGAAATGGCCTAAAATTATTGGAGTTAAGTTAACAGGTAAAATGTCAGGCTGGACTTCTCCGAAAGATGTTATTCTAAAGCTTGCCGGAATACTTGCAGTTAAAGGCGGGACAGGAGCAATCGTGGAATATTTTGGTGATGGAGCCGGAACAATTTCCTGTACGGGCAAAGGAACAATTTGCAACATGGGCGCTGAGATTGGTGCAACCACATCTGTTTTCCCGTTTGATGAAAAGATGGCTGCATATTTGCGAATTACGGGCCGTGTTGATGTTGCTGCTTTAGCTGAAGGTCTTGCAGATGAACTTACAGCCGATAAGGAAGTGCTTGCAAATCCCGAAAAATATTTTGATCAGGTTTTAGAAATTGATTTGAGTAAACTTGAACCACATCTCAACGGACCATTCACTCCTGATAAAGCATGGCCGATTTCGGAATTAAAGGATGCGGTGAAGAAAAATGATTATCCTGATACAATTAAAGTTGCATTGATTGGAAGCTGTACAAATTCCAGCTATGAAGATATTGACCGCTCTGCTAACATTGCAAAACAAGCTCTTGCAAAAGGACTCAAGGCAAAATCACAATTCACGATCACTCCAGGTTCTGAACAAGTTAGAGCAACAATCGAACGAGATGGACAGCTTAAAACTCTTGAAGAGTTTGGCGGATTGATTCTTGCAAATGCTTGCGGACCTTGCATTGGTATGTGGAAACGAATGGATATTAAAACAGGCGAAAGAAATACAATTGTAACCTCATTCAACAGAAATTTTGCTAAACGAAATGATGGAAATCCTGAAACATTAGCTTTTGTGGCAAGTCCTGAAATTACAACGGCACTTGCAATAGCAGGAAGATTATCTTTTAATCCTTTAACTGATGAGCTTGTTAATGCTAAGGGAGAAAAAGTTAAGCTTAATCCACCAACTGGTGAAGAGCTTCCCCCAAATGGATTTGATAAGGGAGTTAGTGGATTTATTCCTCCATCAGAAAATGGAGAAAAAGTGGAAGTGAAAGTTAAACCTGACAGCGATAGACTGCAGCTTCTCAAACCTTTTGAACCGTGGGATGGAAAGGATTTGGTTGATTTGCCGGTGCTGCTAAAAGCAAAAGGTAAATGTACAACCGATCATATTTCAATGGCGGGACCGTGGCTTAAGTATCGCGGTCATCTTGATAACATTTCGAACAACATGTTCATCGGTGCGCTGAATGCTTACAACAATGAAATAGGAAAAACAAAAAATATTTTTACCGGAGAATTAAAATCAGTTCCCGAAGTTGCAAGAGAATACAAAGCAAAAGGAATTGGCTGGGTTGTGGTTGGTGATGAAAATTACGGTGAAGGATCGAGTCGTGAGCATGCCGCAATGGAACCAAGATTCCTTGATGGACGTGCAATCGTCGTAAAAAGTTTTGCAAGAATTCATGAAACCAATTTGAAGAAACAGGGAATGCTGCCACTCACTTTTGCCAACCCTTCCGACTATGACAAAATAAGAGAGGATGACAGAATTACTCTGAAAGTATCAGAATTCGCGCCAGAAAAACCTGTGAAGATGAGATTGAAACATAAAGATGGGACAAGTGAAGAAATTCTTCTTAATCACAGTTTCAACGAAGCTCAAATAAAATGGTTCAAAGCTGGCAGTGCATTAAATTTAATTGCGGCCTCACAAAAATAAATTAGCTTGTCAGGTGATGCTCACTTTAAAAGTGAACCTCACCTTCGCTTGTACCACATGAGAAAAAATATTTACGTTACATCTGTAAGTATAATTGCATTAGTATTGACTGTGATTTTACTTTACGCGGTTTTTCAGAAGAAAAGTCAAGAGGAAGTGATTGTCAAACCCGATGAAGTTGAAAAGGTCAACAATCTTTTACGAAATCATTCCTTTGAAAAACTTCTCGATGCACAGCAAGATTGGTCAGTTAAAGCGGAATTACCTTTTGCCAATTATGGTTTTGATAATATCGTAAAGTACGACAGCGCTGCCAGTTTGGTTTTGATCAGCGATTCTGATAATCAGCCGCCAATTTATTTATCTCAAAAAGTTTTTAACATCTATGCAAATAGAAAACTAACTCTATTTGGATTTGTGAGAACTGAAGATTGCGATTCGGTGAGATTGGAAATCGAACTTTTCGATAAAGATTCACTCATCATAAAAGGATTTTCCGATTGTGCAAAAGGAACAACTGGTTGGACGGAATATAATGCATGGATAAAGACTTTTCTTCCTGCTAATATTAATGAAAGCAACCTTTATATTTTGGTCAAATGTATTTTGTATGGAAAAGGCAGAGCTTGGTTTGATAAAGTGCGGATTTATTCTCTGCCTGAAAAAGCAAGTATTTATGATTTGAAGAACTATTTTTAAAATGGATATAATAGCATATAATTGTCCCAATAAAATCAAATATGTGAGGTTCACCTTTAAGGTGAACCTCACATTTTATAGATCATATAACGCATGACCTTTCTTAATCCCGCAGTTTTGTTTGGACTTCTCGCTGCATCAATTCCAATATTGATTCATCTTTTTAATTTGCGCAAGCTGAAAAAGATAGAGTTCAGCACGCTTGCATTTCTAAAGGAGCTTCAAAAAAATAAAATTCGGAAAGTAAAACTAAAACAGTGGATTCTTCTTGCTCTTAGAGTTCTGATAATTTTGTTACTTGTGTTTGCATTTGCACGACCAACATTAAAGGGACTTGCAATCGGAGGAACAACTTCTGCCGCAAAAACGACTGCAGTTTTTATTATTGATGACACTTTCAGCATGAGCGTGATTGATAATCAAGGATCGCTTCTCAACCAAGCTAAAGCGGCCGCAAAAAGTCTGTTAAAAAATTTTCAAGAAGGTGACGAAGCAGCGCTAATCTTAGTTTCTCAATCAAATGAAAGCGAAGTCGGTTTGTCCAAAAGCAAAGTTGATATTCAAAAATCCATTGATGCGATTGAACCATCTTATCAATCGGGAATACTGCATAACTCGATAACAAAAGCTGTCCAAATTCTTTCTCAGTCAAAAAATTTCAATAAGGAATTTTACATCCTTTCGGATTTCCAATCAGGTAGATTAGCAGATGAAAAAATTCTCAGCGAATTCAGCCAGGTTTTAGATGAACGAGTTAGAGTTTATGCAATCAATTATTCCGGAAAAGAAGTTTATAACCTTGGAATAGATGATCTGAAGATTAATACGCAAATCTTTGAAAAGGAGAAACCGGTAAACTTCAGCGTTACAGTAACGAATTATTCAACCCGCAGTGTTGATAATGTTATAGTTTCTCAGTTTGTAAATAATGAAAGAATTGCGCAAGTCAGTGCAAATCTAGGAGCAGGTGAATCGAAAGTCTTAAATATTGAAGCAACTGTAAAATCAACAGGTTTTATAGATGTTTTTGCTGAAATTGAAGATGATGAAATTCTTCAGGACAATCGAAGGTTCACAAGTATATTTGTGCCCGATAACATTCCAATAATAATTTTTACTGATGAACCTGCCGATTCACGCTTTGTTGAACTTGCCTTAACCGCGCTTGAAAATCGAAACACATTTGTAATCACGAAGAAAAATCTCAATGAGGTTTCAGCTTATGATTTGAAAAGGTATGAAGCTGTACTGATAATCGGTTCTCAGAATTTAAATGCTTCGGCTAAGTTAAAAGAATATTCCATAAATGGCGGTGGCTTATTAATCGCCCCAGGTTCAAAAACTGATTTAGCATCCTATCAAAAACTTCTGAGTGAAATGGGACTGCCAAGCCCTTCATCACTAGTCGGTAAAATAGGAGGNCAGACAAACTTATTTTTATTTGAAAGTACCGATCTGAATCATCCGGTTTTCCAGGATATTTTTACAAACAAGGAAAAAACAAAAATTGAATCGCCTGATATCTTCTCTTATTTTAGATTAAACACGCAAGGTAAAGGACAAAGTATAATTACTATGCAAGACGGCTCTTCATTTTTGGGTGAGTACAGATTGAAAAATGGAAGAATATTTTTACTTAACTCAGCTCCAATTTTAACCTGGAATAACTTTCCCATTAAAGGTATTTTTGTACCGCTCATAAATAAATCTATTCTTTATCTTGCTTCAAAAGATAAAAATGAAGGAAATATTCTTGCTGGAAATGATTTTGATATTGATATTCGGGGACGGAGCGTTTCACAATTAAAAGTGATTAGACCGGATAACACAGAAGATTTTATTTCCCTTGATCAGAAAGATGGAAATGCTGTTGTGAAGTATAAAAAATCACATTTAACAGGAAACTATAAAATACTTACTGGCTCAAAAGTGATTGATGAAATCTCAGTAAATGCCGATCCACTGGAATCAAAGGTTCAGTACTTAGAAAAACAAGATATTGAGAATTATTTGAATAAGATAAATTTCAAGGGGAAGCTCTTCTTTCTAAATCGGGAGGAGAATATAAGTGATGCAGTAGTAAAAGCAAGGTTTGGTTCTGAACTTTGGAAACACTTTCTTTTTATCGCATTGGTGCTTGCATTTGTTGAAATGCTCGTTGCACGAAACGCAAAAAAAGATTTAGTTGAAGTGAGCAAGTGAAACATTTCTTAATTACGCCGAATTTATTTAATTGTCTGAAAAATTTTAATTGTTATGTCAGATTGAGCTTCTCGAAATCTGACAAAATTAATTACAATTCACTCTTCGACAAGCTCAGAGTGACATTATTCATGTTATCGATCTCTAAATTGAATAGGTCCCAGATTTAATCATGATTGAAATTCAAAAGAAAACGATTGAGCGGGCAATTTTAGTCGCTCTGAATACTAAAGAAATCAAACGCGAAATGGTGGAAGAGCATCTCGAGGAACTTGAGGAACTGGCAATTACTGCAGGAGCAGAAACAGTCATAAAAATTATTCAGGATAAATATTCATTTGATCCGGCTTACTACATCGGCAAAGGTAAAGCTGAAGAACTTGCATCACTCGTCGAAATCAACAACATCGATCTCGTGATATTCGATGATGATCTTTCTGCTGTTCAAGTTAGAAATCTTGAGCAGCTGATTAACAGGAAAATACTGGATCGTAGTGGTTTAATCCTGGACATCTTTGCATCCCGCGCAAAAACTAAAGAAGCAAAAACACAAGTGGAGCTTGCACAGCTTCAGTATCTCTTGCCGAGATTAACACGGGCATGGACGCACTTATCAAAGCAATATGGCGGCATAGGAACAAAAGGGCCCGGTGAAACACAGATCGAAACAGATAGAAGAATAATTCGTAATCGCATAAGTCATCTTAAAGAAAAGTTAACTAAAATAGAATCTGAAAGAGAAGTTCAAAGCAGCAGAAGAAAAGATTTGATAAAGATTTCGATAGTAGGATATACCAATGCCGGCAAGTCTACTTTGTTTAATTTGCTTACTAAATCAAATGTGTTCGCTGAAGATAAACTATTTGCAACGTTAGATTCGACAACCCGGATTTATAATCTTAGTAAGCAAAAAGTTCTTTTAAGTGANACTGTTGGTTTTATTAGAAAACTTCCTCATCATCTAGTAGCATCATTCAAAAGCACTCTAAATGATGTTAGAAATTCAGATATTATCCTTCATGTAATTGATTTAGCTCATCCTTACTTTACTGATCATGTTGATGTGGTTGAAGATACATTGACGGAACTTGGCTGCAAGGATAAAGCTCAACTGAAAATTTTTAACAAGGTGGATAGTGTAAAGGATAAAAACAAGATTGATTATGTAAGAAATAGTTACGAAAATTCAGTTATTATCTCCGCAGAGAGAGGAATAAACATTTCTACATTTGAAGAAAAACTGTTAGATATTATTAAGAAAAGTTTTGTTCAGGAAACGATTGAAATTGACATTCGTAATTCGAAACTTGCATCAAAAATTCATTCATTGGCAGAGGTATTATCGACAAAATATTTTGACAGCACGATGCAAATCACATATAAAACGAATTCGGAAAATGCGAAGAAACTCAGGAACATATATGATAATTTAAACTAATCAACTCCTTATCATTATAGAATTTCCAGCATCAAACCCCAGCCAGCATCAATCCACTTCCGTTTTCTCCCCGCATATAGTTAAATTTCACCTCACAATTTTTTATTTCTTTTTTGGAGAACATAAATGTCGATCATTTTTGATGGATCAAATCTTACTGTAGAAAAACTCGTTCAAATAGCACGTCACAAAGAAAAAGTAGGACTAAGCAAAGAAGCACTTGAAAGAATTAAAATCTGCCGTGCAATGCTTGAACAAAAGCTGGCTGCAAAGGAAATCATGTACGGAACAAATACTGGAATTGGCGAATTTTCCGAAATTGTTCTTGATGATGAACAAGTTAAGGAATTTCAAAAATATCTTATTTACAATCATGCAGCCGGAATTGGTGAACCGATGCCGCTGGAGTATGTTCGAGGAGCAATTGCAAGCAGAATAAATGTTCATGCACATGGTAATTCAGGATGCAGACCGGAAATAACTCTCACTTTAGTTGAAATGCTTAACAAAGATGTTATTCCGGTTGTTTGTGAGAAAGGATCTGTTGGTGCATGCGGCGATTTAGCCCCAATGGCTCAGCTTGCACTTATTTTAATGGGTGAGGGAGAGGCATTTTATAATGGCGAAAGATTACCCGGTCATATTGCTTTTGAAAAAGCTGGAATCAAAGTACCTGGACTTCAAGCTCGTGATGGACTCGCTACCATCAACGGTTCTAACTTTATTACTGCAATGAGTGCCTTGCATTTGTATGACATCAATCGCTGGCTAATACAGGCGGAAATTGCCGCAGCAATGTCTCTCGAAGCTCTTCAAGCAAATATGAAACCTTATGATGTTCGGCTTCATAAGCTGCGGGGATTTGCCGGTGCAGTGAGAAGTTCCATTGCAATTAAAAAATGCATCGAGGGAAGCGATCTTCTCACTGGGAAAATAAAACAGAAAGTTCAGGATGCATACTCGATGCGTTCAACTCCTCAGGTAATTGGCTCAGCTCATGATGTTGTGGCGTTCGCAAAACAGCAAATCGAAATTGAGTTAAATGGAGTCGGCGATAATCCAATTTTTATTCCTGAAGATAAATTAACTTTGACAGGTGCAAACTTTCAAGGAAGTCCTGTTTCATTACCGATGGATATGGTTGGTGCCGCCGTTACAATGGTTAGTGTTCTGTCAGAAAGAAGAATGAACAGACTAAACAATCCTGCGTTGAGTGTTGGTTTGCCGGCATTCCTCACGAAAGGTGCTGGAATGTTTTCCGGTTTAATGCTTAGTCAATATACCGCTGATATGATGATCGTTGAGCAGAGAATTTTATCTATGCCTGCATCAATACAATCTATTCCTGCAGCGGCGGATCAGGAAGATTTTGTTTCGATGGGAATGAATACCGCATTGAAGAATGCTCAAATTCTTGATAATGCGTACGGAATTTTGGGAATTGAATTTATGGCTGCGTCTCAAGCACTCGATTTCAGAGAACATAAACCTGGTAAGGGAGTTGCAAAAGCAAAGGAAGTTATTCGTAAGCATGTTGAGTTTCTTGATGTTGATCGTCCGCTTTTTCCGGATCATAACAAAATGAAGGAACTTGTAAAGTCATGCGAGATACTTGAGGAAGTGGAAAAAGTAGTTGGAGGACTTGACTAATTGTTCAGAATATTACTTATTTTAAACAAAACAAATACATGATTAGATGCTTATAAATAAGATTCAGATAGAAAATTATAAATCGCTTGTTGATTTAATAATTAAAAATCCAAACCCATTTACTGTTTTCTTTGGCACAAATGCAGCTGGGAAATCCAACATTTTTGAGGCCTTGGAATTATCAAGCTTTGTTGTAAGGAAATCCAACGAAGCACTGAAGTTTTTTGGTGGATTTAATGAATTGTTTACTTTACAAAAATATGGAACTGAAGAGAAAGATATTCGAATCCGTATTGAAACACCAAATGGCTTTTTAAGTTTTAGTGTAGGCGAAATTAATAAAGAAATAATTCCAAAACTGTCAGATTCAAAAGGCGAAATAAAAAATTGTTTCGGCGAAGAATTTTCGAGAATCTATTTGAGAAATCAGGAAATAAATAAGGAAATAGTTAAAGATGATAAAAAATTAATGTCTGACGGTAGCAACACTGTAAAAGTTTTAAGTAGGTTATTAAGGGATTCCCATATTAAAGATGAAATTATTGAATGGTTACAGTTTATCATTCCAGAATTTAAGGATTTAGAAATTAAAAAGAATGAATTAACTGGCGAAGATTATCTAGTCGTAATCGAAGAAAGTTCTTCAACTCCCTTTACTGGTAGCTTAATTTCAGATGGTACAAAAAACTCTATTTCGCTAATTACAGCTATATATCAATCACACATCCCTCAATTTCTATTGATTGAAGAACCAGAGAATGGATTAAATCCTAAAGTCATTAAGGAGTTTGTTCATGTTTGCCGTGAATTAGTAAAAGAGAGAGGTCATAGTATTTGGTTAGCCACACATTCTCAAACTCTGGTTTCGGAAATTGAACCCGAAGAAGCCATTCTGGTCTATAAAGAAAATGGTATAACTAAAATAAAACAATTTTTTGATTTAAATCTTCATGGTTTACGAATGGACGACGCATGGTTATCTAATGTTTTAGGTGGAGGAATTCCTTGGTGAAACAAATAGGGTTCATTTGTGAAGGGGAATCGGAAATCCAGTTACTAGGATCGGATATGTTTAAAGATTTACTGAGTGAATTGAATCTTGAAAGTGTAGGAGAATTTGATGTCGCAGGTAGAGATAAATTATTAGCTAAAGATGAAAACG
>C687J29651_10000383_pt1 | contig 17600 bp, 15 predicted proteins | sample RifCSP13_1_FD_29651 | JGI IMG/M metagenome (IMG submission 29651) | reverse complement strand
GTCCCAGGGGTTGCTCGTCGGACCCCAGGCCGAGTGCTCGGTCGAGGAGCCCATGGCGAACTCGTCCATGTTCGTCTTGCCGGGCACGATCGCGCCGGCCTCGGCGAGCCGCTCCGCGATGTGGGCGTCGTAGGGGCCGACGAAGCCACCGAGGATGCGACTGCCGGCGGTCGAGGGAAGCCCCCGGGTGACGACGAGGTCCTTCAGCGCCACGGGGATGCCGAGGAGCCCTGGCAGGGCGGCGAGCGCCTCCTGCCCTGCCCCCCGGGCCGCGGCGAGTCGGCGATCCGCGGCTTTGGCGGCGTCGCGGGCCCCGTCTTCGTCGAGCGACGCCCACGCGTGAAGCGGCCGATCCGTGGCCCGGATGCGCGCCAGTGAGGCCTCCAGCAGCTCGCGCGCGGATACGTCGCCGGCACGCAGCGCGGCCGCCATCTCGTGGGCGCGGAGGCGGGTCAGGTCGTTGCCGGCCACGACTACTCGTATTCCGCGATGATGCCGGGCACCACGATGTGGTCGCCGGCCCGCTCGGGTGCCCCGGCCAGCGCCTCGTCCACGGAGAGGCTCGGCGTCACGACGTCGGCGCGCAGGATGTTCTCCAGCTCGATCGTCTGCGCCGTGGGGGCGATGTGCTCGGTGTCCAGCTCGGCCAGCACCGCGTACTGGTCGAGGATGTGGTTGAGCTGACCCTCGAGGCGCGTCAGCTCCTCCTCGGTGAGGCCGAGGCGAGCGAGGTGGGCGACATGGGCGACGTCGTCGCGGGAGAGGGTGGCCATCACGGAAGGATAGCGGGCCGTCGGGCGAGGCTGCCCGCGGCCTCAGCCGAGGCAGCGCAGCGTCGAGCAGTCCGGCTTCTGGCCGTTCAACCAGACGTTGTAGAGGCGCATGAGGCCGTCCAGCGCGCCACCCACCGGCTCACCTGCGTAGTGCCCGCACGTCTCATGCCCCATCGTGCTCTCGCAGTGCTCGTGCGTCGCCACTCCGTGGGTCCGGACGAAGTACTCCTCGTCGTGCCGGTGGAGCGCGCGTCGATAGTCGAGCTGGTGATGGCGCAGCTCGTACCCGTACTCGGCCATGTACCAATCGCGACCACGGGGCCGCCATCGCTCCTGGAGCACGAGATGAACCGGCGCCGACCCCCGGACGACCGGCAGCCGGGTCGCGACATCCATGACGAGGTCGTCGCCGTCGCGCGCCCAGGCGACCTCATCGCCGTCGTGGGGCGGTAGGATCGTCGCGCCGTAGCGCTCCGCTTCGGCGATCACATCGGCCAGATAGCCGAGCAGCTCGCCTGTCGAAGCGGTGATCACCGCCGAAGGGACTGCACGCGCTCCGGCAACGACTCACCTGTGCCGATGGCAACCCTCTTCGTCGCCTGACCGATCCCGACTCGCCGCCGCGTCGGGACGAAGCCGGACCGCCACAGGTCGAAGGCGACGACCGGCACCCGGAAGATGCGGGCGGAGACACGGAGCGCGGGGATCTCGTCTCGATGGATCTTGGCAAGCACCGTGTCGACGCTCACCTCGAGCATGCCGGCGACCTCTTGAGGGGTGTAGTAGAGCTTGTCCATCGCTTGCCTCTTGCCGTGTATGCGTCATCCTCACGATACCGCATAGACCGGCTATGTCAAGCGACGCGCGTTCCTACCCCTTCGGCGCGCCCACGAAACGCAGGCCCAACTCCGCCCATTGCCCGGGCTCCGCCGGCGAGGGCGACTCGAGCATGAGGTCGCTGCCCGACTGCGTCTTGGGGAACGCCATGACCTCGCGGATGTTGGTCTGGTAGGTGAGGATCATGGCCCAGCGGTCGATGCCCAGGGCGATGCCGCCATGGGGTGGGGCGCCGTACTCGAAGGCGTCGAGCAGCGCCCCGAACTTCTGGCGCATGCCCTCGAGCGTGTGACCCATCATCGAGAAAGAGCGCTCGAGTAGGTCGCGCTGGTGGATGCGCACCGACCCACCGCCCAGCTCCCAGCCGTTGAGGGCCAGGTCGTACTGCTGGGCGAGCGCCCGGCCGGCGGGATCCTCGGGCGAGGGCCGCGACGGGTCGCCGGAGAGCGTGGTCAGCAGCTCCACATGCTCCGGGATCGGCGCGCTGAAGGGGTTGTGCGTGGCGTCCCAGCGCCCGTTCTCGACGTCCCACTGGTACATCGGGAAGCGGTGCACCCAGCAGTAGGCGAGCACCTCCTGGTCGGCCAGCCCGAGTCGCGCGCCCAGCTCGACCCGGAGGCGCCCCAGCACCTCCTGGGCGAGGACGTCCCGATCGGCCACGATGAGCACGAGGTCGCCGGGGCTCGCGCCGGCGGCCACGGCCATCGCCTCCGCCCGGTCATCGCCGACGATCTTCGCGATCGGCGAACGCACGGCGCCGCTGCCCTCGATGGCGATCGAGACCAGCCCCTTGGCGCCGAAGCGCTTGGCCAGCTCGGTCAGCTCGTCGACCGTGGAGCGGCTGGCCGTGGCCATACCCGGGGCGGCGAGGCCGACGACCCGCCCGCCGCCGGCGAGCGTCTCCTCGAAGACGCGGAAGCCGCTCCCCCGGGCCTGCTCGCCGAGGTCGTGCAGCTCCATCCCGTAGCGCAGGTCCGGCTTGTCCGACCCGAAGCGGTCGAGCGCCTCGCGGTGCGTGAAGCGCGGGAAGGGCGCGTGCTGGATCGGGCGCTCCGGGACGACGGCACGCGAGACCTCGATGACCATGGCCTCCACGAAGGCCATCACGTCCTCCTCGGCCACGAAGCTCATCTCCAGGTCGAGCTGGCTGAACTCCGGCTGGCGGTCGCCGCGCAGGTCCTCGTCGCGGAAGCAGCGGGCGATCTGGAAGTAGCGGTCGAGGCCGCTGACCATGAGCAGCTGCTTGAGCTGCTGCGGGCTCTGCGGCAGGGCGTACACGCTGCCCGGCTGGAGGCGCGAGGGCACGATGAAGTCGCGCGCCCCCTCGGGCGTCGACTTGATGAGCATGGGCGTCTCGATCTCGACGAAGCCGTGGTCGTGATGGACGGCGCGGATGGCCTCGACGAGGCGCGAGCGGGCCAGGATGCGGCGCAGCATCGGCTCCCGACGCAGGTCGAGGTAACGGAACNTNAGGCGGACCGCCTCGTCGGCTTCCTGGTCGGGCTCGTTGATGGGGAAGGCGGGGGTCCTGGCGGTCGAGAGGATGGTCACCTCGGCGGCCCGCAGCTCGACCTCGCCGGTGGCCAGCTTCGGGTTCTCCGTGCCCGGCAGCCGCGCGGCCAGCATGCCTTCGACGCGCACCACGAACTCGTTGCGCACGGTGGCGGCGGCGGCGTGCGCGTGCGGCGCCTCCTGCGCGTCCACGACCACCTGGGTGATGCCGTAGCGGTCGCGCAGGTCGAGGAAGATGAGCTGCCCGAGATCGCGCCGGCGGTGGACCCAGCCGGCCAGGCTCAGCCGGCGGCCGACGTGCTCGCGGCGCGCGTCGCCGCAGGTGAGGTCGCGGAAGTGCGTCTGCATGGGGTTCACATGGTAGTCGAACGTCTCATGCCGGCCGCCACGCGCCCGAAGGGCACCGTGCCCACGGCCACGCCGACCACCACGAGGCCGACACCGAGGAGCTGGAGCGGCGAGGGCGTCTCGGCCACGATGATCATGGCCAGGAAGATCGAGGCGACCGGCTGGCTGAGCAGGAGCAGGGAGGTGGTCACGGCCGGCAGGCGCGGCAGCGCGATGGCGATGAGGAGGCCCCCGGCCGTCTGCGCGCTGAGGGCGAGNAGGACGAGCCAGCCGACCGACGACCAGCCGGGGAACGGGCCGAGGTCGCCCACGACGAGCCCGCCCAGCGCCGAGAAGATCGCCGTGGCCACCGTCGCATCGAGGATGGGGCCGGCNACGTGGCGGCCGTCCTGGCCCCGTCGCAGCACGAGCAGGTAGCCCGCGTACGAGGCGGCGGTGAGGAGCCCGAGGATGACGCCGAGCCCAGGATCCGAGCCGTAGGCACCCCTGCCGATGACGCCCGAGATGAGCACNACCCCGGTGAGGGCGACCGGGACGGCCGTCACGAGGCGGTTGGCCGGCCGCTCCCCGAGGAGGAGCCACCCGATGAAGCCGACGAAGATGACCTGGAGGTTGCCCATCACGGTCGCCAGGCCCGCGCCGAGGTAGACGATGGCGTGATGGAAGAAGGTCAGGTCGGCGGCGAAGAAGATGCCGGCCACGAATGCCAGGGCCCGCTGACGACGGGTNCGTCCGCCCTGCCGGCGATCCTCCAGCCACGCGAGGAGCAGCAGTGGTGGCACCGCGAAGGCGGCACGGTACGTGGCGGCGGCGGAGGGGGAGACGGCGGCGAAGATGACGAGGATGCCCGAGAACGCGATGCACATCGCGCCGCCGAGCACGGCCAGCGTGGGCATGGCCGGTGAGGCCGGCCTGGGCGGTGTCGCCTCCCCGGCCGCACTCAGCGTGCGGCGTCCGTCCCGTGCCGGTGGCCGGCATGGGCGCGGGTCAGCTCGCGGGCGAGGTCGGGGAGGTTGACGAGGCGCTGGGTCCCTGCCGGCAGGTCGCGCACCTGGACCTGGCCGAGGTCCAGCTCGTCGCCCACGATGACCGCGAGGTGCGCCCCGTCGCGGGCCGCGCCCTCGAGCTGGCGTCCGAGCTTGCGCGTGGCCAGGTCGGCGCGCGCCACGAGCCCCGCCGCGCGCAGCTCCGTGGCGATGCGCAGGCGCGTGGCCGTATCGGCCGGGTCGGCGCCGACCACCACGACCGCCGGGTGCGCCGGCGCCGGGAGGGCTACTCCCGCGTCCGCCAGGGCAAGCACGACGCGATCGAGCCCGAGCGCGAACCCGATGCCCGGCGTGGGCTTGCCGCCCAGCAGCTCCACGAGCCCGTCGTACCGTCCGCCGCCGCCCAGCGCCGACTGCTGGCCCTGGGCTCCGGGGCGGTAATACTCGAACGCGGTGCGGGTGTAGTAGTCGAGGCCGCGCACGAGACCTCGCTCCCGACGGTGCGGCACGCCCAGCACCGTGAGGTGGGCCGGACCGCCGCGAAGTGGTCCGCGCAGGCGGCGCAGAGGTGGTCGGCGATGTCCGGCGCGGTCGCGATCAGGTCGGCGATGTCGGGGTCCTTGGAGTCGAGCAGCCGCGGCGGGTTCGTGGCCAGGCGCTCGCGCTCGACGCCCGCGAGTCGATCCGCGTGGGGCGCGAAGTGGGCGCGCACGGCGTCATGGTAGGCCGGCCGGCAGGCCGGATCGCCGATCGAGTTGACGAGCACATCCACGTCGGGCAGGCCCGCCTCGCGGTAGAAGCGGTGCCCCAGCTCGATGATCTCGGCGTCCACGGCCGGGCCCGGGTCACCGATGGCCTCGATGTCCCACTGCCAGAACTGGCGGAAGCGGCCGGCCTGCGGGCGGTCGTAGCGGAACATCGGGCCGAGCAGGGAGACGCGCACCGGTTGCGGCCACGTCTGGAGGCCGTGCTGCACGTAGGCGCGCACGATGCCCGCCGTCGCCTCCGGTCGGAGCGCCCATCGTTCGGTGTCCTCTCCCCGGCTGGGGCTGACGCGGAACAGCTCCTTCTCGACGACGTCCGTGGAGGCGCCGATACCGCGTTCGAAGACGTCGCTCTGCTCGAAGAGCGGCGTTTCCATCGACGCGTAGCCGTAACGACGCGCGAGGTCGCGGGCGAGGGTCTCCAGGCGCTCCCAGGCGGGGCGCTCGTCCGGCAGCAGGTCGCGCGTGCCCCGCGGGGCGCGGTAGTCGGGCATGGCGGGAAGTCTAGCGAGTGGCGAGGCCCGGGCGCGTCTACGATCGCGCCGTGATCACCACGCACCGCGTCCACGTCGTGCCCCGGCTGCGACGGATCGGCCGGGCCATGCTCATCCGCGACTGGCTGGCGATCACGATCGGGCGCGACATCTGGACGTGGCGAGCCCTGAGCGACGCGGAGCTTGCCCACGAGCTCGAGCACGTGCGCCAGTGGCAGCGCTACGGCCCACGCTTCATCCCCCGTTACGCCAGGGCCTCCTGGCGCGCCGCTCGCGCCGGCGGGCATTGGTACCGCGACAACGCCTTCGAAGTGGCGGCGCGCGCCGCCGCCGGCGCCTAAGCGAAATCGCGCTGGACGGTGTAGACGTCCTTGAGGCCCTCGAGGCGGGAGAGCACCCGGGCCAGCTGCGTCACGGACGCCACCTGGAGCGTGGCCACCACGGTCGCGGTGTGGTCGGCGTTCGTGGTCACGTTGGCGGCGAGGATGTTCACCTTGTTCTCGGCCACGACGTTCGAGATGTCGGACAGAAGGCCGGTCCGGTCGAAGGCCTCGATGCGGATGGCGATGGGATAGGTCTGCTGGAGTTGATCCTCCCAGTCGACCTCGATGAGCCGGTTCACATCGCGCTCGTTGAGGACGGTGGGGCAGGAGCGCAGGTGGACGGTGATGCCCTTGCCACGGGTGATGAATCCGGAGATGGGGTCGCCGGGGATGGGGTGGCAGCATTTCCCGAAGCGCACGAGGAGGTCGCCGACGCCCTTCACGCGCACGCCGCCGGCACGTGACGGGGCGGGCGGCGCGACCTGCGGCAGGACCGCCTGGTTGGCGTCGTCGACGACGCCCAGGCGCAGCACCACCTGCTGGGCGCCGACGGCGCCGTAGCCGATGGCGGCGTAGAAGTCGTCCACCGAGCCGTACTTGTAGGCCTCGGCCATCTCGGCCACCTTGTCCGAGCCGAGCCGTTCGAGCGAGGTGCGGGCGAGGCGGCGCAGTTCGCGCTCCAGCGCCTCGCGCCCGTGGACGATGTTCTCGTCCCGCTCCTGACGTTTGAACCATTGCCGGATCTTCTCGCGCGCATGGCTCGTGCGGACGATCTTCATCCAGTCGCGCGAGGGGCCGTGGGCCCCCTTGGTGGTGACGATCTCGACGATGTCGCCGGTCTTGAGCCGGTAGTCGAGCGGCACGAGCCGGTTGTTCACCTTGGCGCCGATGGTGCGGTGGCCGACGTCGGTGTGGATGCGGTAGGCGAAGTCGAGCGGCGTGGCGCCGGCCGGCAGGTCCTTCACGTCGCCCTTGGGCGTGAACACGAAGACCTGGTCCTGGAAGACGTCGAGCTTGAGGCCCTCGACGAACTCGGTCGCGTCGCTCACCTCGCGCTGCCAGTCCATGAGCTGGCGCACCCAGGCCAGCTTCGCGTCATAGTCNCGGTCCTTGGACGAGCCGCCGCCCTCCTTGTAGCGCCAGTGGGCGGCGATGCCGACCTCGGCCACGCGGTGCATGGCCTCCGTCCGGATCTGCACCTCGAGCGGCCGGCCGTCGAGGGCGATGACCGCCGTGTGCAGGCTCTGGTAGAGGTTGCCCTTGGGCATCGCGATGTAGTCGTCGAACTGGCCCGGGATGGGGTGCCAGAGCGAGTGGACGACGCCCAGCGCGGCGTAGCAGTCCTTCAGCTCGTCGACCAGGACGCGCACGGCGTAGACGTCGTAGATCTCGCCCAGGTCGGCGCTCTTGCGCTGCATCTTCCGCCAGATGCTGTGGATGTGCTTGGGTCGCCCGGAGAGCTCGGCGGTCACGCCGGCGGCGGCGAGGGCATCGCGGAGCACCGTCATGGCCCGCTCGATGTAGGCCTCGCGCGACTTGCGCCGGGTCTCGAGCTGGGCCGCCAGAAGCCGGAACTCCTCCGGCTCGAGCTCCTTGAAGGCGAGGTCCTCGAGCTCCCACTTGATCTGCCAGATGCCCAGGCGCTCGGCCAGCGGGGCGTAGATCTCGGAGGTCTGGCGCGCGATGCGCNGGCGCTTCTCGGCCGGCAGGGCGCTCAAGGTGCGCATGTTGTGCAGCCGATCGGCGAGCTTGATGAGGACGACCCGGACGTCCTCCGCCATGGCCAGGAACATCTTGCGGATGTTCTCGGCCTGCTGCTCCTCGTGGGAGTGCGTGGAGAGCCGAGACAGCTTGGTGACCCCGTCCACNAGCTTGGCCACGTCCGCTCCGAAGCGCTCCTCGATATCGGCCAGGGCGTAGTCGGTGTCCTCGGGAACGTCGTGGAGGAGCGCCGCCTGGACCGCTACCGGGTCGATGCCGAGGTCGGCGAGGATCTGTGCCGAGGCGATGGGATGCGTGATGAACGGTTCGCCCGAAGCCCGCTTCTGGCCGGCGTGCGCCTCGGCGGCGAAGCGGTAGGCGCCCTCGACGGCCTCGAGGTCGGCCTGCGGATAGTGCTCGCGCAGCGTCTTCACGAGCGTCCGNGCCTGGGCGTCGACCACGCGCGGCGTCACCTCGACGGCGGCCGTCGGGCGACGGCTACCGCGACCGGTGGCGGGACTGGCGGGCTCGGTCGTCATGGGCGTCCCAGTGTAGCGCGCCCTCCCGGACCGCCCGAGCATGAGTGCGGGCGGGTCAGCCGCCGCGCAGCCGCTCGCGCAGGTCGCGCAGGAGGTACCAGCCGGGAGCCACGACCAGGTCGAAGGTGCCGGGATGCCGCAGCGGGGCACCGCCGAACTTGCGCTTGAAACGGCTGTAGCCGGCCGCGCCCGGGTCGGAGGCCTCATCCGCGGCGTCCACGACACCCCACATGTCGAGCGTCCGGCAGCCGTCTGTCGCCAGTGCCTCGATGGCCGCGGCGAGCGCCGCGTAGGAGCCACGGGCGCCGCCCAGCGACGTGTCCCGGAGCGAGCCGCCCCAGAGGTAGAAGCCCCGATCGCCGACACGCAGGAGGCCCATCGCCGCGATCGGCCGACCATCGAGCACCGCCTGCACCGCGTACCAGCCGCCGGAGGGGGCGAAGCTCCGTGCGGCGTCGGCCAGGAACGCGGCCGGGCGGCCCCGGAAGGCCGCGCGCTGGGCGGTCTGCGCGTGCAGCTCCGTCAGCACGGCCAGCGCGGCGGGGTCGCCGGCGCGATCGACGAGAGTCGTGACCCCCTCCTTCGCCGCCCGCCGGACGCCGTTGCGCGCGTCGGACTCCCANCGCGCCCACATGGCCTCCGTGCCCCCGGTCAGGTCGACGATGCGCGTCGTGCGCGCCTGGAGATCATGGCGCGCCGGGCGTAGGCCGGACCGGCGCAGCGCCGCGCGCAGCGCGTCGTCGTCGCCGGGGCGGGCGCTCCGCGGATCGAGTTTCACGACGATCGCGCGCTCGTCCCGCCCGGCCTGCCGCAGACCGTCGAGGAGCGCCGTGAGGATCGCCTCGGCGTCGGGCGCCTCGCGCTCCCAGAGCGGCCCGTGCGGCACGTAGGCGACCGATCGGCCGGCCCCCGTCGCACGCACGAGCGCCTGGGCGAGGCCGGCCGGCCGGCCGTCGGGGCGGACGGCCACCACCCGGTGCGGTCGCTCACCGGACCCGGCGGTCAGTTCTCCCCAGGCCCATGCCTGCAGGGGATCACCCTCCGGCCGGGACGCGACGAAGGCGTCCCAGGCCGGCCGGTCGGCGTCGGTCGCGCCGCGAACGATGACGCGCGGCGCCGAGACCGCCGGCCGCACGACGCCGTCGGCGCTCACGGCGTCCCGAAGCCGAGCGCGGCCAGGGCCCGCCGGGCCGCCGCGCCGTCGTCCCAGGGGACGGCGCCACCGGCCAGCTCGATGGTCTTCTCGTGGCCCTTGCCGGCCAGCAGCACCACGTCGCCGGGGCGCGCCCGCTGGCAGGCCTCCCGGATCGCGGCCTCGCGGTCGGCGATCAGCAGCAGGTCGTGACCGCGCCGGCGGCCGGCCCGCTCGGCGCCCGCGGCGATCTCCTCGAGGATGCGCTCGCGATCCTCGCCCCGCGGATCCTCGTCGGTCAGCACCACCAGCCGGCAGCGCTCGCCGGCCACGGCGCCCATCAGCGGCCGCTTCAGCGTGTCGCGCTCGCCGGCCGAGCCGAAGACGGCGACGAGCCCTCCGCCGGTCGCCGCGGCCACCGGCGCCAGCCCGTCCAGCACGACCCGCAGCGCCTCGGGCGTATGGGCGTAATCGACGATCACGGCGAACGGCTGGCCGGCGTCGATCCGCTCCATCCGGCCGGGCACGGCGGGCATCGCCGCCAGTCCCTCCCGGACGGCCGCCCCGTCGAGCTCCAGCGCCTCGCCCACGGCCAGTGCCGCCAGCGCGTTGTGGGCGTTGAAGCGGCCGGCCGACCGGAGCGCAACGTCGCCCTCCCAGCGTGCCGTGCGGACACCGAGCCGCAGGCGATGCCGGTCCTCATCGAGCGCGGTGAGGCGCGTGTCGGCCGCCGCGGCGGTGCCGTAGGTCAGCGTCCGGGCGCCGGCGGCCCGAGCCGCGGCGAGGAACCCCTGCGCGGCAGGGTCGTCGGCGTTGACGATCGCCGTCTTGCCGAAGCCCTTCTCCGGGTTGGCCGCGCCGACCGCCAGGGCCTCGAAGAGCCGGCGCTTGGCGGCCACGTACGCCTCGCGCGTGTGGTGGAACTCGAGGTGCTCCTGCGTCACGTTCGTGAGGACCGCCACATCCCAGGCGACCTCGCCGACGCGCTCCTGGGCCAGGCCGTGGGAGCTGGCCTCCACGACGGCCCAGCGGTCGGCGGCGCCGACCATCGCCGCGAGGAGTGCCTGCAACTCGGGCGCCTCGGGCGTCGTGGTGCGGCCGGGGTTCCCCAGCGAGCGCCCGCCGACGACCACGTCCACCGTGCCCAGAAGCCCGGTCGGGCGACCCGCCGCCTCGAGCACTGCACGGACCATGTGCGTGGTGGTCGTCTTGCCGTCGGTGCCGGTGACGCCGACGATCCCCAACGTGCGAGTCGGGAACCCGTGTCGCCAGGCGGCCGCGATCGCNAGCGCAGGGCGCGAGGCGGCCACGAGCAGCTGGGGCACCGGCAGGCCGGCCGTCGGCCGCTCGGCCAGCACTGCGACCGCGCCGGCGGCCACGGCGGCGGACACGAANGCGTGGCCGTCCAGGCGCTCCCCGGGGACGGCAGCGAACAGCGCGCCGGGGGCGACGCGGCGCGAATCGAGGACGACCTCGGTCACCACCACCGATCCCGCCGCGGCTGCCACGCCGGGCACGATCCCGCGAAGGAGGCCGCGCGCCTCGAGCAGCGCGATCAGCTCAGCGAGGGGCGCGCTCACCGCACCGGCAGCCCGCGGGCGCGCCGGCGCAGGCGGCGCAGGGCCAGGCCGACCCGGTAGACGCCGGGCCGCAGGACGATCTCGTGCGCCCCCGCCGACTCGACCCAGCGGGCGCCGAAGCCGAGCTTGTGCTCNAGCATGCCCCAGGCGGGCTCGCCGGGCTGGGGCCGGCGCCGGGCGCCCGGCACGTCCACGCCCCCCAGGTCGATGAACCGGGCGCCGGCGGCCAGGGCGCCGCGGATGGCCGCCCAGCGCAGGAGATGCATCGAGCCGGGGTGGTCGCGCCGGAGCGTCGCGTCGTCGGCCGAGAAGGCCGTCGCCCAGTGGCCGCCCTGGAGGTAGACGAGCAGGCCGCCGAGGAGACGCCCCTCGTGCTCCGCGACGAGGAAGCGCGCGCGCCCCGCCCCCAGGACCCGCTGCCACCAGTCCACGAAGCCCCGGTCCGAGCCGAAACCGAAGCCCTTGCGCCGCGCCGTGGCGTCCATCTGCGCCCCGAATGCGGCCAGGCGCCCCCCGGCCGCGTCCTCCCGCACGATCGTCCCGCCCGACTCGGCGGCGTGGATGCGCTGGCGCGCCGACTTCGACATCGCCGCCAGGAGCCCGGCCTCGTCCGTCCCGGGCGGCAGGTCGAGCACGAGGCGGTGGCGCGACGGCTGGATCTCCTCGGTCGCGCGGAAACCGGCCGCGGCCATGGCCGCCTCGTAGACAGGGTCCGCGTCGAGTTCCGGGTCCACGGCGAGGATGATCGGGCCCTCGGCCCGCAGACGCTGCGCCAGCGCAGCCGCGCGGGCGGCCACCAGGGTGGGCGGATCCCCCGCGGCGATCGGCCCGCGCGGGCAGTAGGCGAGGAAACCGGGGAGCGGCGGCCTCGCTCGGGTCAGGACGAGCGCCGCGCGCCGGTCATCGAACAGCGCGAAGCGTGGGCGCCAGCCCTGGCGTTGGCGATGCGCGGCCCAGGCGGTGCCCTGCAGGACGTGGCCGCCCGGCGGGTCGACGGTGAGGGCATCCCATCCCGCCGGCGGCGCGTCGAGCATCTCCCGGATCGCGGTCACGGACGCTCCGCGGCCCGTGCGCGGCGCAGCGCCGAACCGAGGATGACGAGCGTCTGGCGGAACTCGGGGATGCGCACGACGAGACTGTAGGCGACGTAGACGGCCGTCGCGGCCAGGAAGGCCAGCGTCGCCTGGACGAGCACCAGCAGCTTGCTCGGGTCGTGCGTGCCGAAGAGCGCCCCGGTCACGCCGACCACGCCGAACGCGGTGGCCCCGGCCAGCACCGCGCCCACGACGAACTCGACCCCGGCGCGCACGAGCCCGGCGATGGGCAGCGTGGCCGCCCGACGCCAGAGCAGCACGAGCAGGACCGCGGCCTCGACCCAGGCGCCGCTGGCGATGCCCAGGGCGAGCCCCGAGAGGCCGAGCGATCCGGCCGTCAAGAGCGAAACGACGACGTTCACGGCAACCGCGAGGATCGCGGCCATGACCGGCGTGCGTGTGTCCTGGCCGGCGTAGAAAGCCCGGGCGAGGACGACGATCATCGCGTGCGCGGCCAGCCCCAGCGTGAAGAAGAGCAACGTGTTCGCGGTCAGGTCGATGGCCCGCTGGTCGAAGTTGCCATAGTCAAAGAGGAGCGTCACGAGCTGGCGCCGCAGCACCATCGTCATCGCCGTCAGGAAGAGCATGACGTAGAGCAGCAGCCGCAGCGAGCGCACCACGAGCTGGCCGAAGCCACGCAGGTCGCCCACCGCGAGCGAGCGCGACATGGACGGCAGCAGCACCACGCCGAGCGGCACGCCGATGACGCCGAGCGGGATCTGCATGACGGTGAAGGCGATGTTGTAGGCGACGATCGAGCCCGTGCCGAGGCCCGAAGCGAGGGTCGTGTTGACGAGGAAGGTGATCTGCATCACCCCCAGGCCGATCGCGCGCGGCGCCATGAGCAGGAGCGCCTGGCGGGCGGCCGGATCGCGCAGGTCGACTGCGAAGTCGTAGCCGAACCTGGGCAGGCGCACGATCGCCGGCAGTTGGACCGCGAGGTGCACCAGCGAGCCGAGGACGACGCCGATGGCCAGGCCATCCACGCCGAGGATCGGCGCCAACAGCACGGCGGCGAGGATGATGACGACGTTGTACAGGAGCGGCGCCACCGCCGAGGCGGCGAAGCGGCCGCGGGCGTTGAGTACGCTCGTGGCCACGGCTCCCAGCGCGAGCAGGATCGGCGAGAGCAGCATGACCCGCGAGAGCCGCACGGTCAGCTCCGTCTCCACGGCGTCGAAGCCGGGCGTGACGAGCGGGATGAGCACCGGTGCGGCCAGGGCCACCACGACCGAGAGCGCGAGGAGTGCCAGGAGCATGAGGTTGACGACGGTGGCCACGACCCGCCAGGCCCGCTCCTCCTCCTCGGCGGCGTGCAGGCCGGCCAGCACCGGGATGAGCGCCGAGCTGAGCGCGCCCGCGGCCACGAGCTGGAAGATCGCGTCGGGGATGCGGAAGGCGGCGAAATAGGCGTCCAGGTCGGCGTTCGCCCCGAAGAGCGAGCTGATGACGACGAGGCGCAACCAGCCCAGCACCCGGGAGAGGAGATAGGCCGCGGTGACCACGAGCCCGGCCCGCGCCAGGGCGCGCGCGGTGCCCGTCACGGAGGCGGCGTCTGACCCGAGCGGGCGGCGCGCGGATGGGCCTCACGGTAGGCCGAGCGGAGGCGCGCCGTGGAGACGTGCGTGTAGACCTGGGTCGTGCCCAGGCTGGCGTGCCCGAGCAGCTCCTGGACGACGCGCAGGTCCGCGCCGCCGTCGAGGAGGTGGCTGGCGAACGAGTGCCGCAGCGTGTGGGGCGTGACGCCCTCCCGGGCGCCCGCCAGCTGGGCGATCCGCCGGAGCCGGTAGCGCAGGCCGCGCACGCCGAGCGGGCCGCCGCGGGCGTTGAGGAAGATCGTGCCGTCGTCCGTGCCCTCGACGCCTCGGCGCAGACGCGGCCGACCGCCGGCGAGGTAGTCGTCGAGGGCCTCCCGTGCCGGTCGCCCCAGGAGGGTCATGCGCTCCTTGCGGCCCTTGCCGATGACGCGCAGCTCGCCGCGCCCGAGGTCGAGGTCGCCGAGGCGGGCCGACGCCAGCTCACCGATGCGCAACCCGGCGGCATAGGCCGTCTCGAGCACGGCCCGGTCGCGCAGGGCGATGGCGGCCGCGATGCCCGCGTCGCGCGCCCGCCCACGGTCGGCCACCGGCGCCACGGTGTCGAGCAGCTGTTCGACCTCGCTCACCTCGAGCACGACCGGCAGCCGGCGGGGTCGGCGGGGCGTGGAGATGGCCGCCCACGGGTCGCCGTCCACCCAGCCCTCGCGGCGAGCGTGCCGATAGAAGGAGCGCAGCGCCGCCACGCGGGCCGCGATCGTGGTTCGAGAGAGCCCCCGTCCGTCCAGCTCGGCCAGATAGCCGCGCAGCGCGAGCCGTCCGGGGCGCGTCCAGCCGCCGCCGGGCCGGGCGGACAGCCACTCGAGGTACTGGCGGATGCCCGTCGCATAGGCCCGTCGCGTGTGCGCCGATGCGTCGCGCGCCTCGAGAGCGCGCAGGAAACCGTCGAGTGCGGCGGCGCCCGTCACGCGGGCTTGACGGCGGGGCGGGGGGCGCGCTCGGCGCCCATCGCCCTTGCGCTCTTCCGCCGGCCGCCGGGCGGGCGGCCTCCGCCGGGACCGGCCGCGCGGCGCGGTCGTGCCAGCGCCCCCGGGTTCGGCGGGCCGCCGGCCAGACACAGCCCCACGAGGCCACCCTCGGCCGGCGCCTCGATGGCCGCGCCGCAGACGAGGCAGAGGAGGACATCGCCGTGCCGCGCCACCGCTCCGGCATCCGCGTCATGGACCGCGCCGACCGGCTCGAAGTTCGTCGTGTAGTCGCACTTCGGGTAGGCCGAGCAGCCCCAGAAGACGTTGCCCGTGCGTCGCGCCCGGCGCGCCAGCAGCCGACCGTCGCCGTTCTTGGGGCAGACCACCTCGAACGCCAGCGGCGCCGGTGGCGGCGGTCCCTCCTTCTTGATGTAGTCGCAGTCGGGATACCGTGAGCAGCCCAGGAACGGACCGAAGCGTCCCCGCCGCTGCGTCAGCTGCCCCTCGTCACAATGCGGACAGGCATCGCCCTGGCCCTCCATCCGCGGCGGCTCTTCGCCGGGCAGCGGCCGCGACTCCTGGTGCTCGGGGTAGAGCGAGCAGGCCAGGAAGCGGCCGTTGCGTCCGAGGCGGATGACCATCGGGTGGCCCTCTGAGCAGACCTCGTCGCTCTCCTCGGTCGTGAAGTCCCGTCGCTTCAGCTCGCGGCGCTTCTCGTCCACCCGGTCCTTCAGGGGTCCGTAGAACTCGCGCAGGAGGGGCACCCAGGCGCGCTCACCCCGTGCCACCTCATCGAGCCGCTCCTCCATGCGCGCCGTGAACGCCACGTCCACGAACTCGGCGAAGTGCTCCACGAGCAGGTCGGTGACGATCTCGCCCACCAGCTCCGGTCGCAGCCGGCGGTCCTCCACGCGGACGTAGCCGCGGTCGAGGATGGTCGAGATGGTCGCCGCGTACGTCGAGGGGCGGCCGATGCCGTGCTCCTCGAGGGCCTTGATCAGCGTCGCCTCGGTGTAGCGCGGCGGCGGCTCCGTGAAGTGCTGCGCGGGCGTCACGTCGCGCACGGTCGTCGTATCGCCCTCCGCCAGGGGCGGGAGTCGGCGCTCGCGCTCCTCGTCATCGGCATCGTCGTCGCGGCCCTCGGTGTAGACGCGGGCGAAGCCGTCGAAGAGGGTCCGCGTGGCGCTCGCGCGCAGGCCGTAGCGGCCGGCGCCCAGGTCCGCGGTCGTCGTCTCGAGTTCCCTGGCCGCCATCTGCGAGGCGAGGGCACGCTGCCAGATGAGCCGGTAGAGCTTCAGCGCCGGCGCGTCGAGGAAGCGCGCCAGCGAGTCGGGGTCGCGCCGGAAGCTGGTGGGCCGGATCGACTCGTGGGCCTCCTGGGCACCCTTGGCCTTCGTCCTGTAGACGCGCCCCCGGGGCATCGTGTACGGCTCGCCGAAGCGGTCGCGGATGACCTCCCGGGCCTCCCCCATGGCCACACCGGCCATGGCCGTCGAGTCGGTGCGCATGTAGGTGATGAGGCCGACCTGCCCGTCGGCCGTCTCCATGCCCTCGTAGAGCTTCTGGGCGATCGACATCGTGCGCTTGGGGTTGAAGCCGAGCTTGCGGCTGGCTTCCTGTTGCAGGGTGCTCGTCGTGAACGGCGGCGCGGGGCTGCGCTTCTGCGCGCGCCGGGCGACCTTCTCCACCACCGGCCGCTGCGCGCGCAGGGCGGCCGCATGGGCTTCCGCCGTCTCGCCGTCAGCCATCTCCGCGGCGACGCCGTCGATGCGCGCCAGCTCGGCCACGAAGGTCGTCCCGTCCGCGGTGGCAAGGAGGGCCTCGAGCGTCCAGTACTCGCGTGCGCTGAAGGACGCCACCTCCCGCTCCCGATCCACCACGAGGCGCAGGGCGACCGATTGGACCCGCCCTGCCGACAGGCCGCCCCGCACCTTGCGCGAGACGAGCGGGCTGAGCATGTAGCCCACGAGACGATCCACGATGCGGCGCGTCTGCTGCGCGTCCACGAGGTGCACGTCGATCCCCCGGGGGTGCGCGAAGGCTTCGCGGATGGCGCCCGGGGTGATCTCGCTGAAGGTGACCCGCTTCGTCTTCGACGCCGGCACGCCGGCGGCCTCGGCAACGTGCCAGGCGATCGCCTCACCCTCCCGGTCGAGGTCGGTGGCGAGATAGACCGTCTCGGCAGCCCTGGCCGCCCGCGCGATCTGGTCGACGTGCTTGCGGCGGTCCTCGGCGACGACATATTGCGGGGCGAAGTCATGCTCCACGTCCACGCCGAACTGGCCCTTGCCCGGGTTCTCCGGCAGGTCGCGGACGTGGCCGTACGAGGCGAGGACCCGGTAGTCGGGGCCGAGGTAGCGCTCGATCGTGCGCGCCTTCGCCGGCGACTCGACGATCACCAGGTTCTTCGTCATCGGCCGGGAGTGTAGCACCGGCCCCTTGGCGCTCCCTGCTCGCAGACTGCGCCGCGGCTTCCCGGCTAGGCCTCGCGGACGCGGCGCAGGAGATCCTCGTCGAGCTCCAGCTCCGGCTCCGGGCCGCTCTCCAGGAGCTCGACGCCGGCCGCATCCCCATCCCGCCGGCCGAGCGCGGCGGCGGCGATCTCCACGAAGCGGATGTGCTGGTAGGGGATGACGAAGGTCGAGTCGATGGCGTCGATGAACGACGGCCGCTGGCCGCCCGTGGCGCGCAGGTTCGAACACACCAGCACCGTGTCGCCGGGCAGCGGCACGGCTTCGAGGTCCACGAGGAGGGGCTGCTCGCCGGTCATGTGCACGACCGCGCCGCGGATCATGGCCGCCCTACGGGTCGTAGAATTCGGACACGAGACGGACGCGTCCGCTGGCGACCCAGATGCCGACGCCGACGACCGAGAAGCGGGCGTCCTTGATGTTCCGCCAGTGGCCGCCGTTGGCCGACATCTCGCTCTGGAAGAAGAGGTGCGAGCCGAGCACCGCACTGTACGGGTTGCCCGAGCGGCAGCCGAGGTTCTCGGCCCAGCGGTAGCTGCTGTA
>C687J29651_10000365_pt1 | contig 18256 bp, 10 predicted proteins | sample RifCSP13_1_FD_29651 | JGI IMG/M metagenome (IMG submission 29651) | reverse complement strand
TCGGCGGTCACTGCGACAATCATCGTGTCCTTGAGGCGGCGGGCGGAGCGGACTTTGGCGAGGGCCGCATAACCGTCCTCGTAGGGCAGGCGGATATCCATCAGGATCAGGTCAATCCTAGGAAGCGTATCGGCAAACTCCACGACCTGCCAGCCGGAGGTCTTCCACTCGCATCGGGGAACACCCATGTAGGCCAGCATGCGAGCCATCAGCACGAAGTTGGACACGTTGTCCTCAACGATCAGGACCGTGGCATCCTTGGGTTGAACTGGCTCACGGCGTGGGGTCACGTTTTCAGCCATACCGGTTCTCTCACTCACACAATGGATTTGAAATAGCCGGGGCCTTCACCCCGGCTCGGCTTGGTCAGCTTTCCAGATAGCGCGCGATCTGGCGCGGCAACTGGTCCACGTCAATCGGTTTTTGAATGTAGCCGTCGCAGCCCGCGGCGAGCGTCTTTTCCCGGTCGCCCTTCATGACATTTGCGGTGAGGGCGACGACCTTGATCCCTTCCAGTCCCGGCGTGGCTTTGATCTGCGCGGTGGTCGTGTAGCCGTCAGTCTCCGGCAGGTTGATGTCCATCAAAATCAAATCCGGCGGGTCGGCCATGGCCCGCGCCACTCCGTCCTTCGCGTTCGGCGCCAGGATCACCGTGTAGCCTTCGGCTTCCAGGACGCGCCTGATCAGCAAGCGGTTTTCCGCGTTATCTTCTATATAAAGAATCTTGGCGCTGGCGGGAGGCATATCTGTCATCAGACTCTATATCGCGAGTCGCCGCAAAATGTAACGAACGATCTTTATTATCCTCCTTTGCGCCAAAGTTGCAATATGTAAATGGTTCCAAATTGTTTGCCAGGCCAACCGTTTTCGTTGGAAAATGGTAGGAAATGGCAGGCGAAGAACAAGCGAAACGCCCAACCTGAAGGCCGGGCGTTTTATGGGATGCAGGACGAGCCTGGTGAACAGCGTGGCGTCGCGCCTCAAGGCGCTGGCTCGGCGAGCAGGGTCTGGATGACCGCTTCGATTTCGATGTAACGTCCCTCGCCGATATGTTGATAGCGGATGTTCCCACGCTTGTCAATGAGAAACAGGGTCGGCCAGTAGCGCACGCGGTAGGCGTCCCACGTTCGTCCGTCGTTGTCCTGCGCTACCGGATAGGGGACGTCCAGGCGCTGGAGGGCGTCTTTCAAATTGCTCAGATCCGCTTCGTAGTGGAACTCTGGAAAGTGGTTGCCGATCACGACCAGCCCCTGCGGCCCGTANGTNTTGTGCCATTCCCTCACCGAGGGAATCACATGCTGGCAGTTGATTCANCCAAAGGTCCAAAAATCAATCAGCACGACTTTGCCCTGCAGATCGGTCAGGCGCAGGGGTTTGTCAGTGTTCAACCAGACCTCGTTGGTCAGTTCAGGCGCAGGGCCGTGGTTCTTCAATGTCACCTCCGCTAAAGGCTTGGGGGTAGTCGGCTGGGGCGAGGGGGACTGAGCAGAAGTTGGTTCCCCCGAGGTCGCCAGCCTGACCGGTCCCACCCCTGGCGCCGTGGCACAGGCTGCCGCCAGCAGCATCAACGCCCAGAGATACAGGCTCTTCTTCATCCCGTTGCCTCCTTGCCGATCTTAGGCAGCGTAAAGCGCATCGTCGTCCCACGGTCGGGCGTGCTCTCGGCCCACAGGCGCCCGCCGTGCGCCTCGATGAGACCCTTGGCAATCGCCAGACCGAGGCCAGCCCCGCCTCCCGCCGAGCCATTCTGTGCCTGGCTTCGCGCCCGCGCTGCATCGCCGCGATAGAACCGGTCGAACACGCGCGGCAAATCCTCAGGCGCGATACCTTCCCCTGTATCGCTCACCACGACGATGACGCTGTGATTCTGGACAGCCGCCCGCAGTCGAATCTCTCCGCCGGACGGCGTGTGCCGGATCGCATTCTCGATCAGGTTTTGCAGCACCCGGCTGATTTTCTCTGGCGCCATCCACACCGGATCCACGTCGGCGGCGACCGAGCCGCTCAGGGCGATGCCTTTTGCCTGCGCGCGCGGCGTGAAGCCCTCCAACGTGTCGGAGATCAAGTCCGCCAGGGAGCTGGCCTCGCACCGCAGGATCAGATTGCCGGCGTCGAGCTGCGCCAACTCAAAGAGATCGTCAATCAGTCCACTCGTGCGCCTGATCTCGGCCTGGCTTTGCCGCACGTAGCGCGCGACCGTCTCCGGGTCGGCGACCACGCCATCGGCCAGCGCGTCGAGCATGGCGCGCAGGGAGGCGAGCGGGGTGCGCAAGTCATGCGAGGCCCACGCGACCAGGTCGCGCCGCGCGGCGTCGAGCTTCCTGGCCTCCGCGTTGGCNTGCTCGAGGCGCGCCGCCATGGCGTTGAACGCCTGGGCGAGTTGGGCCACTTCGTCCTGCCCGGCCGCCTGAACGCGCGCGCCGAAATCGCCCTCGCTCAGCCGGTCGGCCGCCTGTACGAGTTCCCTCAGGGTCTGCGTGATCGAGGTGGAGAGAAAGTAGCCGAAGGCAATGGAGATGCCGCCCGCGAAGAGCAGGAGCAGGCCCGCCAGGGTGAGGTCGTGCGCGTTGATGAACATGAGCCGCGCAGTGATCCAGACGTTGAGGAGCGTGAGCGCGGCCGCTAGGACATAACCAAGCGTGAGCGTCTGGTTAAGCGTGTGGAGTTGCCGCCACCAGCCAAGCTGGTGCGAGACGAACCCGATCACCGCCGAAGCCGCGCCGGTGAATCCAAACAGCAGGGCCAGCGGGAGCAGATCGTCCATCGGCGGGCGCATGATGGCGATGACCAGCGTGATCGTCAACGCCAGCGCCGTGAAGATGCTGAGCAAGTAGAGGCTCAGGCGGGGCCGAAGCATGAGATGCCTGCCGCGGTCAAGTCGGCCTCAACTCTCAAATTTGTAACCCACGCCCCAGACGGTGAGGATATAACGCGGCTGGGACGGATCACGTTCGATTTTTTCGCGCAGGCGGCGGATGTGGACGGTGACGGTGGAAGGATCACCGAAGAATTCATAGCCCCATACCCGGTCGAGCAGCTGTGTGCGGGTGAAGACCTGCCGGGGGTGGCGCGCGAAGAACCACAGCAAGTCAAACTCTTTGGCCGTCAGTGGGACCGTTTGTCCATCCAACGTCACCGTGTGCGAAGTCGGATCAATCCGCAGGCCTTCAAATTCCAGCGCTTGTCCTGCCATCGTCGCGGCGTTCTCGTTCGTCCGGCGCAGCACGGCTTTGACGCGCGACACCAGTTCCTGCGGGCTGAAGGGTTTGGCCAGATAGTCGTCCGCGCCTGAATCGAGGCCTCGTATCCGGTCGCTGGTTTCGCCTTTCGCCGTGAGCATGATGATGGGGACGCGGCTGCGTTCCTCGGCGCCGGGAGGCTTGAGCATCCGCAGTTGGCGGGTGAGGCTCAATCCGTCCACGCCGGGGAGCATCAGGTCCAGCACGATCAAATCCGGGAGCGCTTCGCCGATGGCGTCGAGCGCCGCGTAGCCGTCGGCGGCCTCGCGGACGACGAACCCGTCCCGCTCCAGATAGCGCCGGATCACGTCACGGATGGTATCTTCGTCGTCCACGACGAGGATGGATTGAGGCGCCGAGACAGAGGGCATCAGCATAGAGTCTACGATAAGAGGCAGTTGTTACGGGGGAATTACGGGGCGGAGAGCTTATCGCCGAGGGCGGAGTAAAAGCAAATGGCAGGTAGCAAACGGTCTATCGGCCATCTGCTATCTGCCATGCGCCGGAGGAGCGGGTGATGGGATTCGAACCCACGATATCTTGCTTGGGAAGCAAGCGTTCTACCACTGAACTACACCCGCGTTGCCCTGAGAAAATCCAATCTTTTGAGCAAGTATAGCGATAACTTGCTAATTTGCAAGATGGTCATTCCCCTGCCCCGACTGGGAAAAAGGTCACCGACCGCGCCCGCTCATACACTGTACNTTCTTACCCCNTAGCACACCCAACCGCTCTACGCTATTCTCCCTTATAATAAGGAACATGCCCTCGGACCCGAAGACGAAAGCCGCTCTTTCACCGGATAACTCGAAGCCGGGCGCCTCTGCCCCCGGTCCCCTCCCCTCCGCCTCCGACCAGGCCGAGGCGCAAAACATCCCGGCGGCCGCCCCCTCGCAGGATAACGGCCATTCACCCCAGCCCTGGCACCATGCGTTGAGCCGCCAGATTACGAAGCATTTTGGCGACCTCGAGGCTGTGCCGCAGGAATGGCTGGCTTTTCTGAAAGACGTCAACGACGCCTACCAGCAGGCGGAGGTTGACCGGGAGGCGCTGGAATCCGAACGACAGGAACGCCAGTTGGCCGAGGCGATGCGCAAGGTTGGCGCGTCCCTCACGGCCACACTTGACTTCAATGCGGTCCTCGACCGCTTGTTGGAGGAGATGGAGCGCGTCATCCCATATGACAGCGCGAACGTCATGCGGGTGGATGCGGAGCAGGGCCGCGTGCGGATTGCGCGTACGCGCGGGTACGAGAAGTTCGGGGCGAGGGCCGCGGAAAGCGTCCGTGACCTGGAGTTTGAGATCGCCGCGACGCCCATCCTGAAGCGGTTGATCGAAACGCGCCAACCGGTCGTCATTCCCGATCCCTGGGCGGACCCCGAATGGATCAGGCGTGAACCGGGGGGGCATGTCCGCTCGTGGGCCGGCGCGCCAATCGTCGTGCANGGGGAAGTCATCGCCCTCTTCGCCGCGGATAAAGTCGAGCCGAATTTCTATCGCCCGGAGCACATTAAGTGGCTCAGCCTTTTCGCGGAACAGGCGGCGTTGGCGCTACAGAATGCCCGGCTGTTTGAGGCCGCGCGCCAGCAGGCTGTCGAACTCGAGGTCGTGCGGCAGGCCAATCTCACGCTGACCTCGCATCTTGAGCTGCCGGACGTCCTCGACGCCATCCTGCGCAGCACGCTCGAAATTCTGCCGACCGCGCAGGATGCGCATATTTTCCTGTATGACGGCGCGCAGCTGGCTTTTGGCGCGGCCCTGTGGGCCGATGGGCGCACCGACCTGCCGTATAGCCAGCCTCGTTCCGATGGCCTGACTTACACCGTGGCTCGCAGCGGACAGCCGATGGTGGTGTCGGATATGCGCCGCCATCCGCTGACCGCTCAGTGGGAGGGCGCCATCATCTCGCTGCCGCTCAAAATCGGGACGCGGGTCGTGGGCGTAATGAATGTGGCCTTTGACCAGCCCCATCTCTTTCCCGAGTCCGAACTGCGCATTCTGCGCTCGCTCGGCGACCAGGCCGCGATCGCCATCGAAAACGCGCGGCTGTTTGCGACGATCGAAAAACGCGCCGCCGAGCTGGAAGCCGTGCGCCAGATGAGTTTGAACCTCGCCTCCAGCCTTGAACCGCAGGCCGTGTTAGACACCATCCTCCAGAATGTGCTGAAACTCGCGCCCGAGGTTCACGACGCCCATATTTATCTCTATCAGGCGCAGACGGGACAACTCAGTTTTGGTGCGGCGTCCTGGGCGGACGGCCGACGGGGCAACCTCTACGACGAGCCGCGCCCCAATGGTCTGACCTACACCGTGGCGCGCAGCGGGGAAATGCTCGTCATCCCCGAACTGCCGACTCACCCCTTGTTCGCCGGCACGCGCCGCGCTCGGCACGGGGCCATCGTCGGCCTCCCGCTCAAGTTTGGTCTGAGCGTGGTCGGCGTGCTCAACGTCGCTTACTCCAAGCCGCGCCATTTCGATGAAGCCGAGCTCCACGTGCTGACCCTGGTGGCTGATCAGGCAGCCAGCGCCGTGGCAGGGACGCGGCTGTTTGAAGCTACCCGCCGCCAATTGCAGGAACTCACCGCCCTGCACGCCGCCGCCGTCGCCGGAGCCGAGGCGACCAGCGAGGAGGCGTTAATTGAGCGCGCTACGGAACTCATAGGCGCCACGCTATACCCGATTAACTTTGGCCTCCTCCTCCTGGACGAGGCCACCGGGAATCTGCGTGTTCACCCGTCTTATCACAACCCGTCTAACCCCCCTCAACCCCAGATCATCCCGGCCGGGCAGGGAATCGCATGGCAGGCGATCACCACGGGCCAACCCCAACGCGTTGGCAACGTCACGCAGGCGTCGGCTTATTGGGCGGGGTCATCGCCAACACGCTCGGGGTTGTGTGCGCCTCTCCGGGTGGGGGGGCGCATGATCGGCGTGATTAATGCGGAAAGCGACCGGGCCGAGGCTTTTACGGAGGCGGACGAGCGCCTGCTGGTCACCTTTGCCGGGCAATTAGCCACGGCTATTGAAAAGATGCGTCTGTTTGAAGCTGAGCGCGAGCAGCGCGAGCGGGCCGAAACCTTGCAGGAAGTAGCCGCCACGCTGAACTCAGTCCTGGATCGCGAGCAGCTCCTGCAGATCATCCTGGAACAACTGGCTCGCGTCGTGAACTATGACAGCGCCGCCGTCATGCTCATCTCGGGCGAGACATTGACCGTGGTGGCCCATCGCGGTTTCCACACCTCCCGCCAAATCCGCGCGCCCTATCGCCTGGAGAAACTGGAGCACATCCGGCAGGTGCTCGAAACGCGCCGCCCCGTGATCATCCCCGATACCACCGCCGACGCGCGCTGGCACGCGCTGGCCGGGGCTGAATACATCCGCTGTTGGCTGGGCGTCCCTCTGGTTGTCAAGGAGCACGTCATCGGCCTGATCAATCTTGACAGGGAAACGCCGGAGTTCTATGCCGAACGGCACGCCGAACTGGCGGCAGCTTTTGCCAACCAGGCGGCGGTGGCGATTGAGCGCCTGCGTTTGCTTGAGGAAACGCAACGGCGTGAGCGGGAAATGGTCACGCTGCTGAATGTGGCGCGGGTCGTATCGTCCACTTTGGATCTGAAGGCGCTCACCTCGCAGGTGGCCGTAGCGATCGCTCAGGCTTTGCAGATGGAACGCTGCGAGATTTCGACCTACGATCCCGAGCGGCGAACGATCACGGTCCGGGCGATTTATGACGCCCGGGGTGCAGACTATGCCGCGCAGATCGGCGTGATTTGGCCCCTGAACGATTTCCCGTCTGTCCAGCGGATTATGGAGGACGATGAGGTCCTGATGATGCGGACCGCGGATTCCGACGCCGACCCGGCTGAAATGAGCCGGCTCAACCCGCTTGGAGTTGCGGCCGGGTTGGCCTTCACGGTGCGCGCCGGGGGCCGGGCCGTGGGGCTGGTGGAGGTATTTTCCACGGATGCCTCCCGCGAGTTCACCTCAGCCGACTTACGCCTGGCGCGGGCGCTGGCCGACCAGGTGGGCGTGGCGATTGAGAACGCTCGCCTGTTCCAGGCCGAGCGCGACCAGCGCGAGCTGGCTGAAGCGTTGCGCGAGGTGGGCGCCGTCCTGAATGCGACCCTTGATTTCGACACCCTCCTCGACTGCCTGCTGGATCAAGTCAAGCGGGTGGCCCCCTGCGATGCCGCGAACGTGATGGTGGTTAAGAACCAGCAGGTTCGCCTCGCCCGGCTTCATGGTTATGAGCAGTTTGGCTTGTCGCCGGCGAGCCTGAAAACAGTCAGTTTCGACCTGGCAACGACAGCCAATTTACGACATATGGCTGAGACTGGTCAGCCGCTGATCGTCGCCGACACCTCATTGGAGCCGGGCTGGATCGGCACGGAAGCCACGCCGCGCCTGCACTCTTGGGCGGGCGCGCCAATCATCCTGCCGGAGGGGGCCGTGGCCTTCTTCTCGCTGGAAAAGGTTGAACCGAACTTCTATCAGCCTGACCATGCCGAGCGGCTGAGGGCTTTTGCCAGCCAGGCGGCGTTGGCTCTGCAGAATGCCCGGCTGTTCGCCGCCCAGCAGCAGCGCGCGGTTGAGTTGGAGGCGGTCCGCCAGACCAGCCTGAGCCTGACCTCCTCGCTGGAGCTTCCCGTCGTGCTCGAAGCCATTCTGAAAGGCGCATTTCAGTTGACGCGTGACGCACGGGATGCCTACATCTTCCTGTATCACGCCGACGGCGGCGAGCGGCTGACATTTGGCGCCATGCTCTGGCATGACGACCGCACCCAGCACATCTGGGCCGAGCCACGGCCTGAGGGCATGACTTACACCGTCGCGCGGACGGGCGAGATGATCGTCGTGCCTGACTCCCGCGGTCATCCCCTGTTTGCTAACTCGCCCGCCGATTGGGGTGAGGCGATGCTCGGCTTGCCGTTGAAGATCGGCCGGCGCGTGGTGGGCGTGATGAATATCGCTTATCTGCACGTCCGCGAATTCCCGGAGTCTGAACTGCGCGCGCTACGTCTGCTGGCCGACCAGGCCGCTATTGCGATTGAAAATGCGCGCCTGTTTGAAGAGTCGCAGCGCAAGACGCAGGAACTGACGGGGCTATACAACACGGCGCTGGCTATCGGCAGCGTGCTCGACACCGAAGTGCTGCTGCAGCGTCTGCACGAGCAGGTCCAACAGCTGCTCAATCCTGACACATTTGCCGTCATCCTCAATCACCCGGCAGCCCACGAGCTGGAAATTGCTCTGGCGGTCGAGTATGGTCAGCCTCTGCCGCCGGCGCACATTCCCGTGACGCGAGGCGGGTTCAGCAGCTGGGTTCTTACAACCCGGCAACCGCTTCTCGTCGGCGATGTGCAGGTCAACCCGCTGCCGGTCGAAACCCAGTATCTCACCCGCCCGGCGCGGTCGTGGTTGGGCGTCCCGCTGATTGCGCGCGACCGCGTCCTGGGGGTCGTGTCCGTCCAGTCCTCCCGCCTCCACGCCTTTGGCGAGGCCGACCGCCGCTTCCTGGAATCCATCGCCAGCCAGTTTGCGATTGCTTTGGAGAACGCTCAACTCTACGCCGAAACGCAGCGCCGGCTGGTGGAGCAGACCCTGCTGTACGAATGCACCCAGGACCTGCTGTTCACCCAGGATGCGAACGAGGCCCTGGCGCGCCTGTCCGAGCGTATCGTCCGTCATCTCAATGCGACGGCGATTTTCTACTACGTTTACGATGGCGACAGCCATATGGCCCGCCTGGACTATCAATACGCCCGACCCGAAGCGGCTGCGCTGGACGGGCGCGGTCTCCGGCTCCCCCTGGGCGGCGAATGGCCGGTGAGTGATTATGAGCACACAGCCCAGGCCCTCCAAACCAGATCGCCTCGGGTTTTGCATCCAGGGGACTTCACGCTCTCGCCGGCGGAACGTGAGAATCTCGACCAGCGCAGCGGCCAGACCGTATTAATTATTCCTGTTGCGCTCCACGACCGCGCCATTGGTTATTTTGAAGTCTGGGACACGCGGACCGAGCGCAATTACGATCAAGAGGATTTGCGTCTGTTAATGACGCTCGCGACCCAATCGGCCGCCGCCCTCGAAAATGCGCGGCTGAATGCCGAGGTCCGGACGAAGGCGACCGATCTCGGACGCTTGTACGCCGCGGCCCAGGATATGAGCGCCAGCCTGGAGCTTAATGTCGTCCTCGAACTGCTGGCCAAGCATCTCACCGAAGCGTTAGACGCCACCAGTGGATATGTCCAGGAGGTCAATTGGGAGGAAGAGACGCTGACCATCCTGGCGGAGTATTGGAGTGAGGCGGCTTCGGAGACCGAGCGCGTATCCGACCTCGGCCGCGTTTACTACCTCAACGATTTTCCAACGATCAGCCAGACACTGACCGGCGGCGACGTGATCAGTTTCAACGTGGATAGCCCCGGCCTCACCGAACCTGAGCGGGCGCAGCTGGTTGAATATGGTGTGAAGTCGGCCCTCGTTGTGCCCGTTTCATTCCGGGAGCGCGTATTAGGCGAGGTCGAAATTTGGGAGAGCCGCCGGATACGGAATTTCACGCTGGCCGAGCACCAATTGGCCCAGACGCTCGTCCGGCAAGCCGCCGGCGTCATCGAGAATGCGCAACTGTTCAAGGCGTTGACGGATGAAAAGCGCCGTCTCGAACTGCTCTACAACCTGAGCCAGAGTCTCGCGACCAGCCTCGACCCGCGCGAGGTCGCCATGAAAGCGATTGATCAGATTTGCGCGGCCTTCGCGGCGACCAAAGGGGCAGTGTTTGTCACGCGGCCCGGCTCTCAGCGCCTGCAATTGCTGGCAGTGACCGGCGCGGACCCGATCCAGGTTGAGATCTTTGATCACCAGATCCGGCTGGAAGTCGGGCGCGGGTTAGCCGGCTGGGCGGCGGCGCAGCGCAAAGCGGCGATTGCCGTGGACGTGACCCGCGACCCGCACTGGCTGCCGGTGCCCGGTTTCGACGACTGGGTCAGATCGAGCATCAGCATCCCGTTGATTGCCGGTGATGACCTGATGGGCGTCTTCACTCTCCACAGTAATCGCCGCAGCGCGTTTCACGCGGATCAGGTCCCGCTGCTGACGGCGGCGACGACCTCGGTCGCTGCGGCCCTGCAAAATGCGCGCCTGTACGCGGCCGAAACCCGCCGCGCCCGCGACTTGGCGCTCCTCAACGAGATCACGCGTACGGCCGTCGAAACCATTGACCTCCGGGAGATGCTCCAGAAGCTGGCCGACCGGATGGGCGAGCTGCTGAACGCCGATGCCTGCTATGTCACCTTGTGGGACGAGCGGCGGCAAATCCCGATACCGATAGCCGCTTTCGGCCCACAGCGTGAGAGCTACCCGGCGTTGCGCCCGGAGCCTGGCGAGGTGACTCTGACGGCCTCGGCGCTGCGGCTTGGGCATCCGATTGTCGTGGATGACGTGTTCAACTCGCCTTACCTCAGCCGGCGCGCGGCTGAGCTTTCGATGGCTTATTCCATGCTGGGGCTGCCGCTGGTCACCGGCGAGCAAAAATTGGGCGCGGTGATCGTCGCCTTTCACCAGCCGCATCACTTCAGCCCCGACGAAATTGCGCGCGCCGAACAGGCGGCCGGACAAATCGCGCTGGGGATTGAAAGAAGCCGGTTGTTTACCGAGACTGCCGAAGCCCTCACCCGCGAGCAGCGTTTGAACGAGGTCTCCCGCACGATCAGCGGCGCGCTCGATATGCAAATTACCATTCAGAGCGTCGTGCGTCTGGCCGGTGAACTCGTCAGCGCCGACGCCGGCTCGCTGGCGGTCATTGCCTCCGACGGCGAGTCTCTGCTGCCCTACTACTTCAATGCCCCTGCGAATTTGGTAAGTGCGCCGCCGATGCCCAAAGGCGCCGGCCTGGCCTGGCAGATTATTGAGACAGAGCGATCCGTTTTATTGGACGACTATGGCTCCCATCCGAACGCTTTGCCGGAGTGGGTCCAGGCGGGAGCGCAAGGCTTCCTCGGCGTCCCTATCGTTGCCGGGGAAGTGTGCCTGGGTGTGTTAGGATTGTTCCGCCTGAAGCCTGATCGGCGCTTCAACGAGCGCGATCGGGCGTTGATCGAGTCCGTCGGGCGGCAGGCCGGCGTTGTGATCCAGAACGCGCGCCTGTTCGAAGCCACGCGCCGCAACGCCGAGGAAGTGACTTCGGCGAGCGAGATTCTGAGGGCGCTCAACGCGACGACCGACGTGGCTCAGGCCTTTCCGGCAGTCGTCGCCGGCGTCAAGGCGATCACGGTCTGCGATCAGGTGAGTCTGGCGTTGATAGACGAGAGCCGGGAATACCTCACGATCGTCGCTCTCGAGCCGTATACCGAAATAAGCTGGGGCGTCCGCGTGCGCCTGTCGGAGACTTCGACCACGCCCGACATCCTGGCCGGGCAGCCGCATCTCACTCCCGACTTGGCGGCTGAGCGTGACCTGCCGCTTGAGCGCCGGCTCTACGAGGCCGGTTACCGGTCTCGCCTCAACCTGCCCCTGCGCGTCGGCGAGCAGGTGATTGGCATTCTCAATCTTGTCTGGGCGCGGCTGAACGGCTACGACCTGGCCCGCCTGCCCCTGCTCAGCCAGATCGCCGACGCGGTGGCCCTCGCCGTCGAGAAGAACCGCCTCTTCGCCGAGACCCATCGGCGGGCCTACGAGCTCGAAATCCTGGCTGAGGTCTCCACGGCGCTCCGCGTGGCGGAAAGCACCAGCGCCATTATGCAGATTATGCTGGCGCGCAGCCTGGCCATCTTCCACGCGGGGGTGGGGGCCGTTGCCGTGCCGACTTCCGAACCAGGCGCGCTCACAATGGCTTTAGAACAGGGCGCACCGGTCCCGCTGAGCAGTCAGATTTATCGCCTCGAGGATTCTATTTTCGGACACGTCTTCAGCACGGGTCAGCCTTATCTCGCGCCGAATCTGATGACCAACCCGTACACCCATGCCGATCTGAAAGAATGGGCTGAGGCTCAAGCCAATCCGCCAAGCATTCCGGCGATGTTCGCCCCCTTGCGGGCGGGCCAGGAGATCATCGGCGTCTTGTTCGTCGGCGACGTCACGCCGCGCCTCTTTACCGAAGTTGACCTGCGCCTGCTCAACGCGATTGCCGAAATTGCCGGCAGCGCGCTGCACCGCGCTGGCGTGCTCGAAACGCTGGAACAGCGCGTGGTCGAGCGGACGCGCGAGCTGGCCGAGGCCAACGAAAGGCTCAAAGAACTCGATCGGCTCCGGGATCAGTTTGTGTCCAACGTCTCCCACGAACTGCGCACGCCGCTCACCAATATTAAACTGCACCTCGGCCTGCTCGAACGGCGCGGCCCCGAAGTCATGGATCGCTACGTGCCCATCCTCCAGCGTGAAACCGAGCGCCTGCGCAGACTGATCGAGGATCTGCTGGACATCTCGCGCCTGCGCGCGCAAATTTCACCGCTCAAGCGGGAACCGCTTCGGCTCGACAGTCTGCTGGCCGATATCGTCGCTATCCACGCCACGCGCGCCGAAGCCAAAGGTGTGAGCCTCAAGCACGACTTGAATCCCGACGTCCCAGAGGTCGCCGCCGACCGCGCCCAGATCATCCAGGTCTTCACCAACCTCATCAGTAATGCTGTGGCGTACACTGCCGCCGGGGGGCGCGCGACCGTCGCCTCCTACCTCGACGTTCACGGAGGCATCCACGGCGTGGTCATCCGCTTTAACAACAGCGGCCCGGTCATCCCGCCGGAGGACCTGCAGCATCTCTTTGAGCGCTTCTATCGTGGTCAAACCGGCTTCGCCTCGGGCGANCCGGGCACGGGCCTCGGCCTCTCGATCTGCAAAGACATCGTCGAACGGCACGACGGTCACATTCAAGTGCAGAGCCGTGAGGGCGAGGGAACGACTTTCACCATGTGGCTGCCGGGTCAAACCGGCTTCGCCTCGGGCGAACCGGGCACGGGCCTCGGCCTCTCGATCTGCAAAGACATCGTCGAACGGCACGACGGGCACATTCAAGTGCAGAGCCGGGAGGGCGAGGGAACGACTTTCACCATGTGGCTGCCGCTCAAGGCCTGAGATGCGCTCAGCCTCTCCTCCTGCCAAAGGTTGTCCTTCCCCGTTTTTATCCTGACAAAAGCGGTATAATTTCCCTGGCCATGGAACTGGAAAATAAGGTTGCGCTTATCACTGGCGCCGGACGCGGCATTGGCCGCGCCCTGGCGTTTGGATTGGCGCGCGCCAGGGCGCGCGTGGCAGTGAACGATATTGATCCCGCGACCGCGCGGGATACTGCTTCCGCTCTATTAACGGCGGGTCATGTGAGCGAGGCATTCCCGGCTGATGTCGCCGACCCGTCCGGGATCGGCGCCTTGATGCAAGGCATTCTCTCTCGCTGGGGACGCCTCGACATCCTCATTAATAATGCGGGCATTGAGCCGCACAGCACCCTCCTCGACCTGCCGCTCTCTGACTGGCAGCGCACTCTCGAGGTGAACCTCACCGGCTCCTTCCTCGCTTCGCAGGCCGCCGGGCGGGTGATGAAGGAGCAGGGCGGGGGGGTGATCGTCAATATCGCCTCGATTGCGGGCCGCGCCTCCGGCCTCCGCAACCGCGCCGCCTACGTCGCCTCCAAGACCGGCCTGATCGGCTTGACCCGCGAGTGCGCGCGCGAGTTTGCCGCCTACAACATCCGCGTCAACGCCGTGTGTCCCGGCGTCATCGTCACCGAAATGACCTCCCACCTGCGCCAGAACGAGCAGATGATGAAGAAATGGCTCGAGGACATCCCCCAGGCCCGCCTCGGTGAGCCGGAGGACGTCGTCGGCCTGGTCCTCTTCCTCTGCACCGACGCCGCGCGCTACATCACCGGTCAGGCGATTAATGTGGACGGGGGAAAAGTAATGTGCTGAATAAAGTGTCGAGATGTCAAAGTGTCGGCTGCGCCTCGACACCTGACACTCTGACACTTTGACACTCTATGAAAGACCTCCGCGAATTTCTCTCCTACCTTGAAAAGACCAACCAACTTGCCCGCGTCAAAACCCCGGTGAGCCGTGATCTCGAAATCACGGAAATCGCCGACCGGGTGATGAAAGGGCCGCAGGCGAAGAACAAGGCCCTTTTGTTCGAGAACGTCGAAGGCTTCGACATCCCGGTCGCCATTAATCTCTTCGGCTCCGAGGCGCGCATGGCCGCCGCCCTCGGCGTGGCCGAAGGCCTCGAAGAGCTCAACCACCGCCTCGCCAGACTCGTGGACTTCCGCCTCCCGCAAGGCCTCGGCCCGATGATTGACCGGGGCATGGATTTCCTGGGCGCGCTCAAATCCATCGGCCTCGGCCCGACGCTGGTCGGCAGGGGCGCGTGCCAGGAAGTCGTGATTACGGAGAACCTCAGCGTCAATCGCTTTCCTATTCTCAAGTGTTGGCCCGACGACGGCGGGCGGTTCATCACGCTGATGCAGGTCATCACGCGCGATCCGGCGAGCAAGGCGCGCAATGTGGGTCTGTATCGCGTGCAGGTGATTGACGACGCGCGTCTCATCGTCCATTGGCAGCGCCACAAGGGTGGGGCGGAGCACGAACGTAAAGCGCGGGAAGCCGAAAAACCGAAAATTCCCGCCGCGATTGTGCTGGGCGGCGACCCGGCCTCGATGTGGTGCGCTTCGGCACCGCTGCCGCCAAACATTGACGAATACCTCCTCGCCGGATGGCTGCGCGGCAAGCCCGTCGAGTTTGTGAAGTGCGTCAGCCAGCCGCTTGAAGTCCCCGCCCACGCGGAAATCGTCGTCGAAGGCTATGTGGACCCGAACGAGCACCTCCCCGAGGGACCTTTCGGCGACCACACGGGCTACTACACCCCGGTCGAGTCGTTCCCGGTCTTTCACGTCACCGCCGTCACCCACCGCCAGCGCCCGATTTACCCCACGACGATTGTCGGCGTGCCCCCAGTCGAGGACGTCTATATGGGCCGAGCCGCCGAGCGGTTGTTCCTGCCCCTGCTCCGCCTCTTTTTGCCGGAAGTGCTGGATTACCACATGCCGCCGGAAGGGGTGTTCCACAACCTGGTCATCGTCAAAATCAAGAAACGCTATCCCGGCCACGCGCGCAAGGTCATGTTCGGCATCTGGGGCCTGGGCCTGCTCATGCTGGCCAAGGCGATTGTCGTCGTGGACGAATGGGTGGACGTCCACGACCTGCGGCAGGTGGCGTGGCAGGCGTTAGGCAACGTGGATTGGAGCAAGGACATCGTGGTGGTCGAAGGCCCGGTAGATCACCTCGACCACGCCTCCTACCGTCACTCCTTCGGCGGCAAGATCGGCGTTGACGCCACCGCCAAAGGCCCAGACGAGGGCTACACGCGCGGCTGGCCGCCAGTGATTCGCATGAGCGAGGAGATAAAGAAGAGAGTGGATGAGAAATGGAAGGAGTTGGGACTTTGAACTAGTGCTCGCCCGTACCCGCATCTTCCTCGAAATGATCAAGTTCGAGCACACCGTGTTCGCGCTCCCATTCGCGTACCTGGGCATGTTGTTCGCGGCGGGCGGCTGGCCGGGTTGGTGGAAATTCGGATGGATCACGGTAGCGATGGCGGCGGCGCGCACGGCGGGCATGAGCCTGAACCGGCTGATTGACCGCCACATTGACGCGCGCAACCCGCGCACGGCCAATCGGCCCATCCAGATGGGCCATATTTCGGCGCGATCTGTTGCCGCCGGCGCGGTGGTCTCGCTCGTCGTCCTCGGCCTCGCCGCGTGGCAGCTAAACCCGGTGGCTTTCCTGCTCTTCCCCGGCGCGCTCGTCTTTCTCGTGGGCTATGCTTACACTAAGCGCTTCACCTGGCTCTCGCACTTTATCCTCGGCTTCACCGACGGTCTCGCCCCGGCGGGCGCCTGGGTCGCCATCACTGGGACCTTTTGGAAACCTTCCGACATTCCGGCCTGGCTGCTCCTCGCCGCGCTCACCGTGTGGATTGGCGGTTTCGACTTGATCTATGCCTGCCAGGATGTGGACTTTGACCGCCGCGAGGGCCTGCATTCCATTCCCGTCCGGTTTGGGGTAGCATTTGCGCTCCGGCTGGCGCAGGTGTGTCATGCGCTCACAGTCGCGTTGCTGGCCGCGATCGGAGCGTGGTTTGGGCTGGGCTGGCTCTATTGGGCCGGGTGGACCGTCATCGCCGCGCTGTTTATCTGGGAACATTCGCTTGTCAAGCCAGACGATCTCTCAAAGGTGGATTTGGCCTTCTTCAACGTCAACGGTTACATCAGCCTGACGATTTTCGTGGCGGCGGTAGTGGCCGTTTGGCTGGCGGGGTGATAAATTTACAGCGCCTGACGACCTCAGCCCGTTACACCCGAGGGCGCATCGCATGACATCCCTGGTGGACGCAATGCGTAACCTGGATTCGACAAACCTGGAGGAGACTTATGAACATTGCCATGTGGGCTAAAGCTCTGCAAACCATCCCACGCATCGAAAAGCACGAATGGGATGGATTGGATATCGTATCGAAATTTCTCATTGCCTCGCGTTCCGGGGTGTTGATCATCACCTTCATCTCGGCGGGGTTAGCGGGCTTATTCGCTTACCGCGCCAGCCAATTTGATCTGGGGCTGTGGCTCCTGCTCACCTTCGGCCTGCTGTTCGCGCACACCACCAACAACCTGCTCAACGACGCGACCGACTTTGTGAAGGGCGTGGACACCGACAATTACTATCGCGCCCAATACGGCCCGCAGACGCTGACGCACGGGTTCCTGACGATGCGCCAGCTGCTGACCTATGCCGCCGCGAGCGGTCTGCTCGCGTTGGCCTTCGGCGCGTATCTCATCTACCTGCGCGGCCCGATCGCCTGGGTTTTGCTCGGCTTGGGCGTGTTTTTCGTCTTGTTCTACACGTGGCCGCTCAAATATATCGGCCTGGGCGAGATCGCCGTAGTCATCGTGTGGGGCCCCTTAATGATCGGCGGCGGCTACTACGTCATCACCGGCCAGTGGGACTGGAACGTGGTGGTAGCCGGTTTGCCCTATGCCCTCGGCGCGACGACCGTGATCTTCGGCAAGCACATTGACAAGTACGATAAGGACAGGGAGAAGGGGATTCATACTTTGCCGGTGGTCATCGGCGAAAAAGCAGCGCGCTACACGGTGTTGGGGATGATGGCGGCGCAGTATGTCATTATGGCGTATCTCGTCTTTAGCGGGTTCTTCTCGCCTGTGGCGCTGGTCGTGTTCCTTGCGCTCAACTTCCTCGTCAATGCCTACAAGGTCTACCGCCATCCTAAGCCGGCCGAAGCTCCGGCTAGCTTGCCGCCGGGTGTGTGGCCGCTCTATTTTGTGGGCTTCTCGTTTGTACATAACCGCCGCTTTGGCCTGCTGTTCCTGCTGGGCCTCATCGGTGATCTGGCCTGGCGCGCTGTGTTTCCATCGCTCGTGCGCTAATTATTCGTGTCAACTTATGTCTGTGCGTGGACATACAAGGAGAAGAAGTAATGAAGAAACCGTTTTATCTCGCGGCCCATATCCTGGCAGCCGTCGGATTGTTCCTCGCCGCGTGCAGCGGCGCGGCGCCTGCCCCGACGGCGGGGCCCACGGCGGAACCTGAGCCAGTGACGATCCGCATCGGCATGCTGCCCATCCTCGACGGCCTGCCGCTCTACGTCGCCGACGCGCAGGGCTATTTCGCCGCGCAGAACGTCAAAGTGGAGTTCGTCAACGTCGCTTCCGCCGCCGAGCGCGACCAACTGATGCAGGGCGGCCAGATTGACGCGATGATCAACGACCTTGTCTCGACCATGTTCTACAACAAGGATCAAGTCAACATCGTCATCGTCCGTTTTGCCCGCACCGCCACCCCGACCTACCCGCAGTATCGCGTCCTGGCGGGCAAGGACTCAGGCATCAGCGACGTCAACGGTCTCAAAGGCGTGGAGATCGCCATCTCGCACGGCACGGTCATCGAATACGTGTCCGACCGCCTCCTGCAGGCTGAAGGCCTCACCCAGGACGACATCAAGTACGTCGCCATCCC
>C687J29651_10000357_pt1 | contig 18358 bp, 17 predicted proteins | sample RifCSP13_1_FD_29651 | JGI IMG/M metagenome (IMG submission 29651) | reverse complement strand
GACGAAGTTCCCGGGTTTCTCGGGCATCCAGATGATCGACGACGGGGCCGCCGACGGCGCCGCGATCCCGCTCACTGCCGCACCCTCCGCGGCCGCCGCCNAGCCCGGCGCGACGGAGTCGAAGGTCGTCATCGTCGGNTCCGGCCCGGCCGGCCTGACCGCCGCGATCTATGCCGCGCGCGCCAACTTGGAGCCCATCGTCATCGCGGGCTACGTGCCGGGCGGACAGCTGATGATCACCAGCGAGGTCGAGAACTACCCCGGCTTCCCCGACGGCATCCAGGGTCCCGAGCTGATGGAGCTGTTTCGCAAGCAGGCCGCCCGCTTCGGCACGCGCTTCGCCGACGTGGACCTGGACCGCGTGGACTTCTCCGAGCGGCCGTTCCACCTCTGGGCCGGCGGGGTCGAGTACCGCGCCCAGTCGGTCATCGTGGCCACCGGCGCCTCGGCGCTCTGGCTTGGCCTGGACAGCGAGACGCGCCTGCGCGGCCGGGGCGTCAGCGCCTGCGCCACCTGCGACGGCTTCTTCTTCCGCGGTAAGCATGTGGCCGTCGTGGGCGGCGGTGACACGGCCCTCGAGGAGGCCACCTTCCTGACCCGCTTCGCCAGCCAGGTCACGCTCGTCCACCGGCGCGAGCAGTTCCGCGGCAGCAAGATCATGCAGGAGCGCGCGCTCGCCCACCCCAAGATCGATGTGCGCTGGAACAGCGAGATCGCCGAGGTATTGGGCGAGGACGTCGTGACCGGCCTGCGCCTGCGCGACGCGCGCAGCGGCGAGATGCACGACGAGCCGTTCGACGGCCTCTTCGTGGCCATCGGCTACAGGCCCAACACGGACGTCTTCCGCGACTGGCTCGAGGTGGACGAGAAGGGCTACCTCGTGGTCCACGACGAAACGAGCTCGAAGGTCGAGGGCGTCTTCGTGGCCGGCGACGTCCATGACCACCGCTACCGCCAGGCCGTGACCGCCGCCGGGGACGGCTGCAGGGCGGCCATCGACGCCGAGCGCTGGCTCGAATCGATCGGCCTGGCCGAGGCGGCCACCGCCACCGCCTGGTGAGCCGGGCCGAACGCGCACGCTTCGCGATCCTACCCCGGCTGAGGCTGTCGCCGTCCGCCGGCGAGCTGGTGCGGCGCTTCCTCGACGAGGCGCTGCCCGCGGCCGGCGCTCGTGCCCTCGACGCCGGCTGCGGTCGGGTCAGCGGCTTCGTCCCTTTTCGGCCGCGGATCGGCGAACTGGTGGGCGTGGACATCCACGCGCCGGCGCGGCCGCTGCCCTGGCTCGACCGCTTCGTCATCGCCGACCTCTGCAGGGACACGGAAGCCTTCCCGGCCGGCGCCTTCGACGTCGCGCTCTCCAGCTTCACGGTGGAGCACTTCGCGGACCCGCCCGCCGCCCTCCGTACGATCGGTGGCTGGCTGCGGCCCGGGGGCTCGCTGGTGCTCTCCACCGTCAACCGCGGCCACCCCTTCGTCAACGCCTACCTGTCGCTGCCACGGGCCATCGTCCGGCCGCTGCAGCGCCAGGTGAAGGCGATGGCGGCCGATGTCCATCCGCTCGTGGGGGCCTGCAACACGCCCGCGCTCCTGCGCGCCGCACTCGAGGAGGCCGGCTACATCGACATCGAGCTGGTGACCGTGGACCACCTCACCCGCGCCTGGGGCCGGCGGTTCCCCGCGTACCTCGCGGGTCTCCTCGGCGATCTCGCCGCGCATCCCTTCCCCGGCCGTCGCTCGACGATCGTGGCCCGCGCCCGTAGGCCCGCGTGATCCTCGCCCTGCCCGACCCGCGCCGACCGCTGCTCTCCGTCGCGGCCCTCGCCGACCCGCGCGTGCGGCTCTTCCTGACCAGCGGCACGCTCCTCTTCGTGGAGCTGCTGCTCATCCGCTGGGTGCCCGCCAATGTCCGCTACATCGGCTTCTTCAGCAACTTCCTGCTGATGGCCAGCTTCCTGGGCATCGGCCTGGGCATCCTGCTCGGGCGGAAGGGCCGGCGCCTGCCGATGTCACCCTTCGCCGTCCTTCTCTTCGCCGTCGTGGCCCTCATCTATCGGGCCCAGCTCAACGTCCAGCTCCAGTCCCAGGACGAGCTCTTCTTCGGCCTCGCCGAAAGCCATGAGGCGGACGTCAACTTCCTCGTCCTGCCGCTCGTCGTGGGCCTCGTGGCGGCAGTCATGGCCGCGCTCGCATTGCCCCTCGGGCCGCTCCTGCGCAGCCGGCCGCCCTTGGAGGCCTATGCCATCGACATCGTGGGCTCGATGGCCGGCATCGCCGGCTTCACGGCGCTCTCTGCCGCGGGCACCGACCCCGTCATCTGGTTCACCGTCGTCGGCGCTCTGGCCCTGCTCCTGGCGCTCGGTTCGGGCCTGACCCTCTGGTCAGCCGTCGGCGGCGTGGCGATGGTCGGCGTCATCTGGGCCGCCGGCGTACAGGCCGGATCGGGTGACACGTGGTCGCCCTACTACCGCATCTCGACCATCCGCTTCTCGGACGGGATCCTGAGCATCAACGTCAACGGCATCCCGCATCAGGCCCTGCAACCCGCCGGGGGTCCGCCGATCGACTTCTATCAGCAGGTCTACGAGTGGTTCCCAGGTCGCAGGTTCGACGACGTGCTGATCGTCGGAGCCGGCAGCGGCTCGGACGTGGCTGTCGCGCTCGCCCGCGGCGCCGGCCATGTCGACGCCGTCGAGATCGACCCGGCCATCCAGCGCATCGGCGCCGAGGAGCACCCCGACCGGCCCTACGACGACCCCCGCGTGACCGCCGTCGTCAATGACGGGCGCGCCTTCCTGCGCACCGGCGCGCGGTCCTACGACCTCGTCGTCTTCGCGCTGCCCGACTCGCTCACGCTGGTCAGCACGGCCGCCAACATCCGGCTCGAATCGTTCCTCTTCACCGAGGAGGCGTTCGCGGCCGTCCGCGAGCACCTGAAGCCGGGCGGCGTCTTCGTGCTCTACAACTACTACCGCGAGCCGTGGCTCATCGAGAAGCTCAGCGGCATGCTCGAGGACACGTTCGGTGCGCCGCCGCTGGTACGAACGTACACCGGTGTCGCGGCCACGCTGGCCGACGGACCGGCCGTGGTCCACCTGCAGGGCGTCCGCCGCCCGGGGACGCCAGCGACGGGGCGCCGGACGCAGGCCTTCCGGAGCCGCGCCCGGCCACCGACGACTGGCCCTTCCTCTACCTGCGCACCCCGTTCGTCGCCCCGTACTACCTCGTGGCTCTGGGGGTCATCCTGCTTGCGGCCCTCGCGGCCGTGCTGGCCGGCGCGCGCGCGACGGGCACCTCGCTGCGTCGCTTCAGCCCCCACTTCTTCGTGCTGGGCACCGCCTTCCTGTTGCTCGAGACGCGCAGCCTGGTCAGCTTCAGCCTCCTCTTCGGCACGACCTGGATCGTCAACGCGCTGGCATTCTTCGCCATCCTCGCCAGCGTCCTCCTGGCCATCCTCATCAACGCCCGCTTCCCTATCCGGCGGCCGACGCTGCTCTACGCCGGCCTCTTCGCGACGCTCGCCATCTCCTTCCTCTGCCGCCGGAGCAGCTCCTCCTCGACCCGCCCTGGCTACGCTACGTGCTGGCGGCGGGGCTCGCATTCGCCCCGGTCTTCTTCGCCAACCTCGTCTTCAGCTTCTCGTTCCGCGATACGAAGACGGCCGACATGGCCTTCGCCAGCAACCTGCTCGGGGCGATGGTCGGCGGGGCGCTGGAGTANNTGGCNCTCCTCAGCGGCTACCGCGCATTGCTCATCGTCGTGGCCATCCTGTACGCGCTGGCCTGGCTCTTNGCCACGCGCTGGCGGACGCTGGCAGACGTGGACCTCGCCCCGACCAGCGTGGTCGAGCCCGCGCTAGCCCTCGAGGGCACGCCGTAGCCCAGGGCACGCGCACCGAGGGACCGTGGTAGCGTGCGCCCGACGGCCACGCCGTTGACCACGCAACCACCCGGCCGACACTGAGGCCGACCGACCCGAGGCGACTCGACCCATGGGTTTCGGACCCCGCGGCGGGGGCCATTTCGGCGTCCCCGCGCCCGACGTACCGCGCGTGCCGCGTGAGCGGCGCGGCGCCACCGTGCGCCGCATCGTCGCGTTCTTCCGGCCCTACCGGCTGCAGGTGACCGTCGTCCTGGCGGCCATCCTCGTCACCAGCGTGCTGGGGCTGATCAACCCGATCCTCCTCAAGCTGCTCATCGACGACGCCCTGCCCTCGCAGGACTGGTTCAAGCTCAACCTCTATGTCGGGCTGATGATCCTCATGCCCATCGTCAGCGGCCTCATCGGGGTGGGCCAGGCGTACCTCAACAACGTCGTCGGCCAGAACGTCATGCAGGACCTGCGCAACGCCCTCTACGCGCACCTGCAACGGATGCCGCTGCGCTTCTTCACCGAGACGCGCACCGGGGAGATCCAGAGCCGCCTGGCCAACGACGTGGGCGGCGTGCAGGGCGTGGTCACCGACACGGCCAGCTCGCTGGTCAGCAACACGACGGTGGCCGTCACCACGATCGTGGCCATGCTCTTCGTCTCGTGGCAGCTGACCGTGCTCTCGTTGGCCATGCTGCCCTTCTTCATGTGGTTGACGGCGCGGGTCGGGCGCATCCGGCGCTCGATCAGCACCGAGACGCAGGAATCGCTGGCGGACGTCTCGGCGATCACGCAGGAGACGCTCAGCGTCAGCGGCATCCTGCTGAGCAAGACCTTCGGCCAGCAGGCCGCCTCCGTGGCGCGCTTCCGGACGGCCAACGCAAGGCTGGCCGGCCTGCAGATCCGCCAGAGCATGGTGGGCCGCTGGTTCTTCATGATCGTGGGCACGATCTTCAGCATCATGCCCGCCTTCGTGTACTGGCTGGCCGGAGCGCTGGCCTTCGGAGGCGCCCCCGACGCCCCGACCATCGGCGACATCGTGGCCTTCACCACCCTCCAGAGCCGCCTCTTCTTCCCGCTCGGCCAGCTGCTCAACGTCCACGTCGAGGTGCAGGGCGCGCTGGCCCTCTTCGACCGCATCTTCGAGTACCTGGGCATGGACCCGGAGATCGTGGACGCGCCGGACGCGGTGGCCCTGGAGCCGCGCGACGTCCGCGGGCACGTGCGCTACCGACACGTCCGCTTCCGCTATCCCTCGCCAGCGGCGCCCGCGCCGGCCCCGACCGCGGAAGACGGCGACGGCGTCGGCCCCCCACCCGAGCTGCCCGCCGAGCCCTTCGGCGTCGAGGATGTCGACTTCGAGGCCCGGCCCGGCGAGCTCGTCGCCCTGGTGGGCCCTTCGGGCTCCGGGAAGACGACCACGACCTACCTGCTGCCGCGCCTCTACGATGTGGACGAGGGTGTCATCGAGATCGACGGCCGCGACATCCGGCGGGTCGCGCTGGAGAGCCTCGGTCGGGTGGTCGGCTTCGTGACCCAGGAGACGTACCTCTTCCACGCCTCGATCCGCGACAACCTCCGCTACGCGAAGCCCGACGCCACCGACGGGGAGCTGGAGGCGGCCGCCCGCTCGGCCGCCATCCACGAGCGCGTCATGGAACTGCCCGTGGGCTACGACACGCTCGTCGGCGAGCGCGGCTACAAGCTCTCGGGCGGCGAGAAGCAGCGCATCGCCATCGCGCGGGTGCTGCTCAAGGATCCGCGCATCCTCATCCTCGACGAGGCCACGTCCGCCCTCGACACGGTCAGCGAGCGGCTCATCCAGGCCGCCCTGGAGCGCGTCGAGGCGGGCCGTACGACGCTCGCCATCGCCCACCGCCTCTCGACCATCCTGCGCGCCGACCTGATCCTCGTCTTCGACCGCGGGCGCATCGTGGAGCGCGGCACGCATCGCGAGCTGCTGGCGCTCGACGGCCTCTACGCGCGGCTCTACCACGAGCAGTTCCTCTCCGCGGCCGCAGTCGTCGCAGAGGGCGCGGCTGCCACGATCGGCTGAGGCGCAGGCCGACGGCACGTGTCGCCGGCACGTGTCGCCGGCGCGTGTCGCCGGCGCGTGTCGCCGGCGCGTGTCGCCTGACGTACGCGATCCGCGACAGCGTTAGCCGGATGAGGACGGCCTGCCGGCCCTCGCGCGCCTGTCGTGTGCGTGCCGCGGCCTTCGTTGGTCAGGCCGGGAGACGTGACGTACTCGGCGAGCGTAGGCGAATGCTTCGGAGAGTGGCGTACGACAGGCAAGTCGCCGTGCATCGCCAGGTGAGCGCCGCCTGGCACGCTACGGCGCCATGGACGATCGGCGTGTCGGGGCGGCTCTCCGAGCGGTGCGCATCCGTCGAGGCTGGCGACAGGAGGATGTCGCTGCGCGCGTCGGCGTCTCCCGCTCCACGATCTCGAACATCGAGCGCGGCCACCTCGACCGGCTCTCGCTGGCCACGCTGCGGGCGGTCGCGGCCGTGCTCGACGTGCGCGTCGACCTCGTGGTTCGCTGGCGGGGCGCGGACCTCGCTGGGCTGCTCAACGCCGGTCACGCAGCTCTGCACGAGGAGCTTGCCCGCGCCTTCCGCGAGCGCCCCGGGTGGGAGGTGGTCCCGGAGGTCTCGTTCTCGATCTACGGCGAGCGCGGTGTGATCGACGTCCTCGCCTGGCACGCAGCCACGCGGACGGCCCTCGTGATCGAGCTGAAGACGGTCATCGCCGACGTGAACGAGCTGATCGGGAACGTGGACCGAAAGCGCCGTCTGGCACCCCGAGTCGCCGCGGAGCGCGGCTGGGACGCGCGCGCGGTCGCCTGCTGGGTGATCGTCGCAGAGGGTCGAAGCAACCGCCGCCGCCTGGCCGCGCACGCCGCCGTCCTGCGGGCCGCCTTCCCCGAGGACGGCCACGTCGTCCGATCGTGGCTGCGGCAGCCCGACCGACCCATCGCCGCGCTCTCCTTCTGGCAACCCCGCGGTGGCGCCGAGACGACCCGGCGGATCCGGAACGCCGGGCGGCGGCGCGTTCGGCGGGCGGCAGCGCGCTCGGCCGGGGACTCCGGCGGGTAGCAGCACGTTCGAGTGGGTGGCTCCGGCGGCCAGCGCGGCCGGCCGGCTCCTGACATACGCCACTCGCCGAAACCGTAGCCGGCGGGACGTGTGGTCCGGGCCGACCGGCCCGTGACCAACGTCACGGTGCGTACGCAACCGTCACGCGTCCGGCCGCCCCGGCCTCCGTGCGACCCGGCTACCGTTGCGGGCATTCGCGCAAGACAGTGGCAACGCAGCGGGGGCCACGGTCGCCTGGCCCTGGCGGCTTCGGTTGACGAAGCTTCACCTGACCTGAGTGGATGCTGAACGTCAGACTTGGCACAATCCCCGCCATCCGCACAGATTCGACCAGATGGAGGAGGCCGATCCACATGCGTCGGACACTCGACGCCCTGCTGCGAACCTTCGTCGCCGCGATGCTCGCCGGCGCCACCCTGCTCGCCGCCGCCGGCGTGGCTGGAGCGGCGACGCTGCGCCTGACCACGCCCTACCCGGCGATCGTCGCCGATCCGGGCGGCAGCGCCCGCTTCCCGCTCTCGATCTCGGCCAGCGCCGCGACGACCGTGCGCCTGGACGTCGCGTCGTTGCCCCCGGGCTGGAAGACGACCTTCCGCGGCGGCGGGTCGATCGTCAGCGCCGTCTACGTCGAAGACTCCGCGGCGCAGAGCATCGACCTCGAAGTGAAGGTGCCCGCTGAGGCGAAACCGGATGCATACGCCATCGACGTGCGTGCCACCGACGACGCGGGCGGCGTGGCGACCCTGGCCCTCGAGGTCAAGGTGCCCGAGGCGTCGGGCGGTGGCGTCACCCTGACGGCGCAATACCCGACCCTCAAGGGCCCGTCCGCCGCCACCTATAGCTTCGATCTCACGCTCCAGAACGACACGAGCCAGCAGGGGGAGTTCACGCTGCAGGCCGCCGGCCCGGCGGGCTGGCAGGTCGACGCACGGCCCTCGAGCTCGACGCAGGCCGCGACCGCGGTCGTTGACGCCGGCCAGTCGACGCGCATCCAGGTCACCGCGCAGCCACCCGCCGACGCCGTGGCCGACACNTANCNGATCTCCGTGCAGGCCGTCGGTGGGCCGGCGGTCGCCGGGGTCGACCTGCAGGTCGAGATCACNGGCAGCTACACGCTCCAGGTGACCACGCCGGACGGCCGGCTCAACGCCCAGGTGACGGCCGGCAGCGCCTCGCCGCTCACGCTCGAGGTNCGCAACACCGGNTCGGCGCCCGTGGCCGGGGTCGCCCTGAGCGCCACGCCGCCACAGGGCTGGAAGGTCGAGTTCGACCCGGCGCTGATCCCCGCTGTCGCGGCCGGGGACGTGACCACGGTGACGGCAAGCATCACGCCGGCCAACGACGCCATCGCCGGCGACTACGCGCTGACCATCACCGCCACGGGCGACCTCGCCAGCGACAGCGTGGAGATCCGCACGGCCGTCCAGACCTCGCCGATCTGGGGGCTCGTGGGCCTGGCCGCCATCGGCGCCGTCTTCGTCGCCCTTTTCCTCGTCTTCCGCCGCTACGGCCGCCGCTAGGCCACGCCATCCGGAGGTCAGACGATGGATGACATCGCCATCCGCACGCTGGGGCTGAGCAAGCGCTACGGCGCGTTCACGGCCGTCGACGCCCTCGACCTCGAGGTCCGCTTCGGCGAGGTCTTCGGCCTGCTCGGCCCCAATGGCGCGGGCAAGACGACGACCATCCTGATGCTCCTCGGCCTCACCGAGCGAACGGAAGGTACTGCCGAGGTCATGGGCCTCGACCCGGCGCGTCGGCCGCTCGAGGTCAAGCGGCTGGTCGGCTATCTGCCCGACGAGGTCGGCTTCTACGGCGGCCTGACCGGCCGCCAGAACCTGCGCTTCACGGCGCGGCTCAACCGCCTGGAGCGGGCCACCACCGAGCGACGCATCGACGAGCTGCTCGCCCGCGTGGGCCTGACGGAGCGCGGTGACGACGCGGTGGACACGTACTCGCGCGGCATGCGCCAGCGTCTGGGCCTGGCGGACGTGCTCATCAAGGAGCCGCGCATCGTCATCCTCGACGAGCCGACCGCGGCCATCGACCCGGTCGGCGTCGTCGAGCTGCTGGCGGTCATCCGCTCGCTGGCGGTGGAACTCGGCGTCGCCGTGCTCCTGTCGAGCCACCTCCTGCCGCAGGTCGAGCGCGTCTGCGACCGGGTCGGCATCTTCGTGCGCGGCCGGATGGTGGAGCAGGGCACGGTCCGCGAGCTGGCCGAGCGCATGCCGGCGCGGGAGGTGCTGACCGAGGTCGGGGCGGACGGGGACCCCGAGGCGACCCGGGCTGCCCTCGAGGCGCTGCCGGGGGTCACGATCCGGGAGCAGAACCGCCTCGATCCGCGGGTATGGCTCGTGGCGACCGACCAGGACGCCCGCAGCGAGATGGTCGCGCAGCTGACCGCGCGAGGGCTGGCGGTCTTCCAGGTCAACCGCGTCGGGATCGAGCTGGACGAGCTGTACCGGCGCTACTTCGCGCAGGCCGAAGAGGAGGCCGCCCGTGTCAGCGTCGCCTGAGGTCCTCGTGGCGACCCCGTCCGCGCCCGATCACGCCGATGCCCAGGNAGGCGGCTGGCGCATCATCGCCGCCAAGGAGTTCGCCGACCACCTCAACAGCGTCCGCTTCCTCCTGCTCACGCTCGGCCTCGGCCTGGCCGCGGTGGGCGCCGTCTACGCCACCGCGGGCGGCATCCGCGACGTCGCCCCGGCCGCCAGCGGCTCGCCGGCCCTCTTCCTGAAGCTGTTCACGGTCGGCTCGGGCAACCTCCCGCCGCTGGTGGACTTCGTGGCTTTCCTCGGCCCGCTGCTGGGCATCGCCTTCGGCTTCGACGCCATCAACAACGAGCGCACGGAGCGGACACTGCCGCGCCTGCTCTCGCAGCCGATCTGGCGGGACGACGTCATCAACGGCAAGTTCGCCGGCGCCCTGGCGACCATCGCCCTCATCCTCGCCGCCATCACCGCCATCGTGGCGGGCATNGGCATCGTCCAGCTCGGCGTCGTGCCCGGGCCGGAGGACCTGTTGCGGCTGCTCGTCTGGTACGCCATCGCCGTCGTCTATATCGGCTTCTGGCTGGCGCTGGCGACGCTCTGTTCGGTGCTGCTGCGGCGTGCCGCGACCTCGGCGCTGGCGGCGATGTCGGTCTGGCTCGTGGCGGCCCTCTTCGCGACGCTGCTGGCGGGCGTGGTCGCCGATGCCGTCACGCCCATGCCGGCCGACGCCACCTTCGACCAGCAGCTGGCCAACGCCACGCTGCGCCTGGACCTCGGGCGCCTCTCGCCGGGCACGATCTTCGCCGAGAGCACCCAGGCGATCCTCGACCCCAGCGTGCGCACCACCGGCGTCGTCGTCTCCACCCAGGTGGACCGCGCCGTGCCCACGGTCCTCTCGTTCGACCAGAGCCTGCTCGTCGTCTGGCCGCAGGTCGTGGCCCTGGTGGCGCTCACCACTCTCTGCTTCGCACTCGCCTACATGGCCTTCATGCGCCAGGAGGTTCGCGCCTGACGGCGCGGCGTGTGAGGCCCGCCGCCTCGGGCCGGCGGCGGCCGCGGCGGGCGGCCCGCCCATGACATACGCCACTCGCCGAAGCCGTAGCCAGCGGGATGTGCGGTCCGGGCCACAGGCCCGTGACCGACGTCACGGTGTGTAGGCAACCGTCACGCATCGGGTCGCACCGGGCTCCGTTCGCGCCGGCTACCGCTGCGGGCATTCGCGCAAGACAGCGGCAACGCAGCGGGGCGAACAACACCGACCTGGTCGGGGTGTGAGGCCCGCCGCCTCCGGCCACCGGCAGCGCCACTCCTATACTCGGCCCGTGACCACGAGGACCGAAGCGCCGGGCTGGGACAAGATCCGCGCCGCGCTGCACGCCCGGGGGTTGCGCTGGACGCCGCAACGGCGTGCGGTCATCGACGTCCTGACNAGGACGGACGGNCACGTGACCGGCAGCGAGCTGGTGGAGCGCTGCCGGGAGATCGACCCGGCGACGATCCCCTCGACCGTCTACCGCACGCTCGACGTGCTCGAGGAGCTGGGCCTCGTGCGCCACCACCATGGGGCCGCGGGNCGCGAGGAGTTCCACGTCCGGCCGCTGGCCGAGCANGGGCACCTGCACTGCCAGCGCTGCGGTCGGAGCTGGGAGATCGGCGCCGATGAGGCCACAGGGCTCGTGGGCCTGCTGCGCGACCGGCGGGGCTTCGCGGTGGACCTCTCGCACGTCACGATCTCGGGCCGCTGCGCCGACTGCGCCGCACGGGACTGAGCCGCCTACCCGACGCATGATTATTCACCCTATCGTATAGTCATGCGTCCATGACGACCCGCATCGCCGCCCGCCCGGCCGCCCCGCCTGCGCTCTCCGGCGAGCCGCTGCGCGTCGCCGTGCTCGGTGCTACCGGCTATGTCGGCGCCGAGCTGGTGCGCATCCTCGAGCGCCATCCTCACGTCCGCATCGTCGCGCTGGCCGCCCGCAACCGCGAGGGCGTGCCCGTGGGCGAGGCCTTCGCCCACCTGGCCGGCACGGGCCACCGCATCGAGGCCGAGCTTCCCGACGCCGGCGCTGTCGATGCCATCTTCCTCGCGCTCCCGCATGGCCAGGCGGCGACGATCGCGCCGCCGCTCCTCGAGCGCGGCGTCCTCGTCGTCGATCTCGGCCCCGACTTCCGTCTCTCGGACCCGGCCGACTACCCGACCTGGTACGGCTTCGAGCATCCGGCGCCCGAGCTGCTCCCCGGAGGCCCGGGGCGCTCGGGAGACACCGCCATGGCCGCCGCGGTCTACGGGCTGCCGGAGCTGCACCGCGAGGCCCTGACGCGGACCCGACTCATCGCCTCGCCTGGTTGCTACCCGACGGCGGCGTTGCTCGCCATCGCGCCCCTGGCCCGCGCCGGCCTCGTCCACGACGTCGTGGTCGACGCCAAGAGCGGCGTGAGCGGCGCCGGCCGGGAGCCGAAGCTCGAGACGCACTTCGGCGAGGTCAACGAGTCGGTGCGGGCCTATGGCCTGGGCGGCCACCGCCACTACGCCGAGATCCGCCAGGAGCTGGCCGGCCTCGGCGTGGGCCTGCGCGCGCTCGAGGATCTTGTCTTCACGCCACACCTCGTGCCCATGACCCGCGGGCTCCTGGCCACGTGCTACGTCCGCCCCGCCGACCACATCACGCAGGGCGAGATCGACGCGCTCTACAGCGAGGCCTACGCGGACGAGCCCTGTGTCGCGGTTTCCGAGACGTCCCCCGCGACGAAGACGGTCACCGGCGCGAACCTCGCCCGCGTCTTCGCCCGCCTCGACGAGCGGAGCGGGCGGATCGTCGCCCTGGGCGCCATCGACAACCTGGTGAAGGGCGCCGCGGGACAGGCCGTCCAGGCCTTCAACGTCGCCGCCGGGCTGCCCGAGACGGCCGGCCTCGAGCAGCTTCCGCTCTTCCCGTGAGACCGACACCCGACCTGTCGCCGGTCGAGGAGCGGCCGGTCCTGCCGTCGGGCTTCGTCGCCGGCGGGATGAGCGCGGGCATCAAGGCCAGCGGCCGCTCTGACCTAGGCATCGTCGCGGTCACGACCGCCGGGCCGGCCTCCGCCGCTGCCACGTTCACCGCGAATCTCGTCCAGGCGGCGCCCGTGCGTCTCAGCCGCGAGCACCTCGCGGCGTCGGGCGGGGCGGCGCGCGGCGTGATCGTCACGAGCGGCTGCGCGAACGCGGCCACCGGTCCGGCCGGCGACGATGACCAGGCCGCGATCGCGGGCGCTCTTGCCACAGCGCTCGGCTGCGACCCGGCGGAGACGCTGTGCGCCTCGACCGGGCTGATCGGCACGCGGCTCCCCGTGGACGCGGTGCGCTCAGGGATCGCGGCGCTCGTCCCGGGCGGGTTGCGCGCCGACGACGCGGGCCTGGAGGCTTTTGCCACGGCGATGCTGACGACCGACACGCGGCTCAAGGCAGCCACGACGACCATCGCCCTGCCGAGCGACGACGACGTGTCGCCCCGCCCGATTCGCGTCTCCGGCGTGGCCAAGGGCGTGGGCATGATCCACCCGCGCATGGCCACGATGATCGCCGTCATCCTCACCGACGCGCCCGCCGACCCGGGACTCCTGGCGAGCCTCTTGCGCGACGCGGTGGCCGCCACGTTCGAGCAGACCAGCGTGGACGGCGACACCTCCACCAACGACACCGTCTTCCTGCTCGCCTCGGGCGCCGCAGACGTGGACCGGCCGCGTCCCGGAAGCGGGCAGGCGGCGGCGCTGGGCGCGGCGATCACCGCCGTCTGCCGCTCGCTGGCACGCCAGCAGGCCGCCGACGGCGAGGGCGCCACGACGCTCATCACCTGCCGCGTCACCGGCGCCGCCGACCTGCTCGACGCTCGCGCGGCGGCGCGAGCGGTCGTGCGCAGCAACCTCGTCAAGGCGGCCGCCCACGGCCGCGACCCGAACTGGGGTCGGGTGGCCGCGGCGGCCGGGGCGGCCATGCGGCCGGACGGCACCCCCATCGCCCTCGACCCGACCACGCTCGCGATCGGACTGGCCGGCACGGCCGTCTTCTCGGGCGTGCCTCTCCCCTTCGATGCGGCGACGGTCAAGGCGGCGATGGACGCGCCGGAGCTGCTCGTCGAGGTCGACCTCGGCCGCGGCCAGGCGGCGGCGGAAGCGTTCGGCTGCGACCTGACCGAGGCCTACGTCCGCGAGAACAGCGCGTACTCCACATGAGCAGCATCGTCGTCGTCAAACTCGGGGGCACCACCGTCGCGGGGCAGGAGGGCGTCCTCGCCGAGCTGGCCGCGCTCGCCCGACACACGCCGTTGGTCGTCGTCCATGGCGGGGGCCTGCGCGTCACCGACTGGCTGGCGCGCCTCGGCGTCCCGACCCGCTTCGAGGACGGCCTGCGCGTCACCGACGAGGCCGCCCTGGAGGTCGCCGCGGCCGTCCTGCGCGGCGCGGTCAACGTCGAGCTGGTGGCCGCCCTGCGCCGGCTCGGCGCCGACGCGGTCGGGCTCTCGGGCGTCGATGGCGGCCTCCTCGTGGCCGAGCGGCTGCCCGACAAGGGGCTCGTGGCCACCGTCGTGGACGTGCGCCGGGCGCTCCTCGACGCGCTCATCGTCGACGGCCGCGTGCCGGTCGTCGCGCCACTCGCCCTCGACGAGACGGGCGTCGTGTGCAACGTCAACGCCGACGACGTGGCGGCCGGCATCGCCCGCGGCCTGGGCGCGTCCCGGCTCGTTCTGCTCACCGACGTGGACGGCATCCGCGACGCCGCCGGAGTGCGCATCCCTTCGATCGCCGCAGGCGACGCGGAGCGCCTCATGGCCGACGGGGTCATCGTCGGCGGCATGATGCCCAAGGTGCGCGCGGCGCTCCGGGCCGTCGGGGGCGCCGGCGCCGACGAGGTCGTCATCGCCGACGGCTCGGCTCCGGGTGCCATCGGGCGCTCGCTTTCCGACGCCGACTTCGGGACTCGCATCGCGGCTTCCCCGCGCCCGAGCGCCCGCACCACCGCGGAGGCCCGCTGATGGCCGCCCACGCCCCCAGCGCCAAGCGCCTGCGCCAGCGCACGATCCTCGAGATCGTCTCGCGCACACCCGTCGCGAACCAGGACGAGCTGGTCGATCGGCTCCGCGAGCGCGGCTTCCCCGTCACCCAGGCCACCGTCTCGCGGGATGTCGCAGAGCTGGGCCTGGTCAAGCTCCTGCGCGGCGACCGCCACGTCTACGTCAGCCCGGACGACCTCGCCAACGCCCCCGACCCCGAGGCCGACCATCGCCTCGTGCGGCTGCTCGCCGAGACGCCCGTCACGGTCGGCCGGAGCGGGCTCATCCTCCTGCTGCGCGGGCCGGTGGGCAGCGCCCAGGCGCTCGCGCGCGCGATCGACCAGTCAACGCTCCAGGACCAGGAGGGGACGCTGGCCGGCGACGACACGATCCTCGTCCTCTTCGCCGACGAGGCGCGCCTGGCGCGCTGGCTCGAGCGCTTCCGTACCGTGCAGGGCCTGCCCACGCAACCCCAAGGAGTCCAAGCATGAAGAAGGTCATCCTCGCCTATTCCGGCGGCCTCGACACCAGCGTCGCCGTCTCCTGGATGAAGGAGACGCTCGGCGTCGACGTCGTGACGCTCACCGTCGACGTCGGCGGCGGCTCGCTCCGAGAGGGCGTCGAGCGACGGGCCATCAGCGCCGGCGCCTCGCGCGCCTACGTCATCGACGCCCGCGAGCAGTTCGTGACCGGCTTCTGCTGGCCCAACCTCCAGGCCAACGCGCTCTACCAGGGCGTCTACCCGCTGGCCACGGCGCTGGCGCGGCCGCTCATCGCGCAGCTCCTGGTCGAGATCGCGCAGCGCGAGGGCGCAGACGCCGTGGCCCACGGCTGCACCGGCAAGGGCAACGACCAGGTCCGCTTCGATNTCGCCGTCCACGCCCTCGACCCCTCCCTGGAGGTGATCGCGCCGATGCGCGTGGGCATGGGCCTCTCGCGCGACCAGGAGATCGAATACGCGCAGGCCCGCGGCATCGAGATCCCCATCACCAAGGCCTCGCCCTACTCGATCGACGCCAACCTCTGGGGCCGCTCCATCGAGACGGGCGTCCTGGAGGACCCCTGGGCGACGCCGCCGGCCGACGTCTACCAGTGGACCACCGATCCGGCCAGTGCCCCGGCCGTCCCGGCCGAGGTGACCATCACCTTCGAACACGGCGTCCCCGTCGCGCTGGACGGGATCCGGGCCGAACCGCTGGCCATCGTGGACGGGCTGTCCGAGCTGGCCGGGCGCCACGGCGTCGGCCGCATCGACCACGTCGAGGACCGCCTGGTGGGCATCAAGAGCCGCGAGATCTACGAGGCGCCGGCGGCCGTGCTGCTGCATGCAGCGCACCGCGCGCTGGAGGGCCTGACGCTCTCCAAGGAGCAGCTGCGTTTCAACCGCCTCGTGTCCGACGAGCTGGCCCAGGCTACCTACGACGGGCTCTGGTTCAGCGCCCTCTGCCGTGACCTGCGCGAGTACGTCGCCTCGTCCCAGCGCGTCGTTGCCGGCGAGGTCCGGCTGCGGCTGGAGCGCGGCTCGTTCGCCGTCGTGGGGCGGCGCAGCGACCTCTCCCTGTACGACCGGGCGCTGGCCACGTACGAGGCGGAGGACCGCTTCGACCACGCTTCGGCGGTCGGGTTCATCAAGATCTTCGGGCTGCCGCTGGTCACCGAGGCGGCGCGACAGGGCTCGGCCTGGGCCTGGACGGAGCCGCTCGTGGACAAGCTGCCGCGGCGCGTCGCTGACCCGCAGGACGTCGCCGCGGGCGTACCGGGGTGATGGCCGCCTCAGCCGACGGGGAGCGGGCGCTCCCCCGGGCCGGTGTAGCGGGCGTCGGGCCGGATGAGCTTGTTGTCCGCGGCGTACTCGATGCAGTGCGCCGTCCAACCGGCGTGGCGCGCGAGCGCGAACGTGGAGGGGAAGAGGTCGGGCGGCAGGCCCACGCCCTGCAGCACGGCCGCCGCGTAGTACTCCACGTTGGTCTTGAGGATGCGGTCCGGCTTCATCTCGGCCAGCACGCGCAGGGCCACGTCCTCGACCTTGACCGCCAGGTCGAGCCAGTCGGCCATGCCGCCCATGCCCTCGGCCACCTTGCGCAGCGCGGCGGCCCGCGGGTCGTAGGCGTGATAGACACGATGTCCAAAGCCCATCAGCCGCTCGCCGCGGGCGACCGCGTCGCGCAGCCACTCCTCCGCATGCTCGGGCGTGCCGATCTTGTGCAGCTGCTCCACGACCTCCGAGGGCGCGCCGCCGTGGAGCGGCCCCTTGAGCGCTCCGATGGCCCCGCAGACGGCGCTGGCGAGGTCGCTGCGCGTGGAGACGATGACGAGCGCCGTGAAGGTCGAGGCGTTGAAGCCGTGCTCGGCGCCGCAGATGAAGTAGGCATCGAGGGCGCGCGCGGAGGCGGGATCGGGTCGGACGCCGTTGAGCTGGTAGAGGAAGCCGGCGGCCAGCTCGAGCTCGGGATCGGGCTCGATCGGCGCCAGGCCCCGACGCAGGCGCCCGAAGGCGGCCAGGACGCTGGGGGCCAGGGCGGTGATGGCCCGGGCCTGCTCGACGGTCGGCGGCCAGGGGAGCTTCTGGTCGGTGCCCCAGACGCTGATGCCGGTGCGCAGCGCGTCCATCGGCGCGGCGGTCGCGGGCAGGAGGCGCAGCGCCTGCTCCACGGCGGCCGGCAGAGGGGCGCAGGCGAGGTGCGCCGAGCGTGGCCACTCGCCGGTCCAGAGCAGCTCCGCCACCTGTGCGTACGTGCCGTGATGGACGAGGTCGCCGATGGCGTAGCCACGGTAGAGGAGCCGGCCGTTGTCGCCATCCACGAGCGCGATCGAGGACTCGCCGGCGACGACGCCCTCGAGGCCGGGGGAGTAGGGGCGTGCGTCCACGGTCGATATGGTCACGTCGGGCATTCTAGTCGCGTGGCCCGACAGGGGCCGTGCCGGACGTCCCCTTCTCGGTGGGCCGTCCGGCGCCGATCGCCGGACCGCGCCCGATGATCCGCCGCGCGCGGGCCGAGGACGCGCCCGCCATCCACGCCCTTGTCCACCGCTATGCCGGGCAGGACCTGCTCCTGCCGCGCCCGCTGACCGACATCTACGACCGCATCCGCGACTTCTGGGTGGCCACGGACAAGGGGCAGGTCGTCGGATGCGCCGCGCTGCGCATCTGGTGGCACGACCTGGGCGAGGTGCGCTCGCTCGCGGTCGCGCTCGAGGCCGGCGGCCACGGCCACGGCGGGAAGCTCGTCGAGGCGGTGGCGCACGAGGCGGAGCGCTACGGGGTCAAGGTGCTCTTCGCCCTCACGCGCATCGAGCCCTGGTTCGACGCCCACGGCTTCACGACCGTGGACCGCCGCGTCCTCTACCAGAAGGTGTGGGGCGACTGCGCCCGCTGCCCGAAGCGCCACGCCTGCGACGAGGTGGCGGTCGTGCGCGCGCTCGTGCCGGGGGCCATCGACGCCCTCGTCGCGCCTGATCTCTCGGCGCTGGAGCGGGTGGCCCATGTCGTCCCCCCGCGCGCGCCGGGCATGCCGGAGCGTCCGGGCGTCGGGACGCCGCTGCCCGTGGTGGATCGAACGATCGGGACGTAGGCCTCGGAGGCCCTGTTGCATCGGTGCCGCTGCGGCGTCAGATCGGCACNATGGCCTGGATCTTCGACGCCGCCCAGCGCGCCCAGCGGCTCTCACGCTCGGCGCCGGTGGCCGTCGCGCTGCTGGTCGGCTCCAACCTCGTGCCGCTNGTCGGGGTGGTGNTCCTGGGCTGGGACCTGGGGTTGATCCTGACCCTCTACTGGCTCGAGAACGGCGTCGTGGGCGGCTTCAACGTGCTGAAGATGGNCCTCGCGGCGGGGGACGCGACCGGCGGCGCGGCGCTCAAGCTGNCACAGATCCCC
>C687J29651_10000346_pt1 | contig 18557 bp, 15 predicted proteins | sample RifCSP13_1_FD_29651 | JGI IMG/M metagenome (IMG submission 29651) | reverse complement strand
TTATGGATTGATCACGGTCAATACTCATCTCATCAAAGAATAATTGAATTTCTCTATTTTTTTCCACAGTATTGACCTTCTACGATATAGCCTTGAAATTGATACAATCTTGATACAAAGCAATTGTCTGATCAGCAATTTCCGACCAAGAATATCTTTCTGCCAATTTTCTTCCTGCATCACCGATTTTTTTGCGAAGATCAGGTTTTTCAATCAGTTCAATTATCCGATCGGCAAGTCCAGATACATCACCAACTTCAAATAACAACCCTGTTTCCCGGTCCCGTATAAGTTCGGGAATTCCACCGATACGTGATGCAATTATTGGCTTTCCACAAGCCATCGCCTCGAGCAAAATAATTCCAAATGATTCATAGCGCGAAGGGACGACGACTAAGCTTGATCTCTGTAGAATGGCTTCTTTCTTTTCACCTGATAAAAATCCTAAGAATCTGACCAAATCTTCAAGTTTTTCTTCTTTCACCAGATCCACAAGATTCTTTTGATCGTTACCAGAGCCTGCAACAATAAGAAGTGTTGGCCCAACGATTTGGATAATTTTCGGTAAAGCACGGATTAATACATCAAGTCCTTTTTCTTTGCATAACCTTCCCATGAAAAGAATATAAGAGAAGCCCTCATGATCCATTAAGTTATTATCAAAGTGAGCCTTAATATTGGTACCATTCGGTATTACATAAATCCGATTATTTTGTAATCGTGATATTCTTCTCTTCATTTCTTGAGAAGGAACTATCACAGTATCAAGATTTTTTACCGCCCGATTCATCAATGGTATCGTTATTGTTTTATCCCAGAGTTTTGATTTGAATGGTTTATATAAAGCTTCTTCAGCAACGTCACTATGAATCGTTACTACAACGGGAAATTGTTTTGACAATTTTTGAGCAGCCCATGTATAAGGGAGGGTTGCACAATGAAGGTGAATTAAATCGGGATTGATCTCATGCACCAATCGATCGATTTCAGTTGAAGCTGACCAAGGAAATAAGTAATGGTAGATTTCTTTCTTTATTGTATGAGACCAAACCTTTGGATATTCCATCCATGATCGCGTTTTATCATACATTGAGATAACATGACAAGAGTCGACTTCTGGAGAAAGGCCTAATGCCCTAGACAACTGAAAAATATGCTCCGACACACCATAGCGGTACTCCTCAAATGGATAACCACTCAAGAAAGCTACTTTCATGATATTAATTCTTCTTGAAATCTTGTGATAAATCCTAATTATTGGATGACAAGAACAGACTTACTTCACCGTTGTCATAAACTCTCATTCGTTCTGGTCCAGTAAGATAATCAAGAAATTCTCGTGGGGGAAGGACAAACTCATTTATCTTGTCCTTCGGGAATGGAATAAAAAACCCTTTGTTCAGATCGAATTCCCTTAAAACTATTAAATTTTCAGATCGATAAGTATCAGGCATACGAGGATCAATTTCCTTGGCTTCGCTCAAATACAATTTTGACAAAGAACTCGCAGATAAATTATTAACAGACAAGTCTCGGGCATAATCCATGCCTGAGAGTTCAGAGGCAAAAAATCCAGGTCTCGTGCTAAGGTTCTGGGCGTAAAGAGGGCTATCTGGAATCGCTCTCGTCGGGGAAGTGATCAATAATAAACTAGTTATAAAAAGAAATAACAGGACTAACCCAGATAAAACCATCTTCCTTATATTAAGAAGCCTTGATAAAGTCAAGGCAGCTAACAAGGATGTTAAAATTGAGAGAAATGAAATCCAACGATCAGGTAAAATTCCCGCGACTCCGGTTATCCCAGCTCCATAAGCCACTAATAAATAAATGGCAAAAACAAAGGCTAATGTAAACCCTTCAATTTTCTTTGCTCCGAATTTTAACGAAATCATTACTCCTATCAAAGCAGGTACCAATAACAAAGCCCAACCGGCTTCACCTGCTAATACTTCCCATTTATCCAATGAACCCGCTATAGATACCATCTGAACTTTTCCCAGTTCGGCAATGGAAAGGGCGGACTTTATGGAAAATATCACCGAGTCAAAAAAATATTCTCCAGGATTTGCAAAAATATTCATCCAATAAGACAAAATTGCAACTCCTACCAGAAGGACAAGAGCCCAATTTGCCATTTCCCTATTTCCACTTTGTTTATTAATTAAATTTGCGAATTCTGAAAATATCATTATGACGAGTAAAGCGATCATAAATATTAATGTAGCAAGTGTATGAGTGAATATCATCACTCCACTAATAAGAATAATGATGATAGTCCAGCCAAGTTTTTCACGGGGATTTTGAGTATCTCTTCGTTCCATTAAGGCCATCAACACCAGTAAAAAGAAGGTAATAGCTAAGGTCATTGGAGTAATTTGAATCTCCCAGAAAACCTGGTAATCAATGATACAAACCAACATTGCCGCCAGCAGCCCTGCCCGAGCATTCAGTATTTTCTTTCCTATCGGGAATACAGCCAAGAGCGCTATGGAATAGAGAACGCTGACATAATAAAAACCATTTTTGGACGGAGTATCAACTACCAAGCTAAAAACTCCTGATATCAAATGCATAGCTGGAAATGAACTATAAGCATTTTCCTGGATAAAGCCTGTTGTTATCAGCCCATCAACGTAACGTTGGTGATAGAAAGAATCGTTTCCCGAAAGACTTGGAAAAAGATAGAAAGCACCAGCACTTAATGAAGTTGCCATCAACAGGATCTGTAAAAGTAACACCTTTTGTTTCCAGGGAGGATTTAGGTCAAGCAATATTATCTGGAGTATTAAAACAACCACTGCAGCTTCAAAAAAACCAAGATAAATAGCAGAGCGATGGTAAAGAGAATTGCGAATAATTAATACACTCATGCTAAGGATAACAATGAATAATCCAGATCCGATAGCGAATAATTTTGAAGATATCTGCCAATTTGATAGATTCTTGGTAGTGCTTAGAGATGTAATGTATTTATTAAGAAATAAATAACAGAGACCTGCAAAAAGGATTGCAAAGCCAAGATGAGACCGGTTTAGTTTATACAATTCACTTAAATAAATTGCCCCCAAGCCTGTAATAATTCCAAAGATAGCCGCGATTATGTCGAATCGTAATAAGCCTCTAATCTTCATGACGAACTTTTTTCTCTTCTTGGAAATAAAACAACTTCCGGATTTAATATTAATTGGGATACAATTTCCTGAAAGCGTTGAGACCAGAAATATCTTAGAATCTCATCGTCATCAATTCTTGGTTCTTTTTTGATATACCCACGTATGTACCCCCAGGCATAAGCAAGGAATCGATAGCGTGGACGCCCAAAAAAGATGTCAAAACATAAGCGACCCAATGCAAGGAGTGGATGGTAACCAAGATAATATGCTACTGATCCGTACTGTGTCAATCTTGACCAGAGCGGTGTTGAACTATGTGCTCTCCGTAAATGTTTTCCGTATATGTTGTCAAAACGATGTATTTTCCACCCCCTGAGTTTTGCTTTAGCTTCAGCCACCGTTTCACAGGCACCTACAATTTGTATGCCCCCAATATCATCAAAACACTGACGCCGGTATAAACGAATCGGATCATCCGGGTGATCTGATAGTGATCGATCAGGCTCCTTGAGATTGTGATATCCCTTTTCCCCTTGTTCACAATAAATAAAACGTGGGCTTGCTATGCCTAGCGAAGGGTCTTTTTCAAATTCATTGATTAAAGAGGAAAAGCAGGTTGGATCAAAGGAGACATCGGCATCAATTTTCCCAATAAAACCATATTTTATCCCTCTCGCTGTTGCTTCCGATTGAAGATGTCTAAATCCGTTGTCAACCACCTCTGCAAAATGGATTCCGTCAACCACCTCAGCAAAATGTTTCTGTAATTCCCCAAGCCCACCTGGAAGCAGTTTGCTTATGATCCATGAATGGGAACTCTCAAGTTCATGGATGATTTGCATCGTGTTGTCAGTACTCCCATCGTCGACGATCAGCCAAAGAGCTGGATACTGGTTTTGACTCAAGATAGATCGTATAGCATTAGGTAATAGAACCTCTTCATTTCGAACAGGGGTTAATAAAACATATTCCATGGAATCCTCTTTACAAATCATCTTAACTAACCCGGAGTGCGTCAATCAATGGTATTGAATGCAAAACTCTTATAATAATCTGAGTTTAGAATCCTGAATTGTCAAGATACCAAGGAGAATATTCATCTGCGTCTAATTATCTAATTGTTGAACACAACTTGTTCCAGCTATTTCTAACCAACGGTATGGATAACTATCATTGTCTCGATAAAGGTTGATTCTGATTTTTCTAATCGGATTTGATGTTTCATATCGAATGATAGGTATCTCTAGATTTTGTGTCGATTCTGAAATCGATGAAGTTGCTATAAGAAATGTTTCTTGTTCAATATTATCTTCACAGGTAATTTTGTATATAAGTGTCCTGTTTTCATGATTTACAATAGTGACGATTGCCGCAGAATGATCTTCCTTTGCAGTCTCATACATTTGGGGGCTAAAATAAAATTCAGTATAGGTTTCGATCGTAACCGGTTTGTGGAGGAGTATAAAAAAAATCAGTATGGGTATGAATATGATCAAAACCAATAGATTTAGTATCTCTGATTTATATCCTCTGGAGGAATTATTGGAAATAATCCGTCTTTGGTAGATAAGTGCACCTAAAAGCAACCAAGTAATTAACGTTCCAATCAAGATCACAATTTCACGGTTTATCTCTATTCGTAACCTGGATAATACAAAGGTTTCTAGAAATACAAGCACTGCACCCAGAACAAACGTTAAGATGAAACGTATCGCTCGATCTGGTTCATCGACGTCATAAAACAAAATTCTAGTGAGTAACCAACCTGGAATAATAAAAACTCCAATAAAGCTGAAAATCGAACCCATCCATCCTAAATTAATAAATACCGAACCAATGGTTAAAAAGCTCACCGAAAAGATAATCCAAAGTTCCAGGTACTGTACTATCTTTATCGACGAACGACCCAAGGGAAAAGGAATTTTTTTAATTGTCATTTTTGTAATGTATCAGCACTGGTTTTTGTTATCGCTATTCCCTTGTTCTTCTTGTTGAGATTAAATCTATTCAGGAAGTAATGGCGAGATGCAACTAATGTGATCAACACTTGTGCAACCATCCATCCTAACCCGATTGATTCCAAACCAATATGCTGAATACCGAAATAGGTGATCGCCAATGTAATAACAGCGGATGAGGCTGAAAGTAAAATTAATTCTCCAATTTTATTTAGGACTCGAAGCGCAGTAAAGTAGATCATATTTACGACCATAAATGGTGAGGCGATCGCAAATAAACGAAAGAGAGCAACTATACCTGTTGAATAACTCTTACCGAATAACTCCAACGCCCATGGTGATCCGATTCCGACTATCGCTGCTAATAGAACGGTTACCCCAACACCATATCTGGTTGATCGAATTAAGATCTGGCGCAAATTATCTGGGGTATTAGAGCCTTCAGCAAAAGCTGCACCAGCTAAAGCCTGACCGGGGCTCGTGATTAATGAACCGAGCATCCAGGCGATATATACGTGAGCGCTAAATTTTGCACCAAGCAGCTCCAATACTAATGGAGGAGTGATTAACACCGGTGCCCGGTATAAAAAGTCAGCAACATGATTGGCAAAGGAATAAGGCATTAGACTCTTAAAAACATTTATAGACAATCGTGGTCGTAATCGATAACCTTTTATAACTATTGGTAAGAACCTTGTCTGGCTAATTCCAATGGCAAAGATCATCCCAACAGCAACAGCAGCCACAATACCTTGTGCTCCAGCTGAAATAAACACAATAACCAGCATGATGCGTGAGATATTCGTGAGTGTGACCTGCCAAAATGCATACCGACTTTCACGGTATGCAATAAAAACTGCCTGATATTGTGATGCCAGGCTAGTTATCACCAAGAATCCAATAAAACCAATTGCAATCATAAGTCCTTGGCTAAGAAAATTGAGGGTGGGAGTCCAGAATTTGATCCCCAGGAGGTACAAAACACCGACTAATATTGTTGATAGTACGATCAACGTCAGTGTATTATTAAGCATCTCTTGAGGATCAGCAGAGCTCGTTAAAAACCGCACTAAACCTATGCCCAGACCGAGGCCGGCAATCCCTGAAAGTAATTGGGAAATAGATAGGATTGCTGTCGCTAAACCAACATCATTCGGAGAGTATAGCCTGGCAGATAGTCCCCAAAAAAAGACTCCTCCAATCGATCCCAGAAGCATAATTCCCAATAGATAACCTGAATTTACAAACAATGAATTATTGAGCAATTTGACTATACTGGCCAAAGCTCGATGAATATGCGTACCTAAGATCAGTTGATAATTCATATCAACAAATTTCAGATCTGATTTTATTGATTTGTTAAAGACTTATATTGGAAAGAATATAGAATCGTACTCAAAAATTGGTGATAATTTCTTCCACTAAACCCAGGAATCCAATTGCTTTCGCAGCGCCCGCACTAAGCTGGTCGACCTATTCAAGATCATTTTTTTCCCAGCAACCTTTTCGATGGCAGCTCGCAACGCAATAGGGTTGGAATCATATATAACCGCTGCCTTTCCCTGACTACCCATTGCTTTTGCAAGCTGTAATTGATGGTCATCAATGTGTTCACGGTACTGTTTTAGTCTTGGCACAACAATTAATGGTTTTCCCTTAAGCAAAGTCAAGATAATCGTCCCCGAACCTGCGTGACCAACCACGATGCGCGCTTCCTCAGTCAACTGTTCCATCTGCTGACTGCTTGTCCATTGGAAATGCTCTGCGTGCTGCGGCACATAGGATGAACTGCCGCGTTGGATGATCACTCGCTCATCGATCTCGGCCGCCACCTTGTCCATCGCCTCCACGAGCCGATTAAATCCCTGAAAGTGGAAGCCGACTGTGACTAGGATCATATCACTGCCCCTTCATAGCGTGCTTTTGGCCCGCAAATTTCCAGCAGTTGGGGCCATTGAACGAAAAAGGCATCCGCTACAGGATATACTAACCGCCCAGTTCTCGATATGTTCTCAACCCTAAATAAACCTTCAATAAAAATGGTTTTCATACCTAGTAGTTTTCCCAAGTAAAAGAAAGGCAGTGCAATCTCTGCTCCTGTACTCACAATCACATCCGGCCTCTCGACTCGCAGGATGTTGAACGCCCAAAAAAAAGATTGGAATAGCCGTATAGGGTTGACACCTATATTATCCGAAAAATATACCGGTGCAATTTGAAGCACATCCTCATCTCTGGAACTGTGATGCGTTGCGAAGAATATTTCATGTCCTTGAAACGCTTCCAGCAGCTGCAATGTCTCTGTGAGATGGCCTCCTTGCGTGCAGACCAAGGCGATTTTCATTTTCAATTTAACCTCAACCTGAATTCCCTTCTCGCCTCAGCCAATCAACCGTGATCGCAATACCATCCGCTGACGAATATGGCAAAGGGTCAGCTATCTGGCGCAGCGGTTCCAGGTCCTGAATTTCTGAAGTGACAATATTCTTGAAGCGGAATCTAGTCAAGGGCGGGTTCGTCCAGCCCAACATTTGCACCCCATCGCCTATGAAAGCTGCCAATTTCAAAATCCCAACCGGGACTGTACGGATCGGCTTCGCCATGAGGCGGGTTTGCACCAAGTCAGCGAAATCGGACAAGTCAACTGGCTCGTAATCCGCCAGGTAAAAAGTTTTCTTGTGTACCATATCAGGCGGTGCCTTGATCAACTTCCAAATCTGATAAACGGTGTTACCTATAAAGCCCCATTGTTTCTTTGTCCTGACCCCTCCAGGATGGACGTACAGGTTGCGAGCAATCATCGTGAAAAAGTCCTTATATGGGACATCGAACCAGGGACCCCACAGAGAGGTTGGGCGGACGATTGTCCATATCGGGCCAATTTCCCCGGCAGCCCGAATGATCCGTTCCGTGAGCACCTTGCTCTGACCGTACAGCGTCGTCGGTTGGTAATCATAATCATCTTTAGGGGTAATTCCGAGCCTGCAAACCAACTGGCTCGATGCAAAGATAACCCGCTGAATTGACGGAGTGGCACGGATAGCCTCGATAATGTTGCAGACGCCCTCGATATTGGCAGTAAATCCCCCCAGGTTTTTCTCCTCCTTAAGATCGGTGCGCGCCCCAAAGTGAAGGAATGCCGATGGCTGGAATTGCTGTGTCTCTCGAATGATTTGAGGCCGGTCTAATAAATCAACTTTCCTCCAAAAAGTGGTATGCTCTATGTTACGCGGCCCGGCAATATCAAAATTGATGACTTCCCAGCCCTGCTCAGTAAAATACCCAACCAGGTTCGTTCCCACAAATCCCGAACCGCCGGTGACGATGATCTTGTTGTTCGACATGCGCCTCAGGTTTTGGATGTTATCAAATAAACGGAATCTTCCCTCCTGGCGAACAGGAGTCGGTAAACCGCCACGATCAGGGCGTTGTGGGCCACGTGCAGGCCGCGCAGCAGGGGAGAGGCGGTGTAACGGTTGGCGATCTCAAGGTCTGAAATAAACTGCGCATAAGCATACGAGCCCGCTTTAGAAGCTGGGTGCACCCGAAAGGATGCCAGGTATTTGTGTACCATCCATGGTTTGAAGTGTCGACCCACTCGCAGCGAATAATCGTAATCCATGGCGTAGCGCAAGGTTTCGTCAAAATCTCCCACTATTTCGATCACGTTACGCCGCCAGAAAGTGGCTGGCTGGGAGATATAGTTTAGCACGAGAAGTACCTTGTAATTGTTCAATCGAAGCCAGAAGTTCTTGTAAGCCGTGATGGATTTGCGTATCTCCCGACCTTCCTGGTCAACGATCCGGCACCTGCCGGTCAGCCAGGCTGCCTCCGGATTGGCCGAAAAGAAATCCCCCACCTTTAATAATGCCCCCGGCTCGTACAAATCATCGGAATTTAGATAAGCGATCACTTCGCCGGTTGCCATTCTCAACCCTTTATTGATGGCGTGCGATTGGCCGTGATCCTTCTCGCTGAACCAGGTTATCCAATTCCCATAACTCCTCAGTACATCCAGCGTGCCATCTGTGGATCCGCCGTCCATGACGATATATTCCAAATTCGGGTATCCCTGGTTGAGCACGGACTCGATAGTCTGTCCGATGAACCCCCCCTGGTTGAACGAGGGGGTGATGATAGTGATCCTTGGGAGAGAACGCTTTATCACTTCGACTTTAGCAGATCGGTCAATAGGCCGCGCACCGAATGCAGGACGATCCCGGTCGAGAGCATGAGCATGCCTAGCATGGAGAGCAGCACGCTGATCAGGGCGTAGCCAACCGCCAGCTGGCTGGTGTTGCGAAAGATCTCCACCACGTACACACCCCAGCCAACCCCCACCAGCAGAATGACTACCCCTGGCACGCCGAAATACATCAACGGGCGGTGCTGCCCGACCAGGCGCAGCACCCCGTTCAGCACGATCAGCCCGTGCATTACAACCGAACGCTTGGGCCTGTCGGTATACTGGATCGTGACGGGTACCTCGGCCACGCGCAGGCCGAGCTCGTGCGCCAGGAACTGCATCTCCGACTCGACCGAGAAGCCGTTCGAATGGAAGGAGATCGCCTCCAGGGCGCGCGCTGAGAAGGCACGGAAGCCGCTTTGCGAATCGCCGACCTTGACGCCCGAGGTGGCTTGGGTCAGCAGGTTGAAGGCGCGGTGGCCCCAGGCGCGATGGCGCGGTANATGCGAGATGTGGTCCATGTAGCGCGAACCGACCACGATGTCGGCTTGCCCATCTATCACCGGAGCCAGCAGGCGGTTCATCTCCTCTGGATTATGCTGCCCGTCGGCGTCGAGCGTGACAACCACCCGGGCGCCCAGCTCACGCGCCGCGCGCATCCCGGTGTTAAGCGCCGCCCCCTTGCCCTGGTTGCGTTCGTGGCGTACCACGCAGGCTTCGGCTGCTTCGGCGAGACCGGCTGTGCCGTCCGTTGAGCCATCGTCGACTACAACAACGCACTGAGCGTATTGCCGCGCCTTGAGCACCGTGCTGCCGATGAATCGACTTTCGTTATAAGCGGGGATGACCACCGCAACAGCCGGAGGGGTTAGAATACCGCGCTGCGTTTTGGTTGAAATGCGCTTAATTTCTTTCGCTACAGGTTTTTCGAGCAGCGCCTGGGTACGCACCAGCAACTCATCCGGATAAAACGGCTTGCGCACGTAATCGTCCGCGCCTAACCTGAGCGCTTTGCTGGCTGCCTCCCCCGATGTAAGCGCCGTCAGGAAAAGCACCGGCACGCTGGAGAAGTCCCGCAAACCCTGGTATGTCTCCCAGCCGTCCATGCCCGGCATCATCACGTCCAGGATGACGGCGTCGGGCTGGCTGGTCTCGACCAGGTGCAGCGCCTGTTGGCCGCTGTAGGCCAGCGTGGTGGTGTAGCCCTTTCTCCGGAAGAGCATGTCCAGCAGCTGACAGGTGTCCGGGTCATCGTCCACGATCAGAATGCTCTTCGCCTCAGTTAGCATTGGTTCGTTATCCGGTTTCATCTCGCCCTCCTCGATCACCTTGAAACTCCCGCTCCGAATCCATAGAAGAACTGTCTATCGTCCTCACCGCGCTCCGCCATACCGACAGACTAATGATCTGTATCCAGTGATCAGTGTTCAATAGTCAGTCGTTAGTCGTTTGTGGTTGGTATTAAGTTGCGACCTACCACTAACTAATATTGGTAAACGTGATTGTTCTCGCGAAACAGTCAGTCTTGCAATGTAAATCGCAGAAAAGCCTGCTGGATTGAAACATCTTAGGTCCGCCCGAAGCGGAGTGCCTGGCTTTGCCGCCCCTACTTCCCAATGGGTTTCCTGTTTTAAAATGGTGTAAAAACAGTCACCGAATCGAGTACATGATCTATTACTATAATTAAACCACAAATCGGTTCAAATGACAAATGTCACCAAAATGGAATACAAAAGCACCTTTCAGTATCCTTGGATCTTGACAACCCCCACACGGAGGGGTATTATAGGTGCAAGCCATCCCCCCCCAGGGGGGTAGGGTTAAGGAGAGCGACGGATGAGAGATAATGCAGAGGCTTTACGCAGGTTGAAAAACGTCGAGGGTCACGTGCGCGGCGTCGAGCGAATGCTGGAAGACAACGCCTATTGCATCGATATCATCCGCCAGATCCAGGCGGTGCAGGCGGCGCTCAACAAGGTCAGCACGATGATCCTGGAGGAACACCTGAACTCCTGCCTGATCACCGCCGTGCGCGGCGACAGCCCGGAGGAGCGGGAGCGCGTCTTGAAAGAGATCGCCGAGGTTTTCGATACGGCGAAAAGAACGTGAAGCGTAAAACGTAATTCGAAATTCGAATCTCATATCTCATAATTTTTTCACGCATCACGCATCACGGATTATACAATCCATTTTCAAGGAGAAAAACCATGCCGACTACGATTACTTACAAAATCCCCAACATCTCGTGTGGGCACTGTGTGCACACGATCACGAGTGAGGTTTCCGACCTGGAGGGGGTGAAGAGTGTGGTGGCTGACTTCATCGCGAAGCAGGCCACGATCACCTTCGAACCTCCGGCGACCGAGGATAAGATCAAGAGCGTGCTGGCGGAAATTAACTACCCGGTCGCGGGGTAAGAGTTATCCGCGAATTAGGCAAAGAAACTGCGAATTACGCGAATATTTATTAGCGGTAATTCGCGTAATTGGCGGATAAACGATTAATCTTATGGAAAAACAAGTAACCTTGCCTATTACGGGAATGACTTGCGCCAACTGCGTGGCAACGGTCGAGCGCAACCTGAAAAAGGTGGCGGGTGTGCAGCAGGCCAGCGTCAACCTGTCCTCCGAGCGGGCGACGGTTTCCTTCGACCCGGCTTTGGCCAAGATGGAGGATCTGATCGGGCGCGTGCGCCGCGCCGGGTACGACGTGGCGACGGGTGAAGCCGACCTTGTCATCCAGCGCCTGAGCGACAGCAACGACGCCGGACGCCTGGAGAAAGCCCTCGGCCAGCTGGAAGGCGTGCTCGCGGCGCAGGTTAATTTCGCATCGGAGCGCGCCAACGTGTGCTATATCCCGACGGTGATCAGCCAGGCGGAGATCCGCCGGGCGGTGCTCCAGGCGGGGTTCGAAGCGCTGGAATTGGGCGGCGAAGCCGAGGACGCCGAGCGCAAGGCCCGCCAGGCGGAGATCGCCAGGCAGCGCCATTTGTTGATCGTAGGTTTAATCTTCAGTGTGCCTTTGTTCCTTTTCGCCATGCTGCGCGACCTGGGTTTGCTGCCGATGAGCATCGCTCACGCCGCATGGGTGAATTGGGTGATGCTGGCCCTGGCGACGCCGGTGCAGTTCTACGTCGGCCGGGATTACTATATCGGCGCCTATAAAGCGATCCGCAACCGGTCGGCCAACATGGATGTGCTGATCGCCATGGGTTCCTCGGCAGCCTACTTCTATTCCATTCCGATCACCCTGGGCCTGATCGCCGGTCACGTTTATTACGAGACCGCGGCGGTGATCATCACCCTGATCAAGCTGGGCAAGTTCCTGGAGGCGCGCGCCAAGGGGCAGACCAGTGAAGCGATTAAGAAGCTGCTGGCTTTGCGCGCCAAGACGGCGCGTGTCGTGCGAGACGGGCAAGAGATGGAGGTACCCACCGAACAGGTGCAGGTGGGAGACCTGGTGATCGTGCGCCCTGGCGAGAAGATCGCCGTGGATGGGGTGGTGGTTGAGGGCCGCTCGGCGGTGGACGAGTCGATGCTGACCGGCGAATCCTTACCGGTGGAGAAGGGCCCTGGCGACCCGCTGATTGGGGCGACGCTTAACAAGCTGGGTCTGCTCAAGTTTGAAGCCACAAAAGTCGGCAAGGAGACCGCCCTGGCGCAGATCGTTCGCCTGGTAGAGCAGGCGCAGGGCAGCAAGGCGCCCATCCAGAAGCTGGCCGACCAGGTCTCGGCGGTGTTCGTGCCGGCGGTGCTGGCGACGGCTGCGCTGACCTTCCTGGCCTGGTATTTCCTGGTCCCGCTGGCGGCGAACTCGGAAGTGACCCTGTTCACCCGGGCGCTGATTAACATGGTGGCGGTGCTGGTGATCGCCTGCCCGTGCGCCATGGGACTGGCGACACCGACGGCGGTGATGGTTGGGGCCGGCAAAGGGGCCGAGCTGGGCATCCTGTTCAAGTCAGGGGAAGCCCTGGAACGAGCAGGGCGCATCTCGACCGTGGTGCTGGACAAGACCGGAACGATCACGCGCGGCCAGCCGGCGGTGACGGACATCGTAGTTAGTGATCAGTTGCCAGTGGTCAGTAACCAGCCGGCAGTTGCGAGTGGCGAGTCCCAAGTTGCGGGTGGGATTTCACAAGTTTCTACTCTCGACTCTCGTTTCTCTCAATTAGAAATACTAAGATTGGCTGCTTCGTTGAGAAAGGTAGCGAGCACCCGTTGGGAGAAGCCATCTGGGCTGAAGCTGGGAACCGCGGCTTGAGCCTGAGCCAGCCGGAAGGGTTCCAGGCCGAGGTAGGACTGGGCGTCGAGGCCGAAGTGGACGGGCGGCAGGTAATGATCGGCAACCTGCGCATGATGGAAGCGCGGCAAATGCCTTTGAATGGCTTGCAGCCCGTGGTGGAGCGCCTGCAGAACGAGGCTAAAACAGCCATGTTGGTGGCGGTGGACGGTGCGGTGCGCGGCGTGATTGGCGTGGCTGACACCGTCAAGGAAGGTTCAGTCGAGGCGATCGCCGATTTGCACAACATGGGGCTGCGTGTAGCCATGATCACCGGCGATAACCAGCAGACGGCAGACGCCATCGCCCGCCAGGTAGGAGTGGACCGGGTGCTGGCCGAGGTGCTGCCGGGCGACAAGGCCGGACAGGTCAAGGGCTTGCAGGAAAGCGGTGAAGTGGTCGCCATGGTCGGGGATGGGATCAACGACGCCCCAGCCCTGGCGCAGGCCGAGGTCGGTATTGCCATCGGCAGCGGGACAGATGTGGCGATTGCCGCTGCCCCGGTCGTGCTGATCAGCGGCGACCTGCGCGGCGTGTCACGGGCGATCACCCTTTCCCGGCACACGCTGCGCACGATCAAGCAGAACCTGTTCTGGGCTTTTTTCTACAACGTGATCCTGATCCCAGCGGCGGCGATGGGCTTACTCAACCCGATGCTGGCAGCAGGCGCGATGGCGTTCAGCAGCATTTTCGTGGTCAGTAATAGCTTGCGGCTGCGAAATTCTAAGATTTGACAGTTTAAGCTCGATTTTCTTATTTACAGCACGTATAAGAGACAGGCTCCCAGTTTAGACCTCCATCTGTCGTTTTGAATAATTGGGTCGGTGTACGTTGCTCTTTGACGAGCGCCCAGCCAGTCGTGGCGTTGACAAAGTCCATTTGTAGAATGTCGCCAAGATTGATATTCGTCTGGACTTCCTCCCACGTTTGCCCGCCGTCATGGGTGATCGCCATTGTTTCCCGTTTCTGCTCCCATACCCAGCAATCCTGCACGGAGGCGCATTCGTAAAACCCGCCTTTTGGCACACCGGTCCCAGCAGTCCAGCTGATTCCCCCATCGTGGGTGGTATAGAATACACGTTCCCCATAGAAGATAGATAGAATGCCATCCTGGAGGGTGAAGAAGCGCGGAGGGTGTGCTTCCAGCTGCTTGCGATCAGCACCGGCCGGCAGGACCAAATCCTGATGCTGCCAGGTGATGCCGGCGTCCTGGGTCATGAAGAGATATACATAACCATCTTTGGATTCGGTTCCGCCTACCCAACCCTGGTAGGAATTGCGGAAGGATGGGTCGAATTTTTGGCCGGTAAAGGGGATTTTCTTGGGATCATCATCGTTGCTGGCGCCGATGATGTGAATGACCACCCAACTGGCACCTCCATCGGTGGTGCGGGAGAGGATGCCCGCACAAGAGCCTGCCCCACAATCTTCAACGAACAACCCCCAGCCATTTTGAGGATCGATGAAGAGGATTTGGCCAAGACGAAAAGGCACCGTTGTAGATTGCCAGGTAAGACCGGCATCATTTGTGCGAAATACGGTTTCTAATGCTCCTTCTGCACCATTGTTCACAACCCAGGCATTATTGGCATCCAGGAAAAAGACGCGCGGGGAGGGTTTGGGAGCGCCTTTTGGCTTTATCACTGCTTTCTCCCAGGTAATCCCTCCGTCATTGGTTTTTAGTAAGTTCGATCGCTTGTTCAAGCCCCAACCATTCAGCTCATCGATCATAGCAATGTAGGCGAGGGGCGGAGGTCCAGCTGGGGCGGCAGTTTCCGTTGGCGGGATCTCAGTCGGAGTTGGCGTCGATGTCTCCGGTATTAGAGTTGGAGTTGCCGTTGTATCTTCCATCGCAGTCGAAGTTGGCTTTGGAGTCAGCGTAGTGGGATTGATCATAGCGGTTTCAGCTTGGGTAGAAGTGCAGGCTGCGAGGGAGAACAGGAGTATAGTGGCTGTGACTAATAAGGGGTATAACAATAATCCTTTTTTCATTTTTTCCTCTCTTGGTAAATATTAAATTCCTATACGAATTTGTTAACCACGGTTTGAGGTTAAAATCGGACGAGCACCAGCAAGGTCAGGTCGTCAGAGGGTGGAGTTTCTCCTAAGAAGTGGTGGATGTCCGCCAGCAGCTGATCGAGGAGATTCTGCGCGGTGATAGGAACGTTGGGCTGCCCGGTCATCCTGGCCCGGATGCAATCCTGGATGCGTTGCTCGCCATAATAGTCCCCGGCTGCGTTTTGGGCCTCGGTGACGCCATCGGTGTAAACAACCAGCACGTCCCCAGGCTCAAGATGGATAGAAGCACGCTCCCATTGGGCATCTTCAAGGATGCCCAGCGCGACGCCGGTGCTCCCCAGAGGACGGGCAGGGACTTCGTCCTGTAGGCTGAACAGGAAGGGTGGGTTGTGACCGGCGTTGCAATAGGTCAGGAAACCCTGGGCTGGATCGAGAACTCCGTAATAGCAGGTGACAAACAGCCCGGCATGGGTATCGACCAGCAAACGGCGGTTGGCTTCAAAGACGACCCGCTGCGGTTCGCCAGGGAATTCTTCGGCATAAGTGCGCAGTAGGGTGCGGCTCGAAGCCATAAATAGGGCTGCCCCAGCGCCCTTATCGGCCACGTCTGCCACGACGATCCCCATTCGTCCATCCGGTAAGGAGATGAAGTCATAAAAATCGCCAGAGGTCTGGCGGGCGGGTTCTAAGGCGGCGGCCAGCTCCCAGCCTGGGATCTGCGCGGGATGCTCTGGCAGGAAACTCTTCTGGAGGCGTTGGGCCTGGGCCATCTCACGNACGACCTCCGCTTGCACCAGGGCCTGGGAAACCATTTTCTCCCGTAATGACAGCCGCTTCCGCTCAATCCATTGTGCGTATCCGGATGCGCCCGCCTGTTCGAAAATGGCGGAGGCCTCGCGCAGCAAGCCGCGGGCGCGTTCCAGGTCAGCTGGCTCTCCTCGGGATACCAGGGCATCGGCCCAGCTGATCAATGTTTTTCCCNAGTACNAGCGATGGCCGATGCGGGCGACGATGGAATATNCTTTTTCATAGGCCGAGAAAGCCTCCGACCAATCCTGTTTAGCAGCCGCCAGATCACCCTTCGCCCACAAGATCAGGATATCTAACCAGATGACCGGTCGGGAGCCGACTGAGGCTTCTGCCTGGTTGAGAAGATTTTCCGCCTCCTGCAACCGCCCCTGGTGGATGCGGATTTCCGAAAGTTGACATAAGGGTCTGACAATATCGTCCACGCCGCGTTCGCACAGTTCCAGCGCTTCTGCCAGCGCAGATTCGGCTTCTTCCCAGTCGACGCTCTGTCCAAACGTATGCAGCTCGACAGTCAACCACGCCAGAGTCATGTCAAAGTATGCCAAACTATGCAGATCGCCGAGGCTGCGTGTTTCCTGCAAGCAATTGCGGAGGATTTGGAGGGCTTCTTCCCAGGAGCCATCCAGGAACTGTAAGATTGACCGGAATACCGATAATTCCACCTTCACTCCGCGAGGATTAGCGAGATTATTGGCCATCTCTTCCAGGGAAGGTAAAGCATCCTTAACTTGTTTCAGCTCCCCCAGGTCTAAGGAGGTGCCCGTTAATTCTATCAGGGTGAATAACTCTTCCCGGAGTACGCCACGTTGACGGGTGATGTCGACCGCCCGTTGGTAATGGCAACGAGCCGCTTCCATGTCGCCATAAAAAACTTTTTTCATCGAGCCCAGGTTGGAATGGGCGCGGGTGGCAATAATCAGCAATCCAGAAGACTCGGCTAATTCAACTGCTTTCGCCAGGGCTTCTAGTGACTCTTCAGGAGTTATATCGGGCAATATGCCAAGCGTTGTGAGCGCGTCTGCCTGGACTTCAATCGCCCCCAATTTTTCGGCCATTTCGAGGGCTTTCAAGCAGAGTTCTTTTGCCGGCCCAGGGATTCCGTTGAAGTGGTATTCTCGAGCCGCCTCATGCACCAGGAAAGCGATGTCAGAGCTCTCGGGCGCTCCAGTGGTCGCTTCTAATCCTTCCTGGCAGAGGCGTAACCCCAGGGGAGTTTTACCATCCCACCAGGCGGCGCGTGCTGAACGGGCATACAGGCGCGCCACCCTATCAGGCTCGGGAAGGGACTGGTAAAAGCCGATCGCTTCCTGCCAAATGTGGATCGCGTCTTCAAAACGGCTCTGGTTATTCAGCGCTTCGCCCAATCCAACCAGAAGTTCTGCTCGCTGAGGTGGAGTGCAGGCCAGAGAAAGCCCGCGGCGAAAATGGTTTTCCGCCTCCTGGTTTGCGAAAGATGCCAGGGCAGCTTCCCCAGCCAATGAGAAATACTTCAAGGCGCGCTGGTCTTCCCCGGCTTCAGAGAAATGTTGGGCTAGGCGAGGAGCCAATTCGCGCGAGTCGAGCCGGTGTGGATACATATTTTCAACCGTCTCACCCACCGCCAGGTGTAAGCGCTTGCGATCGGAAACCAGTATCGAGGCGTAAGCTGCATCTTGCACCAGCGTGTGAAGGAAGAGGTATTCCAGCTCTGGTTCGACTGAGGCGACGCGGATCAACCCGGCCGACTCAAGATTGCTGAGCGTGTTAATAGTTTCTCCGAGTGCAGACTTGGCAGCTGGACCGTCCTGTCCCAAAACTTGCTGGAGCACCTTGACAGGAAACTGGCGTCCCACTACCGAAGCCACGCGTAGCGTGTATTTGCCNTCATCAGACAGNCGGTCAATGCGCGCCGTTAATAATCCCTGCAGGTTGTCAGGGATATCGACTTTCTCGATGCCTGGGCTGGCGATCCAACCTCTCCCATGGCGCATAATTGCGTTGCGTTCGATCAGCATGCGTACAACCTCTTCGACGAAGAAAGGATTGCCTTCGGATTTTTGTAGGATCAGGGTGCGCATCGGATCGGGCAAGGCCTCGATTTCCAGCAAATTGGCAATGAGCTGCCGGCTGGCCTCGATTTCCAGCAAATTGGCAATGAGCTGCCGGCTGTCTCTCTCTGACAGGGGTTCCATGGAGATTTCCGACAAGCTA
>C687J29651_10000342_pt1 | contig 18625 bp, 17 predicted proteins | sample RifCSP13_1_FD_29651 | JGI IMG/M metagenome (IMG submission 29651) | reverse complement strand
GGTCTTGATGACCATCGGGGGATTCTTTCTCTTCTTGGGTCTGAGGAAGAATTTTCTGTTCTGGGCCAGCAAAGACCATTTTAGCTAGTTCGGACCGAACCGCTCTTATTTTCCACGAATAGTTACGAACAACCTACCTTGCTCTATTTAAGGACCTTAGAATTTTTTCTGGCAGAAAGGTAGGCGAGAATTATATTCAAAGAACATAGCTGAAACTGAGCAAGAGCAAAGCGCGTGCGGTGCTGAAACCTTTGACACAAGTCGGAGAGTTGCTGGAAGGAAAGAGGGCCGCGGAAGTAAAGCCCTCTTCAAGCTTCTTTACCCAAGCACGACCTCTCTTGACCTATCAGTCTCCTCCTAGAACGTCGCGGGAGTTCCGTGACCTGGCTAGGCGTCTAGCCTATGACATTATCACTGGCTATGTAGAGCATGATGGGGGGCGCTTGGAGAGTGCCGTTGAAGCTTTCTATCGCGTATACCTTCAGCTCTTCAACGACATCAGCCCATTGCGAGCGCACCGAGCGGCAGAACTCTATGTTGATGTGCTCGTGAAACAGGACGAGATTGAGAACCACCCGAGACACAGCAGAGACCAAATTCTTGCGAATCCGAACTGGGACGAGGTAAAGAGCATCTTTCTCGAATTCTCGCGTACGCTAGGCCTTCCTGAGGCCTACGCTGAGGAAACGACCAACTATTACCGCTACCACGGGGTCGGGGATAGAAGGTACATTAACCACTGTCTTGAGTCTGACAGGATATTCACTCGCAGAATTCTCGGTAGTGACTACTGGTCGAAGATTTTGGGCTCGTTACTACTCATCATGACGGAATGTCATGACAAACATGATTCAATCGCCCTGGAAGCGGGGGTTCAATTTGCGACAAAGTATTTTGAGATAATTCTCAAAGAAAAAGCCGAGTGGGCTCGGTTGGCCCTGGCCTCGCCGCGTAGCCTGCCCCCTATTGGGCAACAGTGACGCTTAGTCCCTCTTCACTTCTGGAACTCTGGCTCCCTGGCGACAGACTAGCTCCATGTCGAACAGGTTCTCAAACGTCAGGGCTGTTTTCTCATCGTGAGCCTTGATGTTGATTAGGAAGACTGCTGTGATTCTGTTGGAGATCATCAGCTCTAGGGCTTGTCTTACTAATGAGTGGGCTCTCTCTGGTCCGATGATGTGGATGTAGTGTGTTATGCTGTCAAAGATTAGGGTGAAGGTGGCTCCCGCGTAAGTCTCTATTGTCTTGTTGAGTGCATCTAGGAGGAGAGAACTGTCATAGGTGGGAAGAAGGACTTTGTCTTGCTTCTCTACCTTAGGGTAGGAGACTCTTGAGGTCATTACGAAGGTCTTAAGGCCTGGCTGTTCGCCGATAATCGAGTGAAGCGGGCTCTCTCTTCTGGTGAAGACGACTATTCTCTCGATGTTTGACCTCGACTCTGCGAGTAGGGAGCTGAAAACCTTCTCATAGTCTGAGAGCGGGTCGTATTCGAGGAGGATCTTCTTGCCCGTTATCTCTTGGTGCGATAGGCCTATCGTTCGCGAGAAGAAGTCCATGGAGTCGGTGAGGTCTAGGACTTGGACCCTGGATTTGAGCGTCGTCAGTGCGGTTTCCAGTCCTTGGAAGGCGTTACTGGTGAAAGCCATCAGAACGCTCAGGTATTGGTCGGGGCTGGTCCATCTTTCATCGCTGAGGTGCTCTACGAATTTCTGTGAGGGACGCTTTGTTTGGTCACCGTAGTCTATCATGATTCTGAGGCCTTCTTTGCCAATGGTTCTGCCCTCTAAGGCTAGGTTTCGGCAAAATTCTATTGCGGCCTCCTCGTCTGCCATTCCTTCGCCTTGGTAGAGGCTTCTCAGCGGAACCAGGCGGAGGTCGCCTTTCAGAAGGTGATGCCTCACGTTTAGCCCGTTCCGGGACAGCCCCTCCCTTACAATGTCTTCGTCTTCTTGGTGGAAGAAGACCACTCGCACAGGCTGACTTAGATTTTCGCTCAGGTATCGCGAAAACGGGCCGAACTTGTCGTCTTGGCTTCGATAAATAAGAATCAGCTGGCCTTGGCGTTTTAGACTCGGAATCGGCTCTAGCACTGGCGCCACTCCGAAGAATGCTTTCAGGAAAGTTGGTTGATTGAAGGAACGAACCACGACGATCAGCAAGCTGACGACCGCTATGTGGGTGATTCCGAGTATGCTGTACCCAAAAGTTACTAGGGCGTTAAAGGCCAGTAGCAAGATGGATATTGCACCGAAGCATAGAGCGATCGTCTTCAGTGCACGTCGCACTTCACGATCCTTCAGCTGGGATCGAAGGTAGAAAAGCATTATCTGAGGATAACATACGAAGGAAAAAATCACAGAGCTGGCAACTGCCAGGAACGATGGTCCGTATCCTACTGCGTTAGATGTGATGCCGCTGAAAAAATAAACAGCCTCCCTTTCTCGACCCACTAGGATAGCATTAGGAACCACGAAGCTGGCTGCAAGAGTCACTGCCATTGGCACTAGGTACAGAAAGAAGGCGAAGTTGACTGGGCGGCCAGGGTCGGCAAGCACTCCTCGAAGGGAGAACGGGCGAGGATGGGCGTAAAGCCTAGTTGTGAGGTGTCCCCAGAGAATAGCAATTGAAATTGCAGAAGCAACCATGAACTGGGCAGAATACCGGAGTAGAGTTTCCTCCGCGGCGAAGAAGAGGAGGAATTCCCGAAGGGGGAATGCGAAGAAGAAGGCGTAAATGGCTACGAAGTAAGTCCGGAATGGTCTGAAGTATGAGGTAGGTGTTCGGAGCAGGAAAAGAATCATTATCGCGTCTGCTACTACAGCAGCCCCGTTTAGCGCAACATCTACGAAAGGTTCCGTTTTCCCCAGCCTCTAGGCCTAGCAGATGCCAGCATGACCGGACGCTGGCTACATTCCTCCTTTACAGAAAGGACCCAGCGGACGAAGCTGGTTTAGAGTCGTGTTACCGGAAGAACGGGGTCGAAGGAACAGTGTCTACGGTACGTCTGGTAGGCCGAGGGATTTGGCCGCGGTTTTCAGGTCTCGCATGCGGCTTCTAATGGTTACCTCAGAGACTCCCGCGGCCCTCGCAAGGTCGCGCTGCATTACGGTGGACCCGCGTATACGGGCGGCGAGGTCTAGTGCCGCCGCGGCGAGGCCGTCCGGGTCCTTTCCGACGTTTACTCGTAGGCGAATTGCTTCTCGGAGGATTTTTCCTGCCAGCATCTCCGTCTGCGAGTCTGCCCCTGCCCGGGAGGATATCTTGGAGACCCGTTTCAGGGGGTCTTCGATCGCCATCGTAACGTCCAGCGACCTGACCAGGGCGCGGTAGTAGTGGGCCAGAAGCTTCCGGCTCATTCCCGACGCTTTGGCGATTTCACTGAGCGATCGGGGAATATCTGTGAGCCTGCATGCCGCGTATGTCGAGGCTGCGACCATTCCGTTGATTGGCCGGCCTCTAACGAGGCCTTTGGTGAGTGCTCGGCGGTACATCAGGGCGGCCCGTTCCGTCACTACCTCGGGAAGGTTGAGTCTTCCTGCCAGGCCTCTGAGCTGGCTCATGGCCCGTGAGAGATTGCGGGCCATTGATGAGCCCGCTGAAGCGCGCAGTTGTGTGCGTCTAAGCCGCCAGAGTTCTAGCCTCTCGTCAGCGCTGAGGTTTCTATTCGAAGCCTGCGCTCGGGAGATTATGGTTGAGAGGTTCTTGTCAAAGGCTGAGAACCTGCCTGGAGGGCCGGACTGGCTTTCTAGTAGTCCTTCTTCGGTTCGCCTGGGGACTGGCGTAGCGTACTGTTCGGACGGGTCGGATAGTACGAAGCCGCAGTTTGTGCAGATGACCTCTCCTGTCTCAGCGTCTCTGACCAGGCTGGAGCTTCCGCACTGCGGGCATGTGTAGTGTCCAACTTCGTCCCGTGTTTTGGACCGTCTACTCATCATGGTCGCCGCTGTGGGTGGTGGCTGCGGGGTCCTGGCTGGGGCGAGGCTGTTGTTTTTGCGCGTTGTGACGCTGGAGGTCCCTGCCATTGCCATTTAACTAGTGGGGGTGGCCTCTGATGAAGCTTGTTACTGGTTTTAAAGATGGGTGGAAAAACGTCCCAGGAATACGTTCCAGGTGCGTGCAATATCGGGTCGCGTGGACGGGCCATGCGTCTGGCCACAGGGTCCGTAGTCCTAGCAGTTTCAGCTCTTGTCGCGATTACGCTGTTTGGTCAGGGAGGGTTCAGGCTGCTCAGGCTGCTGTTGGCGTTCCCTGCCTACGCCGGGCTTCTGTCGATTCTGGAGGGCGCGATGTCTTTCTGTGTTTTTCACGCTTCCAGAGGAACGTACGATTTGTTTGAGAGAATAGCGGTGCCTTGGGGCAGGTCGGAGACCAGAAGGCCGGTGGAGTCGGAAGAATGGCGTAGGAAGGACCACCGCAAGGCCAGACTGGTCAAATTGGAGGCGCTGGTGGGGGCCGTTTTCTTCGGGGTTCTTCTCTGGGCTTTCTAGTATGGAGGCCCGGAGACCTGTGTCTCGTGTGGGCTTGATGGAGCGAGTCTTTCGATGTCGATGCCTGTCGGTTTCCCCAGCGTAAGTTCTGCCAGGGTCTTTCCGATCAGGGGGGCGAATTTGAATCCGTGGCCGGAGAAACCGTATGCGTATACTACGCCGTGCTTTTCCGGGTCGTGGCCGATTACGAAGTCCGAGTTCTTGGTCATGTCGTAGAGACAGACCTTGGTATGGGCCGCCTCCGCTGTTGCCAGTTCCGGGACGAATCTGCTGCAGAGGGTTCTCGCTGATTTTACGAATTCCGGGCTGACCGACCGGTTGGCCTGGTCAGGGTCGACTGGGTCCCAGAGGTTCTTGTGGGATACTTTGACGCCGTCAATTCCTGCCGCGGGTAGTCCATAGAACTGGTCGGCGAAAAAGACTGGGAAATCCGGCGGTCGAAACTTGTCTATGTCTGCTTTTGGTCTGAAGTAGACAATCTGCTGGCGTGTGGGGGTCATTGGGGGAAGATCCTTTCTTCGAAACTGGTTGGACCAGGGTCCAGCCGCTACAATTACACTTCTGCACCGAATCTCCTCGCCAAGAGATGTTTCGACTACAGGACCCTCATCGAAGCTAAGTTTCGTTGCTTTGGATTTCTCAAAGATTCTAACCCCCTTCTGCCTCACTTCTCGTGCGAGGACTGAGAGAGTTCTGGCGGCGAGCAGCACTCCTCCGTGCGGGTCTAGGATGGCGTCTTGGGCTGAGAATTTCGGGTATCTTCTCCTAAGCTCTCCTCCCCCTATCATTTCTGCGCCCAGTCCCAGACTTGATAGCGTGTTGTAGCTGTCTTCGTTGAACTTGTTCGCTTCTGCGTCTTCCCCGTGCAGGAGCAGAAGTCCTGTTGGAACTAGGAGGGTCTCCCGTGTTTCTCTCTCGAGGTCCTTCCAGAGTCCTAGGCTCTCACGTGCCATTCGCGTGTAGAACTCGTCGTTGCCNTAGGCGTACCTGAAGACCCTNTTCGCGTCGTTGGAGCTGCAGTGCTCGTTTGGGACTCCATACTGGTCTAGTATCACAACTCTCAGGCTCGGGGTCTTGATGAGCCAGTAGGCCGCGGAAAGGCCCATGACGCCTGCTCCTATGACGCAGACATCTGTTTCTACTATCAGGAAACCCCCGTCTCCAGCCGGTGACCTTCAGGTCGAGACGATCTTTCCCAGTATGTCCCTGTCGTAGCCGAAGGGCAAGAGAAGGCTCTCCGCGGAGGAGATAAGCAGCTCCCTGTACCTTTCCCAGTCATAGACAAGATTCCCGTCGACAAGCTCTCCAGGGATTGCGCCCTTCTTCCGGGTCAGGACGAAGTCAACACGCTGTCCAGCGTGAACTCGTCCACCTTCTTTGGCCAGAAGCTTAGCTGCAATGGCCTGGGGGACAAGCTTCGAATATTCGTCAGGGTTCTTACTAAGATTTTTCGCAATCAGCAACTCCTCCAAAGGAACACGCCTCTCCCTCACCATCTCCACATAACTCCCCAGCACAGACAAAGCCTCTGGGACCAGAGCCTTAAACTCGAAAGAATTCCGCGCCCTGCCAAGAACTCCCAGCATACCCGCCTGGCACCTGTTAACAATCCCTGGAGTATCATGCCTCCGCAGCTCTATTCCCCTGACCTTAACAGTACCATCCTCCAAGACCCCGTAATACCTGTTCAACACAGGCACTCTAGGGTCAACTTTCGAGTTGAGGAAGACTATCCATCTGTACCGGCCCTCGAAGCCGATGGGAAGCTCAAGCTCCCTACCCAACTCCACGCAGACTCTCCGAAAATCCTCCAGTGCAGCCCCAGGCTTACTCAGCCACAGCGAGTCCACAATACCATGAACCAGCTCGAAACCTCTCGAACTGGCTATGGCAACCGCTCTCTCCAGGACCTTTCTGGAAAACGCGCATGTCGCAATGTGCGCGTCTATTTTTCCAAACCGGGCGTTCTTGAAGCCTAGGTATCCGATTGCCCGCCGCTTATGAAGCGGCTATGAGCAGACTAGGATCCATTTCAGCGCCCCTTGACAGTTCTCAACCCTATCCCTCAGGGGAGGGTCTAAACCCTCCTTCCTAAGGCTCTTGTACGAAGCTCTCTTCCGCAACAGAACATCCAGCGACCTTGGAACAATTCCTTGCCATCTCTGGCAGATACTGTAGCCAAGCTCCGGGACCCGGAGCGGAGAGTCAGGGCAGCACTCGCACCCCACAGTTTCGCCGCTCAGGTTCTCCTTCAGCATAGTCATCGGGTAGAGAGAGGAAAAGTCCAGTTCCCCCACATCATCATAGATTCCTGTAGAAGGCTCGTAGACAAAACCGCCCCTGTCAGCATCCGCCAGCTCACCCGCGTCCTTCCACTCCTCCGGCTTGCTCTTGTTCCAGGGAATGAGAACATCCTGTTTGACAGCTTGGTAGAACTGTAGAGAGGTCATGTTTGTCCCAATCGTTGCCCTGGAGGCTCTCTGCACAGGCACAATGCACGTCCTTGAAACCTCGACGAGCCCCTCAATCCCACAGTCCCTAGTGATGAAAGCATTATTCTCGTCAATGTGCAGCCTTCCGTGCAGCCTGGCCGCGTTTTCCCTGTAGAGGATTTTGCCATAGGAAAAATAGCTGTGCCCTTCCACTTCGTACACTCTGACGGGTGAGTTTTCACGGCCGAGAACCAGCTTGTCCAGGATTCCCAGCTCATGAGCCCTCCGCGAAAGGTAGGGGAAAACGAAAGAGTCTCCATCTTTTGTGGATACAACATCAGGGTCTTCCTCTTGGAAAAGCCTGACAAGCGAGAGAATTTTTTCCACTTCATCCCCGGAACCGATGCTAAAAGACTCTCCGTTGTCCAAGGAGACGAAAACAGAGTCTAGCTCATCACTGAAACTCCGAACCCTACCCTCCTTACGGGTCTTTACTTCAAGGCTGACCTTCCGAAGGCGTGGTAGCCTGTAAGCGAGTCTCTCCCTTGAATCTCTGAGGTTCCAGAAAACCCTGTCTCCTGAGGTCTCGGCCTCGACAAAAGCAAACGGAAACAGGTCCCTCTCGTAGAGGTACATTTGTGAAGCAGGAATGTCAACATTGTAAAGGCGAACCCTAGGGCTTCTGTGCTGAATCTGTTCAGCCAGAGCCACGGCCTTCCGCTCGGACCCTGCCTCGATTTCCAGAACCCGAGCTCTCACCGGGTCTCCAGGCTGTTCGAACTTTTCCACAATCCTAGAACTGGCCTCGAAGGCTGTTGCAGTCTCAAGGAGCGCGTCATAATCTCCGCCCACGTAGAATCTTGGCTTCCAGGCATCCACTATTCTGACACAGTTACCGTCAGCTCGCTTAAGCCAGACAACCATCCCGCCGTCTTTCGGGTAAAGGTCTAGAATCCAGCCTACGTGCCTCAACTTGGAACAATAGGCCTTTAGAGAACTCTCTTCTTGAGAAGAAGAGAGAAGCAAATACTTTCGTGAAACTATTCCATTTCAAGCCTTCCCGAAACATTCTCGTACTGTGCCAACAAGCTCTCCATGTTCTGGTTTCGAGAACGTAGAACTGTTGCCAGAACAAGCACCTCCTTCCTCTTTGCCAGATTCGAGAGAGAACTAATGTCCCCCTTGAAAAGTTCCAGAGCTTCTCTTTCTCCTCGTACGTCAGGGTCGCAGTAGAGAAGAGTGATATCGGAGACAACCGCGAGTTTTGCCTTGTACTTCTCTAATGCGTAAGGAAGTTTCTCCCTGACGAGGGAGCTTAACTGGTAATGAGTAAACGCTCTGCTGAGATGAATTCTGTTCTGCACACGTTCCTTCTCCCCCTCAAACGCTATCGACTGCTGTGAAATCTGCGACGGGTCGAACAGATTACCGCCATCTATGAAGATCACATCACTGTCAAAGCCTTGGGGCGGAGGGAGAGAGGCCACTGCGCAGAAAAGAAGAGAGAGCCTGTGTGAAGCTTCACCCTGAAGAACCGCCAGTTGTCCGAGTCCAAGCCGCTCAAGCTCTTCCATTCCGCTCGCTAACCAAGGTCTTACTTTACCGCCACTGAAGCTTACTGCGCTTTTCACAGGTGAAGATTTCCCATTCGCTGGAGCGTGTCTGCCCCCGAATATGTGATGTGCGAAAACAGTCGACGACGACAAAACATAATCCTCACATTTCAGGACCTTGTCCAGCTCTAACCCGCAATCTGGACAATTCTCTGTAAGAACAAGCCCGATTTTTCGAGGAGAAATCTGCGCTCTCGAGAAAACTATTGCCTCATCGCAGAGCCCACAGTAGTACATGTGTATTTCACATGTAGGCGTCGGAGCTTTCGAAACTTTTCTCAGCCGTCTCTAGGGGACGACGAGTACTGGCCCCATGCAGACTAATCCTTAGACGGACCTAAGCTTCGCGTTTGACTTTCGAAGCATCTTCTACTCCCTTCTCGGTAATTTGGAAGTAAGTCTCTCCTTCGGGCAGGTATGGGGAGTCTATGACTTTGGCGACGCGTAGGCCTCCAGAGGCTTTCTTCAGCATGATTCGATGCGTAGACGCATGGGCTAGTATGTTTCCACCTGCAGGTCTTGTCGGGTCGCCGAAGAAGGCCTGCGGGTTTGCCTGAACCTGGTTAGTAATCACTACTGCAAGGTTGAGTGCTTGGGCTATGCGTAGAAGCTTGTGAAGGTGCGAGTTTAGTCTCTGCTGGCGCTCGCTGAGAGACTCTCTGCCAATGTATTCTCCTCTGAAGTGTGAAAGAACCGAGTCCACGACTAGCAGCTTTACGTTTTCTTCTTTGCAGACTTTGAACGCGTGGTCCACTGTGAGGACCTGGTGGTCGCTGTTGTACGCTCTACTGTAGATTATTCCATCAAGGATTTTTTCAGGCTCAAAACCCATACTTTGAGCCATCTGGTGTACCCGTTGAGCTGAAAAGGTGCCCTCTGTATCGATGAAGAGAGCGCGGCCTCCAAGCCCTCCCTCGTCTGGGGATAGCTGGGTGTTGATGCTGAGCTTCATACATAATTGAGATTTCCCGGCCGCGTATTCTCCTACAAATTCTGTTATGGCTTGTGTTTCCACCCGCCACCCAGTAGTGTGTTGAGGTTGTTTGACCCAAAGGATATTCTGCGGAGGGTCTGTCGTCTCTCCCAGAGCTGTTTAGCTGTCACGAAATCTGTCTGAATGGTTTGACGTGCCGCTCGTGAGACTTTCAATGCGGCGCTTGTTTCTAGGCTGGCTTTTTCGACCAGTTCTCTTACAGGCGCTATCGCTAGTGCTTCTATTGAGTCGAAGCCGGCCTCTCTAAGTTTTCCAGCGGTTACGGGTCCTACTCCTTCTAGGTCCTGAATATCGGTCGGCTCTTGGCTCAATGAGATTCGAGACGGGCTTGTCTAGATGCCTAATCTCCCATAGTGGGCAATGAAAGTAATCCCGTTCGTACGAAGAATCATTTCTTCTGNTGGTCAGCCACGCCGACTTGTGNTGGCTGGTCCAGTGATTCAAGGGGGTTCGTTGTTACCGCTTCAGGCAAAGATGAAAGGGGCTCAACATGTGAGGGTATGGTCGAATGGAGCCTTTCGACAGAGCCTTTGATCTTGGGCGACGGGAGGGTTGCCAGTCGCATNCTTGTCCTGTGCAGGCTCCTCCATAGGGCGACGGTTGCGAGNGAAGCTGNCAAGCCNAGAGAGAGTCCGGAGACGATAGCGTAGGTGCCCAGGTTTTGGAGGACCGCTACGTCGAAGTAGTCTTGGAAGTATGCGTTGTAAAAGTATTCGTTGGAAAGCCAGTAGCCGAGGAAGATTATTGCGCTGGCTTCGATTATCATCAGTCCCTTGACCGAGGCCGGGGTCAGAGCTTTCTGGGCCGATTTTGCTGGAGCCATTGTCTCACACGGTTTACTGTCTAGGACTGGGTTTGGTGCGCGTGAATTTGTGGTGATTGTACCTCTGGTCTTTGGTAGGGGGTGTCGGGTGACGGCGAGGACAGCCGTCTCCCGTGGGCTTTTAACGGTCGTAGTCGGAGGGTGTGCTTGGCGGGGGTACCCGAGACCCGTTGAAGTAGAGGCTTTGGGGCGGGATTCAGGTCAAAGGGGCAGGGCCATTCCTGGCATCGGAATGGTGCTTGACTTAAGATCCCTACCGCAGGAGATATCCTGTGGCGAAGGCCTTCGTGGGTTCGAATCCCACCCCCCGCACCATAGAACAGCTGACCATTCTTCGGGGTTTTTCGCATCTCACGCCGCGGGCGTCTCGAGCATGCTTCCTTTCTTGTGGGTGGCCGGTGTTTGGCTGGTCAGGGTTTGTTTCTTACCTGTTTTTCTGTTCTGGGTTTGGATTGGGATTTTCTGGGGTTGGGGAGAAGCCTTGGGAAAGTCCTGGAATACTGGCTTGGCGGGGCTGTCTCTGAATCGGGGCTGATTCTGGGCGATTTTCCTGGACCCTGTCTGTAAGGACTGGTTCCAGGCCCGAGTGGGGGCCAGTTTGCGGGTAAACCGGTGTGCGTATCCCACCTTGGGGTCAGGCTCAAAGATGTCTCCCCTCCGGGCAATCCGGGGTTACGCTGAGATTTTCATTTCAACCCTATTGTTTCCAGTGATATCCCTGGACCGAGTGCTTGGAACCTTGCCCAAGTTCATGCAGACCCTCAACGACCACATGTACAGAGAACTGGAGAAAGTCGCCAAGAAGCGAGGGGTAACGGTTCAGGAGCTAATTCGCGCCGTAGTCCTGCCTGAATGGATGGCCAAGCAGGAAGAGGGCAGAGAACGGAACTCCTCCTAGGTCCCCCAGGCATGTCGGGTCCCCGCGTGAAGCGGTGTTTCGCGCCCATCGCTTTCCCTAGAAGATGCTAATTAGCACGTCGACCTCCTGATTCTTGCTCAGGTGACTGACCACGAGCCTGAATCAAGCCTTCGACTACCTGTCACGGAACAAGGACGAGCTCGTACGCGACTTCCGAACACTGCTCCGCCAGCCCAGTATATCGGCCCAGGGAAAAGGGATCGAGGAGTGTTCCAGGATTGTTAGGAAACTCATGGACAATGCGGGAATCAAGACAAGGATCATTCCCGTGAAAAACGGCAACCCTGTCGTCTACGGAGAGGCCAAGTCCAAATCCTCCAGCAAGACCCTCCTCATCTACGGCCACTACGACGTCCAGCCCCCAGAACCGCTGGAAGAATGGGACTCAGGACCCTTCGACGCGAAAGTGGCTGGCAGGAAAATTGTCTCCCGCGGTGCAGCAGACAGCAAGAACAATGTCACTTCCTTCATCAAGGCCACAGAGGCCTTCCTCAAGACCGCGGGGGACGTTCCCCTCAACCTAAAGTTCATAGTTGAAGGCGAGGAAGAGATCGGAAGCCCTCACCTTCCAGCGTTCATCGACGAGAACAAGGAGATGCTGAAGGCGGACTCTGTCGTGTGTTATGACGGTGACCTCCACGAGACAGGAAGAGCCGAGATCGACCTCGGCGTCAAAGGACTGCTCTACGTGGAACTCCGCTGTCGAAAAGCCAAGAGAGACCTGCATTCTTCATTTGCCCCGATAGTTGAGAACCCCGCGTGGCGTCTAGTCTGGGCCATGTCGACCATGAAAAGCCCCGACGACAAGATCCTCATCAAAGGCTGGTATGATGACGTTGAACCATTCACCGCGTCCCAGTCGAAGCTTATGGGGAAAATTCCCTTCCGGTCCGAGGCTCTGCTGAANGANTTNGGGCAGAAGAGGTTTTTCAAAGCAGACACGGCAAAGGAAGCGTTGAGACGATACCTCATGGAGCCCACATGCACGATATGCGGTTTCCAGACCGGCTACACNGGGCCNGGGTCCAAGACAGTTCTTCCCGGAAGCGCCATGCTCAAGATCGACTTTCGACTCGTCTACGACCAGAACCCTCGAAAACAGCTCCGGCTGCTGAAGGAGCATCTTCACGCTCACGGGTTCGACGACGTTCAAGTCAAACCCCTCGGACTCCTTGAACCATCAAGGACAAAGCCTTCCGCACCCATCGCCCGAGCTGCAGCCAAGGCCGCGAAGACCGTCTACGGCACGGAGCCGGTAATCTTCCCCCGAAACGCGGCATCGGGCCCCGACTACGTGTTTACAAAACGTCTGGGCCTGGACTCTATCTGGACCGGCGGTGCACCGGCATTCGCCCGTGCGCACGCTCCAAACGAGTTCACGACAATAGACAATTTCCATGCGGGCATCCGTTACATGACGGCTATAATGCACTCGTATGCGTCCCTCAGGTGAGGAGAATTGAGCGGCCGCCAGTTGACCTGTCCGCTGTGCCAGGGCACCAGTTTCCATAAGGAAGAGGGAAAGATGGATAGCAAGTGGGGTTTCACAGCCCACAAGATAACGCTGATGGTCTGCAACCAGTGCATGTTCATCATGTCCTTCTCGAAAGGACGAAGCATCTGGGACTTCGACTAGCAACCACTAGGTAGAGTCGTCTGCCAGTCTGAGAACCGTCGACCTGGCAGAAAGGATTCGGCCATAGGCCCTCCTCATAGCAAGGACCATACCAGTAAACATGGCACCCGCGCCCAACCCGTAAGAGTAGAGGGTTGGAATCATACCCGCAACCGAGACCCCTCCCAAAGCCAGCGCATTGATAACCTCAAGCCCCAGAAGAAACCTGTTGGACAGTCGAAACCCAACATAGCCAGCGAACAGAAACCCGGTCGCCACGTACTGCCATCTCCACGTCTTTGGAATACTTCCTGAGACCATTAGGAGCACGACCAGGACCCCAACAAGCAGCTGGTGTAGTCCAACTGTCAGAGTCAGATTGGTGCTCAGCCCGGCTCTGTCGGCGAACCGGGAAACTGGGATGACGAGCAGAATGTTCGCCAGTGACGCAGCGGCATACGTTGCTAGGTGCTCGCGAAGGGTAAGCCGCGCTACTTCCGCGAAGGACAAGAAACCAACCTCATCGGCCGATGCTTTCTTAGAGGCTAGCTTATGATAGTTCTTGCAGTGGAATCGGCTCTATCTTACGGTAGACTCCTAAGGGCGACTGCTCCTTACCATTCACCGTCAGCAGATCCTTCACAACGGAAATCCCGAACAGCCTCTCGTTCTCCTGTAGATGGGGGATTATGACGTCCCAGTCCTTCTCGGTGAGATTGGTAAGACGCCCCCCGTTCAACTGGTCGCTGGTTACCACTCTGTGCGGGTCCCGGATGAATATGGCTCCTCCGGAGGCTAGGGAGAACAGGTTGCTTCCAGGGTATGGGGTTGGCTGTTCGACCCAGCGTCCATCGTGAGTGGGCTTGAGCCCGTTCACTATTACAAACCCGCCTCCGTTGGAGGGGTCTCCTGCCATGAACGATTCTGCTAGGTAGTCGAGGCATGTGCCGTTTATTACGACCTTGGGTTTTCCGACGGCGTTGATGAGTGGTCTGCCGGCCGCGTTTCCCATAACGTAGACCTGGCCACCTTTCGCCGCGTACATGAAGGCCTGGCCCACATCTCCATGGACGATGAGCCTACCATATTTCATGATCTGCGCAGCCTGGTCTTGTGCCGCTCCGTGTATGTTCACCTCTGCCCCGTCGATTCCTGAGGCGGCATAGTCTCCCACGTCGCCGTAGCAGTCGATCCTCAGGTCGTTCGTATGGGGTCCCAGCCCGTTGGCGATGAACCGGTGGCCCCGGAGGTTGTAGAGAACGAGCCTCCTCCAGCTATGCTGATAAGCTTCGACAGCGAACCTTGCAACACTGTCATCCCCCTCCACTGGAAAGTCGAGACCGTCGATGACTAGACACTGGTCCGGGCTGCTTGGGGGGCGTATCTGTTTCCTGTTCTGCCAGTCCAGTCGAGAACATAGGGACGCTCCGTTTAGAATGGGAATTGATGAGAACATCTCTCCAAGAGCCTCGTCTAGGAGCTGGAGGATTGAGCCGCGTTTCTTGGTGCCGGTGTCGTAGATTCTGTCGAATAGGAGAGTAAGGGCTTCAAGGGTGAATGACCGTACACTGTCTCCGCTCTTGGACAGGCTTCTTAGTTCTTCGATGACTTCGGCGATGAAGCCGTATTCTCCCTCCCTCAGGATGGGGCGGAGGTATTCGAAGAGGGCTAGGGGGTCGGATGAGCCGCGGAGTCTCTGAATTTGAAGAGCGACGCTCGAGTTGACGGGAACCGTGGCCTGTTCTCTGTAAAAGTGGACTTGGCCTGTTTCCGTCGAGAGTTCCTGCCCGAACTTGTCCCTGCAGATCAGCTGCTTTCCAAGGCCGGAGTCCTGCACCGTGAAGCCGAAGGCCCCGCCGTCCGTGTGGCTTCCTCCCCTTGCATTCCAGTAGATGTCCGCGTAACTGGACGGAAGCTTTCCGTCCGCCTGTAGGCCTCGCAGCATAGCGTTGATTGCCTGTCTTTCCGACGCGATTACGCCGATTCTGACTCGGCCTTCTTGCAATGCGAAGACCTGCGGGCGTAGCATTGAAGTGTCCGTGATTCCGAGAAGCTGGAGGCCCTTCGACGGATCATTTCTTGCAACTATGAAAAACCAGGGTCCGTCGGGAGACCCGTGTATGTGGGCGGTCTGGATTGCGCGGTAGATTTTCTTCTTCTCATCGGGAAGCATTTGGAAGTCTCTCTCGGTCGTAGGGGCCATGGCCTCGATGAGATATTCGAGCGGATACCTGTACACCCTGCTCAACAGGTCGAAAAGGAGAACGGAGACTTCTGTGTCGGTGAGAAAGAGCGGGCGTATGTTCCTCTGAGCCAAGTATTCCATCATGGAATGGTAGTTTGCAAAGTCACCATTGTGAACTAGGGCCTCGTGCAATCCCACAAATGGGTGGGCCCCTCCAGGGTGCCAGACTCGTCCCTTCGTAGGATACCGGTGATGACCAATCCAGATGTTCGCCTTGAAATCCTCAAGCTTGTAGTATCGGACCACTTGGTCTCCGTAGCCCACAAGTTTGAGAACCATCATGTTCTTCCCGTGCGAGAGAACGAAAGCCTTCTTCTCTCCTAGTGATGAGTAGAAGCGAACGTTCAAGCGGTAGGTGTTCTGGTAGACAAACTCATCCTCGACAGTTGACCTGTCAGCGGCTCGGAGATGGTTATTTTTCGAAAATTCCTCCAGCACCNCAGGCCTAACACGGCAAAAGTAGGCGTAGACCTCGGGAGGTTTCACCTCAAGGCCTNCAGAACGGTGATCTCTGACAGTGGGAAGCCTGGACGAGTGATCGACCAGGAAGGCGGACTCGATAAACTCGGCCTCAACCTCGTTCCTCACAGAAGAGTCCAGATAGGCGATCTCGATGAGATAGTCTTGNTCTAGGACCTCTCTGGAAACGCCAAGTTGTTCCGGCACGAGTCCGACTGCCGCAATCCCTCCCCCTTTTCCGTTCCCTCGGTTTTTCATTTGCAGGAGCGACTGCAGTAAGTATTTTCCCTCGACTGGGACCGTGGAAGCTACGCCGATGACGCCGCATCCCCCTTCGGCTTCGAGCGTTGCCGCGGGGAGGGCCGGCAACGGTAGGCTCGCCCTAGAATCCACGATTTTCCTAATGTGGCTCATTTGTGTTCCTACTTGTGCCGTACGAGAAGGTCTGTCCTTCCTCTGAGTTCCCTGATGCTCTCGAGACCGAATTTCGCCAAGATTTGTCTCAGTCGCTTCGTCCATGCGTTGAACAGGTTTACGATTCGCATCTCGCCCCACTCGGGGTCTATCAGTAGGGACAGTTCAGGGTCTGTGGTGGTTATGCCAACCTGGCAGCCGCGTCCTCTTTCGCAGTTTCCGCAATGGGTACATCCCACAGCCACAGCCTCTGCTGTTGCCACTACGCAGCCGTCTGCGCCCAGAGCGATTGCCTTTCCTACGTCGTCGGCGGTTCGTATTCCACCGCTCGCGATCAGAACGATTTCGTCGCGGACGCCTTCGGAGACGAGGTACTTGTGGACTTTTGGAACGGCGTATTCTATGGGCATCGCGATGTTCTTCTTCGCAATCTCTGGCGCGGCTCCTGTTCCGCCGTACCCGCCGTCTAAGTGTATGATGTTCGCTCCGGCATAGTAGCTTCCAATCGCGACCATGTCCACATCTGTGGGTGTGGATACCTTGACAGAGACCAGTGCNTTGGGGTTNACTGTNTTGATCCAGTCAACGTGTTTCTTGTGGTCCTCAACCGAGTAGACGCTGTGGAATGGGAAGGGAGAGTAGAGGCTGGTGAAGACTGAGGACTCCCTCATCTTAGCCACTTCAGAAGTGACTTTGTCGGCGAGCAAGTGGCCACCGAGGCCGGGCTTCGCGCCCTGCGCGTACTTGAACTCGACAATCGGCGCGCACTGGATTGTCTCCTCGCGCACCCCAAACATGCCGGTGGCGACCTGTGTGATTATGTGGTCTTTGAACGGAAGGAGCTGCTGCGGGTAACCGCCTTCGCCGGTGCATGTGAACGTGCCAAGCCGTTTGGCGGCACGGGCCCTGGCGATCATGAANTTGAGGCTGATAGAGCCGAAGGACATTCCTCCGCCATAAATGGGGAATGGGATCTCAACCCTCTTCCCCTCAGGTCTCTTGTTGAGTGGAATTGAGAGGTCAATTCTGTCCTCGTCAATTTTCTTTCCTCCGTTAGGATTACTCCATCCGAGAGTGTCGAAGCCTCCACCGGAGTCTCCGACGCGATACTCTAGGTCGTTCCTGGGTGGTTCTCCGGACAAAGCTTGCTCGTACGTGGCGAGTATTAGTTCCCCGGTCCATCTCTTGTTCCCGAGGGCAGCCGGTATTCCGTAGCGAAGAGATGGCAGTGTCTCTAGCCCGTGGTGCAGACGTTGCGAGTGCTTCTCGACGGTTAGTTCTAGGTTGCCCAAGCTATTTCCCCAAAGGCTTGTTCCCTGAGTTCTGCGTCTGTCATCGAACGGCCGATCTCTCCACGAAGTCGTCGAACGTCGCGCATGCCCATGGCGCTGAGTATCTCGATGAGCTGGTCGTGCCAGGAGGCCACGAGGTTCACAACTCGCCGGGTTCCCCAGGCCGGGTCCATGCTGCGGACCCTGAGTGCGCAGTTCTCGCGGTCCCGGGTTTCGCCCTGGAACTCCGCCTGTAACGCCACGAGGAGGGTTGTGTCTATGCCCACAAGGTCAGCGCCACAGATTATCGCCTTCGGAACGTGCTCAGCAAGCGTTATGCCACCACTTGCGATGATTGTTACTTGGTCGCGTAGACCTTCCTTGACAAGGAAACCGTGTACCTGTTTGACCGCGTCAGAGACGTGTCTGGGCCTGGTCGAGTAGTCCTTTCCATGTAGGTCGGCGTAGAAATGAAGCACGTCGACCCCGTCTCGAACAAGCTTGGAAACGGCTTCTTCACATCCCTCCTTCAGGGCTATCCTCGCCGAGATTACTGCCGAAGGGTAGGCCGTTCGCAGCTCGTTGTACATGTCAGACCTGTCATGGTCGTACTCGATAATCCTCGACTCTTGAAGGATGGACGAAGACCCGGGGAGGTCGCTCTCTTCGACGAGAGGAATCCAACCCTTGCCATGGCGACGTGTCTTGCTGGGCCGGGAAATGTGGAAAGTGTTCAGTTTTGAGGCTGCTTTGTCTAGTGCGTCTGATACTTCATCGGTGACTGTTGGTTCTGGTAGCTGGTCGAAGATTACTGGAACAGAAGCTTCTACGGTCTTGACTACCTGTTCCGCGCATGGATGGTCGAGACTGAGAAAGAACGGTTTACGCCCGATGTCGACTGTCGTAGAAATGTATTCTCTTCCGTATACCCCGTCTCGTGTGGGGCGCACAATCTCGGACATGTCGGTCCAGATTCCGTCGAATCCTTCTCCCGCGAATGCCCCCTTGTACCTGAGTCGCCGAGACTCTTGTACTCGTCTGAAGGACGCACTGTCATGATGTGCGGGTACTCTTGGACGCATCTCATGCAGCCCACGCATTTCTCCTTGATGGGCTTGAACCCTCCCAAGCGTCCGCCGAAAACCCCGTAGATGCACGGCCTGCTCAGAACAACGTCACGTTTGAACCGGTATTCGAAAGCTTCATGGATCAGCATTGCAGCCAGCCGCAGTTTCTTCGCACGAACGTCGAACCTGCCTGGGACAGGGTAGAGATGTCGAGCCGGCTTGGCCTCGATGTGAAACCGTTCGTAAGCCATTAACAGGCCCGGCCTCCTTTTACACACGCCCCAAA
>C687J29651_10000337_pt1 | contig 18683 bp, 21 predicted proteins | sample RifCSP13_1_FD_29651 | JGI IMG/M metagenome (IMG submission 29651) | reverse complement strand
GGGCACGGGCCGCACGACGACCGTCACCGCTCCGCCCGTAGTACCGTCGCCGGGCACCCCCGAAGGAGTTCGTCCCCAACGCCTCCTGACGGTGGTCCGGTCCAAATCGATTCAGCAGGTCAAGGCTGAACCGACCGACAAGGTGAGCGTCTGGCCCCACCTGCTCCTGATCGAATTCGTTGCCTTGCTGGGGGTCACGGCGTTCCTGATCGTCCTCAGCGTCATTCTCCAGGCTCCGCTGCTGGATCTGGCCAACTTCAACCTGACNCCCAACCCGTCAAAGGCGCCGTGGTACTTCCTCGGGTTGCAGGAATTGCTGTCGTATTTCGATCCGCANATAGGGGGAGTCACGGTCCCCGGGATCATCGGCCTGCTCGGTTTGATGACGATCCCCTACGTGGATCGCAATCCGTCGACCAAACCCTCCGATCGCAAGTTCGCCATCATGTTCTTCACCTTCTTCCTGGTGGCGGCGGCGACCTTGACCATGCTCGGGACGCTGTTCCGCGGGCCGGGCTTCAACTTCAGCTATCCATGGTCGGACGGCATCTGGTTCGACGATCTCAAGGACTGGATCTCCTTCAAATGAGCACACCTCAGATCCTCATCGTCTCCATCGGCGCAGTGTGCTTGCTGGCCGCTCTGGCGGTGTTCGCCATCGCCTACCGGCGGGGAGGCGNAAAGGAGACGGACTGGCGGTCGGCGCTGTCCAAGGAAGCCCTGGCGGCCGACGTGTCGGAGGCCACCGCCCCTATCCTCACCGCCGCGGTCCCCATCCAACCCGAAGCCGAACCGATCGACGAGCAAATGGAGACCGTCGAAGAGGCTCCCGCGGCCGCGCCCGAGGCCCCGGTGGCAGTTTCCGTAGCAGAGGTGCAACGGGTGGTGGAGATGTCACCTGAGGAGGCAGGCGTCACCCGCCGGCAGTTCTTCAACCGGGCCTTGCTGGCCACCTGGGGCGGATACCTAGGCCTGCTGGGGCTGTCGATGCTCGCCTTCTTCTGGCCGAAACTGTCCGGCGGGTTCGGCAGCAAGGTCGACGCAGGTTTGGTCGAGGACATCCGGGCGCAAATCTTCTTGCCGGACGGATCCGTGCAACCTCTGTTCATTCCCGATGCGCGTGCCTACATCATGCCGTTCGACGAGGCCGCAGGCCCGCAGTTTGAAGGGAAGGGCGTTGTGGCCGGCGGCTTGACGGCGTTGTGGCAGAAATGTGTTCACCTCGGTTGCCGGGTGCCCTGGTGCTCCACCTCACAAGGATTCGAATGCCCATGCCATGGATCGAAATACAACTTNGTNGGCGAGTATGAAGCGGGCCCGGCNCCCCGCAACCTNGANNGATTCGTGGTCGAGGTCACCGAGGACGGACGCTTCATCATCGACACCGGAACGGTGATTCAAACCGCCCGGGCCACCGTCAAGACCGTTCCCTATCCGCAGGGTCCCTCCTGCGTGGCGATCGGGGAATAGTGGAGATCAGCACCATCGTCACCACCGTCGCCGTCCTGGCCGCTATCGCCTGGCTTGCCTTCCTGGTTGCCAACAGCATGCGAGGTCGCGGCAAAGGAGAGCTGGCCCCCAACCTGGCGCCGGGAATCACCGACGACACGCTCGAGTCCAAACGCCTGGACAAGACCCTGGCCTCGGCGGTGGTGCTCTCCGGGATCCTGGCGCTCTCGCTGCCCATCTACTTCGTCGGNGAGCAGAGNCGTCAGGACGGATTCGTGGAGGAGTTCGACCAGGTAGCCCTCGAGCGGGGTGCCCAGCTNTACCTGGATTTTCAGTGCGCTAACTGCCACGGCGCCACCGGCGGAGGTGGCGTGGCTGCCTATGTGGAGAAGCGGAGCGGGATCAGTGTCGGCTGGGCGGCCCCGGCCATCAATACGGTGTTCTACCGCTACACCCCTGAAGAAGTCAGGTTCTGGATTGTCTACGGTCGGGCCAATTCACCGATGCCGGCCTGGGGGCTGGCAGGTGGCGGTCCCCTGAACGACCAGCAGGTCGACGAGTTGATGGAATACCTCCAGTCCGGGGAGTTCATGCTCACCCAGGACGACGTCCTCGTGCAGATCGAGTCGTCGGTCAACGAGGCGCTTTCGCGCTTGGAGACGGCAGACACCGTCATGGCCGATGCGATTGCCGAACAAAACGCCCTCATCGAGTCGATTCAAGCGGCACCCGGTCAGGTCGAGATGGCCGGGACGCTGGCCGGGCGGGCGGTTGCGGCCCTGGATGGCGCCGGCGATGGGATCGATGTCGACGGCGACGGCCTTCCCGACCGGATCGAACAGGAGTTGACTGCCATCTTCGCCGAAGCCGGCGATGCCCTCGGCGATCCGGCGCTCGTCGTCACCCTCAATCCTGAACTAGCCCAAACCGCGGCCGGCGAGGATGACCTCGTTCTGGCCGGGCGGGCGGTGGCGGCGCTCGGGTCGGTTGCCGCCAAGCTGAAAGTCACCGCCGACAACCTGGAGAAACTCCTCGCCCAGGCGGTCGGTGGTTTGGCGTTCCTCGAGCAGGCACAGCGGGACGAGAAGTGGGCGATCGACATACCGGCCGTAGCCGACGCCACCTTCGGGGGAGNNATTGAGACGGCGGGCCGGGCAGTGGGCCTCTTCAATGCCTATTGTGCCCGCTGCCACACCGCCGGTTATTCGGCCGGTGTCCCACTGACCCAATCGGTGGGTTCGGGAGCCCTGGGGCCGGCGCTGTGGAACGGGCGTCCCAACGTGCAGTTCCTCAACGAGGCCAGCATGGTCGACTTCATCACCAAGGGCTCCGAGAACGGTGTGCCGTACGGGGTCAACGGGGTCGGATCGGGCCGGATGCCGGCATCCGGGCCGGTTCTATCGCTGGAGGACCTGGAACTGATTGTGCAGTATCTGCGTGGCGACACGCTGACGGGGGACTGAGATGCGCGAACTGCTCAGAGAGATTCTGTCGGCCAACCTGGCCGTGACCGGTGTCCTACTGACCCTGGCGGCGATCGCCGTCTTCTTCGGGACGGTCTATCTGTTGAACAGGACCAACCTCGGCAAGAAGCTGGCATTCCTGGTCACCGGTGCCGCCACCTTCGGCTGGATGTCGATCAATAGCCTGCTCTTTGTGTTGTATGCCCCCCGTGGACCGCGCCCGGCCGACTTCGAGGGTCTCAACGCATTTGAGATTCGCATCATCCCGCTGACGTTCATGCTGGCGGCGTTGATCCTGTTCGCCATGTTCTTGACCGCTCTCAACCGTTTCGAGGAAGAGCAGGAGCGCCAAAGCGTCTAGCTCTGGGCGAGCGACTGTTGAACGTAATACCCGAGGATCTGTAGTTCCGTCGAGAGGTCGACCCGCCGGATCTCCACGTTCGGGGCCACCCGGAGCACCATGGGCGCGAAGTTGAGAATCGACTTGAAGCCGGCCTCCGCCAGCTGTTCGGCGACTTTCTGGGCGGCAGGCACCGGGGTGGCGATGATGCCGATTTCGATCATCAGTTGCTTGGCGTCGATCGGGATCTCCTCCATGGCGCCGACGGTGAGATTCCCGATCTGGGTGCCAATCTTTTCGGGATCGATGTCGTAGATGCCGACGATGGAAAACCCGCTGGCGTCGAAGCCGCCATATTGGGCCAGGGCCGATCCGAGGTTGCCGGCGCCGACGATGATCACCGGCCAGATTCTCGTCAGCCCCAGTTCACGCCTGATCTGAAAGCGCAAGTGCTGGATGTTGTAGCCGACCCCCCGCACCCCGTAGGAACCAAGGAAGGACAAGTCCTTGCGGACCTTGGCGGAATTCTCCTTGATCAGGTCGCCGAGCTCTCTCGAAGATGCCGTTGTTTGATCGGGGGGAAGGCTTTCGAGAGCTCGCAGGTAGAGAGGCAATCTATTGACCGTTGCTCGGGGAATACGGGCCATTTTCACAAGGGCACGTTATACGAGGCGGGCTCAGGGGCAAAAACGGAACTTGGTCTATATACCCCCNGGGGTATCATGCNTGCTCNACAGGAAGGGATTGAGCAGTCATGAAGCGCATCTGGAACGTTCTGGCCGNTGTCTCGACGCTGCTNATAATCGGGTTGAGCGGATGCACGTCGGCCGGGACGCTCGATCAGCAGATCGCCGGCGTTTCTCCGGCTCAAGCGGCCGGCATCGTCGAAGAGAACTCGGGTAACGAGGATTTCGTGATTCTCGACATCCGCACCCCCGAGGAATACGCGGCGGGGAAGATCGAAGGGGCGATCAACGTCGACTTNTATGCCGGNGACTTCCGCCGGCAACTCGATGCGCTGGACAAGGACACGCACTACCTCGTCTACTGCAGCAGCGGGAACCGAAGCGGCCAGGCGCTGCCTATCTTTGAAGACCTCGGGTTCGCCCGCGTAGACAACCTCGCCACCGGAATATCCGGTTGGTTCGACCAGAAGTATCCGGTAGTTCCATAGGCCGGGCGAAGCGAGCTTCGCTCACCGATTGAAGCTCGAAGCCTGAACTTCGTACTTTCCACTTCCCGCTTCCCGGTAACCTGCTGATTCATGTCGTCTTCTCCCGATGTCGTCGTCGTCGGTGCCGGTCCGGCCGGATCGGCCGCCGCCTACTGGCTGGCCCGGCACGGGCACTCGGTGACCGTGGTCGAGAAGGAGGGGTTTCCGCGCGAAAAGACCTGCGGCGACGGGCTCACCCCCCGCTCCGTCTACCAGCTGAGCGAGATGGGGTTCGACTTCGAGGTGGGGGAATTCCACAAGATCACCGGGCTTCGTTCGTATGCCGGTGAGATCTGATGCTCGAGCTGGCGTGGCCGGATCATTCGATCTACCCCAACTGGGGCGGCGTGATCCGCCGCCTGGACCTCGACGGACGGGTGGCGACCCTGGCCGAGAAGCAGGGTGCGGTTGTACGCCAGCGGATGGAGGCATCTCCGCTGCTCGCATCAGGCCGCCTGGCCGGGGTCACGCTGGCGACTAACGGCGACCAAGAGATCCTCACTCCCAAAGTGGTTGTCATCGCCGATGGGTCGATGACTCGCTTCGGGCGAGCGATGGGCACTCATCGGCGTCGCGACTACCCGATGGGCCTGGCCGCCCGGGGATACTTCTCGAGCGGGCGCTCCGACGACACCTTCATGGAGAGTCAGCTGGACATCCGTGACGCAAATGGAGACTCGATGCCGGGTTACGGATGGGTCTTTCCGCTCGGCGACGGGACCGTCAACGTCGGGGTGGGGTTGCTGTCGACCTTCCGGCAGTGGAAGTCGGTCAACACCTCCGACATGATGGCCGCTTACGTCGACAGCGCCCCGGGCTATTGGGGACTGTCTCGCGGGGCGGCCCTCTCCAAGCCGCACGGCGGAAAGCTGTCCATGGCGCTTTCGGTCGGGCCGCATGCGGGCCCGAACTGGGTCCTGGCCGGCGACGCAGTCGGGGCGATCAACCCCTGGAACGGGGAGGGCATCGCCTATGCATATGAGACGGGGAGGATGGCCGCACAACATGTACATGTGGCGCTGGCATCCGATGACCTGAGCCTGCTCCAGCGGTATCCCCAGGATCTCAACGACACCTACGGGTTGTACTACCGCATGGCCCGGATTTTCGTGAAAGCGATCGGTTACCCTCAGGTGATGTGGACCCTCGCCCACGTCGGTTTGCGGTCCCGGCCCCTGATGGAATGGGTGCTCAAGGTGATGGCCAACCTGCTCGAGCCGGAGGATCGCCACATCGGCGAGCGAGCCTTCCGGATGCTCGAGCGTATCGTCCGGGTGATTCCGNAGTCCTAGGCATGGCCGGGATGGTGGTCGGTGGGTCGGGAGGCAGTTGGCCGGCGTGGCCGGCTCTCGAACCACCCGGTTCTGGNTAGGGTTGAGGCCGGAGGTGCGACATGGCCGACGAAGTGGCTTATCGATCCGTTGTCGAAGTGGAGAGGATCCGCGGACCGATGCGACGNGCCCGGCTGCCGGGCCGCGACACCGANGTGACCTTCGGCGTGCACGGCGCNATTGCCGAGCACTACGGGGTCTCACCCTCCGACTATCCGCCGGACACCACCACCATCGACTATGTGGTCGCGGCCGCGGTCGGGTGACTGACCGGGACCTTCGGGGGCGCGCTGGAGGCGCGCGGTATAACGGCAAGCGGCGGGAACCTCGTCTCAACGGGTGTGGGTGAGATCGAGAAGGACGGCCGGGTGCTCGTCATCCGCCGTATTCATGTGACGTACCGGCTCAAGGGTGTAGCCGAGGAGGATCGCCCCACGGTCGAACGGGTGCACGGATTCCATGCCGACCACTGCCCGGTGGCCCGCAGCATCCGCGATTCAATCGACATCACAACGGAAGTCGAATACGTCGATGCCGGGTGCGGGGAGTAGGTCGGCGGCGCGGAGGAGTCGCAAACGTAACGAGCACCGAACTGCCTCACGCAACGTTGGCGCGGTGGGTTACGGCGTTTTGACCACGTGCAGGGCTTGAAGAGCTGACGCCGGGGGTGTGCTCGACAAGAGCATGCGGTGGGTGTCCCTTGCCACCGACGTCCAGGACAGGAGCCTTGTAGGGACTCGATTGGTGTGGCATAGTTATGGCATGACACGCATACGGGTTAGCACGACTGTCGACGAGTCGCTCTTGGAGAACGCGAGGAGCATGAGGTCGGATNTGAACGACGCGGCCTTGTTGGATGAAGCTCTCAGTGCGTTGGTGGGCCGACANCGCGCAGCGGAGATCGATGCCGGCTACGCCGTCTACGACGAACATCCGCTCGATGAAGCGGACGTATGGGGTGACTTAGCATCGTTTCGTGAGGCGGCCGCTTCGTCGTGAACGATCTGCCGGCCAGGGGGGAGGTGTGGTGGTGTGAGCTGCCAGAGATCTCTCGCCGGCCTGTAGTGATTCTGTCTCGGGACGCCGCTATTCCCAGACTTCGGCGGGCATTGATTGCTCCGTGCACGACGACGATTCGAGGCCTTGCCAGTGAGGTGCTAATGGAACCCGGTGAGGATCCGATCCCTCGTGAGTCGGCTGTGAATCTCGACTCGGTTGAGAGTGTTTCGGTTGGAACGCTGACCAAGCGCCTGGGCAGGTTGGGCGACGGGCGCATGCGAGAGATCTGCGCAGCTTTAGCTGTCGCCGTCGACTGCAGTCCGTAGTTCGGAAGAGGCTACGGCGCGCGGTGCGTACGCAGCTCTCGCTCGCTGCGTCTCACGTCGCTGGTGCCACGGACGCGCCACAGAACCGGCTAGGCGGGCCGAATCCCCTGGTCAACTGGGTTCGACCGCATGTTTCGGAACCAGTGAGCACTTCTGGCTGACTGCCCGTTTCCGAGCGGGCACCTTGGCTCGACCAGTAGGGCAATGCCAGAACGTTCACCGAGGAGTCGCAAACGTAACGAGCACCGAACTGCCTCACGCAACGTTGGCGCGGTGGGTCCTTCGACCCGGCAAGTGTGGGCCTGATACCGGACGGTGCTTCCCGGTTCAGCCCTCACCTGGNGCCACCCGGTACCAGTACCGGTATACCTCGGTGAACCCGAGCCGTCGGTACAGGCGNTTGGCGGCGTCGTTGGAAGGGACGACCTGCAGGTAGGCGCGGGNGGCTCCGTTCCCGGCGCCCCAGCCCAGCAGCGCCANGGTGATGTCGGTCGCCAGTCCCCGCCCCCGCCGATCGGGACGGGTAAAGACGTCGAANAGGCCGACCCGGCCGCCCTCGAGGACGGCGCGACCGATCGCAGCAGGCGTTGCCTCATGGCGGATCANGGCGAAGGCGGTGGTGGCGGGTAGTCGTGAGAACAACCGGCGCACTTCTTCGAGGTGTTGCTCAACCCGGGGTTGGAAGCCCGCCAGCGTTGCCAACCAGGGATCCGGCACGGGTCCTTCAGCTACCTCGACGGCGTCGAGTGGTAGGTCGTGGCCGTCCAGCGGGCAGCCCTGAACGCTCACGCCTTCATCCCTGAGGGAGTAGCCGCGTTCGTCGAGCAGCAGGTCGAGGTTGGAGGGTTGAGCGGCGGGGGTCAGGCGGATCATCGGGGTGAGGCGGCGCGACCGGTACCAGGTTTCGGTGTAGGAGATCTTGTCGGCGGGCCTCAGCTCACCGGGACCGAGCGGGGCTGCCGAATTGGCCCGACCGGTGTAACCGCCTGCTGCCCGGAGGATCCAGCCGTCGTAGCGCTCCGATTCGAGGGCCGGAAGGGCATTCATGGCAAGCTCCTCGAGCTCCCGGATGGCCTCGAGTGAGGTCACTACCGCACCGTTCCTCCGGCGGCGATGACCTCGTCGATGGCCCGCCGTCCGTCGCCGGGGTTGAGATCGACCGGTCGCATGGCGCGGGCCAGCAGCTGCACTTCGAAGTGGCGGGCAAGTCCGTCGAGAGCGGTTGCCCTGACGCAGTAGTCGGTGGCCAGTCCGGCTATGACCAGCCGGACGACGCCACGCCGGCGGAGCAGGCTCTCCAGTTCGGTCGGGATCACCTCTTCCGTATCCGGATGTCGCATCGAGAAACCCGAATACCCATCTTCGCCGCCGGATCCTTTCTTCACCTCGGGCCCGTCGACCAGCAGGTCTGGATGGAACTCGGCTCCCCAGCTGTTCATCACACAGTGGACCGGCCAGACGCCGCCGTCTTTTTGGAAATGAGGTGTGCTTTCCGGATGCCAGTCCCTGGTGTAGACGACCAAGCTTCCGGCGGCAAGAGCGCGGGCAGCCTCGGCATTGATGAGCGCTACGACATGCTCGCCGCCTTTGACGTACAAGCTTCCCGAGGGGTCGGCGAAATCGTTCTGAACGTCGACCACGATCAGGGCGGTGTGATGGTCGTAGGTGCCGTTGATGTCCATGTCGAGATGCTAGGCCGGGAACCTGTCGGCTCGGGTTCGGAGACGGCTCCATGGGTGGTCGACCCGCCCACCGACGACGCACGGCTGTCGTGAGGTCCCATCGGCCCGTCCACCGCGCCGATCCCTACCCGGGTACCTCGGCCAGCTCCCGCATGGCCGCTTGATCGACCAGCCGGCCGTGGCTCACAACCGCCCGGGGAGCGGCATGGAACCGGAGGGCTTCAGCCACGGATTCGCCCTGCACCACCACCAGATGGGCCGGCGCACCGATCTCGAGCCGGTGGTTCTGCAAGCCGATCGAGCGGGCTGCCGAAGTGGTCACGGCGTCGTAGAGGACCTCCAGGTCCGGCCGCCATCATCCACAGCAGGTGGGCACCGAGGAAGGCAACCTCCAGCATGTTGTTGCGGCCGAAGGCGTAGTAGGCGTCCGAGATGTCGTCCTGTCCGAGGCTGACGGTGATGCCGGCTGCCACCAACTCTCGCACCCGGGCGTGGAGCGGTCCGGTGTGCGGGTCGGATACAACGGCAACGCCCGCCGCGGCCAGAAGAGAGACCAGCCGGGCGAAGTAGGGCTCCGGGTAGAGCTCCATCGCCCGGGCGTGGTGGGCGAGTGCCCGACCGTTCCAGTTCCTCCGCAAGGTCTCGACCGCCATCATCTCCAGGGTTCGCAGGCCCGGGTCTCCGGCATCGTCGAGCAGCATCGAGACGTCTGCGTCGTGTTCAACGGCGATGGCGAAGCACATACGAACGTGCTCGCCCATGTCGGCCTCGGTGAGCTCGATCCAGGGGATTCCTCCGACGACATCCGCCCCGAGGGCCATGGATTCCCGAAGCAACTCCTCGGTCCCCGGTTGGCGGATGATGCCGTCCTGGGCGAAAGCCACCACCTGGAGGTCGACGATGTCGACGAATTCCTCCTTGAGCGCCAGGAGCACCTCAACGCCCCGGGTGCCGGCCCTGGAGTCGACGTCGGCCAGGGCACGGATGTGGGTGTTGCCGTAGTAGGCCGCCATAGCCAGAGCCCGGCGCCCGGCGGCCATCATGGCATCGTGATGCTGGCTGAGTTTCACGGCCGCCGCGGTCTCTATGGCGCTCATGGCCCGACCCATTCCACCCATCTGGTAGTCGGCGAGCGCGGCATCGCCGAGGTCGCGGAGGGTGAACACCTTATCAAGGTGTAGGTGGGGGTTGACGAACGACTCGGTGACCAGATTTCCGTTCGCTTCCACGGACCGGCCGTGGGAGGGCTCAGCCGCGGTAGGTTCGATGGAAGCGATCAGGCCGTCGACGATCCGGATGTCGGCAACAGCTCCATTTCGTAGGCGGGCGTTGGTGATGGTCAGTGGCGAGGGGTTGGTCATGGTTCTCCTCCGGATCCCGGCATCCACCACCCAGCCTATGTGTGAGCGACGGCCGGTGGCTGCCACCCAGCGACAAGTAGGCTTCCGGCCGCAGCAGAGGAGCCGCATGCAAACCATCGGAATGATCGGTGGGATGAGCTGGCAATCGACGGCCGATTACTACCGGATCATCAACGAACGGGTCCAGGAGCGCCTGGGCGGGTTGCATTCGGCCCAGGCCATCCTGTACTCGGTTGACTTCGCCGAGGTCGAGGAGCTTCAGCAACATGGCCGGTGGGCGCAGGCCGCCGCGCTGATGGTGGAGGCCGGGCAGCGGGTGAAGGCAGGCGGAGCCGACTTCATCGTCATCTGCACCAACACGATGCACCGCATGGCAGACGAAGTGGAGCGACAAACGGCCCTGCCGGTGCTCCACATAGCCGACGCCACCGCCCGGGTAATTGCCCAGGCAGGGATCGGTGTGGTGGGGCTACTTGGCACCCGGTACACCATGGAGCAGGGTTTCTACCGGGGGAGGCTCGAAACCCTACACAAGCTGCGGGTGCTCGTCCCCGATGAGGATGACCGCAGGATCGTTCACGACGTCATCTACGACGAACTCTGCCTGGGCGTGACCCGGGAAGAGTCGCGCCGGCGTTACCTCGACATCATCGACGGGCTGGCCCGCCGTGGGGCCGAGGCCGTGATCCTCGGCTGCACCGAAATCGGCCTGTTGGTAGACCCCGGCCAAACCGATGCATTGCTGTTCGACACGACGCGGATTCATGCCGAAGCTGCCGCCGACCGGGCCATTGAGGGGCGCTGATACCCTGCCCGAGGGCGTGCCCGGCCCGGTTGCGTACCATCTGCGGGGCCGATCGGCGGCCACCGGCGGGGACTCTCATGGTGGCATCCGGCGGTTTTGTACCCAACCCTGATCTCTCCCTAGTCTTGTGCCGAAAGGAAGCGCGCCCATGAACCTGGCCGATTACCTGCCCATCGCCATCATGCTCCTGCTCGTCATCGCTTTCGCGGGAGCCTCGATCAGCCTCGGCAACGTCCTCGCTCCCCGCCGCCCAACACCCGAGAAGCTCGCTCCCTACGAGTGCGGGATCGTCCCGGAAGTTGAACCCTCCCAGCGTTTCCCCGTGAAGTTCTACCTGGTGGCGATGCTCTTCGTCATATTCGACATCGAGATCATCTTCCTGTTCGCCTGGGCCGTGCGATTCCGCCAGCTCGGTTGGTTCGGGCTGGGTGCGGTCGGCATCTTCACCGCTCTGGTGATCGAGACGCTCGGATACGTTTGGAAGCGCGGCGCCCTCGACTGGAACATCCCCAGGCGGGCCCGCTATCGCCGCGGCCCCGAAGTCGTGGATGAGGAGGCCGCTTGATTGATCAGGCCCCGACGCCGCCCGGCATCATCGTGGCGACGCTCGACAAGGTAGCCAACTGGGCTCGCACTCGTTCGATGTGGCCGGCGACCTTTGGCCTGGCCTGCTGCGCCATCGAGATGATGGCAACCGGGACCGCCCACTACGACCTGGCTCGCTTCGGGATGGAGGTGTTCCGGGCTTCACCCCGCCAGGCCGACCTGATGATCGTTGCCGGCCGTCTATCCCAGAAGATGGCGCCGGTGTTGCGCAACGTGTACGACCAGATGCCGGAGCCCAAGTGGGTGATCTCGATGGGTGCTTGCGCATCCACCGGCGGCATGTTCAACAACTACGCCCTGGTGCAGGGCGTCGACCAGATCGTGCCGGTGGATGTGTACGTCCCGGGATGCCCCCCCGGCCCGCAGTCGCTGATCCACGGGATCCTGACGCTGCAGAACAAGATCATGTCCGGGGAGATCACTCGCTGATGGCCGACGAGCAGATGAACGAAGCAGAGTCCGGGGAAGAGGCCGGCGCGGCGCTGGAGCACCCACTTCCGGAACAACCCGTCCTGGCAGGTCTTTTCGCGCAATTCGCAGACGTCGAGTGGCGACGCTCGGGTGAGCAGGACACGGCGGTCGTGCCGAAGAACCGCCTGCGCGACTTCGCCCTGGCGGCGCGCCGGGCCGGCTTCGAAATGCTGGTCGACCTGACCGCAGTCGACTACCTGCGCCTTCGCAGGGTTCGCTTCGAGGTGGTCGTCGGCTTGCTCTCGTTGCAGCACAACCTCCGGCTCAGATTGGGGGTACCCGTCCCCTTCGACGACCCGACGGTGCCATCGCTGGTATCCGTCTATCCGGGCGCCAACTTCTTCGAGCGGGAGACGTTCGACATGTTCGGGATCATTTTCGAGGACCATCCCGACCTGACTCGCATACTGTTACCCGACGATTGGGTCGGCCACCCGCTCCGTAAAGACTTCTCGACCGGATCCGTCCCCGTGCAGTTCAAATCGTCGCCGCAGGTGACCTGATGACCGACGACCCCCGCAAACCGGTGAGGGAGATCCGCGAGGTGTGGATCACGCCGGACGAGGCCCCCGACTGGATGCGTCACGCCACCGACGAGGGCGCCCAGACCATGCGCCAGGAGGAGTCACAATCGCGCCTGGTCGAGCAGACGGGCGTCAGGGTTCGGGACGACTACGTCCTCGACGACGAGATTGCCGAAGACGAGCGGATGATCATCAATATGGGCCCGCAACACCCCTCCACCCACGGGGTCCTGCGCCTCCAGATCGAACTGGAAGGAGAGATCGTCCGGCGGGTCAAACCCATCATCGGGTACCTGCACACCGGGATGGAGAAGACGGGCGAGACGCTCACCTACATGCAGGGTGGCACCAATGTCACGCGCATGGACTACCTCTCTCCCTTCTTCAATGAACTGGTGTTCTCATTGGCCACCGAGCAGCTGCTGGGAGTCGAGATTCCGCCGCGCGCCCAGGCCATCCGTATCTTGATGACCGAGCTGAACCGCACCACCAGTCATCTGGTGTCGCTCGCCACCCAGGGCATGGACGTCGGAGCACTGTCGATGATGCTGTACGGGTTCCGCGAACGGGAGTTGATCCTCGCATTCTTCGAGAAGACCACCGGCCTGCGGATGAACCACAACTACATCCGCCCCGGCGGGGTGGCCGCCGACCTGCCCGACGGATGGGAGGACGACATCGAGGAGATACTCGACAAGATCCCGGTGGGTGTGGCCGATTATGAAGACCTGCTGAAAGCCAACCCGATCTGGGAGGGCAGGACCCGTGGGGTGGGCGTGATCTCTGCGGAGGAATGTGTGGCCTACGGGATCACCGGCCCCCCGTTGCGGGCCACCGGTATCGATCTCGACCTCCGCAAGACTCAACCGTATTCGGGGATCGAACAGTACGAGTTCGACGTAGCCGTCGGGTCCAACGGCGACGTTTACGACCGTTATCGCGTTCGCGTCCAGGAGATCTTCCAATCGCTCCGCATTGTGCGGGAAGTCGCCAACAAGATGCCGGCCGGCGATTACCGGACCGACGATCGCAAGGTGACCCCACCGCCCCGCAAGCGGATCAACGAATCGATGGAAGCGTTGATTCATCATTTCAAGCTTTTCACAGAAGGTTTCAAGGTTCCGGAAGGCGAGGTGTACGCGGCGATCGAATCGCCACGCGGCGAGATCGGCTGCTACATCGTGTCGGACGGAAGCGCCCGGCCGTACCGCATGCACATACGCGCCCCTTCGTTCGCCAACTTGCAGGGCCTGCCGATCATGATGGCCGATTCGCTGATTGCCGACAGTGTCGCCACGATCGCATCGGTCGATCCGGTCATGGGAGACGTCGACAGATGACCTGGCCCGCCGAAGTCCAGCAACGCGCCAAAGAGCTCATCGGGCGTTACCCCGACCCCAAGTCGGCGGTCATGCCGCTTCTCTACCTCGCTATGCGCCAGGACGGGTACCTNACCGAAACCGGCATGCAGGAAGTAGCCGGCTGGACCGGACATACCCCGGCGCAGGTTCAATCGGTGGCGACGTTCTACGGCATGTTCAAGACCGAACCCCTCGGCACGTATCTCGTTTCGGTGTGCACGTCGATCTCCTGTATGTTGCTCGGGGGCGACGACGTGCTGGAGGCGGTCGAGGACGAGACGGGTGTGCCGGACGGCGAAACCGATGCCGACAGGCTGTTCTCGGTCGAACATGTCGAATGCCTGGGCGCCTGTGGAGGCGCTCCGGCAGTCCAGGTCAATTACGAACTGGTCGAGGGCCCGAGTCCCGACCAAGCCCGGGCTCTGTGCCGCTGGCTGCGCGACCAACGCCCCGCCCTCGTCAACACAGACGATATGCAGGAACGATTTGGTGGCCGCCGATCGTTCGACTGGGCCATCGCCGAGGAGAGGTCGGCGCTGGGTCCGTTCCCGGCCTTCGGGCCCTACGGAACCGTGTGGGAGGGGGACAAATGAGCCACCCGCAAGTCCTCACCGCCCGGATGACCGAACACCCGACCGATTCGCACACCCTGGAGCGATACGAAACGACGGGGGGTTACCGGCACGCTCGCCGGGCCATCGACATGACCCGCGATGAGATCGTTGATTTGGTCAAGGCGTCGGGACTGCTGGGTCGGGGTGGCGCCGCCTTCTCGGCCGGGCTGAAGTGGAGCTTCCTCGCCCCTTCCCGACCTTCCTATCTGGTGGTCAACGGCGATGAATCCGAGCCGGGCACCTTCAAAGATCGCCAGCTGCTGGAGAGAGATCCTCACCAGATGATCGAGGGCATCATCATCACCTCGGTCGCCAACGAGGTCCACGAGGCGTTCGTCTACATCCGTGGGGAATACCCCAAGCCGGCCCGGCGAGTCCAGCAAGCCATCGACGAGGCCTATGCGGCCGGTTATCTGGGCCAGGGGATCTTCGGCCGCGACTACGACCTCGACGTAACCGTGCACCTGGGCGGCGGTGCTTACATCTGCGGCGAGGAAACCGCCCTGATAAACAGCCTGGAAGGCAAGCGCGGTGAACCCCGCCTCAAGCCGCCTTACTTCCCGGCCGCCAAGGGCCTCTACATGATGCCGACCATCGTCAACAACGTCGAGACCGTATCGAATCTGCCCCACATCCTCGAGATGGGTACCGACGACTATCGGGCCCTCGGTCACGCCGATGATTCCGGAACGTTCCTCTTCTCGGTGTCGGGGCATGTCAAGGAACCCGGCAACTATGAATTGCCGCACGGCATCACCTGGCGGGAGCTCATCTTCGACATCGCCGGGGGAATCAGGGACGACCGGGCTTTGAAGGCATGGATTCCGGGCGGCGCGTCGGCCCCCTGGTTCGTCCCGGAACATCATCTCGATCTCGAGATCACCAAGGATGCCACCGGCAACGCCGGCTCCATGCTGGGCTCGGGGGCGGTAGTGGTCATGGATGAGACCACCTGCGCGGTCAAGGCCGCCGAGCGGATCGTGCGGTTCTTCTCCCACGAGTCGTGCGGCCAGTGCACTCCCTGCCGGGAGGGCACCACCTGGCTGGAGATGATCCTGCGGAGGATCGAGGACGGCTCCGGTCGGCGAATCGATGCCGAACTCCTCCTCGATGTGTCCGACAACATCAGCCCGGGACTGACCTGGCCGCCCAAGCAGACCACCATCTGCCCGTTGGGCCCTTCGGCGGTTTCGCCGATCACCTCGGTGTCGCGCTACTTCAAAGACGAACTGCTGCAGCACATCGAACAAGCGGGGTGTCCTCTTGGCTGATCTGGTCAAGATCACGGTCGACGGTCGGGAGATCGAAGTCGCCCGCGGGGAACTGGTGATCAAGGCAGCTCAGGACCACGGCACCTATATCCCAAGGTTTTGCTGGCACCCCCGGATGAAGGAAGTCGGCATGTGCCGGATGTGCCTGGTCGAGATCGATACGCCCCGCGGCACGATACTCACCACTTCCTGCACCACGGCGGCCATCGAAGGCATGGTCGTGCATACCGCATCGGAGACCGCTCGGAAAGCCCAGGAAGGCATCCTCGAGTTTCTGCTGATCAACCATCCGCTCGATTGCCCGGTGTGCGACAAGGGTGGTGAGTGCCCCCTGCAGGATCAGACCGTTGCCTACGGGCCGGGTGAGAGCCGGTTCGTGGAGGAGAAGCGGCACTTCGAAAAACCGATCCCCATTTCCGATTTGGTCTTCCTCGACCGGGAGCGGTGCATTCTCTGTGCCCGCTGCACCCGGTTCGCCGATGAGATAGCCGGCGACCCATTGATTGAGTTCAAAGATCGGGGCAACCACACCCAGGTCCAGACCTTCCCGGATCTGCCTTTCAGCTCGTACTTCTCGGGCAACACCGTGCAGATCTGCCCGGTCGGGGCGCTCACCGCCTCCGCCTATCGCTTCAAGGCCCGCCCCTGGGACCTCCGCAGAGTCGAGAGCAGTTGCTCGCATTGCTCGGTCGGTTGCCGGATGGCGGTTGAGTCCAGCCAGAACGACGTGTTGCGGTTCAACGGGGTCGATAACGATGCCACCAACCAGGGGTGGCTGAGTGACAAATGCCGGTTCGGTTTCGAATTCATCGGATCGGAGAACCGTCTTCGCACACCGCTCATCAAGGTGGACGGCGAATTCCGGGAAGCCACTTGGGCAGAGGCACTCGACGTGGTGGCGGAACGGCTCGGTGCCATCATCGAGCAACACGGCGGTGAGGCGGTGGGAGGCATCGGCGGCGCTCGTTCCACCAACGAAGAAGCCTATGCATTCGGGAAGTTCATGCGGACCGTGCTCGGCAGTAACCATCTCGACGCCCAACTCGACGACGGTCTCGATCCTCGTTTCCTGGCCGGAGTGTCGCCCCGGGCCAGGATCGGCGATCTCGACCGAGCGGCCACCATCCTGCTGTGGGCACCCGACCTCAAGGAGGAATCGGGTTCGCTGTATCTGCGGGTCCGGCACGCCGTTCAGGAGCATGGCGCCGAGCTGGTCGTTGTGCACCCCCGGCGCACCGGTCTCGACGATCGCGCCACGCACAAGCTGACTTACCGGCCCGGACAGGGACCGGCGCTGCTCGGCGACCTGGCAGGCGGTGAGGGCGACTATGCAGCCGTGCTGGAGACCTTGTCGAAAGGTCCGGTCGTTGCCATCGTCGGACGCACCGGTCTCACCGAGCAGCGGGAACTCGCCGAAGCGGTGGCAGCATTCGCGCTCGGTCTGCCCGATGCCAAAGTGCTCCCGTTCGGGCGTCGTTCCAATGTGTTCGGGGCTCTGGACATGGGAGTGGCCCCGACGCTCTTGCCCGGCCGGGTCGGGGCCGACGATGCCGACGCAATGGCGCAACTCGAAGCGGTGTGGGGACCGGTCCCGACCCATGAAGGCCGCGACACCCTCGGGATCCTGGAGGGCCTGGCCGCCGGCGACCTGAAAGGCCTGGTGCTGCTGGGGGCCGATCCCGTCAGAGACGTGCCGGATGGCAGGTTCGCTCAGCGAGGCATCGAGGGTGCCGAATTCGTTGTCGCCATCGATCTGTTCCTCACCGACTCCAGCAAGTTGGCCGACGTCGTACTCCCGGCNGAAGCCTTCGGCGAGAAGGAGGGGACGGTCACCAACCTCGAGGGACGAGTACAGAAGGTCAATCGCGTCGTCACGGGACCGGGCCAATCGCAGGCCGACTGGACCATCCTGGACGACATCTCACGCCGGCTGGGCAAGCCNCTGGCGTTCGCTTCGGCAGAAGCAATCTCCAANGAGATCGCCGACGTAGCCCCGGCCTATGCCGGGATGAGTTGGGAGCTGGTCGAGTGGGAAGAAAAGGAGGGCGCCGTGGTCCCGTACGGCGACGCCATCCAACCGCTCGTACACCACCCGGCGGCACTAGACCGGGAGGCGCTCGAGGCGATGGTCCGGCAGCCGGCCGGCGGGGCGTTGGCGCTGCATCTGGCGCGTACCCTCTACGACGACGGTGTTCTGATGCGTAACAGCCTCTCCCTCCATGCGCTGGCCCCGGGAGGCGCCGTGTATCTTCATCCAGAGGATGCCGGCCGGTTGGGAGTGAGCGAGGGAACGCTGGTCGAGGTCGAGACCGTGGATGCCGCCCTCCGGCTTCCCGTCGTTCTCGACCCGTCACTGCTGAGCGGCGTGGTATACGTTCCGTTCAACCAACCATCGACCCCTTCTTTCGGAGCTGCCCTCTCGGTCGTTGTGGCAGCCCGCAAGGAGGTGGACGCCTGATGGACGGGTGGGACGTGGCAATCGGGCTGGTCAAAGTCGTGGTGGTCTTCGCACTTCTGCTGGTTGTCACCATCCTGCTCGTGTGGATCGAGCGGAAAGTGGTCGCCGACATGCAGAACCGGATCGGTCCCGAACGAGCGGGCCCCTGGGGCATGCTGCAGACCCTGGCAGATGGCCTGAAGCTCCTGTTCAAGGAGCAGATTCGCCCCAACAANGCCGAAATGGGGATGTATCTGNNCGCCCCGGTATTGACCCTGATCCCGGCCTTCTTGATCTTCATGGTGGTGCCGATCGGGAGACCATTCACGGTGACNCTGGGCGGTGTGGAACGGGTGATCTCCATGCAGGGGACCGACCTGAACATCGGGCTCTTGTTCATCCTGGCCATGTCGTCGCTGGCCGTGTACGC
>C687J29651_10000335_pt1 | contig 18685 bp, 13 predicted proteins | sample RifCSP13_1_FD_29651 | JGI IMG/M metagenome (IMG submission 29651) | reverse complement strand
GACCCACGCCGACGCTGGCTCCCACCGAGAGGCCACTCCCGACTGAGCCTGAGGAAGAGCCTACATCGATACCATCGAGGACGCCGGAGCCTAGCGCGACGCCTACTCCAAATCCTCCGTCGCTGACGCCAACAGATACCGAGGAACCGCCACCGCCACCACCGACGGAGACCGATACACCAGAGCCGACGCCAACCGATACACCAGAGCCGACGCCAACCGATACACCAGAGCCGACGCCNACCGATACACCAGAGCCGACGCCGACTGATATGACGCCACCGACGCCGGCGCCGACCGATACNCCCTTACCACTGACGTCGACGCCAATAAATTCCCCGCCGCCATTATTCACGATCCCCACACCCAGTTGAGCGCATTGTGTGAGGCAAGGAAATCCGGGGTTTTATTCACCCTAACTAACTCTCTGGTAAGTGATTTAAAACCCTTGCTTTTTTAGGCGAATTGTGTAATAATAATCGAAGTCGCCCTGCCTGGTTGCCCCCCCCAACCAGGCAGGGCGGTCTTTTTAACTGCCAATCTCAGGCCATCCGCTTACGGCGTTTGTGGTCGTAGAGGGACTTGTCTGCTTCGATGATCAGTTCTTCCAAAGTTGTTTCATGCCGCGGATCGAATTGTGCTACTCCAATGCTCAAAGACAATTGGTAGTAACGGTTCTGCGCATTATAGCGGTCGAGGTTGCGTTGCAGACGGGCTAATATCGTCTGGATGCCAGCTGCCGGGGCATTGATTGCCAGCATAATGAATTCATCTCCCCCCAAACGAGCGAGCAGATCAGAAGTCCGGAAAGTCTCTTTGAGAATGGTAGCTATTGCCCGCAAGGCGCGATCGCCTTCTGGATGGCCGAAGTTGTCATTAATATTTTTTAGACCATCCAGGTCGGCGAAAAACAGGGGTAGTTCCCAGTTTTCGCGCTGGGCGATTTTTAATTGCTGCTGTGCCAACGACAAAAAGCCGCGGCGGTTGAGCAAGCCGGTCAGATCGTCGTTGAAGGACAGGTGGTGCAACATGACCTTCGTCCGATGGCGTTCGATGGCGTAGAGCAAAGCCCGTCGCAAGTGAATGGCATCCATTTCCCCCTTAACCAGGTAATCCTGCGCCCCTTCTTGCAAAACCTTAACTGCCTGGTCCTTGTCATCCAGTTGGGAAGTAACCACGATCGGTGTCTCGGGCACGCGGGCATAGACCTGTGAAAAAGTATTGGTTCCCAGGCTATCCGGCAAGACGAGATCCAGCAAGATCACATCGAATGGCTCTCGCTCCAGAGCAGCCAGCGCATTGCTTAGACTGCTCGCGCGGGTTGCTTCAAATTGCCCGGCGTTTACGCTAACCGAGACCACCTGATACCAGGGGGTGGATTCGGGCTTGCCTTCTTCTATCACCAAAACCTTGATCGGTCTGACAAACTTCGAGTATGACAATCTCCGCTCCTGCCAGGTTCAACTTGAGACGATAGCTCAAGCGAGTTATTACGTACCCAAGTTTAGACGGGTGTGCGAAAATTGTCAACTACTGTTCAACAATTTATTAGTGTTCAATAATCATTTCGGCTAGCTTCGTATAAACACGACCTTTTATGGGGTGTCGCCAGTATTAGGTCCTTCGTCGCTTCCAGCCTCTTCCACTGGTAAATTTAGGCCACTCGATGTATACTCTTGGCAACTCCACCGAAGCGAGGTCGGTTGCTATGAAGATATCTGTCCTGCAAGAGAACTTAGCCCACGGCTTGAACATCGTCTCCCGGGCAGTTTCGCCCCGCAGCACGCTTCCCGTGCTGGCAAATGTATTGGTTGCGACGGATGAGGGCCGGTTGCGCCTCTCGGCAACCAATCTGGAACTGGGCATCACCTGCTGGATTGGAGCGAAAATCCAGGAGGAAGGCTCAACCACAGTGCCGGCGCGCACCTTCACCGAGCTGGTCAGCACTCTGGCCGACAAGCAAGTGGACATGTCCTTGACCGTACGGACCCAAACACTCAACATGCGCTGTGGTTCTTCCAACACAGATTTGAAATGCATCGATTCGCAGGAATTTCCACCGATGCCGGTGCCAGACCTGGCGGACGGCATCCAGATCAACGTTGCCGACTTCAAGGAAATGATCCAGCAAGTGGCATTCGCCGCTTCTACCGACGAAGCCCGCCCCGTCCTGACCGGGGTGCTGGTCACTGTCAATGGGGAAAAGATCACCCTGGCAGCCGCCGATGGTTTTCGTTTGTCTGTGCGTAAAGCCGCGCTATCTTCGGGGGTGGCTCGCCCGGTAAGCTCAACCATCCCCGCCCGCGCCCTTACCGAACTCGCCCGCATCGCCGGCGATGGCGATCAAGCCATCACGATGGTGTTGCCTCCCGGGCGCGGTCAGGTCATCTTCCATATGAAGGATGTGGAACTGGTCTCGCAACTCATCGAAGGCTCCTTCCCCGATTACGAACAGATCATTCCCCGTGGATACCAGACGCGCAGCGTGCTCTCCACCTCAGCCTTTCTGAAAGCCTGCAAGCAGGCCGAGATCTTTGCCCGCGAGGGTTCTCATATTGCCCGCATCAATATCACCCCCGGCGGTGATCTAAAACCCGGGACCATCATGATTTCGGGCCAATCCGAAGAAACCGGGTTCAACCAAACCGAGATAGATGCCTCCATCGAAGGCCCGCCCCTGCTGATCGCCTTCAATGTGCGCTTCCTGCGCGAAGTGCTGGATGTGATCAAAACCCCCAACGTCGCCCTGGAAACCACCCTGGACACCGCCCCGGGAGTCATCCGTCCGGTTGGCGAGGACAGTTTCCTGCATGTGATCATGCCCATGCACCTCGGCAATTGACTTTCTTGTCTCTTCTGATCTAATCTCGTGGTTGGCACGTTAGTAAGTTAACGTGCCAACTTGCTAGACCCTATTGGGTGGACGGTGAACGAAGCAATGACCTTCCCAACGGCTTCTACCGATCGTGTGCTCAGCATTTATATCGCCCTGGCCCAGTATCCCATCCTGAGGGTCAGGATCCGCGCCCGGATGCGCCGCGAGCTGTTTGACCGCGGGGTGATCAGCCCCCAGCAGTTCGAGGCCGAAGTCCACGAGAAAGCCATCCAATCCCAGGCGCGCGAAATGCTGCACGATCCTTTCACGGAAGAACCCGTCGAAGTCTGGGAATCCCGCCTGGCGCGCATCCGCAGCCACCTGACCGACTTCTATTTCGCCTATAACCTCCCTTATGAGCTGTTTGAACAAATCGTGCTGGATGTCCTGGCAGAGCGCGGCGCCAGGGCTGAAGATTTGCTGATTTATTTCAATCCAGAACTAGCCCCACAGAATATGCTCTTCGAGCAGGCCCTGGCCCTTGAGGCTTTAATCCCGGAACAACGCGAGCGCGCCGCAGCGCGATTACGTGAGATAAAAGTCGTCTTGATCCGGCGGATGATCAGCGACCAGCTGGCCTATATTAACATTGCCAAAGAGTGGTTTACGGTCACCGATCTGATAGAGATCAACCGGCGCAAGATCGGCCAGGGCAAGATCGGTGGGAAAGCAGCGGGCATGCTACTGGCCTTGCGCATCCTTACGGAAGTCGCCGGCGACGAGATCGGTTCCTACCTGCGCATCCCGGAGTCTTACTACCTCGGTTCGGACCTGATGTACACCTACATGGCGGTCAACAACCTGATCTGTTGGAACGACCAAAAATACAAATCCGAGGAACAAATCCGCGCTGAGTACCCACAAATCCAGAAAGAATATCTCGAAGGCAAATTCCCCGCAGATATCTTGGAACAATTACAAAATCTCCTGGAGAGCGCGAACAACCAGCCCTTGATCGTCCGCTCCTCCAGCTTGCTAGAAGACAACTTCGGTACCTCTTTCGCTGGAAAATACGACAGCGTCTTTTGTCCCAATCAGGGCACCTCTGAAGAAAACCTCGCGGCTTTAACTAAAGCCATTGCCCACGTCTATGCCAGCGTTGTCAACCCAGACGCGTTACTCTACCGCCGCAGCAAGGGCTTGCAAGACTATGACGAACGCATGGCCATTTTGATCCAGGTGGTACAAGGTGANCGTATAGGNCGTTATTACCTGCCCCACGCGGCTGGGGTGGCTTTCAGTCGCAACCTCTACCGCTGGTCTCCGCACATCCGGCGGGAGGANGGTTTNGTGCGCCTGGTGTGGGGATTAGGGACGCGCGCTGTCGATCGCGTGGGTAACGATTATCCCCGGCTGGTTGCCCTTAGCCACCCGTTGTTGCATCCTGAAGCTTCGCCGAAGGCCATTCGCCGTTATTCCCAGCACTTTGTCGATGTGATTGACCTGGAAGAAAACGCCTTCAAGACCTTACCTATCAACCAGGTCCTCGACCTCCACTACCCAGTACTGCGCTATTTGGTACAGGCAGATCAAGGCGGTTACCTGGTGCCAATCCGCAGCCTTTCTACGGATGCAAAGACCGACCAGTTAGTGTTGACTTTTGAGGAGCTGCTGCGCAGAACCCCGCTGGCAGAACGGATGCGCAAAGTGCTGAACATCCTGGAGACACATTATCATAGCCCCGTCGACACCGAATTCACCGTGCGCGTCAGCGATCCTGAAGCCTTGCAACCCGCTGTAGAAATCATTCTGCTGCAGTGCCGCCCACAGAGCCATCTAAAAGACAGACAGGCTTACCTGCCGGAAAACCTGCGCACCGAAGACATCATTTTCTCCACCCACCGCATGGTCCCTAAAGGAAGGGTGGAGGGGATTCAATATGTCGTTTTTGTGTCTCCGGAGGCCTATTTTGCGCTGCCAACGGAAGCGGCGCGAGCGGAGGTGGGCCGCACCATCAGCCGCCTGAACGCAGCCCTTGCCGGTCAAACCTTCATCTGCATCGGTCCGGGCCGCTGGGGTACGCACAATCCTGACCTGGGCGTGTTCATCGGGTACTCGGATATTTATAACACGCGTGCTCTGGTGGAGCTGACCGGAGAGGGGATCGGCCTATTCCCGGAACCTTCCTTCGGCACNCACTTCTTCCAGGACCTGGTAGAGGCGAACATCTACCCACTCGCTATTTACCTGGAAGATGCTGATGTAGTCTTCAATCGCAACTTCTTTTACGACACACCCAACCAGCTGGCTGATTTCATCCCCATGGGACGACCCCTGTTCGATTGCCTACGTTTGATCAAAGTCAGCGCCTTCCGCCCAGGCCACCACTTGAACCTGGTGATGGACGACGAGCAGGGACGCGCGGCAGCTTATTTAGTGCCTGATCAGGAGCACCTATGAAGAAATTCGTTGCCGTGGCAGGAAACATTGGCGTTGGTAAATCCACCCTGGTGGCGCTGTTGTGCCACCGCCTGGGATGGCAACCATTCTATGAGCCAGTGGCCGAAAATCCTTACCTCGTAGATTTCTATGCCGACATGCGCACCTGGGCATTCCATTCGCAGATCTTCTTCCTCACCCACCGGCTGCGCGCCCACCGCCAATTGCTCGACCACCCAACTTCTGCCATTCAGGACCGCAGCGTTTACGAAGACGCGGAGATCTTCGCCCATAACCTTTACCGGCAGGGCTTGATCCACACTCGTGATTACGGCACCTACCGGGAGCTTTACGAAGTCTTGACCGAGTTTCTACCGCCCCCCGACCTGGTGATCTACCTACGGGCTTCGGTCCCTACCCTCATGGCGCGCATCGAACGCCGCGGGCGGGACTACGAGCGTCAGATCACTTCTATGTACCTGGCGCAGCTCAACGAATTGTACGAAACCTGGATCGCCGGGTTTAACCTCTGCCCGGTGCTGACCGTACCCAGCGATGACCTGGATTATGTGGCCAACTCCGGACATTTCGACTTGATCGTCCTGAAAGTGCAGGAGAAGCTGACCGGAAAAGAGGAGGTCGTCTTCGATCCAGAAGAAATGGCGCGCCTCCGCTAAGAATATACTTCGGATGTCTGCCCGGAATAATTACCAATGACGCCGGTATTCCAAGCCATCCGCAGTCTTTTGATCACTCCAGAGGCCCCAAAAGAGAAGCCAGCTTCACCAGTTGTGAGGAGTGCACCAGGGCGATGACTTCATCGACCGGTTGCAGCACCGTATCGCCGCGCGGGACGATCAGTTGATTCTTGCGCAGGATGGCCACCAACACACATTCCGGCGGTAGGTCGATCTCACGGATGGGTTTCCCTGCCACGACCGCCCGTGCGTGCACTTTTTCTTCGACAATCGAATATTCCCCTTTGCGCAGCTTGAGCAGCGTCATCATATCGCCCAGAGACATCTCCTCGGCGATCAGTTTAGCCAGGATGTCGGCCTGATTAAGGGCCACATCCACACCCATTTGTTCGTTGAATAACCAGGAATTCTTCGGGTTATTCACTCTGGCGATCGTGCGGGGAACCTTGAACTCAAAGCGGGCCAGAGTCGTGATCACCAGGTTGGCTTCATCGTCGCCGGTGACAGCTGCTAAAACTTGAGCGGCGTTGATCCCGGCGGCTTCCAGGACGCTTGGCGCACTGCCATCGCCGGCGATGACTACGCCTTCCGGCATCTCTTGCTGAAGCCGTTCGAGCACCGCAGCCCGGTCTTCGATCACCCTCACGTGATGGCCTGCGTCAATTAATTGCACCGCTAACTGTGAGCCGGTTTTCCCTCCGCCTACGATAATGACGTTCATCTTCATTCTCCTTCCCCCAGGCCCAACAAAGCCTTGAAGCGGTCCATGGCTGAGGCGAGCACCAGCAGATGGATCAAATCCTCTGGCCGAAACTCGCTGCCTGAGGTCGGGATGAATGCCCGGCCTTGGCGGGTAACGGCTGCCACGCTGATCTCCCCTGGCACATTGAGGTCCTTCACCATCCTGCCGACCAGCTGTGGTGACGCTTCGACGGACACCACGCAAACTTCGCCATGCCCAAAGGAGAACACTGGATCGAGTTCTGCATGCAGGAGCAACTCGCGAATGCGCTCTGCGCCCCAGGTAGTCGAGGAGATGGTCATTAAACCCAGGCGGCGGTAGATCTCTGCCCGGCGCGGGTCATACAGGCGGGCGACTACCCGCGGCACCCGGAACATCTGGCGCGCGATGCGCGCCGCAACAATGTTGGCATTGTCGGANGTGCTCGTGGCTGCGAAGGCATCCACCTGNTCGATCCCGGCTTCGATCATCACGTTCCGGTCGAAGCCTACGCCTCTCACTTTACGCCCCTTAAANTCTGCTCCCAGGCGAGCCAGGGCNTTGGGATCCCGATCGATGACGACCACCGCATGGCCTTCATCGGCCATGAGCCGGCTCACCTGTTCGCCGACCCGGCCACAACCCATGACAATGACTTTCATGGTACACCTCCTTTTATTGAATATAATCCTTTGGCACTCTCTAACCTGCGCACCACGCTCTTCCGAATCCAGTCCAGGCTGTACAAGGCNGGTGCATACAGGCTCAGACCAGCCCAGAAAATNGGCGGCAAAGGTACGTGATTAAATGTCCTGGCAAGGGGTGGAAAATAAATCAAAANCAGAATGATAACGATCTCCGCCAGAATTCCCCAAAGCAGGAAGCGGTTGCTCAGCCAGCCCAACCGTCGCCCGCGTTCTCTCTCCGTGCGGCAAGCGAAAGCGTTGCCGACCTGCGCCATAACGACTCCCGCATGAAAGACTGTGATAGCGAGCANNTGGACCTCACTGACGCCATCCAACAGTCCAGGGATTTTGATCAAATCGAACACAGGTGGGAGTAAAAATTCATTCTGCCCGCTCAGATGATATACATAGAAGAAACCAATATAACACAGGAGAGCCTCGATGCCCCCTAACCAGAGAAAGGCGCGCGCCAGCAGCCCTCGCTCTACCAGGGGTTGCGCCCGGCGGCGGGGAGGGTTGCGCATCACATTTGGTTCCGGCTTCTCAATCCCCAGCGCCAGCGCAGGGAGCAGATCAGTGCCCAGGTCGATCGCCAGGATTTGAATCACCGTTAACGCCAAAGGGATATCGAACAGCGCGGTGAGGATAAAAGGCAGGATTTCTGGGACATTGCTGGCAAACATGTAGGTCAAAAATTTACGCAAGTTATCGAAGATCGCCCGCCCTTCCTCGACCGCACTCACCAGATCGCCGAAGTTATCATCGGTCAGGATCACATCCGCCGCCTCTTTGGCGACGTCGGTACCGATCATGCCCATGGCGACGGCGACATCCGCCTTCCGCAGGGCTGGGGCGTCGTTGACGCCATCGCCGGTGACCGCCACAACCTCGCCACGCGCCTGAAAGGCTGCTACCAGGCGCAGCTTGTGCTCGGGAGCCATGCGGGCATAAACAACTTCCTTGTCCAGGATAGCCTTTAGTTCGAGGTCGTTCATGCCCTCGAGATCAGCACCGGTCAGGATAAGCGGGTTGGGGGTGACAAGCATCCCCACGCGCCGGGCGAGCGATTCGGCGGTCAGGCCATAGTCGCCGGTGATCATCACGATGCGTACGCCCGCCTGGCGGAAAACCCTCATCGCCTGGGCTACTTCGGGCCGGGGTGGGTCCTGCATGGCCACTAGGCCCAGGAAAGTCAGGTCACGCTCAACACTCTCTGTGGTGTATCCTCCTGAGCGCGACGGTAACTTCCGGCGAGCCAGGGCCAGCACGCGTAACGCATGGCGGGCATAGTCGTCATTCGCTGCCAGGATCTCCGCCCGCACCTCATCATCCAGCGGACGTTCTTCCGCTTCGATCAGGATGCGTGTACACAGCTGCAACACTTCACGCGGCGCGCCCTTTACCAGTGCCACCTCTTGAAAGGATAACGGCTGAAAATTGAAGTCTGAAGAATCATCCATCCACCCTTCGCCTTCAGCCTTCGACCCTCCGCTGTCTTCATAGGCCCTGCCTTCATCCTTCGCCATGTGGATCGTGCTCATCCGCTTGCGCCGGGCGTCAAACGGCAATTCGTGGATGCGTGGGAAGCTATCCACAAGGTCATCTTCGCTGATCCCGCCCTTTAATGCGGCTACGCGCAAGGCGGCCTCAGTCTGATCCCCCAGGCAGGTCCACTGCGGGCGATCCGGGGTGGGCGGGTTGAGCCGGGCATTATTGCACAGCGCGGCGGCGATCAGCAGAGCATTGAGCGTGGATTCCAGGGGGGTTCCCGATGGGTCTGGAGAGAAACCCCCAACGGGTTCATACCCGACGCCTGAGACGGTCAGGCGCTGCCGGGCGACCCACACTTCGCGGGCGGTCATTTGGTTCTGGGTAAGNGTGCCGCTCTTATCGGTGCAGACGATCGAGACTGTCCCCAGNGTTTCCAAGATCGCCAGTTTTTTGACCAGCACGCCCCGCTGCGCCAGGCGTTGCGCCGCCATTGCCAGGGATAGAGTGACGGTAGCCGGCAACCCCTCCGGAACCGCGGCGACCAGGATACCCAGGGCGAGCAGAAATGCCTCGAACCTCGCCAGGCCGACGTCAAAGATACCGACCACNAAAACAATCCCGGCGATGCCCAGGGCGACCAGTGAGATGATCCGGCTGATCCGCGCCAATTCGCGCTGCACCAGGCTGGGGCCNTCCTGGACTGCCTGGGTCAGGCGGGCGATGCGNCCAAATTGGGTGAGCATNCCGGTNGCGTAGATTATCGCCCGGCCGGTGCCCGAAACCACCGAGGTCCCGGCAAAGACCAGGTTAGGGCGCTCCAGCTCGCTGATCCCCTCCCGNAGCGAGGCATCGGCCGTCTTGCGCGCCGGGACTGCTTCGCCAGTCAGGTTGGCNTTATTNGTGCGCAGGCCGTATTCTTCGACCACNCGCGCGTCGGCNGGGATGTTNTCCCCCTCNGCCAACACCAGCANATCACCGGGTACCAGTTCGCTGGCCGGCACCAGGGCTTCTGTCCCGCCCCGCACCAGNCGGGCGTAAACCGGCAGCAACTTCTGCAAGGCCAGCATGGCTTGCTCAGCGCGGTACTCCCGCCAAAAGGTGAAGCCAGCGTTAGCCAGGATGATGATCCAGATCACCATCCCCAGGGCCGGCTGGCGCGCCAGGAAAGCCAGCGCACCCGCTGCCCACANNAGCAANGCCATCGGGTGGGCTGTGAAGGCGAAAAACCTGCTCCAATGCGAGACTTTCGGCTGCTCGCTGAGGATATTATCCCCGTAAAGCGCCAGGCGTGCCTCTGCCTCGCTGATCGTCAGGCCTTCNGGACTGGTGTCCAGGGCCTTAAATACCTCCGCCGCGCGCAGGTTAAAAATGGGCTCTGAGTTCATTCAGAATGAGAATTGCCGGATTCCGTCGGTGACCCGTTGTTCTCTGGTTCAACTTCAGATGTGCCATCCAGATAAGGGTTTAGGTAAGAAGTCGAGTGATCCTGATGAACCGCCTCTTCGTAATCACCCGCAGGGGTGGGTTTCTCAAAACGGACGGGGCGCCGTATACCGAACAACTCCCAAAAACGGGCGATGGATAAAAGCAGGGTATAACGATATTCCTGGGTCTTGAGCGACTGCCACTCGACGATCGAACCCATGGGTCCCTGGATGCGCGACTTAACACGTACGATCCTGTAAATCTGGTCGGGGTCGCGGTAACCAATTGGGGAGATCAAGATCGCATGGGCCATTAATATTAAGACCGACAATGAGAGCAAGACAAGCCAGCCACCCTCCGTCCACTTCCCCACAATTTGCCCGACAAACACGAGACCAGAAAGCGCGGTAGCGATGGTCGCCCCAATGGTTCCAAGGGATCGCGACCGGCCGGTCGTGTTCAGGAGAAAATGCTTTCGGATGGCCAGCCCCATGGCTGTTATTGGTAAAAATACCCCAACGCCATAATACGGCACAGCTACCCCAGTATTGCCACGCACTAATAGCTGGATCAAAAAGGCAGCCAGAACTGCAGCTGTGACTGGGCGTGTGAAAGTCCCCTTCGGGTTTCTATAGACGACGACTTCTGGGATCTCGCCAATGGCAACATTCCGCCAGGCCATCGCTTGCAGGTCTTGAAAAGCTGTCATCGAGGCAGCTGCTAAGAGCAATACTGCCAAAATCTGGTAAGCCCAAAATAAAATAGTACCACCTGGTAGCTGGCCGAAACCAATCCAGGCCAGATTACCTACCAATGAACGACCCAAAGTTCCATTGAATACGTTAAATCGGATGGCAAAGACCGTCAAGAATAAGGTCGTCAATCCACCATAGAACAAAAAGGACGTTTGCACCACGCGGCCGACCCCAGATTTACCACTATAGAACTGCCAAAACCGCTTCAGGTGTGGAAGGCGCTTCTTCCCCCACTTGACCAATTTAATATCGTCATCGATCACAAACTGGAGGCCGTTAGACATGGCTTCTAGACCGCTCAACGCCACCATACCCTTCATGGAAGCGGTCAACAGGTGGTAGAGAGCTTGACTTAGCGTAGCTGTCTTATATGGCTCGCCAGTTGGTTCTGGGGGCAGGCCGCTCGAGTGAGCCACAATTAAACCTACCAACATCGTGACCGTCAACATGGCAAAGACGCCCAACAAGGTGAATACCACCTGAGCTGATTCGCCCCGGCCACGAATTGTCAAGTACCAGGTCACGGTCGCCAGCGAAGCCCCGATGAAAAAATGCCAGAGCCAGGAAACATTATAAGCATTGATCACTGAAAGCAATTGGTCCGAACCNGAAAGTGTTGAAACGACGATGGTCAGCACATAATCCTGGATCAGCACCACCGCTACCACCAGGCTCAACGAAGGGCCNAGATAACGCATTGCCGCGGTGAACGAACCGCCTCCCTCATTGAAGATTCCCAAGGAATACATATAAAGCGCCCCGAAGACGAAGTTGGCAAGCGCGATCACGGCGACCGCGATATAGGCATACTTCTGCAATCCATAGGGGTGCAGGGCACTCATCAGCTCGCCCGTGGCGTAAAAATAAGAAGTGAAGTAATCCACGCCGAATAATGCCAGGGCTGCCAGCATACCGACCTGTCCGGCGCCGTGTACATAGGCATCTTCCTCCCGCTCGCGCGGGGCTGCTTTGATAGAAAGAAAAAGAAAAACGATCAGTAGTGCAATCGAAAAGAGCATTTTGCTTCCCTAGGCTTTTCCCAACGCCTGTTAGGAACCGGAGGAAGAATCAAAAGCCTGTTCCAGCATCTTAAGCTCTGCTAGCAGGTGCTTGCGGGTCGAGGGGCTCAGGCGCGTGTCTTGCGCGATCTTGGCCTCTTCCATGCGGGTGGCGCGCACCACGAAGGCTGGCACAAACATGATCCGCCCGGCAGGGATGACTTCGAAATCGTGTATCTTCATCTCCAGGTCCTGGTCGTCGAAGTAAGGCAGGCTCAAGCTCAAGCCGCGGTTTAAATCCTGAGTGTCCGCCCGGCGGTTGATCGTGCGGATGATCTCGCCGGTCTCATAACGCGCCAGGGCGCGGCCTTGATTGACCAGCTGGCCCAACATGCCATAGCGTTTCTGCTGGTATTCATCGTCGGCGATAATGTACGGAGCGAGCCCGACCGCGGCGTGGAGAACCTCGAGAAAACGCTGCATCGAGGCGATATGCGCCTCGGCCTCCTGAACCGAGTTGACCAGCAGCTCGTCGCGGTCATCAAACGCCACCCATTGCGGCAGGTAGAAGCGCCGGGCCGCCGGGACATAAGGCACGATCAGCTCGCCACGCCCTGCCTCTCCCTGGCCTTCTTCGACGATGGCATCCGTTTTGGCGGTAATGGCCGACTCTGGCTCCAGCTCGTCTCCCACGGGGATGCTGGGGATTTCCTCACCTTCCGCGGCGGCATAGGTCACTGAACGGCCGGCCGGCAACATCCCATGCACCATATGCGCCACGGTAGTGTAACGGATCAGCCCTGCGCTGACCGCAACTGCCTTATCCNGTGACTCTTCCAACTCGACCAACCGCTGGTGCAGGGCGGCGCGCAAATCGGTGCGAACCAGGCGAACAACCAACCCACCAGCCATCTGCTCGCGGAACTCGGTCGGAACGGGGAGTGGTTTCGCTTTTTCAACACTCTCCAGATCACACACCACCCGGTCCGGCAGCTTAAAGTGCACCTGAGGCAGCTTCTGGAGCACAGCCTCCGCCAAGGGGCGCGCCTGGGTCTCCAGGAAACGTTGTACGATGGCTGGCTGAGCCCGCGCCAGGGCTTGCTGTGCCTCGTATTCTTGCCGCAAATGGCTTGTCGCCGCATCGGCAGTGTCGGAATTGATCTTTAATTGTTTATCCATGCCTTTCTATCCCAAACAACGATCAGCCGGCTCACCCCACCTCCTTTACAAAAGATGAGGCACTCCGGCTAGGTCTCCAAAGATATTACTCCCCTCCGGAACGCGCAAACCATAATCCTGCGTGGAATCTAACCCGGAGGACTAATCCGTGGAGATGACGGCTTATCCGCCTATATTTTACGTCCCCAACCTATTATTTGGAAGAGGGAGTTTTATTCGGTTAATCACCCACCTTGGGCTTCGGTTCGGGATCGAGATATGGCGCCAGGATAGACGGGGCCTCCGGATGATCCACGTGAATAGCATGGTCATAATCCCCGGCTGCTACCGGTGCCTGTTCATAGCGCAGCGGTCTGCGCACGCCAAACAATTCAAAGAAACGGACAATGGCCATCAAAAGAGAATANCGNTATTCCTGCATCTTGAGCGACTGCCACTCCACGATCGAAGCCATNGCTCCTTGCACGCGCGCCTTCTCGCGTACGATGCGGTGAATCTGTTTTGGTCCGCGATAGCCAATCGGGGAGATCAGGATAGCGTGCGCCGCCAAGATCAACAGGCTGAAGGAGATCAACACCACCCAACCGCCCTCCGTCCACTTCCCAACGATCTGGCCGACGAACACCAACGCTGCCAGGCTGGTAGCCAGGGTAGCTCCCCGGACGCCCCAGGTGCGTTTCCGCCCTGTAAAGTTTTGTAGGAAATGCTTACGCACTGCTAGTCCCATCACCGTGATCGGCATGAATACGCCGATGCCGTAGTAGGGCACCGCCAGAGATGTCCGGCCGCGTACCAATAACATGATGATCAGAGCCACAATAAAACCGGCCGTCACCGACCGGGTGAAGGTGCCCTGCAGATTACGGTAGACCACGATCTCGGGGATCTCCCCGATCGCCACGTCTCGCCAGGCTGTGGCTTGTAAGTCTTGCATAGCCGTCATCGANGCTGCAGACAGCAAAGCCACCGCCAGGATCTGGTAAGCCCAGAACAAGATCGCACCCCCTGGCACTTGGTCAAAGCCAATCGAAGCCAGGTTACCCACCAGGGTACGGCCCAGTGTGCCATCAAAGGCGTTGAAACGGATCGCCCAGGTCGTCAGGAAGAAGGTTCCCAGCCCGCCGTAAAATAGGAAGGAAGTCTGCACGAAGCGCCCGATGCCCGACTTGCCGCTGTAGAAGCTCCACAGCCCNCTCAGGCGCGGCAAGCGCCGTTTGCCCCACTTGACGATCCCTGCGTCTTCGTTCCTAAAAAACTGGATGCCATTCGACACGGCCTCCAGGCCGGTCAAGGCCACCATGCCTTTCATGGTAGCCGTCAGCANGTGGTATAACGCCTGCCCAATCGAGGCATGCTGTGGNGCTTCGAGCTCCGGCAGGCCAACCACGCCCTTGTAGTGGGCGATGAACAGGCCGATCGCCATAATGATAGTCAGCATGACGAAGATGCCCAGCAGGACGAACACCACCCGCGCCGATTCTCCCCGCCCGCGGATAGTCAGGTAGTACGTGNTAGCAGCCAGAATAGCGCCAATGCCGAAATGCAACCACCAGTACTTGCCNTACAGGTTCAGGATCGAGAGCAGCTGGTCGCCGCCCGAAAGCGCCGAGACAACGATGGTAAAGACATAGTCCTGGATCAACACCACCGCCACCACCAGACTCAATGTTGGTCTGAGGTAGCGCATCGAAGCAGTGTAGGAACCACCACCTTCGTTAAAAACGCCCAGCGAGTACATATACAGTCCACCGAATACCATNTTGCTAACCGCGATCATCGCCGCAGCAATGTATCCATAATGCTCCAGACCATAAGGGTGCAGGGCGTGCAACATTTCACCGGTGGCGTAATAATACGAAGTAAAGTAGTCCACCCCGAACAAAGCCATCGCCGCCAGCAGGCCGATTTGCCCGGCGCCGTGCACATGGGCGTCCTCCGCCCGTTCGCGCGGGGCGGCTTTATATGCCAGGCAAACAATTACCAACAAGATAGCTATCGAGAAAACCATATCCAATGCCTTTCCAATACCGGTCAAGACTCGGTAGACTTGTCAAAAGCTTTTTCCAACATACGCAGCTCAGCCAGCAGATGCTTGCGCGTCGAAGGAGTTATCCGCATGTCATGCNCCAGCCTGTTCTGTTCATAGCGTGCAGCCCATACGAGATAAACTGGCTCAAAGTTNATCCGTCCGGCCGGAATGACCTCGAAGTCATAGGTCTTTGTCTCCAGCGTCTGGTCGTCGAAGTAGGGCAGGCTCAGGCTCACCCCGCGGTTCAGGTTGTTAATCGCCGCCCGCCTCCAGATAATGCGAACGATCTCGCCCGTCTCGTAACGCGCCAGGGCGCGGCCCTGGTTGATCAGCTGTCCGATCACTCCGTTGAGCTTACGTCGGTACTCCTTGTCAGAGACGATATAAGGCGTCAAACTATCTGCGGTTCGGAGAACAGCCACACAGTGCTGTAACGCAGCGATGCCCGCTTTTGCTTCGGCGATGGAATTGACCAATAGATTGTCCTGGTCATCGAAGGCTACCCATTGCGGCAGGAAAAACCTCTTCACGTAACCCTCATAGGNTAACTCTATTGNCTTTCGACCATCTGGAAGCATGACGTGCACCATATAAGAGGCAATTGCATANCGCATCAATCCAGCGCAGGTAGACACCGCCCGGTCGGCGGAAGCTTCCAGCTCGGAAAGCCGTTGGTCCAGGTCCGAAACCCTTAGCACTTCCATTAGACCGCCAACTTTCTGCTCACGCATATCAGGCGGCACCGTTAACAGGGTTTTCCCACTCCCGCCATCCACTTCACAAGCGACCTGCTCCGGCAGTTCGAAATGGACCGGCGACGAGCNCTCGTCGATCGCCTTGGCAACCAATCGAGCCTGCAGCTCAAGCTTGCGTTTAACCACCAGGGGCTGAGCTTGAAAAAGAGCTTTCTGAATTAAATATTCCTCATGCAATTCGCCTGTAAAGTCCTGCTCGAGAACAGGGGTCCGGGCAACCAATTGTTGAGTAATCATAGTTCCTCTCGATATAAGTAGCGATCACTCGAGCCAACTCTCTCTTATGTAGAGCGACGATGACGCTGCTCAAGGGTTGGGGATAGGTAGCAGCCTATTGGTAACCACAGTCTATCTATTCAAAATAAAATTGTGAAAAAGATTTCAAGCAAATCCATAAAAAAAGAATAAAAAAAGGGGTCTTAGACCGCCAATGGCGTTCTGAAAACCCAATATTTATATTAAACACTTCAGAAAGCAACAGATCTGGGTAGGATTGAAGCCCGAGAAGTCTTAGCGGCTTGCAGGATGGGTTCCTGCTCGCTTACCACCCAATTTTGGCGTTGACGGCAGGTCAAGGTATGGTGCTAAGATAGAAGGCGCTTCAGGGTGATCAATATGTAAGGCGTGGTCATAATCGCCAGCGGGTACGGGTGGGGTGTAACGCACCGGGCGGTAGATCCCAAACAAAGCGTAGAATCGAGAAATGGCCACCAGCAAGGAATAGCGGTATTCCTGCATGCTCAGCGACTGCCACTCAACAATGGAGGCCATCGCGCCCCTAACCCGTGCTTTTTCACGCACAATGCGATGAATCTGTTTCGGTTCGCGATAGCCGATGGGGGAAAGTAGCACCAGGTGCGCCGATGTAAAGAGTGTGGTGAAGGTCAATAAGCGCACCCAGCCGCCTTCTTCCCACTTACCAACGATCTGGCCCACGAACACCGTGCCTGACAGGGCAGCTGCCAGGCCCGCGCCGATCGCGCCCCATTTGCGGATGCGACCCGAGTAGGTCTGCAACACATGTTTACGAACTGCCAGGCCCATGATCATAATCGGCAAGAAAACTCCCACCCCGTAGAATGGCACTGCCACACTCGTCCGCCCTTTGACCAGCAACATTATAAATACAGCTACAATGAAAGTGAACGTTACCGAGCGGGTGAAGGTGCCTTTTTTGTCACGATAGATGATGATCTCCGGGATCTCGCCGATGGCAACATCGCGCCATTCGGTCGCCTGGGCATCCTGGAGAGCCGTCATTGAAGCAGCCGACAGCAAGGCCACCGCCAGGAGCTGGTAAGTCCAAAACAGGATCGTGCCACCCGGCACCTGGCCAAAGCCGATCCAGGCCAGGTTGCCCACCAGTGTGCGGCCCAGAGTACCATCGAAGGCGTCGAAGCGGATGGCGAAGGTCGTCAGGAAGAAGGTCGTCAAGCCGCCGTAGAACAGGAATGAGGTCTGCACGAAGCGGCCGATNCCCGACTTGCCGCTGTAAAAATTCCACACGCCTTTAAGCTGCGGCAGGCGTACTTTGCCCCATTTGACGATCCCAGCGTCTTCGTTCTTAAAAAACTGAATGCCATTCGATACGGCTTCCAGGCCAGTCAAGGCTACCATGCCTTTCATGATCGCTGTCAGCATGTGATACAAAGCCTGGCCGATCGTGACGGGTTGGGCTTCCTCCATACTCGGTAAGCCGCCCACACCCCTGAAATGCGCAATGAACAGGCCGATCGCCAAAGTAATGGTCAGCATGACGAAGATGCCCAACAGGGTGAACACCACCCGCGCCGACTCTCCGCGCCCCCGGATCGTGAGATACCACGTGGTCGCNGCTAAGATTGCTCCCAACAAGAAGTGCAGCCACCAGTGCTTACCATACAGGTTCAGAATAGAAAGTATCTGGTCGCCGCCTGAGAGCGCCGAAACAACGATCGTCAAAATGTAGTCCTCGATAAGGGTTATGGCAACGATCAGGCTCAGGGTGGGCTTCAAGTACCGCATCGAGGCGGTATAAGAACCCCCACCTTCATTAAAAACCCCCAAAGAGTACATGTACAATCCGCCGAAAACCATATTGGCGATGGCGATGGCCGCGGCAGTTAAATAGCCATAATGTTCAAGGCCATAAGGATGCAAGGCATGCAACATTTCACCACTGGCGTAATAAAACGAGGTGAAATAATCCACTCCAAATAACGCCAGGGCTGCCAGCAGGCCGATCTGCCCGGCGCCGTGCACGTGGGCGTCTTCCGGTCGTTCGCGCGGGGAGGCACGATAAGAAAGGTAAACAATTACCAGTAGAAGCAAGATCGAAAAAACCATTTCAAATATCCTCTTTACCGCTGCTTGCAGCAATTATTCTCAAAGGCCAATTCCAGGGTTTTCAATTCTTCCAGGAGATGATCGCGCGTCGAAGGGCTGAGTTGCGGGTCGTGCTCGACCTTGATCTGCTCCAACTTTGAAGCAAGCACCAGGAAAGCTGCTACGAACATGACCCTTCCCGCTGGGATCACCTGGATTTCCCGAAATCCTATCTCCAACACCCGATCGTCGAAGTAAGGCAGACTCAGGCTGAGCCCGCGGTTTAGGTTGTGGGTAGCCGCTCGCCGCTGGATGGTGCAGACGATCTCGCCTGTCTCATGGCGCGCCAGGGATCGTCCCTGGGTGACCAGCTGACCGAGCACCCCGGAT
>C687J29651_10000327_pt1 | contig 18866 bp, 12 predicted proteins | sample RifCSP13_1_FD_29651 | JGI IMG/M metagenome (IMG submission 29651) | reverse complement strand
GTTGCGGCGGAGGTTGCTCCGGTGGTCGAGGCCGAGGTTGCTGAGGAGGTTCCTGCCGTTGCGGCGGAGGTTGCTCCGGCGGTCGAGGCCGAGGTTGCCGAGAAGATTCCTGCCGTTGCGGCAGCCAAGAAGCCCGCACCAAAGAAGAAGGCCGCTCCGAAGGCCACAACCAACAAGAGTTCGGCCAAGCCGGACGCTGAAGAAGCGGGCGCCGATAGGTCCGACGATACCGCCGAGGAGGAATAGACACCATGGCAAAGATCAAGACAGACGAGCTCCTTGCGGTCTTCGAAGAGATGACCGTGCTCGAGCTCAAAGAGTTCCTCGATGCTTTCGAGGAGAGGTTCGACGTGACGGCTGCCATGCCCATGGCGGTGGCGGCACCGGCCGGGGCCGGACCGGCGGCGCCTGAGGAGGAAGAGCAGGACGAGTTCGACGTCATGCTCATCGCCGCCGGCGACAAGAAGATCCAGGTCATCAAAGAGGTTCGGTCTTTGACCAGCCTCGGCCTGAAAGAGGCCAAGGACGTGGTCGACAACGCCCCGAGCGCAGTGCTCGAAGGTGTCGACAAGGAGACTGCCGAGAAGGCCAAGGCACAACTCGAAGGCGCCGGCGCCTCGGTCGAACTGAAGTAGCCGAAACGACCATCCAGATGAGGGCCCCGGCGTGCCGGGGGCCTTCGTATGCCATACCTCATACTTCGACCCTGGCGGTCGGGATCTGCGAAAAACTGAGCACGCAGTACGAGTACGCCCCGGCCGTGGGCCGGGCTGACTCTTGACCTGACCGTCCGAAATGGGGTAAGTTCTACGTAACAAGCCCCGCAGGCGGGTATCTGTTTGCGGTCGCAAATCTCTGGTTGTTGCCCGGTTAGTCGCGTGCTAACCTGGCGTCTCGTCGTCTGCAGCCATCCCAGGGTTCAAGGAGTTTCATTTGACTTCGCGCGTCGCTGACCGCTTTTCGTTTGGCAAGATCCCCGAAGTACTTCCCCTACCCGATCTGCTCGCCGTTCAAAACGATTCCTTCCAGTGGTTCATTGAGGAAGGTCTCAAAGAGATCTTCGAGGGCATTTCGCCGATTGAGGATTTCACGGGCGAGCTTGCATTGGAATTGACCGACCACCGCTTTGGCGACCCACCCCGGACGCTGGAGGAATGCAAGGAGCGCGACGCCCACTTCTCACGACCCTTGTTCGTGACGGCCCGCTTCGTGAACCGCAAGACCGGTGAGATCAAGGAACAGCAGGTATTCCTGGGCGATTTCCCGATCATGACGGAAAATGGCGTGTTCATCATCAACGGTACCGAGCGCGTGGTGGTCAGCCAGCTGGTCCGCTCACCCGGTGTGTATTTCGACAGCACGCCCGACAAGACCTCTGATCGTGAGATCTTCACCACCAAGCTCATCCCCGGTCGGGGCGCCTGGCTGGAGTTCGATACGGACAAACGCGACACGATCGGCGTGCGGGTGGACCGGAAACGCCGCCAGTACGTCAGCGCCTTCCTGCGCGCCCTCGGCATCGCAGAAACGGACCAAGAGATCCTTGACCTGTTCAACGGCGCCGAGTCAATCCGCAACACGCTGGCGCGCGACACCGCGGCGGACAAAGAAGAGGCGCTGCTGGATCTGTACCGCAAGTTGCGGCCCGGGGAGCCCACTACGGTCGAGTCGGCCCGCGGGTTGATCCAGACCCTCTTCAGGAACCCCAAGCGTTACGACCTCACGCGGGTCGGTCGCTACAAGATGAATCAGAAGTTCGGTTGGCCGATTCCGGCAACGTACGACCCCGAACAGCAGGGTCTCCTCACCAACGACGACATCCTCGACTCGATCCGCTACCTCGTGCGCCTTCACGCCGGTGCGCGGACGTTCGTCACGTCGGCGGGCACCGAGGTACCGGTGCAGACGGACGATATCGATCACTTCGGCAACCGTCGCATCCGAACGGTCGGCGAACTGATCCAGAATCAAGTGCGGGTAGGCTTGACTCGTCTCGAGCGGGTGGTGCGCGAGCGCATGACCACCCAGGATCCCGAGTCGATCACCCCGCAGAGCCTGATCAACATCCGTCCGGTGGTGTCCGCCATCAACGAGTTCTTCGGCTCCAGCCAGCTCAGCCAGTTCATGGACCAACCAAATCCTCTGGCCGGCCTGACCCACCGGCGCCGTCTCTCGGCGCTCGGTCCGGGTGGTCTCTCCCGCGAGCGGGCCGGGTTCGAGGTCCGCGACGTTCACCCGTCGCACTACGGTCGGATGTGCCCGATCGAGACACCGGAGGGTCCCAACATCGGGCTGATGGGCTCGCTGGCGACCTTCGCTCGTGTCAATCGGTACGGATTCATCGAGACGCCCTACCGCAAGGTCGAGGATGGCACGGTGACGGCCAAGGTGGATTACCTGACCGCCAGCGAAGAAGAGCGGTTCGTGATTGCCCAGGCCAACGCTCCGTTGAAGGCGGACGGGTCGTTCCTCAACGACCGGGTGCTGGTGCGGACGGCCGGTGGTGGCGGCGAGATCGACCAGGTGCCGCCGCAAGAAGTCGATTACATGGATGTGTCGCCGAAACAGATCGTATCCGTCGCAACCGCCCTCATTCCGTTCCTCGAGCACGACGATGCCAACCGGGCGCTCATGGGTTCCAACATGCAGCGCCAGGCCGTTCCGCTCCTGAGGTCCGATGCCCCCCTGGTCGGGACGGGAGTGGAAGCCCGGGCGGCCAAAGACTCGGGTGACATGATAATCAGCACCGTCACCGGCGAGGTTGTCGACGTCGACGGAGACAGCATCGTCGTCAAGGAGACGGGCACCAACGCCAAGCACACCTTTGCCGTGCAAAAATTCGTCCGCTCTAATCAGGGCACGTGCATGAACCAGAAGGCCCTGGCGCGGATCGGGGACAAAGTGACGAAGGGCGACGTGCTGGGCGATGGGCACAGTACGGACCGGGGGGAATTGGCTCTCGGCCGCAACCTGCTGGTCGCATTCATGCCGTGGGAAGGCCACAACTACGAGGACGCCATCATCATCTCCGAGCGGCTGGTCAAAGACGACGTGCTGACCTCGATTCACATCGAGGAGCACGAGATCGAGGCTCGGGACACCAAACTCGGAGCCGAAGAGATCACTCGCGACATTCCGAACGTCGCCGAGGAAGTCCTCCACGACCTCGACGAAAACGGCATCATCCGCATCGGAGCCGAAGTCGGTCCGGGCGACTACCTGGTAGGCAAGGTCACCCCGAAGGGCGAGACCGAGCTGACTCCTGAGGAGCGTCTGCTACGGGCGATCTTCGGAGAGAAGGCGCGGGAAGTTCGTGACACTTCGCTCAAGGTGCCGCACGGCGAGGCCGGCAAGGTCACAGACGTGAAGGTGTTGCGCCGTTCCGAAGGCTATGACCTCAAACCGGGTGTCAATGAGCTCGTTCGGGTCCACGTCGCACAGCAGCGCAAGATTTCAGAAGGCGATAAGCTCGCCGGCCGGCACGGGAACAAGGGGGTCATCGCCAAGATCCTGCCCGAAGAAGATGTGCCGTTCATGGAGGACGGGACGCCGGTCGACATCATCCTGTCGCCGTTGGGTGTGCCCTCTCGAATGAACCTCGGCCAGGTGCTCGAGACGCATCTCGGGTGGGCGGCCGCCCAGGGATGGACTCCCTTTGAGTCGGACAGCCCGGCGGCCGTTGGGGCAGGGCCGTGGACCCGCGTGGCGACGCCGGTGTTCGACGGTGCCCGCGAGGGGGAAATCGCCGACGTTCTTGCTCACAGCCTCCCCAACCGGGACGGCGACCAGCTGGTCGACGGGACCGGAAAGGCGCTCCTCTACGACGGACGGAGCGGCCTGCCGTTCGACACCCGCATAACGGTCGGGCAGATCTACATCTTGAAACTCGTCCACCTGGTGGACGACAAGATTCATGCACGGTCCACCGGCCCGTACTCGATGATCACCCAGCAACCGCTCGGTGGTAAGGCTCAGTTCGGCGGCCAGCGCTTTGGTGAGATGGAAGTCTGGGCCCTCGAGGCGTACGGCGCAGCCTATGCCCTCCAGGAGTTGCTTACCATCAAATCCGACGACGTGGCCGGCCGCGTGAAGGTCTACGAGGCCATCGTCAAGGGTGAGAACATTCCCGAGCCCGGAATACCGGAGTCTTTCAAAGTACTGGTCAAGGAAATGCAGAGCCTTTGCCTCAACGTCGAGATGCTCTCGGCCGGTGAGGAAATCGAACTGCGTGAGCTCGACGAGGACGTGTTCCGCACGGCGGAATCGCTCGGAATCGATCTCTCCCGGCCCGAGCGCCGGGAATCGGAAATCGACGCATAACCACAAACAACTGACGGCCATCACCACCTGGAAGGAGCGCNGTGCATCAGCTCTTCGATGAACTGAAGATCAGCCTNGCCACATCCGATCAGATTCGCGCCTGGTCGTATGGCGAGGTAAAGAAGCCCGAGACGATCAACTACCGGACCCTGAAGCCGGAAAAGGATGGGCTGTTCGACGAGCGGATCTTTGGCCCGCAAAAGGATTGGGAGTGCTACTGCGGCAAGTACAAGCGGATCCGCTACCGCGGCATCGTATGTGAGCGGTGCGGCGTTGAAGTGACACGGGCCAAGGTCCGTCGCGAGAGGATGGGACACATCGAGCTCGCCGCCCCGGTCACGCACATCTGGTTCTTCAAGGGCGTCCCGAGTCGTCTCGGGTACCTATTGGACATGTCTCCGAAGGAACTCGAGAAGGTCATCTACTTCGCGGCATATCTGATCACCCACGTCGAGCACGAAAAGCGCCAGAAAGATCTGCCCGAACTCGAAGAGAACTTGCACGCGGAAATCCAGGTCATCCGTGAGGAGTTCGATGGGTGGAAGGCGGGTCGTTTGGAGCGACTGGAGCAGGAGCTCACCCAGATGGAAGAGGGTGGCGCTAAAGCGCAGGAGATCTCCGCCCGCCGGCGTGAGGTGGAGCGGGAGATCCGGGAGCGTGAGGATAGGGCCGAGCGGGAAGCCGATCTGGTGGAAGAGGCCTTCGACACCTTCCGGGCGATGGAACCAAAGAAGCTCATCGAGTCCGAGCCATTGTGGCGCCAGATAGTGGATCGCTACGACGCCTACTACTCCGGTGGGATGGGCGCCGAGTCGATCAAGGATCTCCTCATCCGTCTCGACCTCGATGCCGAGATGGAACGCCTGCAGGAGGATCTCGAGGCTAATTCGGCGCAGAAGCGGCAGCGGGCCACCCAGCGGCTCAAGGTCGTGAAGCCTTTCTGGGAGGGGAACAACTCCCCTCAAGCGATGATCCTGGATACGGTGCCGGTGATCCCACCGGAGTTGCGTCCGATGGTCCAGCTCGANGGCGGTCGTTTTGCGACCTCCGACTTGAACGATCTCTATCGCCGGGTCATCAACCGTAACAACCGTCTCAAGCGACTGCTCGACCTGGGAGCTCCGGAGATCATCGTCAACAACGAGAAGCGCATGCTGCAAGAAGCGGTCGACGCGCTCTTCGACAACGGNCGGCGCGGCCGGGCGGTTACCGGCCCCGGAAACCGGGCCCTCAAGTCTCTGTCNGACATGCTGAAGGGGAAGCAAGGGCGGTTCCGCCAGAACCTGCTTGGCAAGCGGGTGGACTACTCGGGGCGTTCGGTGATCGTGGTCGGCCCGCAACTGAAGCTGCACCAGTGCGGCCTGCCGAAGGTCATGGCTTTGGAGCTGTTCAAGCCCTTCGTCATGAAACGTCTCGTCGACAAAGACGTGGCCCAGAACATCAAGTCNGCCAAGCGGATGGTCGAGCGGCAGCGTCCGCAAGTGTGGGACATCCTGGCCGATGTNATCCAAGAGCACCCGGTGCTTCTCAACCGGGCACCGACGTTGCACCGTCTGGGNATTCAGGCGTTNGAACCCGTCCTGGTCGAGGGCAAGGCCATTCAGATCCATCCGCTGGTTTGCGAGGCGTTCAACGCAGACTTCGACGGGGATCAGATGGCCGTGCATCTCCCCCTGTCGGCGGAAGCCCAGGCTGAAGCTCGCGTGNTGATGCTGTCTGCCAACAACGTCTTGTCGCCGGCCAGTGGGCGGCCGATCGTCACGCCGAGCCAGGACATGGTCATCGGCGTGTACTACCTGTCTGAATTGGTTGAGGATGCCAAGGGGGCCGGCCGATNCTTCTCTGANGTCGATGAGGCCTTCATGGCCTACGAGACTGGAGACCTCTCGTTGCATGCTCCCGTCAAGATCAGNGTCGGCGAACTGGCCGGCTCGGCGGAGATGCATGACGATCTGGCTCGCTCCCTGCGCGGGCTGATCACCGACGAGCCTGTCGACGGTACCAAGACATTCGAAACTACCGTCGGTCGTGCGGTGCTCAACCAGGCTTTCCCCAAGGACTTTCCTTACGTGAATGCGGTGATATTCAAGTCGGACGTGCGCCGATTGATCGAGGAGATCATCGAACGGTACAACAAGAGCGAAGTCCAGGTGGTGCTCGATGCAATCAAGTCCCTTGGTTTCCACTACGCCACCAAGGCCGGCCTGACCATCGGTCTGGATGATGTGAAGACGCCGGCCAACAAGGCTGAGATCCTCGAGGAATTCGAAGCACGGGCCGACAAGGTTCACGACCAGTACCAGAAGGGCATCATCACCGACGATGAGCGCCGCCAGGAGCTGATCGAGATCTGGACCGAGGCCACCGACCGGGTCAAAGACGCGATGGAGATCACGCTCAAGGAAGAGAAGTTCAATCCCATCGACATGATGATCCGTTCGGGTGCTCGTGGAAACATCATGCAGGCCCGTCAGATTGCCGGCATGCGCGGTCTCGTTGCCAACCCGAAGGGTGACATCATCCCCCGACCGATCATCTCGAACTTCCGCGAGGGTCTGTCGGTTCTCGAGTACTTCATCTCGACGCACGGCGCCCGCAAAGGTCTGGCCGACACGGCATTGCGCACGGCCGACTCCGGTTACCTGACGCGGCGTCTCGTCGACGTCAGCCAGGAAGTCATCATCAAGGAAGAAGACTGCGGGACGGATCGCGGTATTCACCTCACGATCCGGCGCGATGGGCGACCCATCCGCAACCTGCGGAGCAGGGTCTTTGGCCGCATTCTGGCCGACGACGTCAAGATCGATCGAAAGCTGGTCGAGACGTATGACGGCGTGAAACTCCGGGCCGGGACCTTGATAGGTCGACCCGAACAGCTGGCGCTGGAGCTGGCCGAGGGAGTCGAAACCATCCGCGTGCGGTCGGTGCTCACGTGTGACGCGCCTATCGGGGTGTGTGCCGTGTGCTACGGGGTGAGCCTGGCGACCGGCAAGCCGGTCGAGATGGGTGAAGCCGTTGGCATCGTGGCTGCCCAGTCGATCGGCGAACCCGGAACGCAGCTCACCATGCGGACCTTCCATACCGGTGGGGTTGCCGGTGAGGACATCACCCACGGTCTGCCCCGGGTGGTAGAGCTCTTCGAGGCTCGCGCCCCCAAGGGCAAAGCCGTGCTCTCGGAATCGGGCGGAGTCGTTCGCGTCGAAGAAGAAGAGGGTGGTGGGCGCAAGGTCGTGGTTTCCGACAAGGATGGCGAGGCGGAGTACAAGGTTTCCCGCCGGGCCCGCCTACGGGTACACGACGGCGACGTCATCGATCCTGGTACTGCGCTGACCGAGGGTCCTCTCGACCCCAAGGAGGTCCTCGAGGTGCAGGGTGTTCGGGCCGCCCAGCAGTATCTGGTCGACCAGGTACAGGAGGTGTATCGATCCCAGGGAGTGGACATCCACGACAAGCACATCGAGCTCATCGTGCGGCAGATGTTACGCCGCGTGCGGATTGTCAATGCCCACGATTCGGAGTACCTGCCGGCCGAGCTGGTGGATGAGAAGCGGTTCCGGGAGGCCAACAAGGCGCTGGTGTCGGATGGCAGGATTCCTGCTGAAGGCCGACCGGAGCTCATGGGTATCACCAAGGCCTCTTTGGCAACGGATTCGTGGCTGTCGGCCGCCTCCTTCCAGGAGACCACCCGGGTGCTCACCGAAGCGGCGATTCAGGGCAAGTCCGATTTCATGATCGGCCTGAAGGAGAACGTCATCATCGGCAAGCTGATCCCGGCCGGGACCGGAGCAGAGGCCTATCAGTCGCTGCAGCCGATACTGCCCGACGCAGCGGCCATTTCGGCCTTGGGGATCTTCGGGGAGAGCAGCAGCGAACGGGAACAGGATTCCCTTCCGGCCAACCCGGCCGAGTGGCTTGCGTCGTTGGGTAGGCAGGACGACGTTACGGTCGACCTGGCCGAGACCGTCGTCGAAGACGACTAAGAGAAAAAGAGAGCCCCGGGTCACGCCGGGGCTCTCTTTTGATATTCGTCTCTCGTACCTGGTTCCTCGCCGGCTGCCGGNTAGTCCGACTCGAACACGGTTCCGATGGCAGCGGGTGGTTCGCCGGCGAACACNGCTCGTAGCGCCGGGAACCGGTCGGTCAACCTCCTCAGCCAGTCGCTGTAGACGATCACGAGAGTGAAGATCATCAGCGGGAACGGGATGGTTGGGAGGATCTGGGCAATCCCCGGCAGAGACTCCTGGAGCAGTTGGGCCAGGGTGAGCAGTCCGGCGAAGAGGTAGGCTCCGGCGGCCGCCCGGATGGGTTGCCATCCACCGAAAATAACGATGGCGAGTGCGATCCAACCGAGGTTGCGGGTGTGCTGAAAAGACCAGCCCAGCTTCACTGCCAGTGAGTACGAAGCTCCGGCCACTCCNACCAGGGATCCTCCGATCGCCGCGTACAGATAGCGCAACCGGTTGACCGGTANGCCTCGGGCGTGGGCGGCTTCGGGNCGTTCCCCGACTCCCTGCAACTCGAGACCCGGCCGGGTGCGGAACATGAAGTAGTACGCCGCTATCACTACCACGAAGCTGGTGTAGACGACCAGGTTCTGATCGAAAAGGAGTGGGCCGAGCCCGGGGATGTCTTCCAATAGGGGAATGGGGAGCGCCTGCACCGAAGGTCCCGGGATCCGTACATACGCATCCCCCAGGAAGGTGCTCAGGTCCGTACACAGCTGGAAGAGCACGAAACCGACGGCGACCTGGTTCAGCTTGAGGGAGATGCTGGAGAAGGCGACCAGCAATGCGACCAGCATTCCGACGCTGCCGGCGGCGAGGAATCCCCACAGAAGGCTGTTGGTTTCGAAGGAAACCGCGAAGCCGGTCATGGCCGCCAACATCAGGCTGCCTTCGAGGGAGAGGTTGATGATCCCGGCTTTCTCGGTGATGGTTTCGCCGACCACCGCGAACACCAGGGGAGCAGCGGCCGCAATCAGTGAATGCAGCTCGTTCACGCGGCTGTCTTCTCGCTCCGGGCTGCGTCCGCCCGGGCACTCCGGCGAGCCTGCCAACCGCCGGCCAGGAGCACGAACAGGACCAGAACGCTTCGGAGGATTCCGCCCAGTGACGCGTCAAGTCCCAACTGGAGGGGCAACTGGGAGGCTCCGACTGCCACGATGGCGAAGAAGAATGCCAGGGGGGCGATCCACTTCGCCTGGTAGGCCGCCAGCAGGACGATGAGGATGCCCAGATAGCCGTGGCCACCACTCGGACCCGGTACGAGCTTGTGATAGAAGCCCGTCACCCGGATGGCACCGGCGATTCCCGCCAGGCCACCACCCAATGCAAAAGCGGTCAAGAGGTACCGGGCGTTGGCGATTCCGAACAGGGCAGAACTCTGCAGGTTCTGGCCAACCGCTTTGAGGCGGAGCCCGAAGCGGGTCCCCCGGAGCAGTACGTAGACGATGACTAACGCGAGCACCGCCACGATGATCGCTACCAGCGAAACCCGCAGGTTTCCGAGGGTTGGAAGCCAAGCGTTGCCGGGGAAGGGGTCGGTGCCCCCGGTCGAAGCGGCTCCGGCCCGCTGCCAGGGCCCGATGATCAGGTAGGTGGAAAGGCTGATCGCCACGAAGGTCAACCCGAGACCGCCGAAGATTTCGTTGACTCTTCCTTTGACTTTGAGCATCCCGGCCAGAGCGGCCCACAGGGCCCCACCGACGAACCCGGCCATGAGCACGAGAGGGATCATCACTGCCGGTGGCGCGCTCATCTCTCGGGCCACGAAGGAGGCGGCAATCGCGCCGGCGATCATCTGGCCCTCGACGCCGATGTTCCACAACCCGGCGGTGAACGTGATGGCCAGGCCGGCCGCGGCCAGCGACAGCGTGGTCCAGGCCGTGAGGGTGTCGCCAATCCGGGCGGCGCTGCCCACCGCCCCGCTCACCATGGCATTCAGCGCGGCCCCCGGCGATTCGCCTACCAACACCAGAAGGATCACGGCGAAGGCGAGCGCCCCGAGGATCGGTGCCAGGAAACGGACCNCCGGCCGGAAGANAGTCATTGTGACTCCTTCACCTTGCCGCCGATCAAGAANCCCAGTTCTTCAACGTCGGTTCCATCGACGTTCAAATCCGCGATCATCCTTCCCGCAAAGAACACCAATATTCGATTGCNGTACCGGAGCAACTCGTCGAGGTCGGCGGACGCAAACATGATGGCCGTTCCATGCTCGCGGCGAGCGAGCAGCTGGCTCCACACCCAATTGGCCGATCCGATATCTAGTCCACGAGTGGGGTGTTCCATGAGCAGGAGACGAAGCGCCGGGCGCAACATCGCCAGCAGCAAGCGCTGTTGATTGCCGCCCGACAGTTCGTCGGCGGTCGACGATGGGCGGCCCTTGATGAAGTTCTCCGCGATGGTGCTGGATGCTTTCTTCTCCTCTGTGTCCCAATCGACGAAGAAGGGCGTGTGAGGCTCGCTCAAGATGAGATGTTCGGTGAGGGTCAGNCCGGTGATGAGGCCCTCTTCGAGGCGCCCGGCCGGAAGGTACTGAAGCCCCGCTTCGAGCCTTTCTGCATAGGGCTCATTGGTCACGTCTCGACCCTCGAGCACGATCGACCCACCGGCGGCCCGCTGCAGTCCGGAGCACGCCCTCAGCAACGTCCGCTGGCCACTGCCCTCCAACCCGGCCAGGCCGATGACCTCACCGGCTTTCACCTCCAGGTTGAGGTCTTCGATCGACAACAGGGTCTCGTGGACCGTGAGATTCTGAATCGAGAGCAGCGGCCCACCGAGAGCGATCGATGATCGTCCTTCGATCTCGATTGGTTCGCCGAACATCATCTCGACGAGTTGTTCGGCCGGACCGGGCATTTCGAGATGTCCGACCACCCGACCGCTTCGCATCACCGTTACTCGCTCACACAATTCTTCGACCTCTTTGAGTTTGTGGGAGACGAAGATCACGCTCATTCCCGCCGCGGCCAGCGCTCGCAGGGTTTCGAATAGTTTCACCCGTTGTGTGGCGGAGATGCCGGTGGTTGGTTCGTCGAGCACCAGCACCCGGGCGCCGAGCCAGAGCAGGCGCACGATCTCGAGTTGCTGGCGCTCGCCGACTGTGAGGGATCTGACCAGCGAGCCGGGATCGAGATCGAATCCGAACCGCTCGGACATTTGTGCCAGTTCCCGGCGCGCCTCGCGCCGATCGATCCTGATTGATCCCGGGCTGGCCAATAACAGGTTGTCGACCACCGACAACGGCAGGAACACGAGGGGATCCTGGTGCAGCATGCCGATTCCGTGTGCAATTGCGTCCCGTGGAGAAGAGGGCTGGATGCGTTCGCCGTCGAGAACGATTTCTCCGGCATCCGGCGCGTAGAAGCCCGACAGGATCTTCATCAGGGTCGACTTGCCGGCGCCGTTTTCGCCCAGCAGACCATGAAGTGTGCCGCCCTCGACGGTCAGCGATATTCCGTCGTTGGCGCGCACCGGGCCGAAGTGTTTATGGATGTCTCGAAGTTCGAGGCTCATCGAAGGTGCAGGTTAGATGATCTGCCGGGCGCGGTATGGGGAGGGGAGTGTGTCCCCTCCCCATACTGAAACCGAGGTCGTCTATGGGTTGCTGGCTCCCGTGATGCCGTCCAGCAGTTGTGGCGTGTACCAGATCTGCAGCTCGGTGGCCTTCTCCCCGTCCCCGAGATACTGGGTCCCGTCCTGGAAACTGAGTGGACCGACGAACAGGTCGATGTCGCCGCTGGCGAGGCCGGCAATGAAGCCGGCGAGTGTTTCGGCATTGTCTGTTGAGAGGGCCGGGCCGTTGATCCAACCGACACCGCCGTCCTCCCGGTCGGTGAGGTCGTCCCAGTTGGGGCCGACCCAGTCCCACGTCGCCTCGAACGTGCCGTTCATGGCGGCTGAAATGAGGTCGAGGTAGGAAGGGCCCCAGTTGAAGTAGGGCACACCCAGGCACACCTCGGGTCTTTCGTCACAGGCTCCGTAGAAGTCGTAAGCGACATTCCAGACTTCCTCACCGGCGTCGTGGCGCTGTCCTGCAACGATCAGCCCCTCTGTGGTGTCCGTGCCGGATATGACGACGTCGGCTCCTGCATCAAAGAATCCGTTGGCAACCTGGGTTGGGTCGAGGGTCACTCCCGGGATGTTGAACCAGAATCCGATCCAGGTGACTTCGAAGTCCANTGGGTCTGTCTCACCCCGGTACTCCTCCCAGCAGTATTTCGCTCCCAGGTAGGCAGAGTTGACAAACCGGCGTGTCTCGTCGTTGATCAGTGGGCCGAGGTAGCCGATTGANCCGGTCTGGGTGGTGAGCGCGGCGGCGCAGCCGGCAATCATCTTCCCGTACTCCAACTGCGTCATCACGTTGCCGAGGTTGTCGAGCCCGGCGAAGTCCTTGCCTTCGGTCCATGCGCTGTCACCCGATACCCAGACCATCGGGACATCCGGGTTGGCTGCGGCGGCCAGCAAGATCCCATCCTTCATGTCATCGGANGTGGCAAAGATCATCTGGGCGCCCTGGTCGATCATGTCTTGTGCCACCTGATCGACCCCCTTGTCGGGGAGATCGGCGACGTTCACCTTGTCGAGGAAGATCATCTCGGCCCCGGTCTTCTCTTCGACGTACTTTCCCGCTTCGAAGTGGGCCTGGCTCCATCCGTGGTCGTCGGACGGACCGACCAGGATCACGCCGAACACGAACGGCTCGTCGGACGGAGGCGTTGTGGTGGTTGTTTCGCCGGTTTCATCGGCACACGCTGCCGCGATGAGTGCCAGCACCATCATTATGAGCAAGAGTCGAGATGTTCCTGGGCGCTTTCGCATGGATGGGTCCTCCTTCATTGGTGCCGATCATGCTTTCTGTTACTCCGATGATGCCAGCACTCTACGCCAATCCTCAGGGCCGATTAGCCCGAGGGACGAGAAGAACGTCCCGAGTTGCCGGCTGGTACGCGGTGGTAGCCTCGAAGGCAGGCAACACGAAGGGAGACACCTGTGGCGGACATGAGATCGTTCGTTGAAGGAGTACCAAAGGCCGAGCTCCATCTCCATCTGGAGGGCACGCTCGAGCCGGACCTCAGGTTTGAGCTGGCCGAACGCAATGCGGTCGAGATCCCATTCGCCACAGTTGAAGATGTCAGAGCCAGCTACGTTTTCCACGATCTGACTTCGTTTCTCGTCGGCTACTACGACGGGATGAAGGTCTTGCTGAAAGAACAGGACTTCTACGACCTCGCCATGGCCTATTTCCGCAAGGCACATTCCCAGAACGTCGTCTACGCCGAGCCATTCTTTGATCCCCAAGCCCACACCTCGCGCGGAGTTCCCTTCGGGGCGATAATCACCGGAATCCACCGGGCGCAGGTCGACGCAGAACGCCAACTGGGCATGAAGACCCAGCTCATCATGTGTTTCCTCCGGGACATGTCCGCGGCATCGGCGCTGGAGACTCTCGAAGCGTCACTTCCCTTCAAGGGTTGGATCATCGGTGTTGGCCTCGATTCCGATGAGCGAGGCAATCCCCCCACGAAGTTCAAAGATGTTTTCGCTCGTGCCCGCCGGGAGGGGTACCGCCTCACCATGCACTGCGATGTGAATCAAGAAGACTCGGTCCAGCACATCTGGCAAGCCCTCGATGAGATCGGTGTCGAGCGGATCGACCATGGCGTCAACTCGCTCGAAGATGAGGCACTCATTGAAGAGATCAAGGCGCGAGGCCTTGCCTTGACGGTGTGCCCCATCTCGAATCGGTACGTGACCGGGAGCCTGACCGTCGACGAAATCAAGACCATGCTCGAAAAGGGCATGCGGGTGATGATCAATTCCGACGACCCCTCGTACATGCAGGCTTATCTGAATGAGAATCTGCTCGAGTTGGTGGAGGTCGGAGGGTTTACGCGGGCGCAGATCGCTCAACTGGCCAAGAACTCGTTCCTGGCGACCTGGCTCTCTGAAGACGAAAAGGCCGACTACACGGCCAAAGTCGACGCCTACGCCGGTTGAGGCAGCCCGCGTTACCCGGTCGCGTTGAGGTTCCCGGGTGGAGCACCTCCCACGGACCCGGCTNCGGGTTTGCCTCGACCATGAAGGCAAATCCGACGCNGCCTTCACCGGCNACCGGCTACTTGGCTACCGTNTCCGCTTTGCATCAAATCCCGGTCGCGCATATACTTCCGACTCGGTTTTCCGCCATGTCTCNGTGTGTCCTGGAGGCGCTACGGTGCCGTCCGGGGTGAATGGCGTGGCTGGATAGGTGCCGTCGCCTGCTGGNGACCGTACCATTCCGTCTGTAAATACCCGGACCCGGAAGTGGGTTGGGGGTGTGTCGAAGAGAAGAGAGAAGGGTCTGTGCCGACCGTTCAGCAGCTGATCCGCCAGGGTCGGAAGCCGAAGCCGAAGAAGGAGAAGACGCCTGGTCTGGCAGGTGCGCCGCAGCGCCGTGGTGTCTGCACACGCGTGTATACGATTACACCCAAGAAGCCCAACTCGGCGTTACGCAAGGTCGCTCGCATCCGTCTCTCCTCAGGGATCGAAGTGACGGCGTACATTCCCGGCGAAGGTCACAACCTCCAGGAGCACTCGATCGTCCTGGTCCGCGGTGGCCGTGTGAAGGATCTGCCGGGTGTTCGCTACAAGGTCATCCGAGGCACGCTGGACGCGGCCGGGGTATCCGGTCGGCGGCAGGCTCGCTCTCGTTACGGAACGAAGAAGGAGTCCTGATGCGGCGTGGACCGGCGCCCAAGCGCCTCATCGAAACAGATGCGGTCTACCGCAGCCTGCTGGTCAGCCAGGTGATCAACAAGGTGCTGCTGGACGGCAAGAAGGAGACCGCCCGCTCGATCGTCTACGGCGCCCTCGAAATCGTCGAACGCCGGGTCGGGCAGGATCCCCTCACGGTCTTGAAACGAGCCATCGACAACATTCGGCCCCAAGTCGAGGTTCGCTCACGGCGCGTCGGCGGCTCCTCCTACCAGGTGCCCGTCGAGGTTCGGCCGCGACGCGCCAACTCGCTCGCCATTCGGTGGCTGGTCAATTTCGCTCGCAAGCGCAAGGAAAACACGATGGAAGAGCGTTTGGCCAATGAGATTCTCGATGCCAGCAACAACACCGGTACCGCTGTGAGGCGCCGGGAAGACATCCACAAGATGGCCGAATCGAACAAGGCGTTTGCGCACTACCGCTGGTAGCCGTCCTACCTGACAACCGCATAGCGACTGAGGAAGAAATGAGCAACGGAAAGAGCAACGATGCGCTGACGCACCTGCGTCAGTACCCGCTCAGCCGGACCCGGAACATCGGGATCATGGCGCACATCGACGCGGGCAAAACGACGCTCACCGAACGCATCCTCTACTACACCGGCAAGACTTACAAGCTCGGTGAAGTCCACGAAGGCGCCGCCGTCATGGACTGGATGGAGCAGGAACAGGAGCGCGGCATCACTATTACCTCAGCCGCTACCACCGCCGGATGGCGTGATCACTGGATCAACATCATCGACACCCCGGGNCACGTCGACTTCACCGTCGAGGTGGAGCGCAGTCTGCGAGTGCTGGACGGCGCCGTGGCGGTGTTCGATGCAGTGGCCGGAGTCGAGCCTCAGTCCGAGACGGTATGGCGTCAGGCCGACCGCTACAAGGTGCCCCGCATCTGCTACATCAACAAGATGGACCGGATCGGGGCCGACTTCTTTGCCGCGGTCGAGAGCATTCGCGTCCGACTCGAAGGCAACCCGGTTCCCATCCAGTTGCCGGTCGGGTCCGAAGCGGATTTTGAGGGCATCATCGACCTGGTGGAGATGAAAGCCCACATTTGGAAGGGCGACGACGGCAAGCTCTGGGAGACGATCGACATCCCGGAGAAATATCGCCAACAGGCCCACGAGTGGGAAGGGAAGATGCTCGAGGCGTGTGCCGACGTGGACGAGAAGCTCCTGGAGAAGTTCCTGGACGACGTCGAGATCTCGCCGGACGAGGTCCACGCGGCGGTTCGGACCGCCACCTTGGAGCGTCANTTCACACCGGTCTTGTGCGGCTCGGCCTTCAAGAACAAGGGNGTGCAGCCGTTGCTCGACGCGGTCGTTCACTACCTGCCGAGNCCGGCCGACCTGCCCCCCGTNCGGGGATTCAAACCGGGCGACGAGGACATCGTTCTCGAGCGGGCCGCAGACGACACCGAACCTTTCACCGCCCTGGCCTTCAAGATCATGAGCGACCCCCACGTCGGCAAGCTGACCTATTTCCGGGTGTATGCAGGCCAGGCAGCCAAGGGCGATCAGATCTACAACGTGTCGTCGGCCAAGAAGGAGCGCCTTGGNCGGCTGCTGCGCATGCACGCCAACCATCGTGAGGATCTCGAGACGATCCACACCGGCGACATTGTGGCGGCAGTCGGGTTGAAGATGACCACCACCGGGGACACCCTCTCCGATTCCGCCCATCCTATTCAGCTGGAGTCCATGACCTTCCCCGCTCCGGTCATCTCTGTGGCGATCGAACCGAAGACCAAATCCGACCAGGACAAGCTGGGCGACGCACTCCGCCGGCTCTCCGAAGAAGACCCAACCTTCCTGGTACGAACCGATGAGGAGACCGGGCAAACCATCATTGCCGGGATGGGCGAACTCCACCTCGAAGTGCTCGTCGATCGGTTGGTTCGCGAGTTCAAGGTCGGAGCCAATGTGGGCCGACCGCAGGTCGCGTACCGGGAAACCATCAAGGGGCCGGTCAGCAAGGTCACCGCCAAATACGTTCGTCAGTCGGGCGGAAGAGGCCAATACGGGCACGTGGTCATCGATCTCGAGCCCACCGGCCCCGGCGGCGGGTATGAGTTCGTCGATCAGATCAAGGGCGGCAACGTCCCGCGCGAGTACATCCCTTCGGTGGATTCCGGCATCGAGGAGGCCCTCGATCAGGGCATCCTCGCCGGGTACCCCTTGGTGGACGTCCGGGCCATCCTCACCGACGGGTCGTACCACGAGGTCGANTCCTCGGAGATGGCATTTCGTATCGCCGGGTCNATAGCGTTACAGGAAGCCGCCAAACGAGCCGGTGTCAAGCTGCTCGAGCCGGTCATGGCGGTCGAGGTCGTCACGCCCGAGGAGTACATGGGCGACGTGATCGGCGACCTGTCGTCGCGGCGCGGCAAGATCGATGAGATGGGGCAGCGGGGCAACGCCCGGGTGGTCAACGCCCAGGTGCCCCTGGCCGAGATGTTCGGGTACGCCACCGACCTGAGGTCACGTACACAGGGAAGAGCGACCCACACAATGCAATTCCATTCCTACCAGGACGTTCCCGAATCGATCTCACAAGAGATCGTTGCCCGGGTCCGAGGCGAGTAACAGGAGGCTATCCCATGGCGAAGGCGAAGTTTGAGCGGACNAAGCCGCATGTGAATGTTGGGACGATGGGTCATATTGATCATGGGAAGACGACGTTGACGGCGGCGATTACGAAGGTTTTGCATGAGTCGAATGCTGCGGTGGCGTTTACGTCGTTTGATGAGATTGATAAGGCGCCGGAGGAGCGTGAGCGGGGGATCACGATTCAGATTGCGCATGTGGAGTATGAGACGGATGCTCGTCATTACGCCCATGTGGATATGCCGGGGCATGCCGATTACATCAAGAACATGATTACGGGTGCGGCGCAGATTGATGGGGCGATTTTGGTGGTGTCGGCGGCGGATGGTCCGATGCCGCAGACGCGGGAGCATGTTTTGTTGGCCCGTCAGGTGGGGGTGCCTTATATCGTGGTGTTTTTGAACAAGGTGGATCAGGTGGATGATCCGGAGTTGTTGGATTTGGTGGAGCTCGAGGTGCGGGATTTGTTGACTGAGTATGAGTTCCCGGGGGATGAGATTCCGGTGGTGCGGGGTTCGGCGTTGGCGGCGTTGGTGGGGGATGATCCGGTGGCGCGTCAGTCGATTGTGGATTTGATGTCGGCGGTTGATGGTTATGTGCCGACGCCGGAGCGTCCTTTGGATCGTCCGTTTCAGATGCCGATTGAGGATGTGTTTTCGATTACGGGTCGGGGGACGGTTGTGACGGGTCGGGTGGAGCAGGGGATCATCCGGGTTGGTGAAGAGGTGGAGATTGTGGGGATCCGTCCGACTAAGAAGACGGTGGCTACCGGGGTGGAGATGTTCCGGAAGTTGTTGGATGAGGGTCGTGCGGGTGACAATGTTGGGGTGTTGTTGCGGGGGGTTGGTAAGGATGAGGTGGAGCGTGGTCAGGTGTTGGCTAAGCCTGGTTCGATTACTCCGCATACCAATTTTGAGGCGCAGGTGTATGTGTTGACTCGGGAGGAGGGTGGTCGTCATAACCCGTTTTTCCCGGGGTATCGGCCCCAGTTTTATTTCCGGACCACGGATGTGACGGGGTCGGTGACGTTGCCGGAGGGTGTCGAGATGGTGATGCCGGGTGATAACACGTCGATGACGGTTGAGTTGATCAACACGATCGCGATGGATGAGGGTCAGCGGTTCGCGATCCGGGAGGGTGGCCGGACGGTGGGTGCCGGCACGGTCACCAAGATCATCAAATAG
>C687J29651_10000324_pt1 | contig 18932 bp, 15 predicted proteins | sample RifCSP13_1_FD_29651 | JGI IMG/M metagenome (IMG submission 29651) | reverse complement strand
CTGGAGGAGGAGGACATCGCGGACGAGCTCGACGCCCTCGGCCAGGTCGCGATCCAGGAGAAGGTCCAGGAGGAGCTCCGGACGAAGGACCTCCTCACGGGGTCCGAAGCCCCCGCGCGACCGGCTCCGTCCCGACCTGCCCCGCCGAAGCCCACCCCCNCGCCTCAGGTGACGGCCCCGCCGAAGGAGAGCCCGAAGCCCTCCCCCCACCAGGGGATGACGAACGGCCTCGTGAAGGAGCGCGGTCCGCGGACCGCCGGGATGACGAACGGCCTGCGCGGACGGACGAACGGGCTCACGAATGGCCTCCGGGGCCGCACGAACGGCCTCACGAACGGCCTGCGCGGACGGACGAATGGCCTGACCAACGGCCTCGGACGGACGAATGGGCTGACGAACGGCATGGGCCGGACGAACGGGCTCACGAACGGGCTCGGGCGGACGAACGGGGTCACGAACGGCCTTACGAACGGCCTCGTCTCCCTGCGCCGGGGCCTGACGAACGGGCTCACGAACGGGAACGGCTTCACGAACGGCCTCGGCTCTCCCCGGTTCCAGCGGGAGATTCGCCTGAACCGTTGGAAGCTCTACGTCATCCCCGTCGTCGCGGTGGCCCTCCTCCTCGTCCCCCTCTTCACCCCGCCCGACTACCGCGGCAGGCAGTATCCGATCCAGATCGACGGCGCCTTCGAGGACTGGGCCGCCGTCACGGGCCTCGCCCTCGCTCCCGAGGCATCCCTCGATCCCGACGTGGACTTCGTGCGCGTCGCCGTGACGGACAACGTCGACTTCCTCTCGTTCTACGCGGAGGTGCGCGGCAACATCCTCTCGGGAGAACCTGGTGGGGCCCAGACGATGGACGCGTTGTTCATCTTCATCGATGCCGATGGCTCGCCGAGCACAGGGTACCGGGTCCAGGGCCTCGGGGCGGACCGGCTCATCGAGATTTCCGGTTGGTCCGGGCGGGTCGCCTCGGCCCTCCTTCGGGAGTTCGACGCGAACGCGGATCCCGACGACTGGAGCGGTTGGATCAAGGCCGCGAAGGTCACCGCCGTCGCCTTGGGGGCCCGGGTCGAGTTCCAGGCGGACTGGCTCGAGCTCTCGGACCGGAAGGGGACCGTCGACGTCGCGTTCGCATCCCTCGGGTGGGATGGCCAGCGGGATGTCGCGGAGGCGACCGCGACGAGCGCTCCGGTCTACGTCCGCGTGGGCCAGGACACCCAGCCTCCCCAGATCGTCGCGGGGAACGCCGCGACCCTCGCCCGCCTCTCGTTCACCGCGGTGGGCGGGGACGTCCCCGTCCGCTCCCTGAACCTCAGTCTCGAGGGCACGTTCGCGCCTTCCTCCCTGTCCGCCCTCTCTCTCGTCGACGAGTCGGGGAGCACCCTGGCGCAGCGGGTCGTCGTCGGGCCCACGGTCACCTTCGATCTCCCGGCCTTCACCGTCCTCGCAGGCCAGACCCTCAGCCTCTTCGTCCGGCCCACCGTCGCGATGGATGACGGGACGACCCTCGGTGCGTACCTCGCCGGCCCACGCGACGTTGTCGCGGGCGGCGTCTCTTTCATAGCCCCGCCCACGGCTCCCGAGGGCTACGCCTACGTGGGAGCGATCCCCGTAGGCGCCCGGGTCGACGGCGGCCTCGCGGAGTGGCCGGGTCCGGGATCGGACCCGGTCGGGGACGGTCAGGGCGGTCCCGATCCAGACCGAGATATCGTCGGGTTCGGCCTCCAGTCCTCGGGCGGGAGCACGTACTTCCTCCTCCACGCAGGGGGCACCGCCCTCAATGGGACCCTCGTACCGACGCGCACAGGCCCCTTCGTCGTGAGCCCGCCGGGACAGGCGGACTCCGACCGCGACACGGTCCCGGACGTCGACGACGTGTTCGACTACGACTTCAACAACAACGGGATTGCCGACGCCGCCTCCGGGAACGACTACGACGGCGACGGATTCGTGGACTACGGCTTCATGGGGGGCACAGATCTCTGGCTCAACACGACGATTCCCGGGACCTACCCCGTCCCCTATGCCGGCCGGGTCGTCAGCGTGTACATCGGCCCCGTGGCTCGACCCGAGGCTCTCGGNGAGGATGCCGCCCGGCTCTACCTCGACGACGACGGATCCGCCGTCACGGGGTACTCGGTCGGCGGGATTGGCGCGGACTACCTCATCGAGATCACGGGGAAGAACGGCCGCATCCTGACCTCCCTCGCCCGCGGGTTCAACGGGTCGAACCCCGGGATCTGGTCCTGGTCTTCCCTTGGCCCNGCACCAGCGATGAAGGACCGGTCACGCCTCGAGACGGCCCTGCCAGGAGTCCCGTCGACGAACGCGTCCCGCGTCTTCATCGAGCTCAGCGCNTGGACGGGGGCCCGGGACGACATCCTCCCCGCGCCGCCCACGCGGCTCCGCGCGGCCACGTACAACCTCNAGACCCTCGGCGTGATGGGCGACATCTCCACGGGCACGGGTGGGGCGGCGGGGGACGCGTACGGGTTCAACGTGACGGGCGTGGGGAAGGTCAACGAGGCCTCGGGCGGCTACGAGGATTTCGTGATTGGCGCGCCCTACGTCGACCTGGGCGGGCAGAACGACCGTGGGGCCATCTATCTGTTCTTCGGGAGCGCGAGCTGGTCCCCCGCGAACATCAACGCAGGCTCCGCGAACGTCGTGATCTACGGCGCCGCGGCGGGCGACCACTTCGGGTGGGCTGTAGCCGGCGCGGGGGACGTGAACGGGGACAGCATCGCGGACATCCTCGCGGGTTCCCCGGACACGTCCGCGGGAACCGCGTACCTGATCTACGGCCGCACGGACTGGACGGCGGCGAACGGCGCCTCGGTTACGAGCGTCGCGAGCGTCGTCACGATTGCCGGGCAGACCTCCGGCGACAAGTTCGGATCGGGGGTCGCTGGGCTCGGGAACCTCGACAATTCCGGCAGCGCGGATTTCGCGGTCGGAGCACCCGGGTATAGTTCCAATAAGGGCCGCGCGTACATCTTCTACGGGGACGGCTCCGTCCCGACCTCGGCCGTGAATTCCGACGTCCGGCTCGACGGGGGAGCCACGGGAGACAAGTTCGGGTCTTCCGTTGCCGCTGCGGGAAACGTGAACAATGACGCGTACCAGGATCTCATCGTCGGAGCGCCGGGAACGAGCAAGGCGTACGTGTACACCCTCGCCATCTCCTCCTTGGCGAACGGGGCGTTCGCGAGCGACGCGACGGGCTGGACGTACTCCGAGGTGGACCCGAACGGCTACGACAGCGGGGCGTGGGAGAACACNGGGGGGTCTACGGNAGAGTTCTCCGGCGCCGGCAGCCACAAGTTCACGTTCACGGACACAAGCAGCTCTCTGACCCTCTACTTCCATGCGGAGACGGTGACGGTGAACACGGCCTCCGGGANGGCCCTCTCCTCCGTGACGACGGACGGCGCCCAGGCGTCCACGACTACTGTGAGTCCGAGCGCCAGTGGTGATCACCTCCTGATCGGCACATGGACGACCCCCGTTCTGGGTATCACGACGTTGCCCGCGGGGACTTGGACCTTCACATACAACGCGGACAAGGGCGGCGGCATCACGGACGGCCACATTGACGTCCATATCTACAAGAGGTCCTCCGGCGGCACATTGACGTCGATCGATGGCACCGACGGACAGGACNCGACCGACGGCGTGGCCGCCTCCGCCGGCCTCACGACCTCCCCCGCGGACTACTCGGCGACCTACTCCATGAGCCAGCAGAGCTTCGCGACGACGGACGCCCTCGTGATNAAGGTCTACGGTCACGCAGTGACCGTCGGGAGCGGTACCANGAAGATTACNTTCAACCACGACGCCTCGTCCGCGAACTCGCGGGTCATCACCACGGCCGCCTCAGCTGAGATCCGNTNCTTCCACTCGGAGACTGCGACGATCAACACGTTCAACACGAAGCAGCTGCTGACGACATCCCCTGATCAGGGCACGACCCAGACCTCCTCGGCGGCGTTCAGCAGCGTCGGCCACACGTTCGTCGGTGAGTTCAGCACGCCGCAGCTCGGGATTACGTCGATTCCGGCGGGAGACTGGCACTTCTACTACTGGGGCTACTGGACCGGGGGAGCCGCCGCCTCGGCCACGATGCATTTCGACGTCCACATCTACAAGAGATCATCGAGTGGGACGCTGACGAGCGTAGACGGGACGGACGGGCTGAACGCCACTAACGGCGTCGCCGATTCGGGGGACGTCATCCAGGACACCGTCTCATCCCTATACTCCGGGAGCGTGAACCTCGGTGCGGTGTCCGTGACCACGACTGACGCAATCGTCGTCCGAGTGTACGCCCACATCACCGCGGTCTCAGGCAACAAGAACGTCTACTTCGACTACGACACGGCCTCGAAGGCCTCCCGGATGGTGTATCCCGGCGTAACGAGGACGGACCGCCTGTCGATTGCATCCACGTCCGCATTCACCTCTCCTCCAGGGACCTACTCGAGCGTCCGTCATCGCATCGCTTACAGTTCGACGGTCGGTTCCATCGGCGACGCCTTCTACAAAGTGAAGCTCGAAGTGCGCAACAGTGCCGACTCGGCCACTGTGGCGACGGCCTTCGATTCGGGATCCCTGACGACGGCCCAGTCGTGGGCCCTNCAGACGGGCACCGTGAGCGGCCTCTCAGCAAGCACCTCGTACAAGATGAGGGCCTCCGTCGAGATCTTCAATGTCCACGCGTCCCAGACGCCTTCCATCACGGTAAACGTGGACGACATCGCCCTCCAGTTCGAGATCGTGACGACCCTGACCGGGACCGCAAGCNCGNACTTTGGCTGGTCCGTCTCGAAGGCGGGTAACGTGAACAATGACGCCGCCCCCTACGGGGACGTCCTTGTAGGCGCGCCTGGCGAGACGAACGGAAAGGCGTTCCTGTTCTACGGGGCCGCCAGCTTCGATTCGACAGTCGACGTGACGATTACCGGAGCTGCGAGCGGGGACCGGTTCGGTTACTCCGTGTCCGCGGCGGGGGACTCCAACGGGGACGGGATTGATGACCTCGTGATCGGCGCTCCGTACTATGACGACGGCGCCAAGACGGACGCGGGGGCCGTCTACGTGTTCGCGGGGAGCGCNAGCCTCGCGTCCTCCCTCGCCGCGACGGACAACATCGCGTACCGCTACGGGCAGACGGCAAACGACCACCTCGGATGGTCCGTGTCCTACTCGAACCCCGATGGGACGAATCCCACGGAGATCATCGCGGGGGCTCCTCACTTCGACGCGGGGGCGAACACGGACGCAGGCAAGGCCTACGTGCTGAGGATCCCCGAGTTCGGCGAGATCGCGATCCCCCTGCTCGGCGCCATCCTCCCCGTCATCGTCTTCCGGAGGGTGAGGCGTCGCCGCCATGCCGCGGCGTGACGCCTGGTTTGTCCCTCGGCAGTAACAGCGCGCGTCACGGCCAAGCGCTGCTCACTCGGCGCCCTGACCCTTGCCGAGGGATTGTTGGACGCCGCGTTGTCCCCCTGTCACGGGACGCCCCGAACGCGGGGCACTCGAGGAGGGACCCATACGGCATCCCCTCCAGGCTTGCATCGCNCATCACGGATCCGCGCGACCTTACGCTGGAGCAGGATGCCTATGAACGGCCCTTATGATAAACNTTCGCCCCTGGTCGGCCGCCCCCGTCATACCCTTTATTTAGGGAAGGCCCCTTCGCGCGCCCGCTTCTCTGGTGCCCNGATGGACGACCTCCGCCGTGCGATCGCCCTCCTGTTCCGCCGAAAGGGACGGGAGGAGCTCGACGAGAAGGAGTTCGTCCTGTCCGCCTCCATGGACCTGCGGTGGTTCCCGCCCCGGGAAGCCCAGCGGCTCCTCCAGATCGCCCTCGAGGCGAAGCTCCTCGAATCACGAGACGGATCCATCCGGCCCACGTTCGACGTGGCCTCCGTGGACGTCCCGCGGACCTTCACCCCGGGACCCGAGATCCTCCAGGTCCCGACGGAGGCCCAGCATGACGTCTTCCGCGGGCTCGTCGACGCGATCGTCGCCGCGACGAAAGCGGACCGGAGGACCGTCGTCGCCGGCATCAACGGAATCCAGGAGAGGATGGACATCGAGCTCGAGGTCGCGGCCCTCCTCGCCGCGCGCAAGGCAGGCGTCGACGTGGCGCCTTTCCTCGGCCGCGTGAAGGCGCGCCTCGGGATCCCGTGATTAGCCGGGACCTTCCCGCATCTTGATGAGATCCCCGAGGGTGAGGGCCGTCCCCACGGACTGCTTCTTCGTCGCGATGGGCTCCACGCGTTCCTTGAGCTTGATCCCCAGCTCCCGCTCGATCTTCCGCACGAGGGCGTCCCCGGGGGTGATCGTCCCCGACTCGAGCTTCGCGATCACGCTCACCTTCTCGTTGATCTTCGCCCCGAGGTCCGCCTGCTTCCACCCGCGGGCCTCGCGCGCGCGTCGTATCCTCGTGGGGAAGTCCTCCGCGAGCTCCTCCTCCCCGCCCTGCGCGTACACATCCCGCGGTGTCTGACGCCGCCGTCGCGCCTCGAGCCGCTGCTCGATGACGGGGGGCATGGAGGTGCGTCGGACGACGGGGGTCATGACCTCGTCCCCGAACTTCGCGCAGCTCGCGCAGACGGCCAGGACCGTACTCTCGATTGCGACGTTCCGCGTCCGGGGCACCTCGGCTCCGCACAATTCGCAGATCAAACCATCAAGCCCGCAAGGATTAAGTAAACCGACCCGGCTATATAGGCTTCGCCAGACCGCCAGCGCCACGTTGATTCTATGGACGAGGATCAGATACGTGAGTTCTCCGAGAAACTCTCGGGCCGCATCGCCTCCCTCGAAGAGCGGAACGACAAGCTCCTCGAGGCCGCGCGGCGGGTCGAGAGCGAGAAGCGCTACGTCGAGACGGAGCTCCAGAGGCTCCAGAAGGAGATCCGGCGCCTGAAGCAGGAGCTCGACCGCCTGAAGAGCCCGCCCCTCATCATCGGGAACATCCGGGACGTCCTCGCGGACGGGCGGGTCGTCGTCAAGTCGTCCACGGGCCCCGACTTCATCGTGAACGCGGCGGACTACATCGCGAAGGAGAACCTCCTCGTCGGCGCGCGAGTGGCCCTCAACAAGCAGACCCTCGCCGTGATGGGCGTCCTCCCGCCGTCCCTCGACCCCATCGTCACGGGCGCGGAGATCATCGAGAAGCCCGACGTCACGTACGAGGACATCGGCGGGCTCGAGGCCCAGCTCCTCGAGGTCCGGGAGGCCGTCGAGGACCCCCTCCTGAAACCCGAGCTGTACCGGAAGGTCGGGATCGAGCCGCCCAAGGGCGTCCTCCTCGTGGGTCCGCCGGGCACGGGCAAGACCCTCCTCGCGAAGGCCGTCGCGCACCGGACGAAGGCCTCCTTCATCCGGTTCGTCGGGTCCGAGCTCGTCCAGAAGTACATCGGCGAAGGCGCGCGCCTCGTCCGGGAGCTGTTCCAGCTCGCACGGGAGAAGTCGCCGTCCATCGTGTTCATCGACGAGCTCGACTCCGTCGGGGCGAAGCGCCTCGAGGTCGCGACGTCGGGCGACCGGGAGGTCCAGCGGACCCTCATGCAGCTCCTCGCGGAGCTCGACGGGTTCAACCCCCTCGGGGACGTGAAGATCATCGGGGCGACGAACCGTCCGGACATCCTCGACGACGCCCTCCTCCGCCCGGGCCGCTTCGACCGGATCATCGAGATCCCCATCCCGAGTTACGAGTCCCGCCTCGCGATCTTCCGCATCCACACGCGCAGGATGAGCGCCGCGAAGGACGTCGACTACGAGGTCCTNGCCCAGCGATGCGAGGGGGCCACGGGGGCGGACATCAAGGCGATGTGCACGGAGGCGGGGATGTTCGCGATCCGGGAGGACCGGGACACGGTCTTCATGGCCGACTTCGAAAAGGCCGTCGACAAGGTATTCGGGGAGAACCTCCAACGCCACGAGGCTTCCGGCGCGATGTACGCGTGATTTCGGACGGGTCGATTTCGGGAATCCTTAATACGGACGCCCTCCATCCATTCCGTCTCGGTGGGCAGGGCCTGTGGCACGACCGAACCGCTGTCCGATCTGCGACGTNCCCGTGAAGGCGGAGAACCTCCTCCGCCATCTCGACGACACGCATCCGCGGCACGCGGACACGCCCTCGCTCAAGGAGAGACTCCGGACGGACGAGCGATACCGCCCCGCCGCGAGGCCCGGCGAGGGGTTCCGCGTGAGGCGGTGGCATGTGGCCACCATCGCTGCNGTCCTCCTCATCGCGGCCGGCGCGTACGCCGTCGCGCCCCTCCTCGACCCCTGGGCGACCTTCTCCGTGCGGTCGTGCATCCCGAGCGACCCCCCCGCCTACCATATCCACCCCTTCCTCCGGATCGACATCGAAGGGAGCCCCTATCCGATCCCGGGCGGGATCGGGATCACCTCGTCGTGCACGAACCCCGTCCACACCCACGACGGACACGACCCGACGACCCACTTCGTCGAGGTCCATGTCGAGGCGCCCGTCCGCCGGTCCTTCACCCTCGGAGACTTCTTCCTGGTCTGGGNCCAGCCCTTCTCCCCGAGCCAGGTCCTCTCCCACACGGAGGACGGGACGAACCGGGTCACGATGACCGTGAACGGGTCCCCGAACGGCCTGTACGGGAGCCTCGTCCTCGCGGACCAGCAGCAGATTGTGATCACGTACGGGCCGTGATCGCGGACGGATCCGCGGGCCTGGCGGTCCTCCCTCCGGATCACGGACCATAACCTTTATTGCGGGCACGAGGTTAGCCGGGGATCACCATGGCCATCCGCCCCCGGCGGGATGAGGAGGCCATCGGCAACCTCGCCTCGTTCATCGTCCTCCTCGTCGCGATCGGTATCCTCCTCGGCGTGTACTACGCCTACGTCGTTCCCGTGCGGCCCGAGGCCGCCCTCGTGGCCCTCCCCGGGGACACGGTCCTCGCCCAGTACGTGGGGACGTTCGAGGACACGGGGGCGGTGTTCGACACGAGCTCCCTCACCGTGGCTCGGGACAACGCGTCCTACGCGAAGGCGTTCTCCTTCTCCTGGCGCGCCCGCTGGGAAGGGCTGACCTTCAAGATCGGGGACGGCACGATGATCCCCGGCTTCGACCGGGGCGTGATCGGGATGCGGGAGGACGAGACGAAGACGATCCGCGTGCCCTCGGCGGACGGCTACGGGTCCGCCGACCCGTCGAAGCTCGGGGCCCGGCTGCTCGTGGAGACGGTCCCCGTCCGGATCACGATGAACCTCACGGAGTTCGCCGCGAGGTACTCCGGCGAACCGACGTCCGGCGCGGAGGTCACGGACCCCATCTGGGGGTGGCCCGCGATCGTCACGGTCGCGGACGCCGTCGCCACGGTGACGAACAGCCCCGAGGTCGGGTCCCGGATCCGCCCGTACGGCGGCTGGGACGCGATCGTCCTGAGCATCGACGACGCGGCGGACGGGGGCGAGGGGGCCATCGTCGTTCGGCACCTCCTCGAGCCNGGCCACGTCGACCTCGTGGGCGGCAAGGAGGACGGCGCGGACTTCTACGTCTCCGCGGTCGACTCCCTCGACGGGACGTGGACGCAGAACTTCAACCGCCAGGTCGTCGGGCGGACCCTCATCTTCGTCGTCACCCTGACGAGCATCACTCGCCTGTGAGGCCTCCGGATGGCCGCGGTGGACGACTTCCTCCGCGGCCTCCTCGAATTCCTCGGTCCGGCGGGCATCCTCGTCGCCCTCTTCCTCGTCTTCGTCATCGACGCGATGGTCATCCCCGCCCTCCCGGAGCTCGCGTTCGTCGTCGCGTACTCCGTCCCGGACCCCCCGATGAGCCCGTGGGCCTGGGGCGCCCTCCTCGTAGGGCTCGCCGTCGCCGGAGAGGCCGTCGGGAACACGGGCCTCTACCTCTTCGTCCAACGGGCGATCATCGGCCGCGGCCACATGCCGAAGGTCATCGAGCGCCTCATGAACCGGTACGTCGGGTTCCTCGTCCTCCGCGACGAACGGATCATCCTCCTGAACCGGCTCGCCCCCATCGTCCCCTTCGTCGGGGCCTTCATCGCCGCCTGCCGGTGGGACTACCGCAAGTCCATCGCGTTCGTCGTCCTCGGGGCCGCGGCGAAGTACTCCCTCCTCCTCTTCCTCGTCGCGGGGATCGGGCTCGCGTACGATCCGGGCACGGCCCGGTGGGTCACGGTCGGACTCGTCCTCGCGCTCGTCGCGGCCTCCGCCGTCGCGTCCCTCGTGTACCGCCGCCGGCACGGCCTGGCGCCGCGTGGACCCGCCTAGTACTTCTGCCGCGCGTACTCCGCGTCCTCGAGGGGCCTCCCCGCGAGGACCTTGAGGTCCCCTCGGAGCCAGAGGAGGAGGGTCCGCATGTACCCCTGCCTCTCGAGACGACGGACGGACAGGCGGACGTAGAGGCGGGGGTCATAGACGATCCTCCCCCGGGCCCGGATCCGGACCCCGAGGTCGATGTCGTCGGAGTGGGGCAGGGACCGGTACCCGCCCACGGCGAGGAACGCGTCCCTCCGGAAGGCGGAGTTCGTCCCGCCCGTCCCGTACACCCCGACGTGGGCCGCGAGGCGGATGACCGACCGGACGAAGAGGAAGATGGCCCGGGCCTTCCAGGATCGCTCGAGGGGGCCGTCGGGGCCGCAGACCGCGACGACGGTCGGGTCGTTGAAGTGGGAGGCGATCCGCTCGAGCCAGTCGTCCGGCACGCGGCAGTCTGCGTCCGTCGTCGCGATGATCCCTCCGCGGGCGAGGGCCACGCCGTCGTTCCGGGCGCCCCCGATCCCGCGGCTCGTCTGGACGATCACGCGGTCCGCGCGGCCCGAGGCGATCTCCCGCGTGCGGTCCTCGCTGCCGCCGTCCACGACGATGATCTCGAACTCCGGCCTCGGCAGGGTCTGCCCCTCGAACTGCCGGAGGAACGCCTCGATCCCGGCCTCCTCGTGGAACGTCGGGACGACGACGGAGATCCTCATCGCGAGCCTTCCATCTCCGCCGCGAGGGCCAGGCCCCGGAGGATGCACTGGTCCGTGTTGATGTAGTCGAACTGGCCGAAGCGCCCGAGGAGCCGGATCCCCTCCGCGTCCGCGTGGGCGCGGACGCGGTCCAGGTTCTCCCGGTGGTCCCGGTCGAACACGACGTAGGCATAGGGGGTCCGTGCGACCCTCGCCGCGACGACGTCCTCCCGCCGGAAGACGCCCAGGTGGTCTGCACGCTCGACGACGTGCTCCACGAGGTCCTCGTCCCGGGAGGCCCAGATCCGATCGTCCCTGTCGCACGTGATCTCCGCGAGGGCGGAGCTGGTCCCTTCCGGGGCCACGCGGTCGCTGTAGTTGCTCGGGAACGAGATCCGGTTGAACCAGCCATCCTCGGGCGTCGGGAAGTAGACCCAGCTGAACTCGTTGAGCCGCGGACGCGTGAGGCCGAGCATGACCGTCACGAGGGACCGGTGCTGGAGCGCCTCCGCCGCCGCCCGGACGTCCTTGGGGGCGTCCACGAGAGCGCGGGCGAGCTCCGGGATCGGGATCGTGGAGACGAGCCCGTCGTACTCCCGTTCCTCGGTCCCGTCGGAGACGGTCCACACGCCCCCTCGACGCGCGACGGACCGCACCCGGAAGGAGGTCCGCACCCGTGCCACGCGGGGCAGGAGTCCACGGACGAGGGCCTCCACCCCGCCCTCCCGCGGGTACAGGAAGTGGAGCTGGTGGGTGTACCCCTCTGTGGGGATTCCGATGCTCGACTTCACGATGTCCTCGAGGGGCGGATCCGGCACGCGGCCCTCGACCCACTCCGTGCCCATCTCCCCCGCGGGGGTCTTCCAGATCTTCTCGTTGTAGGGCAGCAGGTAGCACTCCGTGATCCCCGCCCCGAACCGGTAGTACAGCCACTCCCGGAAGTTCGTCGGGCGCGGCGCGGTCCCCGTCTGGCGGGCGAGGTACGCTTGGATGTAGCCGAGGGTGCAGCGGAGGTTGTCCTCGACGGGGAGCTCCGACAGTCCGTTCTCGAACGGGTACTTCACGTACCGGCCCTTGTAGAACACCTTCGTGTTCCGCTGCCTCCGGCAGACGTTCTCCCCGAGGAGCCCCTCGTAGAACGCCATCGCCCTCGGGTCCCGGGAGAAGAGGATGTGGGACCCATGGGGGTCGAACGTGAACCCGTCGAACGTGAGGCTCCGGCACAGCCCTCCGGGGCGGTCCGCCGCCTCGAGGACCTCCGCGTCCCGGAGCCGGGAGGCCAGGACGAGGCCGGAGAGGCCGCCGCCCAGGATGCCGATCACGCCGCGTCGAACCGTCCGCGGCTATTAATGCCTAGTGGCCTCACGCGGTCAGGAGGCGCTCGTACACGCCCTCGAGGCGGCGCGTGCAGCGGTCCACGGAGTACGGGATCACGCTCGCCCGCGCGGCCTCCCGCATCGCATCCCGCTCGTCGAGGCACCGCTGGATGGCCCCCGCGCACGCCGCAGGGTCCTGAGGGTCGAAGAGGGCGCCGTTCACGCCCTCCCGCACGAACTCGGGGATCGCCCGGTAGTTCGCCCCCGCGACNGGCGTCCCGGACGCGAGGGCCTCGAGCACGACGAGCCCNTGGGTCTCGAACCTCGATGCGATTGCGAAGACGTCGGCCGCGGCGTAGTACTTCGGGAGGTCCTCGTCGGGGACGAAGCCCGTGAAGATGACGTCCCCCGAGAGCCCGAGGTGCCTCACGACGTCGTAATACTTCTCGAGGTACGGCCCCGAGCCGACGATGAGGAGCTTCGCGTCGGGGTTCCGCGCCTGGATCCGCGGGAAGGCGTGGATGAGGGTCTGGAGGTTCTTCTCCGGCGCGACCCGGCCCACGTGCAGGATGACGTCGTTCCCGTTGAGGCCCCAGCGGTTCCGGACCTCGTGGCCCGAGAGGGCGGGGTGGAAGCGCACGGGGTCGACCCCCGTCGGGATGACGTCCGGGATGGACGCCTCGGGGGATAGGGCGAGGATCTCGTCGAGGACGGCCCGGCTCGGGACGACGACGCCCTGGCACTTCCTCAGGAAAATCCTCAGGTAGAGTCGCAGGCCGCGCTCGAGGAGGTGGAGGTTCAGGCCGAACGGGGAGTAGAAGGGGAGCGTGTCCTGGATCATCGTGTGGAACGTCTGGACGATGGGGATCCGGGCCTGCCAGGCGGACCAGAGTCCCTTGACGCCGACGAACCCCACGCCGTGGCTATGGATCACGTCGATGTCGAGATCCTTCACGAGGTCGACCTCGTGCCCGGGGAACATCGCGAGGCGGTACCCGGGATAGCTCCGGAACGCCCGGGCGCGGAGGGGGATCGTCCTCGGGTCCGACGGCATTCGCCGGCCCGGGTCGTCCGGCGCGAAGACGACGACCTCGTGGCCGTCCGCTTCGAGCTGCCGGCGGGTCGTCAGGATCGACGTCACGACCCCGTCGATCGTGGGGAGGTACGTGTCCGTGAACAGGGCGATCCTCACCGGGCGACCTCCCGGATCGTGCGACGCGCGCGGCGAAGGGCGTCGAGCGGGTCGTCCCCGAGGACCCACAGCCGCGGGTCCCGGCCTCGCTCGCCGCCCTCCGTGAGCCCTTGGGGGATGATCCCCGCCTCCGCATCCGTCGGACCTGCGCGCATCGTGACCCCCGCCTTCCGGCCGCTCAGGGCCGCGACGACGAAGCGCGAGGCCCGTATCCGGTGGGCAGTTTTCTGACTGTATTTTAAGCTTATGGCCGAGCGAAGTCCTGGATGNAACGTCATCCCGACAAGGATCGCGCGCGCGACGCGCGTGCGAGCCCCGAAGCCCGGACCCTCCGCGGGCGTCCATCGACCTTGCGGCCCCGGGCGGAGGCGGACGGAGCACACGTGCGCCTCGCGAAGTGCGCCCGCGACGGCGAACCCCATCTCGATGCCTCCTGCGGGAGCCGCCGCGCGCGGGATCGTCCCGCGGACGCGGCCCACGGCCGCGGCGAGCGCTTCCCATACGGCGAACCGATCGGGGACCGCCGCGGACTGGATGATCCCGACTCCCTTGCCCGCCCGGTAGGACTCGAGGAACCCGACCGCGACGCGGGCCCGCGCGGACCTGACGGCCTCGCGAAGTCCCTGGCCGCGTGCGAGGTATGCGGCGATGGACGCCGCGAGGGTGCAACCCGCCCCGTGGAGTTCCTTGTCATGGCGGAACCCCCCGAGCCGCAACGTCCGGCGACCGTCGAAGAAGACGTCGACGAGGCGTCCGGCCACATGGCCGCCTTTGACGAGGACCGCCCGCGGTCCGAGGCCGCGGATGGCCCGCGCGGCCGCCTCCGCGTCTTCCACGNCCNGGATCTCGAGGCCGGAGAGCCGNTGCGCCTCGTGCCGGTTCGGAGTCACCAGGGTCGCCAACGGCAGGAGCCGCTNGACGAGGGCGTCCCGGAAATCGTCCCGTTCGAGGGANGCGCCGACCGTCGCGACCATCACGGGGTCCACGACGAGGGGCGCCCGGGTCCCCCGGAGCTCCTCCGCGACGGCCCCGACGATCTCCGCGGAGTACAGCATCCCCGTCTTCACGGCGCGGACGTCGAAGTCGTCGAGGACGGCCCGGACCTGCGCCCGGATCTCGCCGGGCGGGAGGGGGAAGATGGAGGCGACGGACCGCGTGTTTTGGGCCGTCACGCACGTGATCACGGACGTCCCGTGGACCCCCACGGCTGCGAACGACTTCAGGTCCGCCTGGATCCCCGCGCCCCCGCCGCTGTCGCTCCCCGCGATCGTCAGGGCGGTCCGCATGCGCCCGCGCCATCGGGTGCCCCCACTTAAGGATGACGCGCCCCGTCTCCATCGGGAGACCGTGCCCGGCGCACCGTTAAATACGACGTGCCCGATGGGAACCGCCGGACCATGCGCGCGCGGAGCGGCCACATCAAGTTCGACAAGCGGGTCCGATGGAAGAACCTCGTCCCCGCGTTCCGGCCCATGCTCCTCAAGTTCCTNGAGGAGGGTCAGCAGGTCCCCGAGGACCCAGAGGCCGTCGAGGTCCTCGTCGAGGAGAACCTGCGGGACCTCCGGAAGAACCGCAAGCCCGAGGGGTACAACCGGGAGAGCGCGATGCGCATGGTGTTCCCCCTGTCCGAGGAGATCGAGTTCTACATCTACGGGCGCGGGAAGACCGTCGAGGTCGCCCGGGTCACGGAGCAGGTGAGCCGGGTCCTCCAGAAGTACCGGCTCAAGCACACGATCGAGTGGGACNGGCTCCGGGCCTTCGCGGAGAAGCGCGCCTGAGANNCTAGGGACCGACGAGATCGACCGCGCCCACGTCGGAATACTCCGCCCCCGACGGCCCCAGGACGCTGCGCTTGAGGACGATTCGGGAGACGTCCAAGTCTCCGAAGTCGTCGTCTCCGTGGGCCTGGAGGATCTGCCGCACACGGTCGAGGTTCCGTCTCCCCTTGACCCGCGCGAGGGTCGCGTGGGGGCTCCACGGCCTCCCTTCCCGCGGGAAGCCGAGGGCCTCGAGGCCCTCGTCCAGGATCCCCGCGACCCGCGCGAGCGGCTCCGCGTCTCGGACGCCGACCCACACGACGTTCATGCGGGTCACGCCCGGGAAGGCGCCCATCCCACGGAGGCGGATCCGGAACGGGGCGAGCCCCGCGGTCGCCTGCCGAAGGACCGCCATGACTTCGGGGACCCGCCCCTCGTCCGTGTCGCCGAGGAACTTCAGCGTGAGGTGGAGGCCTCGGACGTCCGCGAGCTTGAGGGCGGCTCCCGAGGTCCGCAGCTCGCGGGCAACGGTCTCCAGGGTCGCGTTCGCCGGGAGGTCCACCGCGATGAAGGCTCGGAAGGCCATGCCGCCTCAACCTCCCGTCCGCGCGCCGCACGCGGGGCATGCGCCGCGCATCTCCCGCGACACCCGGGTTCCGCAGGACGGGCACCGCGGTGCCATCCCAGCGATGAACGTCCCTCGGTCGTCGAGGTCTCCATCCGCGTATCCCTCGAGCACGGCCTTNCGCAGGATCTTCGCGGCGTCCTGCGNGGNGATGTCGAACTCCTCCGCGAGCTCCGCGGGNCGGAGGACGCCGCGTCGCACTCCGACGCCCCCCACGTAGGCCAGGGCGGCCTCCNGCGCCTGGATCTGGCGGACCCGTCGGAGGAACAGGAGCNCGGGGATCGCCAAGAGGGCCGCGCACATGGCGGCAGCCGCCGTGGCGAGGAGGTCCCCGAGGACTGCGCCGGTCCCCGCGAGCCCCGCGGAGCCGACGGCGATGGCGAGAGTCCCGCCCGCGAGGCCTGCGTAGAGGTCCCTCTCGCGCACGACGGGCCCCCTAGTCTCCGACCCGGGTCCCGTGGAACGGCTCCCCGAGGATCGCGGACCGGAGGGCGTCGAGGTCTCGCCCCTGGACCACCGCGAGGGGGATTCGGTCCCGGGCGAGCACGCGGGCCGCCACGGGGTCGAAGACGACGTTCGGGCCCGCGGCCGCGTGGCGTTCGCCGGAGAGACGGACGAGTTCCTCGAAGGAGACGCGGGGCAGGAGCCGGGCCCGAGACTCCTTCTTCGGGTCTGCGGTGTACACCCCGTCCACGGAGGTCGCGTTGACGATCCGGGCCGCCTTCACGTGCCGTGCGAGGGACGCGCTGACCCGGTCCGTCGTGTGTCCGGGCCGCGTGCCCCCCATGATCACGATCCGGCGTCGGCGGCCGAGCATCGCGGCCTCCGCGTACGTCGTCGCGGGCTCCCGGTTCGCGGCGCCGCGGAGGGACGCAGCGAGGAGCCGCGCGTTGAGTCGGGTCGCGGCGATCCCGAACTCGTCGAGGGTCCTCTCGGGGATCCCGAGGGCGCGCCCCGTCTCGATGTAGTACCGGGCCGTGCGGCCTCCTCCCGTGACGATGAACAGCCGCACGTGGCGGGAGGTGTCGCGCAACAGGGCCGCGAGCTCCGCGAGGTACCGCGCGTCGTCGTCTCCCGGGACGAGCACGGAACCTCCGAGCGAGACCACGACTTTCTCCATGCATTCTCCGGGCGGGACGCAAAAGGTAATGAACGATAAAAACTGTGTGGTCGCAAGAATGGGCGATCTCTCGAGCATGGATCGGTACAAGTTCCGCCGTGCTCTGGAGGAAATCGAGAAGGCCTCGGGACGCGGGACGGAACTCGTGTCCGTCTACGTGCCTCCGCACCGTCAGATTTCCGACGTCACGAACTACCTGCGGAACGAGTACTCGCAGTCGTCGAACATCAAGAGCGCAAGCACTCGGAAGCACGTCCAGCAGGCGATCGAGTCGAGCCTCCAGCGCCTCAAGACGTACCGGCAGCCGCCCGAGAACGGCCTCGTCGTGTTCACGGGCCACAAGCAGATCGGGGCGGACCAGACGGAGATGGTGGCGTTCGTCCTCGAGCCGCCGGAGCCCGTGGGCTCGTTCCTGTACCGCTGCGACTCCAAGTTCTACACGGAGCCCCTCCACGACATGATGAAGGAGAAGGACATCTACGGCCTGCTCGTGATCGACCGGTCCGAGGCGACCCTCGGGCTCCTCCGCGGGAAGCGGATCGAGGTCATCAAGAACCTCCAGTCCCTCGTGCCGTCGAAGCACCGGATGGGCGGGCAGAGCGCGAGGCGGTTCGAGAGGCTCATCGAGATCGCGGCCCACGAGTGGTACAAGAAAGTCGGCGACCTGATGACGGAGGCGTTTCAGTCCCGCCCCGAGATCCGCGGGATCCTCGTCGGCGGACCCGGCTACACGAAGGAGTACTTCGTGAACCAGGACTACCTCCACCACGAGCTGCAGAAGAAGATCCTGCCGACGTTCCTCGACACGGGGTACACGGACGAGTACGGGCTCCGGGAGCTCGTCGAGAAGGCGAGGGACCTCCTCTCGGACCTCGACCTCATGCGGGAGAAGACCCAGGTCCAGCGCCTCATGGACGAGATCCGGAAGGAGTCGGGCGGGCTCGCCGCGTACGGGGAGGCCCAAGTTCGCCGGTCCCTCGAGGTCGGCGCCGTGGAGGTCCTCCTCGTCTCGGAGGGCCTGCGGAAGACGCGCCTCAGGGTCCGCTGCACGAACGGGGACTGGGAGGGGGAGAAGACGATCGTCGACGAGGGGGATCTCGGGGTCTGCCCGACGGACGGCGGCCCCCTGACCGTCCTCGAGAAGACGGACATCGTCGAGGAGCTCACGACGGCCGCGGAGCAGAAAGGATCCCGCGTGGAGCTCATCTCCCGGGAATCGGAAGAGGGCACGCTCCTCCTGAAGGCCTTCGGCGGGATCGCCGCGATCCTCCGGTACCGGGTGGAGTGATGACGCCTCCGCCCGCCGGGGTCCACGATCCATGGGACTCCCTGCGGCAGGCCGCGGAGGCGGTCCGGGACACGATCCTCGCGGACCTCGGGGCCGCGGACGCCGCCGTGCCGGTCTCCGAGGCGCCCGAATCCAAGGGCCTATTCGCGTTCCCCGCCTTCCCGCTCGCGAAGGCGCTCCGGAGGGCGCCGAACGAGATCGCCGCGGACATCGCGGGCCGGCCCGCCCCGGCCCCTTTCTCGGCCCTCGTCGCTGAGGGTCCCTACGTGAACTTCCGAGAGGACCCCGGGGCCTTCGCGGCGCTCGTCCTCGCCTCCGTGCGGGCGATGGGGGAGTCCTACGGGGTATCGCCCGAGCGTCCCGAACGGGTCCTCCTTGAGCACACGAGCATCAACCCGACGGGGCCGATCCACGTCGGCCGCGCGCGGAACCCGATCTACGGGGACTCCCTTGCGAGGATCCTCCACCTCGCGGGGTGCCGGGTCACGCGGGAGTACCTCGTGAACGACGTCGGGAAGCAGATGGTCCTCCAGTACTGGGCGACGAAAAACCTGTCCCCTGAGGACGTGGGACCCCCGGACCGAAAGAAGGACGACTACCGCCTCGTGAAGTACTACCAAAAGGCTGCCGCGCTCCTCGAGGAGCGGCCCGAGCTCAA
>C687J29651_10000310_pt1 | contig 19281 bp, 15 predicted proteins | sample RifCSP13_1_FD_29651 | JGI IMG/M metagenome (IMG submission 29651) | reverse complement strand
GTACAGCATGGAGTACTGGGGTTGTTCGACCACCGGCGGGTGCAACCCGTTCGCCATGGCGAGTGTATTGGCCTCAGCCAGACGGGAGGCAGGCCACTCGGAGGTTCCCCAGTAGAGGATCTTGCCCTCGTCGACCAGGTTGCTGAACGAGGTGACGATTTCCTCCATGGGCACGTTCTGGTCGTAACGGTGCGCAAAGAACAGGTCGATGTAGTCGGTGTTGAAACGGCGCAGGCTCTTGGCGATCGATTCGCGGATGTGCTTACGGGAGAGTCCGTGGTCGTTGACGTCTGTCGACATAGGCCAATACGCCTTGGTGGACAGCACGAGGGTATGGCGCGGGTAATCGGCCAGGATCTCGCCCATGATCTCCTCAGCTTTGCCCATGGCGTAGATGTCGGCGTTGTCGAAGAAGTTGACCCCGCCGTCGTAGGCGATCTTGACGATCTCGGTGATCACCTCCTTGTCATGGACGGTATCCCCGTACGTGACCCAGGCACCGAGAGCGATCTCGGAAACCTTCATTCCCCATTTGCCCAACCGGCGGTAGCGCATGTCCCTCCCCCGTCAGTCTCTTCCATGGTTCTCCGGTTCCATCCACAGCGGTTCTTCGACAGTCCAATCCGGCCGGTTTCCCCAGCGTTCCGAGAAGACCACCCGGTCGGCCGGGAGACGTTTGGCAGTACCCCACCGCCCCAACGGATANCCGGCCGANACGGCGGCGTTGTTGACCCATCCCNTGTCGGTCGGCACCCCGAGCACCTCGAAGACTNCATCGCTCTTGAATGACCCGGCAATCGTGGTGAGACANGTGCCGATGCCGAGACCCCGGGCGGAAAGCATCATGTTCCACACGCCGGGAAAGATCGAGGCTCCGCTCGGATCGTTACGGCTGAAGGCGAAAACCCAGAGCGGCACTTGTTCGAAGTTCTCGGCCAGCCACTCACTGGAGCTACGGATTCGCATCGCCTGGGTGTCGCCAACGGCCTCGGCGCGTTCGTGGGCCTTCTTGTAGACGGTCTCCTGCAGGATCTCCCAGGCTGCACGGTACAAATGCCCGAGGGGTGCCTTGAGAGCCGGATCGGTGACCGTGACAAACCGCCAATTCTGGTTGTTGCCGCCCGACGGGGCCCGGATGGCCGCGTCCAATATGGCCTTGACGGCCTGCTCGGGGATGGGGTCGGGTTTGACCCGACGCATCGCCCGGGTGGTGTAGAGGGCTTGGTTGAGGTCCATGAGACCAGGGTAGAGGTTTCCTCTCATCGCCGGAACCCGATCTGCGACATAGGATGGGCCGGTCCGCCGGGAAAGGATTGCCAATGGGCGAATACGTGAGCAAAGGTGCCATCAAGGTCCTCGAGATCATCGGGATCTCGGAGGACGGTTTTGACGATGCGGTCAAACAGGCCGTCGCCAAAGCCGCTGAGACCATCGACGGGATCACGGGTGTCGAGGTGACCAGCCAGACCGCCCGGGTCAAGGACGGGAAGATCATCCAGTACCACGCCACGGTCAAGCTGGCGTTCGCCGTCAAGTAGCAGGCGCGAAGGGGCCCCCGCACGGGGGCCCACTCCGCCCTGTAGGACTTGATGACAGACTCTAGTGCCGATCAACCAGTGGTCGCCATGTCGTCAGACATACGTAGATGATAATGAAAAGGCTGCCAGCCGGACCGGCACTGGTGGACCATGAGAGAANAACCGGGCACTGCTAGCGCCGACTGATCCCATCGCCTGCCATACGCTCCCCTTGGCGATTCAGCCCGCCCGACCAGACAATCCAAACGCACACCACCCTGTGTGGGCGCCATCCAGTCCCCTACGATGCGGTCATGGACTTCTCATCCGACGTCATCACCATCGAGCAGGACGGGCACATCGCCACGGTGTGGCTGGATCGGCCCGACAAACTCAACGCCATGAACATCCCCATGTGGGACGACCTCCCCCCGGCCATGGACCAGGTGGGATCCGATCCTGAGGTGCGGGTGGTGATCATCGCCGGGAAGGGTCGGGCATTCACCGCCGGGATCGACATCCAGGCATTGGCCATGGTCGGCGCCGGGATGGAAAGCGACTCCGAGGTGGCCAAACGTCAAGCGCTCTACCGGCAGATCAAGAAGATGCAGCACACCATCACCTCGGTCGCCGACTGTCCCAAGCCGGTCATTGCCGCCGTGCACGGCTACTGCATCGGAGCAGGCGTCGATCTCATCACCGCCTGCGACATCCGGCTCGCATCACCAGACGCCACCTTCTCGGTACGAGAAGCCAAACTAGGCATGGTCGCCGACGTCGGCACCATGCAACGGCTCCCCAAAGTGATCGCCCCCGGCCACGTCGCCGAGCTGGCCTTCACCGGCAAGGACATCACCGCCGACCGGGCCAAGGAAATCGGTCTCATCAACGATGTGTACACCGACGTGTACCGGGCCGCTCTCAATCTCGCCGGCGAGATCGCCTACAACTCACCGCTGGCCGTGCAGGGCGCCAAGGCTGTCCTCAGAGCCGCAGAGAACCGGTCGATCGCCCAAGCCCTCGATTACATGGCCGTCTGGAATGCCGCTTTCCTGCCATCGAACGACCTGCAGGAGGCCATGCGCGCCCACATCGAAAAACGGCCGCCCGATTTCAAGGGCGAATAGGTACCTATCGGTAGGGTTGCAGGAGACAACCCGATAGGAAGTGTGGATGGAGGAACTCTCAAACCTGGACATGGTGGCCCGTCTTCTGCTGGCCACCCTCCTCACCGGCCTGATCGGCTTCGAGAGGGAGGCAACCGGTAAGGCGGCCGGACTACGTACCCACGCCATGGTCGGGTTCGGCGCTGCCATGTTCACCATGGTGTCGATCACCGGTTTCGAGGCCGGTGACCCGGCTCGTGTCGCCGCCCAGATCGTCACCGGGATCGGGTTCCTGGGAGCGGGGGCCATCTGGCGGAGTGAAGACCGCGTGAGGGGTCTGACGACCGCCGCCGGGCTATGGGCGGTAGCCGCCATCGGGATGGGAATCGGGGCGGGTCTGCTGCTGCTCGGCACGGTAGGAACCATGGTCACCCTCGGTGTACTGCTCGGCTTGCGTCGCATAGACATGGTGATCGCCAGGAGGACGGCGATTGCTCCGCAGCAGATCGGCATCACGATCGACCATGTCGACCGCATCAAGCAGGTCATCAAGATGGTGGCGAGACTGGATGACAGCGTGGATGAGATCAGCTTCGAGAGGAGCCCCGGCGGCGCAGGGATCCTGGTCATCGCAGTCGAACCGGATCGGGCCAAGATGATCTCCGAGATGGTCCAATCGATGAAAGGTGTATCCGCGGTTGAGATCATCAGCCCGCACTCCTAGAAAAACCGCAGCCAACAGGGGCCCGGACCGAATGTGGAGGCAACCATGATCCTTCCCGTCATCCTTTCCGGCGGTGCCGGCACCCGGCTCTGGCCGCTCTCCAGGGAGCTGGAACCAAAGCATCTAGTCGACCTGCTCGGAACCACCACCCTCCTCCAGAAGACGGCCGCCCGCCTCCAAGGCCTCGACAGCGCAGGTGCCCCGGTCATCGTCGGCAACCACGCTCATCACCAGCTCGTGATCGATCAGCTCGCCGAGGTCGGAGTACAACCGGTCGCGATGCTCCTCGAGCCGATCGGTCGCAACACCGCGCCGGCCGTTGCCGTTGCCGCCATGGTCGCCACCCGCGACGGCGAGGACCCGGTCCTGCTGGTCCTACCCGCCGACCATATGATCGGCGACGTAGACCGATTCCACGCGGCAGTCGAAACCGGCCGATCTGCCGCCCTGGACGGGTACCTGGTGACCTTCGGAATAGTTCCCGAAGGCCCTCACACCGGATACGGCTACATCCACAAGGGCGAGAGCCTGGCGGGGAGCTCCACCTTCGCCGTTGAGCGCTTCGTTGAGAAACCCGACCTGCCGACGGCCACCGGGTATGTGGCCTCCGGCCGCTATCTGTGGAACAGCGGCATGTTCATGTTCCTGGCGTCGAGGTTTCTCGAAGAGCTGGAACGGTTCGACCCGCGCATGGTGGCGGATTGCCGGCGGGCTCTCGACGGTGGAGAGGAGATCGCAGGCGGCATCCGGCTCGATCGAGCAGCCTTCCAGGCCATCAAAGGTAACTCGGTCGATTACGCCGTCATGGAGCGGACGGACCGGGCCGCGGTGGTACCCCTCGACGCCGGCTGGAGCGACGTGGGGTCGTGGCCGGCTCTGTGGGAGATCTGCCATCAGGACGACCACGGCAACGTGGTGCAGGGCGATGTGCTGGCAGAAGGGACGACCGGCTCGTATCTGCGGTCGGAGAGCCGCCTGGTGGCGATCGTTGGGCTCGAAGACGTGGTGGTTGTTGAGACCCCGGATGCAGTGCTCGTGTGCAGCAAAGACCACGCTCAGGGCGTCAAGGCGATCGTGGAGCGGCTCCGGCAGGCGAGCCGTTCAGAAGCGGTCAGACACGAGGAACGTTGATGCGGAGAGTACGAGGTAGGCGGTCTTGGGTGGGAAGAAACGGTTTGGACATCCCGACGGCAGGCCGGTTTCTACTTCCCACCTTCCACTTCGAACGGCGCGCGCGGCGAGCCTGATGTCGAACTTCCCACTTCAAACCGCCGGCGAAGCTCGCCTCACACCATGATCCGGCACGAGATGACCGGAGTCAGGTCGAGAGCCTTGGCGATCGCATCGATCAGCTCGGCCCTGGTGGCCGGCCGATCGGGCTCGAACGGTAGCGGTCCCATGGAGGTACAGATATCGAAGACCTCGCCCGCCGTCAGAGCATTGATCGCGCCCTGGGCGTAGTGCTCTTCGTCATCGACGAAGTAGTCGGCATCAGTCGATTCGAACTCGAACGCACTCGCCAGAATGGCCGCCATTTCCCCGCGGGTGATCAGCTGCTGCGGACAGTACTGCCATACCCCGCAACCCAAGGCTTCCTCCAAACTAACACCGGGGAGAAACGTCTCCTGCTTTGGCGCAGGGCGCGGTTCGAGTTGCAGGTAGGCGCCGACGGATACTTCCCCACCCAATGCGGCTTCGAGTAGTGCCTCGACGTCTGCACCGGTCAGCTGGGCGTCCGGACAGATTTCCAGACCGTACGAACCGCAGCCCGTGATCAATCCCAGCGAGGCCAGCAGATCGGCCGTCGCAGCAATCTGGTTGTCATCGTCATCCCAGAAGGCGCCTTCGAAGTGGATCGGGACGGTCTGATCGACCCAGGCGGCTCCCCTCAGGCTCCCCAGCGGATCAATCGCCTCGCCCCACGGTGTATGGAGCTCAAAATGGAGATGCGGGGGAGTCGGTTCGGCGTTGCCGCTATCCCCAACCCAGCCGATCACCTGGCCGGCCCACCCGGTCGCCCACCTCGAGACCGGGCATGACACCACCACCCAGCCCATCGTCGGTCAAATAGGTGTCGTTGTTGAGATGGAGATACCAAGAACTCCAACCATCGTCGTGGCTGATGAAGACCGAGACGCTCGGTTGGTTGACTCGGGTCACCACCCCGTCCCTGACCGCTAGCACCGGAGTCAGACGCGGAGCAAGCAGGTCGACTCCCTTGTGATCACGCTCGCCGCCGTCGCGCTCGGCGCCGAAGGTCGACAGCACCTCGAGCGGACCGGCCAAAGGGAAGACCATGCGGTAGCGGGTTGTCGGGGCGNGCCCAACCGGAGCAGACCGTAGGTCGGGTGAAGCGACCGGAGCCGGCGCCGCCGTACCGGCCCGGGCCGGCGATGGGTTGGCCGGAATCAGCGCGGTGCACAGCACCAGCGCCAGCGCCACCGATACGAACCGGGTTGCCTTCACCCACGGTCCATCGGCAATACGTTCAGGGCCTTGACGAGAATCCCGGCGAAAGACGGCGTCTCCCCCGGCGAGCGAAACGAACCGGCCGGGAAGTGGGCAATGGGAGGTGGCAGTCGGAGCAGGACACCGTTCCCGGGACGTCATACTTCAAACGTTGAACCTCTCATGGCCGGCCCGGGCGGGGCTCAGCTCAACCTTCCACATAGGCCTTCAGCTTGGCGATGCCTTCGTTGATCTCATCCACACCGATACCCGAGTAGGCAAAGCGAATGTACTTCTCCGGCTCACCCTGCCCGGCCCGGCCGAAGTGCAATCTCGTNGTGAAGGAGACGCCGGTGTTGTGCAGGGNGGCTCGCCGGAACTCCTCGTAATCGTGCATCCCGAGGTTGGCCATGGCTTCGGTGACGTTGGGGAAGAGATAGAACATCGCGTCGGGCACGTAGGTGCGGAACCCGGCAATCGAGTTGAGGCCCTCGGCCAGTGCATCGCGGCGCTCCCGCAGCGTTGTGAGGATCGCCTTGACCTCGGTCTGGTCACCGGCCAGGCCGGCAATGGCNCCGTACTGGATGAAGTGGTTGGAGCATGATTCATCGTTCACGTTGATTNTGCCGATCACGTCGATGACCGGCTTCGGACCGATGCTGGCTCCCAGNCGCCACCCCGTCATGGCGAACTTCTTGGAGAATGTGTAGAGGATCACCGTTCGCTCGGCCATGCCCGCCTGCTCGACAATCGACCGGCTGGCTCCCTTGTACCGCATATCGAAGTAGGCCTCGTCGGCCAGGACATAGAGGTCGTGCTTGCGGATCAGCTCGGCGAGGCGCTCATGCTCATCCAGGGAACACTCGGCGCCGGTTGGGTTCTGAAGGTCGTTGAGGATCAGCAACCGGGTCTTGGGGGTGATGGCTCGTTCGATCGACTCGANATCGAGGCGGAAGTTGTCTTCGCCCTCCACATACCCGTACGGGACGGCGATGCCGCCGTTGAATTCGATTTGCGATTCGTAGATCGGGTATCCGGGGTTGGGGTACAGCACCTCGTCACCCGGGTTCATGAGCGCCAGAATGAATTTGCCGATCGTNGGTTTNCCGCCCGGTTGTNCGACCACATTCTCCGGCCCGTAGTCGACGTTGTGGGAAGCCGAAACGTCGGCCGCCAGCGCCTCACGGAGCTGAGGGATACCGGCGTTGGGGCAATAGCCCGTCTTCCCGTCCTGCAAGGCTTTCCAGCTGCCGTCCACCACCGTGGAGGGTGTAGCGAGGTTGAGGTCGCCCAGATGGAACGGGTACACCTTGTTTCCCTGCGCCGCGAAGGCATTCGCTTCGGCCGATACGGCGAACGCCGTCTCGGTGCCCAATCGGGCTATGCGGTCGGCAATGGTCACCATGAGGTCCTTCTCTCTTCTACAACCGGGAGGCGTTGACGATGCTGGGTGCGGCCTTGGGTACCTCTCCGGACAGGAACGGGGTGATGTCGTCGCTTCCCCATACGGGGTAACCCTGCAGGACGGCAGCCACATTGGCGGCCGCCAGGCTGGACATCCCCTCCCGGGTCCACACGGTGGCCGAGGCGATGTGAGGGACGACCACCACATTGTCCAGCTCCGCCAGGCCCGGTTTCATAGCCGGCTCATCCTCGAAAACATCGAGGCCGACCCGAAAATCGGAGTTGGCGCGGCAGTGCTCGACCAGGGCGGTTTCGTCGATCACCGGGCCGCGGCTGGAGTTGACGAGGACGGCGTCGGGTTTCATCACGGCCAGCGCCCGGGCGTCGATCAGGTGGTGGGTGCTGTCGTCGAGCACCGTATGGAGACTGACGACGTCGGCTTCCCGGAGGACATCGAGCACACTGTCCAAACGCCGGCAGGAGAGGGGGGCTTCGCCGTGCTCGATCAGAAAGGCGGAGTAGTCCGCAACGTACCGTTCGAGGGCCTCGTTGGGGTACACGTCGTGGTAGACAAGGTGCATCTTGTGCCCCTCGACCATCATCCGCGCGTAGGCACTTCCGATACGGCCCGCTCCGACAACCCCGACCGTCTTCCCGACGAACCGCAGCCCCAGGAACATCGTGGGAAGCCAGCCTTGGTACATGCCGCCCCGCATGAACCGATCCGCTTCGGTGACGCGCCTACCGGCGGCAAAGGTGAGAGCAACCGCCATCTCAGCGGTCGTCTCTGTCAGCACGCCGGGAGTGTTCCCGACCGAAATGCCGTTCTCCGTTGCTGCCTCAACGTCGACGTTGTCGTATCCGACGGCACCGTTGCTGTAGGCGGTCCCTCCCGCCGACCGCAACGCGGCAAACAGCTCGGCGTTCCAGTCCTCTGTCAGCTGCCCGATCGCCCCGTCACAGCGAGTGCCGATCCGGGCGATGATCTCCTCGCCGGACAACACTGCCGTATCCGTGCAGATCTCGATGGAGCAGTCGGCCTGCTGGAGAATCTGCTTCCAATGCTCGCCGGGCAGGTCCTTGGTGACAATGACCCGGCGACTCCCGCCCGGATTGACGGTGATCCATTCCTTCTCGGACATGCCTCGTACCTTTCCCTCTGGTGACCTCGACCGGGTCGCCCTCCTACATGGTGAGGGCCATCACCGCCTTCTGCACGTGCAGCCGGTTCTCGGCCTGGTCGAACACCCGGCTCCAATGTCCGTCGATGACGCCATCGGTCACTTCGACGTTGCGGTCGGCCGGGAGCGGGTGCATGTATATGGCGTCCTCGTCGGCCATTGCCATGCGCCGCTCGTCGGCGATCCAGTCGGTGTACTTCCGGGAGATCTTCGCCGATTCCTCGTGGTCGGCGGTGGTGAGCATCGAGCCCCAGCTCTTGGCGTATACGACGTCGGCGCCCCGCATTCCCTCTTCGAAGTCTTCGACGATCTCGAAGCTGCCGTGTGCTTTCCCGGCATTTTCCTCAGCCTGAGCGACGATATCGGGCATCAGCTTGAATTCGGGAGGGTGNGTCAGGCGGACGTTGGCCCCGTAGCGGGTCATGAGCAGGATCAGGCTCTGGGGNACGCTGATCGGCTTCTGATAGCTGGCCGCGTAGGCNTAGCTCATGTTGATCGTGAGTTTGCGCGGGTCGCCTTTNTGTTCGATGATCGTGAGCAGGTCGGCCAGAGCCTGGAANGGGTGATACCAATCACACTGCATGTTGAGCACTGGAGTGCGGCTCGCCTCGGCTACCGCCCGGATGTACTGGTTGCCGATCCCCCAGTCGACGTTACGGATGGCGATGCCGTCGTCGTAGCGTCCCAGGATCTCTCCGATCTCCTTCCAGGTGTCGCCGTGGCCGATCTGAGTGCTGGTGCTGTCGAGGAACATGGCGTGTCCCCCCAATTGGGCCATGCCNGCCTCGAAGCTCGCCCGGGTTCGNGTGCTGGAGAAGAAGAACAACATGGCCAGCACCTTGTCGCGCAGGAGGGNGTGCGATTCACCGAGCGCCCGCTTGCGTTTGAGATCGAGGGCCACGTCGATGATCGTGTCCAGCTCATCCTTGGTCCACTCCTGGGTGGTGATCATGTCCCGTCCGCGCAGGTACGTCTGCATGTGTGCTCCTTGGTCAGGCCCCGGCCTTCCGCCTGATGAGGCGGAAGCGGAGCAGGTCATCTCTGAAAAACGAGGTGGCATTCACAACCGGTTCGTTGTCCTGGTCGAAGCCGACCTCCTCGAAACTGAGGGATGGTGTGCGGCGAGGGACGCCGAGCTGCCCGGCCTCAAAGGTCCCCAACGCTACCGGAACGATCTCCGACAGGTAGTACGACAGGAACCGGCTGCAATGACGCTCCAGCAACTCATAGAGGGGCATTTTGCCGTCCGAGGCCTCGACGGGTACCGACACCAACCGGTGGGGAATGCGGTTGATGGTGAAAACCACCGGCAGATCGTTCTCCAGGAACAGTTTCTCGATGACGATCACCGATTCGCCCGGTTCGAGGTTCAAGTCGGTGGCCAGCTGCTCGCCGGCCGGTTCGGTCCGGACCGCCCCGACTCGCACCGAAGGTGTGTAGCCATGGTCCCTCAGCACCTTCTCGTACGACCAGATCTCTTCGAGACGCGACCTGATCTGCAAGCCGGGCTGGTTCACGAAAGTTCCGGCACCCTGCTTGCGGTAGATGGTGCCTTCGTGGTCGAGCCGGCTCAGTGCGTCGCGGATGGTGGTCCGACTGACTCCGAGGTCGGCCGCCAGCTCGGTCTCGGAGGGGATTCGCCCCTCTTCAAAATCGCCACCGACGATCCTCTCTTTGAGATGCGCTTTCACCTGCTCGGTGAGAGAGGGGCTGCGGGTGAACATCGGGCGAATCCTAACTAGCCGGTCGGGTCATCATGTTGTATGCTTGTATGACAAATCGTACAGGAGGTCCCGCTCGCTGTCCAGTGGCGGGTTTCCTCCCCCGGAGACGCCGGGACGGACAAGCAAGAGGAGTGCAACATGCGCAGCTTCGCAGGACGGGACATCCTGTCGCTCAAGGACTTCGAACGCAACGAGTTCTTCCACGCCTTCGAGATCGCCGACCGGCTCGAGCCGATTGCCCGGGAGCGGCGCAATACCGACCTCCTCGCCCACAAGACCATGGTTACGGCGTTCTACCAGCCGTCGACCCGTACCCGGCTCGCCCACGAAGCGGCCATGCACCGCCTCGGCGGGCACGTGACCGGTTTCTCGGACGCCAAGATGACCAGGGCCGGCGATTTCTACCAGGAGTCCATCAAGGACACCGTGCACATGCTGGAGTACTACGGCGATGTGCTGGTCATGCGGCACTTCCAGCAGGGCGCACCGCATGAGGCCGCTCGTTGGGCATCGATCCCGGTGATCAACGCCGGTGACGGTTGGGGCGAGCACCCCACACAGGTCCTCACCGACCTGTATACCGTGCAGAAGGAAGCCGGCAGCATCGATGGCAAGACGTTTGTCTGCATCGGTGACCACCGCATGCGCACCATGCATTCCATCGGTTATGCCCTCAGCCAGTTCGACGCCGAGATGGTGATTCTCGCCCCGGCGGACATGTCCCCCACCGCCGAGTTCTTGGCCGAACTGGACGAAAAAGGAACCTCGTGGCGTATCGTCGACCACATCGACGAGGTGATCGAGGAAGCCGACGTCCTCTACATGGAACCGGTCGTCCAGCCCGACTACACCCAATCCCGGCAGGACAAGGCCGACGAGTACGGGTTCACCCCCGATAACTACCGGATCACCAAAGAAGTCATGAAGAAGGCCAAGGGCGACTCCATCGTTCTGCATTCCCTGCCCCGCATGGACGAACTGCTGCCCGAAGTCGATCAGCTCAAGCATGCGCGCTACTGGCAGGAGGCCTACAACGGTGTGGTCATGCGGATGGCACTGCTGGCCCTGGTCCTCGGACCACGGAGTAGCCCATGCCGAGAGCAGTCATTGCCATCGGTGGCAACTCGCTGATCACCGACCAGGACCACCAGACCGTCCAGGATCAGTACCTGGCGGTCGGGGCGACCGATCACCACATTGCCCAACTGGTCAAAGCCGGTTGGGACGTGGCCATCTCGCACGGCAACGGCCCGCAGGTCGGGTTCATCCTGCGCCGGTCGGAGCTGTCCCGGCACGAGTTGCACGAGGTGCCGCTCGATGTGTGCGGCGCCGACACGCAGGGAGCCATCGGGTACATGCTGCAGCAGAACTTGATCAACGATTTCCGGGCGATGGGCCTCACCAAGCAGGTAGTGACGGTTGTCACCCAGGTTGAAGTCAGCGCCGATGATCCTGCCATGCTGAACCCGTCCAAGCCGATCGGCACCTTCTTCGATCGGGAAGAGGCCCAGCGGCGGCACGAGCAGGAAGGTTGGGCGGTGATCGAAGATTCCGGTCGCGGCTGGCGCCGCGTTGTGGCGTCCCCGATGCCGATCCGGATCGTCGAGATCGAGGCCATCCGCACCCTGATGGATGCAGGCGTAATCGTCATCGCGGTCGGTGGGGGGGGCATACCTGTGGTAGCCGACGAGAACGGCGACCTGACTGGGCTGGCAGCCGTTATCGACAAAGACCTGGCCTCGGCCCTCCTTGCCAACGAGATCAACGCCGACTTACTCCTGATCTCAACGGCAATCGAAAAAGTCGCTCTTCGGTTCGGCACTCCCGAACAGGAGTGGGTCGACCGGATGACGCTCGCCGAGGTAAAACAGCATCTCGCCGAGGGGACCCACTTCAAGGAGGGATCGATGGCCCCCAAGATGCGAGCCGTCGTGCAGTTCCTGGAGGGGGGCGGCCGGCGGGCGCTGATCACCAACCCCGAGAACATCGCCAAAGCGATGGCAGGCGACACGGGAACCTGGATAGTTCCATGATCGATCATGTCACCGGACTCGTCTGTGTGATTTGTGGCACTGTGTACCCGGCCGAAGAGGCCGGGTACGTTTGCCCGGATCACGGCAACGAAGGCATCCTGGACGTCCGCTACGACTATGACCTGATCGGTTCCCGGATCTCGAGGGAGTCGCTCCGCCAGGAGCGCGACTCGACGATGTGGCGATACCGGCCCCTCCTCCCCATGGCATCGGACGCGGCCGTCCCACCGCTGACGGTGGGCGGAACCCCCACCTACGAGACGCCTCGCCTGGCCAAGGCCCTCGGGATCGGACGGGTATGGGTGAAGGACGAAGGCCGCCAACCGACCGCGTCCCTGAAGGATCGCGCCAGCGCCATGGCCATCGTCAAAGCCCGGGAAGCGGGCAGCGAGGTAGTGACCACCGCCAGCACCGGGAACGCTGCCGCCGCCCTGAGCGGACTGTCGGCCAGCATCGGCCAGAAGAACGTGATCTTCGTTCCCCAGACCGCCCCGCAAGCCAAGATCGCTCAACTCCTCGCCTACGGCTCGACGGTAGCGCTGGTCAAGGGCACCTACGGCGACGCTTTCGAGCTGTGCATGGAAGCGGCTGCCGAGTTCGGTTGGTACAACCGCAACACCGGATTCAACCCCTACATGACAGAAGGCAAGAAGACCGCCGGCCTCGAGATCCTCGAGCAACTCGACTGGAAAGTCCCCGACGCCATATTCGTCAGCGTCGGTGACGGATCGATCATCGGTGGCGTCCACAAGGCGATGAAGGACGCCACCGCCCTGGGCTGGATCGCTCACATGCCCCGCATCTACGGAATTCAGTCGGCCGGCAGCGACTACCTCGTGCAAGCATTCGAAAGCGGTGAAGACGTGCTGACCAAGCCGCCGATCTCGGCGGATACCGTTGCCGACTCGATCGCCGCCGACCTTCCCCGCGACCGTATCAAGGCCATGGCCGCCGTCATCGAAACCGACGGGGCATTCCTGCGGGTGAGCGACGGGGCCATTCTGGCGGCCGTCCCCACCCTGGCGCGCGGATCAGGTGTGTTCGCCGAGCCAGCCGGAGCTGCCGCCTATGCCGGCCTGATCGCCGCCGTCGATCGAGGCTTGGTCGGGCCCAACGATCGGGTCGTTGTGCTGTCCACCGGGAGCGGCCTCAAGGATGTCGCCTCAGCCATGAAGGCCGTGGCGGCCGCCGGGACCGAGCCGATGGTGGTGGAACCCACCCTCGAAGCACTGAAAGAGGCAATGGGGAGTGGGAAGTAGGTGTTGGAAGTTGGCTGTCGGCAACTGGCAATTGGCGGTTGCAGCAAGCGGCAACCTGCCAACCGCCAACGGTGGACCATGAGAACGAAGAACTTGGAACGAACAACGAAGGACGAGGCGCTCTCACATGATTGATCTCACCATCCACGAGAAGACCCTGGAATCGGCGGCCGGACAGGCACATAGACGTTCGATTCGCATCCCCACCTTCAAGCAGATGCGCGATCCCTCCCTGGTACCCGACTCCATCAGGCAGGAACTCCAGTCCGTCGGACTGTGGGACCTCGATCCACGCAACCTGTTCCGGATCACCTGGCATAACGTGCCGACCCCCAGCGGCGGAGGCTACGGGCCGGTGAATTACCTCGAGCTTCCGTCGGAATTGACCGGCACATCGGCCAGGATTCTCCTCCTCGAGGGAAAGTGGTTCCCGACCGGCGCCCACAAAGTCGGAGCGGCCTTCGGATGCCTGGTTCCCCGACTGGTCACCGGCCAGTTCGATCCAGTCACCCAGAAAGCCGTCTGGCCATCGACGGGCAACTACTGCCGGGGAGGCGCCTACGACTCCAACCTCCTGGGCTGCGAGTCGATTGCCATCCTCCCCGAGGGCATGAGCGCGGAGCGGTTCAGCTGGTTGGAGAGCGTCGCCGGCGAGATCATCAAGACCCCGGGTTCCGAGTCGAACGTCAAGGAAATCTTCGACAAGTGCAACGAACTGCGTGCCTCCGGGGAAGATCTAGTGATCTTCAACCAGTTCGACGAGTTCGGGAACTACCTGTGGCACTACGCGGTGACCGGTCCGGCCATGGTCGAGGTGCTCGAAGCTGCCATGAGGCCCGGAGACGAGTTACGCGGCGTGACCCTGACCACCGGCTCCGCCGGGACCATCGCTTCGGGCGATTACCTCAAGCAGCTCTATCCCAACTCCAAGATCGCCGCCGGCGAAGCCATCCAATGCCCGACGATTCTGTACAACGGATTCGGCGAGCACCGTATCGAAGGCATAGGCGACAAGCACATCCCCTGGATTCACAACGTCAAGAACACGGACATGGCCATCGGACTGGACGATGAAGCGACCATCGCCCTCACCCGCTTGTTCAACGAGCCGGCCGGAGCCGCCTATCTGGCGGACCAGGGAGTGGCCCCCGACCTGATCGCGAGATTGCCGCTACTCGGCATCTCCGGCATCGGCAACATGCTCATGGCCATCAAGATGGCGAAGTACTACGAGATGGGCTCCCAGGATGTCATCATCACCGTCGGGACCGACTCGATGGAGATGTACGGCAGCCGCCTGCGAGAGCTCACCGAAGAGCGTGGGGAGTTCACCACCCTCGATGCGGCAGCCGCGTTCCACCACTTCTTGCTCGGGCAGGGCATCGATCATGTCCAGGAGCTGGGCTACTACGACCGCAAGCGGGTCCACAACCTGAAGTACTACACGTGGGTTGAGCAGCAAGGCAAGACCTACCAGGAGATCCAGGCTCAGTGGTACGACCCCGACTACTGGACCTCCATCCAGGCGATGGTTGATCCCATCGACGAACTGATCGTGGCGTTCAACCAGCAGGTGGGTTTGGGATAGCTTCACCTAGGCCTCTACTCCTGGTAGCCGGGGTGCTCGATCCTGGCATGGGATGCACCATTCTTGCTCATCACCGGCAGGTGGGCCATGGAACCCTGCAGGCCTCGCAACAGGACGAACATGTCGGCCGCCGGTCCCAGGGAGAGCGCCTGTCCGTCGACCGTGCCTTGACCGGGAGTTGCCTCGAGCAACCCGAACGTCCCGGAGTCGAGACGGGCCGAGAACGAGGGCGATGAGTACTCGACGGCGCCGTTCACTGACATCCGGTGAGTCTCTCCGTTCCAGCGACCCTCTATCGACCCGTCTGCGAACATCATGAAGGCGTTGTCCTTCTCCGCCTCGAAATCGGCTCGATCGAGGTAGAGACGCGGCTTGTCTTTGTAAGGGTCGCCGGAGGTCGGGCAGGCGGTCGTGCAGTTGCCACACTCATTGCAGAAGTCGGTCAGCACCGCGATTTGCAAGGTCTGGACTGCCCGATAGGCATGCTTCTCGCCGGCCACCACCCTAGCTCCGTCCACGCTGAGCGCCGGGAGGGCGGCTGNGAACGGGTCCATCTCGTAGGTCATCAAAGCCATATTGGGGCACACCCCCACGCACAGACTGCAGATTTCATGGCAGTCCAGGCAGCGGCTCGCCTCGGCGACGGCCTGTTCGGCGGTATACCCCAACACGGTCTCGTCGAAACCGTCTCGCTCATCCAGGGGCGAGAACTCGATAGGAACCCGGTACTCGCGGCGGGCTCGCCTGACGGTCATCTCATGAAGATCGACGCGCACCGGCTCTTCTCCCGGCGCGGGAGAAGCTTGTCCGTAGGCGGCGATGATGGCAGCCGCCACTGTCTTGCCGTCGGCGGCAGCCTTGACGATGGACGACGGGCCGGCGCCTGCCACATCTCCGCCGGCGTAGACGCCGGCAATAGACGACTCGAAGGTGAACGGGTCGACTTCGATGTAGCCGCGCGTGGTCAGGGCGGGGGGCTCGTCACCGAAGAAGTCGACCACCGAGTGCTGGCTGATGGCCAGGATGAGCGTGTCGAGCGGGATCTCGAACTGCGAGTCCGGGACATCGTGAGGGATCTTGCGGCCCGATTCGTCACGGTCGCCCCGGTATTCCGTCTTGGTGCAGATCAGTCCGGCCAGTTTGCCGTTCTCGATGTGGAGGGCGTGCGGCGTGGCGAGTTCGATGATCCCTATGCCCTCGTCCCTGCAAGCGCGGATCTCCTCCGGGTCGGCAGGCATCTGGTCGATGGTGCGCCGGTAAATCAATGAGGCGTCGGCGGCGCCCACCCGGCGGGCAGAGCGAACGGCATCCATAGCCGTGTCGCCGGCCCCGATTACCCCCACTCGGGCACCGAGCGAAACTGGATGACCTTCCCGCACGCTGCGCAGGAACAGGAGGGCATCCATGATGCCTTCCGAGTCCTCGCCCTCCAGATTGAGGCGCTTGGCAAGCTGTGCTCCCACCGCAACGAAGATCGATTCGAACCCGTCGGCGCGAAGGCCATCCAGAGTGAAGTCCACCCCGGCTGTCTGGCCGTAGCGAATCTCCACGCCCAGCTCCTCCAGAATGGCAATGTCTTGATCGATCTCTGCCTGAGGCAGCCGGTAGGCGGGAATGGCGCCACCGGTCATGCCCCCGGCGTAGGGATGCGCCTCGAAGATCGTCACCGCGAATCCCGCGTATCCCAGCGCCTGGGCGGCAGACAACCCGGCCGGTCCTGCGCCGATGACGGCCACCTTCGGCCCGGTTCCGGCCTTCTTCCGGAACATCACCGGTTGCTGCTCGTGCTCCATGATGAACCGCTTCATGTGCCGGATGGCCAGCGGCTGATCGAGGTGGGTTCGAATACAGGTGTTCTCGCAAAGGTGATCGCACACCCGACCAAGAATCGACGGCAAAGGATTGTCTTCCCTGGTGAGCTTGACGGCCTCCAGAAAATCACCGTTCCTGACCGCGTTCATGTACTGCGGCACCTTCTGATCAACGGGGCATTCGTCGAGACAGGGTGCTTCGATACAGTCGAAGAAGCCCAGCTCGCGGAGCGTCTTGGACCGGTCGGTGCGGAAGGACCTTTTNTCGTAGCGCCATTCACTACGGACCTTCTNCGCGTAGTGGCGCAGATTGAGCCGGGACAGAACCTTGANGACCAGCTCGATCAGCTCCCCNGTACGTGCCTCGTCGAAGCCGTGCGAGCCTGCCCAGACACCGACCCGGTCGACGGCCGCCCCGTCGGCACCCGCCAGCGTCTGCGCCAGCGACCGGCAATCTTCTCCGTCAAGTGCCAGCCCGCTGTCGGTCAGAGCGGACCAACGCAACAGGGGCGCGAACTCATCGAACCCCTCCCGGGAGATCGCCGTCCGGGCGATGAAGTCGGTCAGATCGACCGCCCCCGCCTCATCCATGGCGGCGTCGAGATTCTCCATGTACTGCAGCATGCGCAGGTAGCCGCCGGTCTTGAGCAGGTCGGAACACACCGTCACCGTCTTCATGCCGCCCGCCAGGAGGTCGGCGACGTTGAAGCAGTCCGCCCCACCGGCGAAGGAGAGCATGAGATCACCGCGGAACTCCTCGCTGATCTTGGAGGCGAGGTTGGTGGTGACCGGATGGAGAGCCCGGCCGGACAGGTACATCATCTCGTCCCGGTCGAACACCGTCCGCCAGTTGTCGACCTCNAGCGTGTTGCTGAGTTTGAGGCCAAACGTCAGGTGGTGCTCGGCGGCGATCCGACGCAAGTTGTGGAACATCGGCACGGCATCGACATACANGAGGTCGTGCCCGAAGGCTTCGTCGGGAACCGGGACGTCCACGAAGGCCAGGTCGTCGTTGATGATCTTGCGGACCAGGTCGGCGCCCAGCAGAGTGGGATTGCACTTCACCGAAGTGTGCANTTTTCGCTCTTCCAGGAGGTAGCGGGTGATCCGCTCGATNTCGTCGGGCGGGCATCCGTGCATGGTCGACAGCGTGATCGTATCGGAGATCAGCGCCGGGATNTCGAGGTCACGTACCGCGGGATAGCGGCGGGCAACGATGTCGACATAAGCGGGCAGATAGTCGGAGGCGTCGAACATGGCGTCGAGGAACCACTGCACGTTGGGCTTGAGGATCCCCTCCAGGTTGTATCCGACACTCATGTTGAAGATCATCCCGGGCCGAGCGCCGGGGAACCCGAATTTGTGATGGAGGGCGTGGATCAGCACCCAGGCCCGCAGATACTCGTCGAACGACTCGTAGACCTTGAGTTCCTGGGACCACTCGACGTTGTACCCCTCGTCCTCGAGGTCGATGCACGGCTTGTTGACGTCCAGCTCGTCGAGGGTTTGCACGGTCTTCAACTCGATGAAACGAGCACCGACCAGCCACGAGACGACGATGTTCTGCGCCATTTGCGTGTGCGGACCGGCCGCCACCCCGAAGGGCGTCTCGAGCAACTGACCGTACTTCTGCAGACGGAAACGATCGGTCTCCTTCGGAATGAACATCGCGGACCGGGGNACGCCGAACAGCGAGGCCTTCTGCTCCAGTTCGTCGAAGACCCAGTCGGTCAACTGCTCCATGGAGATCGGGTGGAATCGATCGGACATGTCCTCGCTCCTCGTTGGTTTTCAGATGCTCACAAGCGGGCGTGTAGGCGGGCAGCCTGCTCGGCAGCTTTGGCGCGAACCTCGGTGGCATCGACCCGGGTGGGTCGGCCGTCGGCGAACACCACTTCGCCGTCCACCTTCACCTCCAGGGGACGGACACCGGGGGTAAACGCCAGATGCCAGGGGTCCATCGGGTCGTACGACCAGGTGACTTGATCGGTGCGGGCTTCCGGCATCAGATCCCAGCCGGACTCCAACCAGGACCAGGCTGTGTCCGGTCCGCAGGTCACATCGACGCTGCGCTGCAGCACATAGGCGAGACGGAACGACTCGATCATGTTGGCGCCGATGCCGTCGGTTCCCAGGGCGACCGGATTGCTGAAACGTGCCGGGTTGGCATAGCCGACCGCGTTGTTCAAGTTCGAGCGCGGGTTGTGGAGGATCGTCCCCCGCAGGGTGTGGTCGGTCCGCAGGTGCACGCAGTGGCTCAGCAGCCAGTTGTCCCGGGTCAACCCGTCGAGCCTTTGTGGGGCGTCGACGTCGCCGATGCCCTCAGCGACATGGATATGAACCCCCACCCCGAGTTGGTCGGCGAGGGCGGCGGCGGCTTCCAGCGACTCGTCGGTGCAGGTGAAAGCAGCGTGGATCCCGACCAAGGCTTGGTTGCCCTCCTTGATGAAGCGCTCGTTCTCCTCCAGGCCCCGGCGGGCACCTTC
>C687J29651_10000288_pt1 | contig 19728 bp, 18 predicted proteins | sample RifCSP13_1_FD_29651 | JGI IMG/M metagenome (IMG submission 29651) | reverse complement strand
GTGGTCAAGTCTCAGAAAAAGTGTTTGTTGAGAAACCTTTTTTCCAAACTGCACAAATTATGATAAAAATTTATGGTCCTAACGGATATGAAAAAAATATCAGCCTATTTCCTGATCTCAATTTAAAATATCAAACTACTCTTAGTCTACAAAAAGTCCTTGGAATAAGTGGAGGAGTTTATTATGTCGTAGTTGAATATGGTGATGCAATAGCATCAACACAATTTACAGTTGGTGATGAAATTATTTTAATTGAAGAGGGAGAAGAAAGCCAACTAAGTATCACCACTGATAAAGAATCATACATTCCAGGTGAAACTGCAACAATTATTGCTAATACAAATAACATAGTGCCTTTTGAGGGTCTAAAGTTCAAAGTAACAAATCCAACTGGGAAGCAAATTTTTGATGGTACTCTATATCCTGATACAAAAGGTAAGTTCTCAACTACAATATTCATGACTACTGTTCAACCAGTTTATGGATTTCATAAGATAGTTGCAGAATATTCTACATATTCAGCAGTGAGCTCTTTTGAGCTAACAAAAGATGTCAAGGAGAATAAAGTAATTTCTTTGACTACTGATAAAAAGGCATATGGGCTTGGAGATACAATAATCATTTCAGGCAGGTTAAACAATCTTTGGATTTTCTCATTAGACCTTGAAATTCTTCAGACAGGTTTTGGTTCTCTGCATACAGATGCTCTCAATAGGCTAAAGATCCAAGATTCTGTAAAGCTTGCAGGCGACAGCACATTCAAATATGAATTTAAAATTCCAAATAATCCTATTAGATATGGGGATTACAGGGTTACAGTTTCTAAAGAGGTTGGGGCAGAATCTGTCGTATTCCATGTTGTAGAAAATCCAGACGAATTTGTTGAATCATTAAAACCATTTACTGTTTTCACCGATAAATCAACATATGATATAGGGAATTCTATAATAATTTCTGGAAAAGTAAATAATCCAAAAATTAGTAGTACTTACCAGACTCCTATAATTGATATTGTGATAAAAAATTCTGAAGGAAACCAAATCACTTCTTCTGTTTCAAAACCTACAGGATTCAAATCTGCTACAGCTGAATATTCCCTGAAAGCAATTCCAGATCAAGTAGGAAATTATCAAGTTAAAGATACCATTTACGATGCAATTTATGGCCCTGGTAGATACATAGTTAAAGCATCATATGCAGATGGCCTTCTTCAAGACTCAACAACTTTCTCAGTAATCGATCCATTGGATATAGAGGCACCTATCATCACTCTTGACAAAGATGTTTATGGCTTGGGTGAAGATGTTCACCTCACAGCTTTAGTTCCAGGAGGAGGAGCAGGCAAATCTGACGTGGGAATAATTCTTACAAAACCAGATGGCGATACAAACAAGTTTGGTACTACCGTTGACAATGGTAAATTTTCATGGACTTGGACTACTCCCCAATCGGAAAAGTCTAACGTAGTACAAAATGAGAGAGTCCGATTTTCAAGTAACTATGGAGTGTACAAAATCAGTATTTCACAATCTGATACAGCCCCAGTAGTTGTTTTCTTCAAAGTATCTCCTAACCCCGATGAGGATTTTCTTAATATTGAGCCATTGACTGTAACGTCAGAACTTCCAGTTTACAATGTAGCTCAAAATCAAAAACTAACAATATTGGGTACTGCACTAAAGAGAGTACAAGGTACCCAAGGCCTTGTTGTGCCAGATAGGGTGGATATTGCAATAAAATCTCCTTCAAATAAAATAATTACTGAATCATCTGTATACTTAGACTCTGGAGGAAATTTTCAAAGTATTTTTGATATGCCAGTTACTATCTTTAAAGAAGGCATCTACAAGGTAACAGCTGTATACCAAGGAATTAGGGCTGAAAACTTTTTCCAAGTAGATAATGATTTCATTTTTGGCGGGGATGAAGTGCTCTCGTTGTTGATAGGTACTGACAAAGAAGAATANAATCCAGGTGACATTGCCCATATTACTGCAAGACCTACAAAATTGATCTTCATAGAAACTGTTGAAGTTGGAATCCCAACAGAAGAGCAAACCAAATTAAACTGTGGTGCATTTGTTTGTGGAATAGGCGTTCCAATTACAACTCTAAGGCAAGATCCTACTGGAACATTCGTCCATGAATATACATTTCCAACTAATGCCAAACTAGGTACATACATAATCACCTTTAATACAGAATTTGGAACTTTCACCAAATCTATACAACTAGTCGAAAAGATTCCAGAGCCTGAATCAGAGCCTGAATCAAAGATATTTGGTGACAGAGTAATTGAAAAGGTTAACCGAATCACAGAATCTCAAATTCAAATTACAGTAAACAAAAAAATAATTAACGAAAAAGAATTATCCCCGAGAGTTATTCAAGGTTCTCTCTTTACTGTCTCCAAGGGAGAAGAATCTAATGTCAACATCAAAGTTAGTATCGAGGATGGAACATGCATAATAGGACAAGATTCTGATTGTATGATTCAAAAATCAACTAGAGTTCCAGGTGCAATCTACCAGACAATCCAAATTGATGGTATGGATTACAATGTTAGGTATAGTGGACCTGATGTTAGGCTAGAAAAGTTTACAATTTTACCAGCGGCTTTAGATGCTTCACTTCCTGATTCAACATGGAATGTAGAAGTACTCAAAGAAGAACAGGTATCAAGACTTTACTACCAAGTTACTTACGTTGCTTTAGAATAAACTCAAATAAGCACATTATTTTAGAATCACATAATGCAAATTCAAGTTGTGATGTTAAAACAAGATGATCCAAACAAATGCACTGCAGCTAAGCTTGTAAAATTTGGATTGGCAAAAAATGTAAAAAAAACAACTGAAAAAACTTTAGTTTTAGATCCTTTTGCAAAAAAAACTCTACTGGCATCAGATAAGAAACTTGTAGGTTCTGTTACTGCAATTGATTGTTCATGGAATCTAGCTGATCAAGCATTTACTACAAAATTTTCTGGAATTCATAGAAAGCTTCCTCCTCTTTTTGCCGGCAATCCAGTTAATTATTCTAAGCTTGATAAACTTACAACCGTTGAGGCAATATCAGCTACATTATTTATTTTGGGTTACAAGGAACTGGGCTTGAAACTACTTGACAAATTCAAATGGGGTCATACCTTTCTAGATCTAAACAAAAATTTGTTAGAAGACTATTCAAAACTAGAATCAGAAGATGAAATTAGCCCTCTTCTCAAAGAATACAAAATCCCTTTTTAGTCATTATTTCTAACAAATTTAGGAACTAAATGAGAATAATCTGAGTGAAAATAGGAAATCATAACTAAAAGCTTTAAGTTTTAATGAATCATGAGTGAAAAGGCAAGACGAATTGAAGAACTACGAATGAAAACAGGTAGGAGTAAACGTTGTCTTGACTGTAAAAAACATAGATGCATTATTGGCTCTTGTCTTTGTGAATGTCATAAGCTAGTTCCGAAATAGGAAATCTGTATAAAAGATCGATCCTAAGTTAATTTTTCATATGAAGACACTAGCTGATCCCTGATTATGATTTACCATTAGAGATTTATGCGCGGTTTTTTGTCACACGGATAGGATTGTTTACTGAAACGTCATCGTCAGGTCTAGTCAGAAGTCTTTCTTTACTTGACATAGTAATGGTTGGAATTGCTGCAATGATTGGTGGTTCTATCTTTATTCTGGTAGGCCCGGCCATGGGTGAAGCAGGTCCTGCACTGCTTATCGTCTTTGTATTTTGCGGAATAATCAGCTTCTTTACTGCGTTAACATATGCAGAGCTAGGATCTGCATTTCCAGAAGCAGGTGGAGGTTACAGATGGGTAAAAGAAGGACTACCCAGACCAAATGCGTTTCTCAGTGGCTGGACTGCGTGGTTTGCTCACATGATTGCAGGAAGTCTGTATGCGGTATCCTTTGGTTCCTTTTTTGGAAACTTGCTTATCAACCTAGGATTCCCATCTGAATATGCTGGAGTCGCACTTGAGAAGATTATTGCCGTAATTTCGATAATAATTTTCACCTATGTGAATTACAGAGGTGTTTCAATTACAGGCAAAGTTGGAAATGGACTGACATTTGCACAACTTGCACTTATTATTGTCCTCATCACTTCAGGTCTTTTTGCAATGAGTTTTACAAATCCGACTTGGATGACAAACTTTCAGAATTTTATTCCAAACGGTGCAGTTGGATTGATTCTAGGGGTGGGAATTATGTTCATAGCTTTTGAAGGGTATGAAATAATTGTACAAGCTGGAGAAGAAGTCAAAAATCCAAAGAGAAACATCCCAAAAGCAATTTTCATTACGCTTGGAGTTGTCACAACACTTTACATTGTTTTTACTTTCGCTTTTCTGGGTGGGCTGAACTCATCTATAGTTGGCAAGGAGTCATGGCAATTCATAAGTGATTATAATGAGCTGGGAATTGCACACGCTGCAAATTTTTTACTACCATTCGGAACGATACTAGTCCTAGTTGGCGGTCTGGTGTCAACTATTGCTGCACTTAGTGCCACTACATTTTCCTCAAGTAGAGTTTCATTTGCCATGGGAAGACAGTACAACCTTCCTTACATTTTCAGCTCTATTCATTCCAGATATCATACTCCTCACTTTGCAATATTAGCATCAGGTTTTATCATGCTTGTAATGGCCGTGTGGCTTCCAATTGAACAGCTTGCACTTGCTGCTGCTGTAATGTTCCTATTTCTATTCACACAAGTCAATTGGGCAGGTATTAACATTAGAAGACTATACGGCAACAAACTTGATTATGGATTCAAAAGTCCATTGTTTCCTATCATGCCCATTGTAGGCATATTTTGTAACATTGGGCTTGCTGTTTTTCTTCTTATTTACAATCCACTGAGCTGGGCAATTGCTATTGTATGGATATTGATTGGTTTTTCAATTTACAAATTATATATTTCCAAAAAAGAGATTGAGCATTATGCACCTTTAGTGGCAAGTGAAGGCCCATCTCAGCGAAAGGATTATCGTATAATGATTGTTGTTGAACAAAACACAACAGAAAAACTCGCAAAAATAGGTCTAGCTTTAGCACAGGACAAACAAGGTGAAGTTTCATTTCTCAACGTAGTTACAATTCCAATACAGGTAGCACTTTCATCTGCACAGAGTCTTGCAGAACCTGCTACGAAATCCTTTGATGAATTAAAAAAAATACTACCAAACTCAGTCTGAGCATAGATATCTGGTCAGGCTTTCACATGATACTACTGAAGCCATAATTGCAACAGTTGAAGAACAGGGAATTAACCTACTCATAATGGATTTTCGTAGCCTACGTAGTAACAGAAAGTTACTATCACTTACAACATGTGATATTATTGGAGTTAACATCAGGCCAAAATTTTGATAATGAATTACAAAATATTGTTGTATCCTATGATAAAGGCCGACACTCAAATTTGGGATTAGAAATGGCAAACTCGCTTTCAAAATCATTAAACAGCAATATTCGAATTGTTAGAAGTATTGTTGAATCTCCAGAAGAAGAACGCGATATTTTAGGAATAATTAATGAAAAGATGTTTGATCTTGACATGAAAAAAATCCCAGTTGAAAGAGTTTATCCAAAAACAGACAATGCAATGCAGAGTCTACTTCAAAATTTTGATAGCGGAAAACCCGAAATGATAATTGTTGGAGCAGGAAATCAATCTGATCAAGCATTTAGTCCAAAAACAATGGAAGTGGTGGAAAAGTCTTCTAATACCGTATTTGTAATACGTGACTCTAGATTATCTGGAATACAAGCTAGGTATTTCTGGAATGCAATTGCACCACGACTTAGAGAAAATCGTGTTATCTATAGAATGTATTTGAATGCGCTAAGACTAATCTTTTTTATTAGAACAAAAAGGGCAAAAACTCGTCCTGATGAAGACTATTTTGCATCAAAAATATGACTGCGTCACTAGTCTTAACAATCTTAAAATAGAAATTTTCACTTTCTATTTACAAGTGCGAGCTGGTGAACGAGACGCTGCTACGGCAGAGGAAACTCCTCCCTCCATGCAGGAAATGTGTTCCGGCGACGGATAGTCAGAGATGACTGGCAACAGAATAGAAATTAATCCGACCTAGCGTACAATGATGGCAAAACCTGAGGTTTCTAGAGAAGGAATGAAAGAGCTGACCCANGTGGAGCAAGGCCAAACAGAACCTTAGGATCCTGCACTTGGTTCAGGTAGGCTGCAAAGCGAAATATCGTTAAAACAGAAGGAGGGTTACGGCCAGCACGCACATTTTAAGATGGTTTCCAACCTTTTGGCATGGAACCTTTTGTACTAGACTTACTTGCAGGCTCTTCTTTCTTTTCTTGTTCATATACGCTTCTGGTTTGTTCATAAGATTGGTCACCTTTCAGTTGCGCCTCCCCTCGAACAGTTTGATATCCACCAGAAGAAGCACTNGTTGCATAGCTTTGTAATTGTGATGGATCAATACCTCGTTGGCCTTGTCCTTCCTCGGCCTTTAGCTTTCTACTACTAAAAATCAAAACTGCAATTGCTCCAATTCCTGCCATCGCTGCCATTCCATAAATTATCATTATTGGGAATCCNCCTCCTGTAGTTTCACCATAATCCTTAGGAGCTGTTGGAGTAACCCCTAACACTTCAGTACCAGCTAAATTATCTATTGCTGCAAAACCAATTACAGCAACATTTGCCGAGTCTGCTCCTTCTGTGNCTCTAATTGTGTATTCTGNATCTTTTGTAAATGTTACCACAAATTCTTTTTCAACTTGTCTTCCTTCCCTGATACTACTTTCACCCATTGTAAAAGAATGCACAACGAAACCTGAAATGGATTTATCTAATCCAAATGTACTTGCATCAACATTAATTCCAGTTGGGTCAAACAAATCGTGCCAGTTTCCAAGTGGTTGGTCTCTTATTCCATCAGCATTCATAATGTTTNTTGAAAGAAGAGATTCTCCTTCTGTTCCAGCAATAATCTCATATGNTGCAGGCTCTTTAGATTTTAAAACAGAANTTGGCATGTTAATTTCTACTCCATCAATTGTTATTGGTACAATAACACTTAGGCCTCTCCAACCCATATCTACTAGTGATGGATTGTTAGGAGAATATTTACGAATATTGTAGTGTGATAATGTGGGAGTTAAAACTATCTTGTAATCTATGGATGTATTTGTCTCTCTTCCTATTAGTTCTGCACTATACTCTACACCCAAATCAGTTATTTGAGCACTACTTCCATCATTTTTTATTTTTTGATTCAATTTATTTATCAAATCTTGAACTGCTGGGTTGGAAGAATCTGCCTGAACACTAACTTTCCAGGTTTTTGTTTTTAATTCGTTTGCAAGATCTCCACCATTTTGATAATCTATGAAAATATTTCTTTGGAAAGTCATCTTAATTTTAGCCGATTCAGCATCAGGTAATAGTTTTGCTTCAAGCTGTGCACCAAAAACTGATGTACTACTACCAATAATTAAAAGACCTATAAAAAAGACGATTAAAATTGATGACCTCATCACGGAATGTGATCGCTATAGCCACAATAAAAAACTTGTCTTGATTCAGAATTCTGGAGTTATATTGAAAAAGTAATATTGAGCGATAATTTCATTGATTAGTAGTTTTAGAGCTGAAAAATATGATAACAATACTTGCGGGAGGCACTGGATCGGTCAAATTAGTTCGAGGGATAGTTTCGCAATCCTCTAATGTGAATGTAATCAGCAATGTAGGCGATAATTATTGGTTGTATGGTATGTATCTATGTCCCGACATTGACACCATTATCTACGGATTAGCAGATATTCTAGATTATGATAGGGGCTGGGGAATTACGAAAGATACATTTGGATTCTTAAGACAAATGGAGATTTTTGGAGAAGAAACTTGGTTTAGAATTGGCGATAGAGATGCTGCAACACATCTGATGAGAACTAATATGCTAAAAAATGGAAAAAACCTAAGTGATATAACCAAATGGATGTGTGAAAAATTTGCAGTTGAAGCAAAGGTAATTCCTGTAACAGACAATAGTTTGGAGACTAGAATTACTACTAACAAAGGAGAAGTTCATCTCCAAGAATATTGGGTGAAATATAGGGGAAAAGATGAGGTAGAAGGAATCCAATACATTGGAGCAGATAAAGCTCGTCCCAATCCTGAGGCTATTAACGCAATGCATGATTCAGAACGAGTTATCATCGCTCCAGGTAATCCGCTAACAAGTATTGGTCCTATGTTGTCAATTAAAGGAGTTAGAAAAGAGTTGTCAAAAATCAAAAAGAAAGTAATTGCTGTCAGTCCTTTAATTGGAGATAAAGCATTTAGTGGCCCAGCTGCAAAATACATGCAAGCTGCAGGAATAGAGGTTTCCTCCTATGGGTTGGCCAAGATGTATTCTGATGTTTGCTCTAATATTGTTATAGATACTAAAGACAAGGGACTTACAAAGCAAATTGAAAGCTTGGGTATGAAAGTATATGATGCAAAATTAAAAATGATAAACAAAAATGACGAGCAAGCATTAGCTTCGTTTGTATTAAAACAAATCCACGTATAATTTGAAAATTGCGGCTATTATCCCAGTTAAGACGTTTTCTAAAGCAAAAACAAGATTAAACTTATCATCTAATCAAAAAGAAGATCTTTGTAGAATCATGTTACAAGAAGTTGTTGAGACTATCTCAAAATCTAAAATTTTTGAAAAAATTGTTGTTGTTTCAAAAGATGAAACAGCTTTAAAACTAACTAAAAGATTTGGTGTGCAAGAAATTTTTGATAATGATGAGTCTGGAGTAAACCACGCAGTATCTCTTGCAGACAACTATCTTGAAAATAATGGATGTGACGCATCAATTGTTTTTCCACAAGATATACCATTTATGCAGTCTGAAGACATTGAAAATCTAATTCGATTTCAAAAATCCCCCAAGTCTGTTTTAGTTGTTCCTTCTCGGAGGTTTGATGGAACTAATGCATTACTTAGAATGCCAGTAAATTTAATGGAAACTCATTATGATGAAGATAGCTACAAGATTCATCTGGAGGTTGGAAAATCCCTTACATCAAATACCTCTCTTGTTCTTTTAAGGAGAATTATGCTAGATATTGATAATCAGGAGGATTTGGAATTTTTGCTTTCCCAAAATGAAAAACCGACTATCAGTAGCAAAATCGGCAAAATTTCCTAACTTATTAGTAAACCCATCTATACGTTTATAAGCAACTGTACAGCAATGTATAAATACGAGAATTTATCGAAACGACGAGATGTTGTTGATATGGTAGAAAGTACTAATCCAAAAGATAGATGCGCTAGATGTGGAAAAGGCACTCTAGTTACTGACACTAATACTGGAGAGAATTTTTGTGGAAAGTGTGGATATGTTTTAACAGATCAATCAGTGGAATCTGGCCCTGAGTGGCGTTCTTTCTCTAAAGAAGAACACGAAGGTAGAAGCCGTGCTGGTGTTCCAACATCCCTTGCAATGCATGATATGGGACTTGCAACCATTATCGGACCAACCGATAGAGATGCAACTGGAAAACCTCTTTCGGCATCAATGAGAAGTACAATTGAGCGTCTTAGAACTTGGGATAGTAGAAGCCAAGTTCATGAACCAATTGATAGAAACTTTAGGCAAGCATTTAGTGAACTTGATCGACTCAAAGATAAACTAGCTGTTGGTGACGCAGTAATTGAAAAAGCTGCATATATTTACAGAAAAGCATTAGATAAAGGCCTAGTTCGTGGAAGATCAATTTCTGCATTAATTGCAGCTTCACTTTATGCTGCATGTCGTGATACTGAAACTCCAAGAACCCTAAAGGACATTGGGCATTCAAGTAACATTAAAAGAAAAGATATTGCGCGGTGTTATAGATTGTTACTCAGAGAGCTTGGCTTAAAGATGCCAGTTGTAGATCCAATAAAATGTATTGCAAGAATTGCAAGCAAGGCAGGCTTGTCAGAAAAGACCAAACGTGACGCCACAAAAATTCTTAAAACTGCTGAAGAAATTAAAATTTCAGCAGGAAAGGATCCGATGGGTCTTGCGGCTGCAGCTCTTTATGTAGCGTGTGTAGCAAATGGAGAAAACAAGACACAACGAGATGTTGCTGAAGCTGCAGGTGTTACAGAAGTAACTATAAGAAATAGATACAAAGGACTCAAAATATCTCTAAATCTCTAATTTTTTTCCCTTTTTCAAATTCAGATAATTTACAATTATTAACACAATTGATAAAACTCCTGTCATGACAAATAGAATCTCCAAACTATTAGTTAGTGAATGAGAAAAAGCATTTTTTACTGTAATTTCATTTATCTCAGCAAGGAAATTCACGTATGAAAAAATAAAATAATTTGTTGACCAATGAACCAGAATTGCCGAGACAAATCCATGTTTGAAATAAACCCATCCAATAATTATCCCACTTGCAGTTGCTTGAGCAAATTTGCCTAAACTCCAAGGTTCACCAGAAATTATATGAGCTGCGCCAAAAAATATTCCCACAACTACAATCAAAATCAATGCTTTTTTTGTTTCATAGATATGTAAGGTCTGTGTTGGATGCCATAGTGATTTGAAAAATAAAATCATTGATGCTCGATGAGAGTAAATAGCAAACAAAGGAATTCCAATTAACATCACTCTAAATCCTATTTCTTCACTAATTGGTGCCGCAGTAATCTCAAAGAATTGAATTAAACTATCTGATTGTTGAGGCGGTTGCGTTGTTATCCCTACACTTTCTTGAATAAAATCAATTATTCCAGAAACTACAATCAAAATAGCAAACCACTTGATTACTGAAACGAGATAGTTTGATTTTGATTCATATTTTCCTTCTGACATAATAGAAGACAAAGCTTTTAGAAAATTTGTTTTGGGTCCGAACATAGCAATTGAAAATAGAATAACAAATACACACCACAAACCAATAAAGACATCTCCAAGCTCAAACTGTATTGGAATTTCAAAACCAATTCCTGCAGGGAAAAAATCAAACCCATTGATTGGGAAATCAAATCTTACTCCATCTTCTATATTGGAATTAAAAACAACATAGGCACCTAAAGGAAATGAAAGAATCATCAAACCAAAAATTACAGAAACTAATGCAGAGAATGGAATTCCCAAAGATTTCATTAACTTGTTTTGGTCTAACAAGTCTTTTCTAGTGAAGTTCTATTGATGATTCAGCAAATCCAAGCTTTACCAAAGTTTCTTTGATGGTATCTCGATGGTCGCCTTGTAAAAATATGTAACCATCTTTTGCTGTGCCCCCACATGCATATTTGGCTTTTAATTCCTTGGCTACACTTTCTAAATCATTAATTTTTGGATCTAGCCCTTCAATCATAGTTCCTTTTTTTCTAAAACGTCTAGTTTCTAACCTTATAATGATATGAGTACTGTCTTTTTCTAGTTCACCACAGGCGCATAAATCTTCAGGAAGGCCACAAGTACTACAAATTACCGCCATTAATCGAAAAATACTTCTTCCCACACACTATTAAGCCTTCGCTGAATATGAAAAACTCATTTTTCTACAAGACTATGAAGATTAAGTTTTTTAGAAATCAATTCTAATATTTCTTGATGTCAGCAGAACTTACCAAGAAGGCAATCGAAATGTTGCTAAAAGGTGCTACATTAGTTAGCGAACCATGCCCATATTGCAAGGGTGTAAGGGTAATAAAAGATGGTCATGCATTGTGCGTCAATTGTGGTAAGGAACCTGAAATTAAAGAAACTAAACCAGCATCTGAAATCACAGAATATGAGGAGATACAAAAAACCCGTTCAACTCTAAATGTTTTAGAACAAAAACTTGAAAATCTTTCCAAAGAACTCGACGAAGAAAAAGATCATGAAAAACAACAACAAATCTTAAAATCGATTAATTCACTCGTGGAAATTATTGCCAAATTAAAGAAACAAGAATAAAGTTTTTATGTAAAGTTCCTGACTTTTAAATTAATCATGGCAACAAAAAAAGGTGCTCCATTACCGGCATCAAGCGCAGGACTTTTGAGATTCTTTGAAGATGAAACAAAAGGGTTCAAAGTAGATCCAAAAATTGTAGTAACCGTTCCAAGCAGCCTTATTGTAATCTCGTGGTTGATGGATATTTTTCTAGTATCGTGACCCGTTATGACAGAATCTTACAGTGATGTTTCCAAGATCCATAAACGATATTCACTAACATTACTAAATCCCTCTTCATTTTATCATTCATTAATAATTTCAATTATTATTGCATCAGTACTTGTAACGTTAACTGTATCAGTCTATCTGGAAAGTGAAGATATTGTTTTTAGACTGCTTGCTGTTCTAGGAACCCTTTTGGTAACACAAATCATTGACTCTCGCTTTACCAGAAACAAAGAGTATTCTAAAGCATTACACATGTCGCTTTTTGGAAATAGTCTTTGGTTGCTTACTGCGGTATCTGGTCTTTTGGCTTCTCTTATAATATCTAGAGAAGAGATTCCCTTTCTTTTCATTACAGTTGGAATGTTTTTGTTTGCAAGCTTTAGAATTGGAATATTCACAACTGTTCTTGGCACTAACATACGCAAGGCCTGGCTTGTATGTTTCTTACAACCAATGGCAATGTTTTTAGCACTAGTACCAATCGATATGTGGATTCCAGTTTTAACTAATTATCAGGCTATAGCATATGGTACAACATTTTTGATATTAGCCTCGTCTTGGTCTATCCTTACTGACAGGGCGGGAATGCCTGGTGTCAAGAGCACTCATAAATTGATACAAGCTTATCTTTCATCCTTATCAAAAAATAATCCATCAGAGGTTGAAAATATTCTTACTGAACGTGCAAAAGTATCCAAAGTTTCGACGTCACAAATTAGATTTCATACAAAGAACGCAAATAGAGAATTTAGATTAGTTTTACCTGATATTCATCCTGGACCATTTCATCCAGTAGGAGGAAGCAATATCCCATACCTGATTTATAAAAATCTTGGTTCATCAGCAATGGTGCTGCATAGCGTTTCAAACCATTCTCTAAATTTACCTTCACAAACAGAAGTATCTCAATATCTTGAGAGTTTATCAAAATATTCTGTAGCACAGGAAGGATTGAACTGTACTGAACCTGTTACAGTTCAGATTAACAATGCCCGTTGTGTAGGATTACTTTTTGGTAAAACCGCACTCCTGTTTTTGTCTCTTTCTCCACATGGAATGGAGGACTTGCCACTACATGTAAAAAGTGAGATTGAACAGTTTTCAAAAAATCGTAACTTTGGTCAAGTCTTAATTGTAGATTGTCACAATGCAATGGGAGAAGAAATATCTCAAAACAATTCAGAAGATCTTTTAACTGCATCAAAATCTTGTCTTGACACGTTGATGACTAAAGAGACATATCCTTTAGAATTTGGTTATGCAAATTCTAAAGATATGGATATTAAAGCGCCAGATCTTGCACTTGGTGGAATTGGAATTTTGTGTCTTCGCACAAATAATAAAAAATATTTTCTAGGGTGGGCAGACGCAAATAATATGGAAAATGGGGTTAGAGAAGCAGTAGTGAACCATTTTTCAAAAAATGGATATGACCTAATAGAAATTTGTACATCTGATACGCATTACACCACACAAGGTGTGAGAAATAGAAATGGATACTATCAATTTGGGTTGGTCACAAAACCTCAAGACATGGCAAATTGGTATCTTGAAATTGCCAAAGAATCTGAAAAAAACATAGAGCCAGCTTCCTTTGAAATTTTAGAAAACGAAGCCAATGTTAAAGTGATGGGGCCAACTATATTTCGGGATTATTCTAGAGCAGTAGACAAAACTATGAATTTAACTAAAGGATTTCTATCTGCATGTTCAGCATTTTTTCTTCTAACTATGTTTCTATAGTCTTCAAGTCATCCAAATTCCCATAAAATTCATCTAAAAACGAAGAAAATTGTAAGATAGGAATTATTGGTACATTATCGATAAAACTAATTTCTTCTTGGTATAAGGTTACTATTGCTGGCACAGCTATTGTCCCTTGAGTTTTTCCTACGTAATGCTTCACCCGTGCAACCTGTTTTTTTACTATCTCTCTAAGAGTCGATGAACTCATCCTCTTCCAATGCTTACAGTCAATGAGAACTGCCACCCCGTGATTGATTCCAATTACATCTATTTCCATTCGTGGCTTGGTTAATACAAGATTTTTAATGATATCAAAGTTCTTTGATTCTAATATCTCGGCTACAAGGCCTTCAAAATCCTTCCAATTCAAATAAATGGAAACATCATCAATTGGCGCCCCTTGGCTGATTGCAAAAAGAGCGGCTTTTAGTTTATCTTCTGGATTGAAATTAACATTTTCTCCTTCAAAAGAACCTATTTTATTTGCAACCAAAACATTGAGAATTTCTTTTGCAGAAATTTGATCTGTTTGTGCAACTATTGCAAAATCTATAACCGAAATTCCCCCTGGGATTACCCCCGTTATTCCTCTTGTAAGTGGTTTTAATTGCAATGTATTTTCATATTGAATTTTCTTTTTTAAATTTTAAGTGTTAATATTCATCAAAATAGTTTATGACCTTGGAACCTTATATTACGCCATTGCACACGCATGTCATGAAACTCTTACTTGCCATACTATTTGGCATGTTAAGTATTCAGATTGCATCAGCTGACAAAGGAACCTTTGTTGATGAGATACAGTTCATTCAATATCTTGATGAAAACACTGCTCTAGAAGAAGTACGAAATGGTAACTTGGATCTATACTATTACAGAATTTCCTCAGACAGAATTGACAGCGTAAAGTCTCGTGAGGGATTACAAGTTTATGAATCAACTGGAGGTTCCTATAGTATTCTTATCAACCCTGCAGAGTCAGAAAAATTTAATCCTTTTTCAATTAAAGAAGTAAGATTTGCACTAAACTATCTGGTCGATAGAAAATTAATTGTAAACGAACTAATGGGAGGATATGGCACAACAATGATTTCAAATTATGGACCATTTGATCCAGATTATTTATTCATCGTTGATGAGTTAGAGTCATTTCATTTTAGATATAACCCTGCTTTGGCTGAAGAAATGATTTCAAAAGCGCTAACAGATGCAGGTGCAAAAAAAATTGATGGTAAATGGACATTTGATAATAAGGAAATAGAATTAATTGCGTTCATTAGAAGTGATGATCCAGTAAGAAANTCGATAGGTGAGATACTATCATCTGAGTTAGAAAAAATNGGCTTTAAAGTGATAAAAGATTTTGGTGATCTTAACAAGGCNTTCGTTAACGTTTACGGTTCAAATCCATCAGATATGAAATGGANTTTNTACACAGAAGGTTGGGGAGGTCGNTCTGCATTTGTAAAATATGATCCGTTGAGTCTTGGCCAAATGTACTCTCCATGGTTCTCAAACATGCCTGGATTTAATGACCCCTCGTATTGGAACTATCAAAATGATTACATGGATTCATTAACACAAAAAATCTATACGGGAAATTTCAGCTCAGCTGAAGAACGCATAGACCTATTCCGGAAAGCCACAGCTGAGGGAATTAGGGAATCTGTGAGAATTTTTCTGGCAAGTAAAATTGACCAATATGTGGTAAATGAGAAGATTGATGGAATAATCAATGATTTTGGTGCTGGCGTTCCATCTAGGTTTACTCCAATTAATGCTAGGACTGATTCAAATTCCCTTACAATAGGTGTAAAGCAAATCTATCAAGGCGCATGGAATCCAGTAATGGGAATCAGTGATATCTACAGCAGACAAATTTGGGATGCCTTGTATGATCCTGGTGTTTTCAAACATCCATACACCGGTAATACTATTCCGATTAGAACAAATTTCACAGTTGAAACTGCTGGTCCTGCTGGCAAATTAGATGTTCCAGAAAATGCTATCACATGGGATCCAAAATTACAAAAGTGGAGTACGGTTAAAGCAGGCACTCAAGCTACAAGCAAAGTAATCTTTGATCTTGAATTTAGTAAGTGGCATCATGGTATGCAAATGGACATGAATGATGTTTTACATTCTCTATATTTTACATTAGAGTGGGGCTCTGAACAACAAGAGGATGATAAAACGTTTGATGCAGAGTATACCCCTCGTGCTGCTCAAACTGTTCAAACATTAATTGGAGTTAGGCCAGTTGATGAAAATACACTTGAGGTATATGTTGACTATTGGCATTTTGATGAAGCAGAAATTGCAGATTGGGCTAGTTTGTGGAGTTCTGAACCATGGGAATTAATGACTGCAATGGAACAAGCAGTAATCGATGGTAAGGTCTCATTTTCACGTTCTGGGTCTGTAAGCAAAAATGTGAATTGGCTTTCTTTAATTGTACCAAATGACGCTAAAATTATTCGTCAATATCTGCTTGACTTCAAAGATTCTGGTTTTGAACCACCGGCACTAGCCACCTTTGATTTGCCACATAGCTATTTTGATTCAAGATACGACGCTTCAATAAAATGGATTGACGAATACAATCATGCAATAATTAGTAACGGCCCATTTTATTTGAAAAGTTACTCTCCAGAATCAAGAACTATCACCATCAAGGCTTTTGCCGATGAAAGCTATCCATTTGAAGCTGGGCATTGGCAAGAATTTGAAAAAATTAAGTTTCCAAAAATAGTTCAAGTTGATATTCCTGATGTCATAAAGAAAGGTGATATCTTAACAATCCCAATTTCCACGCAAGACACATCAAAAATTGATTATTTTTTCACAAATTCACAAGGTGATTCGGTAGCCTCAGGCACGCAGTTAGTAGATTTTGGAAAAACCATCTTGACTCTGTCTGAAGAACAGACTGACAAATTTGGGATTGGTGCAAATGACTTGAAGGTTTTTGCAGTATCTGAATCTGTTCTAAGACCTGACATCTATAGTGTTAGCTTTCTTGCAGTAAGTGATTCTACCCAATTACCAGAAATGTCTCTTACTGATATTCAAAACGCTGAGGAAAAAAATGAATACGTATCAATAACTGCGATTGTTATAGGAATTATTATTGTGGCGTCAATTTTGTATTTGAGGCGTTCTAGAAAAAAATCACAAATAGTTAGAAAATAATTTATTTTGTTCCAATAATAAATAGAGTACCAAATTCTTGCTTCCATTTTTTACGATTCGAAGGATCTTTAACTTGTTTGGTTTTAGTTTTAAATCCAATTTCTTCAAACGTTTTTTTCCACTGTTTTTTTGATCTTAAATCAAGAGGCAATTTCATCATTTCAGACCAATGTGTAGTTGCTTTGTTATCGCTATAGAAATCTGTTCCACAAAAAAACTGCCCTCCAGGTTTGAGTAATCTATAGATTTTTTTCAACCCAGATTCCATTGGCGACAAATAATACAAAGACTCCATTGAAAAAATATAATCAAATTTATTACGAAACTTCCACGATTGAATATCCGCCTTCAAATACAATTCTTTTAAGGATTTCTTTTTAGAATTAGCTTTTGTAATCATATTTTTACTCTTGTCAATTCCTACTGCCTTTTTGCAATTCTTTAGTTGGGCAATTTTCCTTACTACCCATCCATTCCCACATCCAACATCAAGAAAAGAAAACGGTTTATCAAATGGCACAGAATTTAAAAATTTGAGTACGGTTTTGGAGTGTTCTTTTTCCATTAATTCAGATCTTCCACTAATTGCCCACTCATCAAATGTTATTCTGACCTTATCCATTTGATCTTCAAACATTTTTTTCCATTTCAATGTTGAGTTAATTAGTAGCTTTTGTATGAACGAATTCTACTCAAGCCTTAAATCCAAAATTCGTAAAGCAAAGCCGAAACGAATTGCCAGATGAATCATGTAGAAAATGTGGTGGAAATCTCATTGATTGTAGTCTATGTGCCCAATGCAAAGGGGTTATAGGCATGATTTGTGTTTCATGCGGAACAAGAACCATGGAGCAATTTCATGATTCGTGCCTGTATCTGGTTGAACAGATTCAGACTACAACTGACCGTAATCAGAATGGATACCTTTTCCAAAAAATAATATCGCTTACCTAAATTCCATCTTTACTCTTTGAGCCTTTGACAATATTGAAAAGATGTCTTACGGCTAGTTTTGGGTGGTGGGCTGCCAGCTTTACCATATTTGTTAAACCAAAGTCTGCTTTGATAAAATCAATAAACTCATCAGGAGTTAATTTCCCAATAATTTCAATTTCTTTATCCCACTCTTCATCCGATAAACCAATCCATCTATCTTGTATCTTAGATGCAGAGTTTATTTTTGCTTTAATTGCTTTTTTCCAATTTTCTTCATACTTTTTTAGTGATTTTTCTGATGTATCGCCAGACTTTATTGCATTAGCTGAAACTTCTCCTGCAACTCTTCCAAACATTATCGCATATCTTATGCCCTCTAATACAAGTGGATTTGCTTGTCCTGCTGAATCCCCAACAAGTATCAAATTATCATAAACTGTTTTTCGAGATAGTCCATCATTTGGAATTAAACCATAATGAAATTCAATTGGAGTAATTTTTCCTAGATTTTTAATTGGACCTGGTTTTTTTTCCATAAGTTCTTTTAGTCTTTCAGTAGGATCTATTGATGATTCAGGTTTTCCCACTCCTACTCCTATTCGAATAATATTTTTACTAACAGGAAAAATCCACGCATAGCCTGCTGGCGAATATTGCTGTCCAACCATTAACCACCATGTATCCGAGTCAACATGCTCAGCATATGCTTCATATTCAGCACCTGCTCCAAATCTTTCCCACTGTGTTACTACACCCAAAGATTTTGCCACAACTGACTGAAAACCGCTTGCATCAATTACTATTTTGGAATTAAAAACACAATTCTCCTTTGAGGATGTCTTAACTCCAGAAATTTTTCCTTGATTATTTTTAATGACATCGGTAACATTAGTTTTTACAAAAATATCTGCGCCTTCTTTTGCTGCTTGCTCAGCAAGCCATTGATACGTTTTTCTTACATCTAGTACCACTGCTCTTGGTTTTGAATCCCTAACTGAAACTTGGTTGTTTGGTGAACAAAATGAATAATTTTTTATCTCATTATAGCAGTCTGGAGGAATTCCAAATTTTTTTACATCTTTAATCCATGTAACTCCGCTAGTTCTAACACTTTGAGAAATACACTCTTCTTTTTCTAAAAGTGCTACTTTGACTCCATTTTTTGCAGCAGCAAAAGCCGCTGAAGAACCTGCTGGGCCTCCTCCTACAACAACAATGTCATAATCTAATTCTTTAGATACCATCAGCTTTCAATCTTTTCAATAACAAAAACCCAATGTAATTAAAGAAATTATCTTTTGAGCACTGGCTTTCCAGCACCATCAGTATCTCTTTCTGAATCCATCGATTTCTGCTCGCTTTTTTCCCTATGCATATAACTATGGTTGCTCCTTCCTTTTTCCGGCAGAATTTGCTGTGGATAGATTCCTCAACCTTTAAGGTATCTTCATTTTCATGGAACATACGTTTCCCACAATCTGGACATAGAGCTTCTGGCATGATCTTTGAGGGAAATCAAATGTATTTATTTTATTCCTAACAGTCAAAGCCCATTAATTCTAAAACTAGCGTTCTAATAGTTTGATAGTTTCTAAATAATATGGCAGAACCCGAGATAGTACCATTTGCAGTATGGTCTCTAACTACCATTGCAATTGTAATT
>C687J29651_10000270_pt1 | contig 20182 bp, 15 predicted proteins | sample RifCSP13_1_FD_29651 | JGI IMG/M metagenome (IMG submission 29651) | reverse complement strand
AAGATGATCGTGAGCGTCTTGATCACCTCGTTCAGCGCGTTCGAGGCGAGGGTGGCCTGGACCTCCATCAGGCTCGTCGTGATCTCACGATATGTGTCGAGCGTGTCGAGCGTCCGGATCATGTGGTCGTAGACGTCCCGCAGGTAGTTCCGCGTCTCCTTCTTGAAGTACGGGAGCTCGAGTCGGGTGATCGTCGTGAACGCATCCCGTTGCGGGCGGAGCGCGTTCCGGAGCAGGAGGAGGTCCGTCCGCACCTGGTGAATCTTCGCGATCCCGTGGCGCGAGGGGTGCTCGACGAGCTTCTCCTCCTCCGAGCGCAGGATCTCCTCGAGCCGGTCCAGGTGGGGGAAGTACGAGTCGACGAGCACGTCGAGGATCGTGTAGCACAGGTAGTCGGGCCCCGCCTTCAGGAGACGGGGCGCGCGGCGGCGGATCTTCACGCGCACGTCCTCGAGCTGCGGGAAGATCTTGTCGTGGATTGTGATTACGAACTTCTTCGCGAGGAACAGGCTCAGCTGGTCCGTCTCGATCTCCTCCGCCCACACGATCGTCCGGGTGACGGCGAACAGGACGTCCCCGTACGTCTCGACCTTTGGCGGCGTGTCCGGGCGAATCGAGTCCTCGAGCGCGAGCGGGTGGAGGCCGAACAGGGTCTCCAGCTCCTCGAGCGTGCGGCCGTCCGGGTCCACGATGTTCAGCCAGGCGACCGTGTACTTCTCCGTGAGCTCGCGCCCGCGGCCGATCGTGACGTCCGTCTCCTCCACGACCTCCGTGGGAGAGTACGCGATCACGTCGACGCGCACCATCGGGCGGGCACGGAGAGGGCCGTTATTAAAAGGTTGTGCACTCGGTCTCCATCGGGAGATGGTCACAAACTGTCGGCGCCGCGGGTGAGGTTTCGCAGTGCGACGAGGACAGTTGCGGTGACGGCCGGCACCGCCAAAAGCTCGAGCCACTCCTCATAAACCTCCCTCGCTTTCGGAGCCGGCAGGTGCGATGTGCGGGGAGCGATCATCCTGGCGGGCGGGACATCCCGTCGGATGGGGCGGCCGAAGGCCCTCGTTCGCTTCCTCGACGTTCCCTTGGTNCAATGGATGGTGCGCACGGTCCGTCCCGTCGCACCCGAAGTGATCGTCGTCGCGCGACCGTCCCTCGCCCGGCGTCTCTCCCATCTTCCCCTGGAAGGCGAGGCCCGGATCATCCGGGATCGGGTGAGAGTTCGCGGGCCCCTCGCGGGCCTCCTCGCCGGCGCAGCGTCCGTCGGGGGGGAATACGTCGCCGCGTTGGCGTGCGACTTGCCACTCCTCCAGGTGCCCCTCCTGCGCGCCCTCTTCCGGGAGGCTCGCGGGCGGGACGCCGCCGTGCCCCGATGGCCGGGCGGGCGGATCGAACCCTTGGGCGCGGTCTACCGCCGAGTCCCGTTGCTTGCGGCGGCGCGCGCGTCCCTCAGGTCCGGAGACTGGGCCTTGCAAGACGTCGTCGCACGGTTGCGCAACCCGCGGTTCGTCGACACGGACTCGCTCCGCCCCTTCGACGAATCCCTCGTCTCCTTCACGAACGTCAACACACTGGAGGAGCTCGAACGCGCCGAGCGCCGATACCATGAGGACGTTCTCCGCGGGTCGACTAGTCCACGATTCGCGTCGCCCCCGCGTACACATTGAACGAGTCCCGCCGAAGGAAGCCGACGAGGGTGACGCCGAACTCCCTCGCGACCTCCACCGCCAGGCTCGAGGGCGCTCCGACGGAGGCGACGCACGGGACGCCCGCCATCACCGCCTTCTGCAGGATCTCGAAGCTGGCGCGGCCGCTGACAAGCAAGACGTGGTCTTCGAGCGGAAGGCCCCGGGCGCGGAATCGGTCCCCGATCACCTTGTCGACCGCGTTGTGGCGCCCCACGTCCTCGCGGAGGACGACGATCCCCCCGTCCGCGCGGAACAAGCCGGCGGCGTGGAGGCCCCCGGTCCGGGCGAACACCGCCTGCTCCCGTCGCAGCGCCTCCGGCATCGCCGCCAAGACCGCCCGAGGGAGGCGAGGGGCGTCCCGTGCCATCGAGGGCGGCTTCCGGGTCCAGATCGCGTCGAGGGACGTCTTCCCGCAGACCCCGCAGGAGGAGGTCGTGTAGAAGGAGCGGATCGTGCTGGAGACGTCGAGGGAGAGGCCCTCGCGGAGGACGACGCGCACGACGTTCCCCGTCTCCTCCGCAGCGCGCGGGAGGGCGTGCTCGACGACCTCGACATCCTCGGCGTTCCGCAGGATTCCTTCCGCGAACAGGAAGCCGGTCGCGAGGTCGAAATCGTGGCCCGGCGTCCGCATCGTCACCGCCAGGCTGTGTTCGCGTTCCGAGCCCCCGACCCGTTCGACGATGCGGATCTCGAGCGGCTCCTCCACCGCCACGACGTCGTCCGTCTCCTCCAGGGCTCCGCGGCGAACCTTGCCGACGCGCGCGTCCTTCGTCGCGGGACGGTTCACGGTCCCCGCTCCGGGACGAGTTCCACGAGGGCGTTGTAGTCGGGCATCCCGCACTGGGGGTCGACGACGCCCCGCCGGATCACCGCGTTCGCCTCCGGCCAGTACATCTGCACGTTCCGCGGCTTGATCCGTGCGACCTTGCACCGGCCGCGGAAGGAGCCCACGTCGTTCCGCACGAGGAGCGGGTCGCCGTCCCGCACGCCGAGGGCCGCGGCGTCCTCCGCACTGATCAGGACGTCCGCGCGGGTCGCCCCGATCATCGGGTCGTAGTCGCGCTGCACCATGCTGTTGAACTGCTTTCCGCGCCGCGTGCTCAGGTAGAACCATCCCTGGGGGATGTCGACGTCCGGGGGGTGGATTGCGGTGAAGCGCGCGCGTCCATCCGGTGTCGGGAAGCGCCCGCCCTCGCACAGCCTCGGACCGCCCCACTGCACGGCGTCCCCCTTCTCGCGGAGGCGTTGGATCCCGTCGTAGGAGGGCACGGTGGCGGCGATCTCCTCGCGGATCTTCGCGGCGTCCCCCACGCGAATCGCGTCCGCCCGTGCGGGCCACGTCCTCGCCGCGAGGTCGACCAGGATTTCCCATTCCGAGCGTGCCTCCCCGATCCTCCGGCCCGGGATCTCCGGGCTGAAGTAGATCCGCCGCTCGGTGGAGGTCTCCGTGCCGCCCCCCCGCTGCTCGTAGCGTGTGGCGGCCGGGAGGAGCACGACGGTGTCCCCTTCGACGAGCATCTGGCGGGTGAGCACGAGGTCCTGATGCACGCGCAGGGGGATCCGTTCCAACGCCTCGCGAACCGTGTCCGGCTCCGGGAGCGTTTCCAGGAAGTTGCCGCCGATCGAGTAGAGGACATCGAGGCCGCCCTCGTGCGCTCGCTGGATCATCTCGACGGAGTTCAGCCCCGGGGTCGTGGGCGGTCGGAACCGCCAGATTCGCTCGAGCCGGTCCGCGTTCTCCGGCGTCACCTCCAGCCCTCCCGGATACCTGTCCGGGACGCAGCCGACCTCCGCACCGCCCTGGACCCCGCTGTGGCCCCGGATCGGCATCAGCCCGCACTTCTCCCGGCCCACGAAGCCGCGCGCGAGGGCGAGGTTCACGATCGCCTTCACGTTGTCGACCCCGAACCGGTGCTGGGTGATCCCCATCGACCACACGAACACCGCCGACTGCGCTTCGTGGAGGCGGCGCGCGAAGTCGAGCATCTCCTCGCGGGACAGTCCGGAGAACCGCTCGAGGGTCTCCCACGATTGCGCGCCCAGCGTTTTGAGCAATGGCGCAACCCCGGTCGTGTGATCCCGGATGAACGCCTCGTCCGTCCAGCCGCGCTCGACCAGGTGCTTCAACACGCCGTCAATGAAGGCGATGTCCCCTCCCGTGTGGATCAGGTAGAATCGGTCCGTGATCTTCGTGCCAAACACGGCGCTCTCCGCGACGCTCGGGACCCAGTACCGCTCGAGCCCCGGCTCGCGGAACGGGTTCACGACGAGGACCTTCGTGCCCCGCAGTTTCGCGTAGTACAGGTACTTCGTCGTCACCGGCTGGTTGTTCGGGACGTCGGAGCCGAAGAAGACGATCACGTCCGAGCCGATCCAATCGGAGTAGGAGCACGTGGAGGCCCCCACGCCGATCGTCTGTTTGAGCCCCGTCGTGCTCGGCGCGTGGCACACGCGGGAGGAGTTGTCCACGTTGTTCGTCCCGAGGAAGCGGGCGACCTTCTGCGCGAGGTAGTAGACCTCGTTCGTGATGCCCCGGGACGTCACGTAGAACGCAAGCCGTTCTGGCGGCGTGGATCGGAGTCTGGCGGCGATTCCCGCCAGCGCCTCGTCCCACGATGCGCGACGGAAGCCCGGGTCCCCGCGGCGTCGGATCATCGGATACGGGAGGCGGCCGAGGTCGCGGAGCTCGCGGGAACTTTGGCGGCGGAGTGCGCCGACGTCCGCAAGGAGCGAGTCGTCGAGCGGACCCATCGTGTTGAGCTTCAGAAGGTTCAGCCGCACGGTGCACAGGTGGATCCCCGGCATCGTGAAGTCCCGCATCCCGGTCGTCCCGAGGGCGCATCCGTCGCACACGCCGTCCGCGAGGATCCGCCACGCGAACCTCGGATTCCCCCGGTTTTCCCACGCTGTGCGCAGGATGTCCAGGTAGTGGTGGGGCTTCACCTCTCCCAGGCCGTTGGGCATCCCGCCGACCCAGAGCGAGGGATTCAGCCGCCGCGGTTGCGGGCCCGACTGCACGCGGGACGAATCCCGCCGCGGTTCTTAGCCCTTTACCGCCGCGCCGGCGCCCCGCGACCTTTTTATGGGCGCCCCTCATCCACTCGGCCGCGGGTCCGTGGGGTAGTTTGGTCTATCCTTGGAGGTTCGGGACCTCTAGACTCCGGTTCAAATCCGGACGGACCCATCCTCGGCTCGAACCCCATCTCTCGTCTCCGGGCGGCGGGGCGGCCTGACGTGTATCCGGAGTCCTCGTCCCGCCTACCGCTGCACGTCGAAGTAGATCCGCACGGTCGCGCGGTAGCTCTTCACCTTCTCGCCGTCGAGCTCCATCTCGAATTCCGACACGCGCGCCCACTTCATCCCACGGACGGTTTCAGACGCGGCCTTCACCGCCCTTGCGGCGGCGTCCGCGAAGCTCCTCGGAGACATTCCCACGACGTCGATGACTTTCTGGACCAAAGGTCACCCCGGGCCGGTATCGATGACCACCACATGAGGGCTTCGGCGTCCGAATTTCGGCGTATGCCGTAGCGCGATTCGTCAATCAGAAACATTATATACGGGCAGGTTTTTCGCGCGCCCGTGCAGCGCCCCCTTATGGAGAAGATGGCCGGCGAAATCGCCCTCTCCGACGATCCGGGCCGCACCCTCCGCAAGTGGCGGGAAGAGATGAAGGTCACGGTCAAGGAATTGAGCCGCCAGATGAGCATCACCCCATCCGTCATCTCGGACTACGAGTCCGGACGACGCCGTTCTCCAGGCGTNCACACGATCAAGCGGATCGTGGAGGCGCTNCTGGAGATCGACACGCGGAACGGAGGCCGGTACGCCGCGCGGTGGACGACGGGCGCGAACGAGGCGATCCCATCGATGGCGGAGTTCGAAGTCGGCGTCCCCGCGAAGGCGTTCCTCGGCGCGATCGGCGGCCGGGTGCTCACGCGGAAGAGCTCCCTGGACCGCGAGATCCGCGGGTACACCGTCATCGACAGCGTGAAGGCGATCACGGGGCTGTCGAAGGACTACCTCCAGATCTTCGGGTACACGACGGAGCGGGCCCTGATCTTCACGGGCGTCAAGTACGGACGGTCCCCGATGATCGTGATCCGGACGCATCCCCTGAAGCCCGCCATGGTCGTGTACGCGCGCCCGGAGAAGGTCGACGAGCTCGCCGTGAAGCTTGCGGAGCTCGACAACATCATCCTCGCGCGCACGGACTCGGAGACGGACACGCTGATCGAACGGTTGGAGCGGTTGCCATGAAAGCAGGAATCGTGAGCTATGGAGGCTACGTCCCGCGCTACCGGATCACGCCAAAGGAGATCGGCGCGGTCTGGGGCGTGGACGGCGAAGCGATGGGCAGGGGCCTGAACATCAAGTGCAAGAGCGTTCCCGGCCCGGACGAGGACGTCATCACGATGTCCGTCGAGGCCGCGCGGGACGCGCTGCGGAAGGCGCCGCACATCAATCCGAAGGACGTCGGGGCGATCTACGTGGGGAGCGAGTCGCACCCGTACGCGGTGAAGCCCACCGCCACGATCGTCGCGGAGGCGATCGAGGCCGCGCCCGTGATGACCGCCGCGGACTACGAGTTCGCGTGCAAGGCCGGGACCGCCGCGATCCAGACGACGATGGGGCTCACCCTGTCGGACATGTACCGATACGGGATGGCGATCGGGGCGGACACCTCCCAAGGCGCTCCGAGCGACGCCTTGGAGTACAGCGCCTCCGCGGGCGCCGCGGCGTTCGTCGTGGGGAAGGACCACCTGATGGCGACGATCGACAACACGATCTCGTACACGACGGACACGCCGGACTTCTGGCGGCGGGAGGGGCAAGCGTATCCCTCCCACGGAGGCCGGTTCACGGGCGAACCCGCGTACTTCAAGCACGTGATCGCGTGCGCGAACCTCCTGTTCAAGCGCGCCGGCACGCGGCCGGAGGACTACGACTACGCGGTGTTCCACCAGCCGAACGGAAAGTTCCCCGTGCGGGTCGGAAAGATGCTCGGGTTCAACGACAAACAGATGGACACGGGCCTCCTCGTGCGGGAGATCGGGAACACGTACAGCGGAGCGATCATGGTCGGGCTGTGCGCAATCTTCGACATCGCGAAGCCCGGGCAACGGATCTTCGCAGTCGGATACGGCTCCGGGGCGGGGAGCGACGGGTTCGATTTCACGATCACGGGCGGGATCGACGAGGTCGACCGGAAGGCCGGCCGGACGATGCGCTCGATGGTCGAGGACGCGAAGTTCCTCGACTATGCGACGTACGCGAAGTTCCGGAAGAAGATCCGGATGAAGGAGGGATGAGATGCGCAGCGTGAGCGTGATCGGCGTCGGGGAGACGCAGTTCGGGGAGCTGTGGGACAAATCGTTCCGCGAGCTCGGGATCGAGGCCGGCCTTCGGGCGATCCAGGACGCGAAGATTGCGGCGGAGAACCTGGACGCGATCTACGTCGGGAACATGAGCGCGGGGAAGTTCATCGACCAGGAGCACGTCGCGAGCCTGGTCGCGGACTACTCCGGCCTGGCGGACCAGCACCTCCCGACGATTCGCGTGGAGGGGGGTGGCGCCTGCGGGGCGATCGCGATCCACCAAGCGGCGATGTCGATCGCGTCCGGCGTTCACGACATCGTGATCGTTGGCGGCGCGGAGAAGATGACGGACGTGGGCGACGTCGAGGCGAACGAGATCCTCTCGAGCACGACGGACCAGGAGTGGGAGTCCGTGTTCGGGGCGACGTTCGCGGGCCTGTATGCGATGATGGCGCGCCGCCACATGTTCGAGCACGGGACGACGCGCGAGCAGCTCGCGGCCGTGGCGGTGAAGAACCACAAGCACGGGGCATTGAACNCGAACGCGCAGTTNCAGAAGGAGATCACGATGGACATGGTCCTCGGCGCGCCAAGGGTCGCGGAACCGCTCGGCCTCTTCGACTGCGCCCCCCTGAGCGACGGCGCCGGGGCCCTCGTCCTGTGCGCGAGCGACCGGGCGCGGAAGTTCACGGACACGCCGATCGACCTCATCGGGACGGGCCACGCGAGCGACTTCATCGCGGTGCACGACCGGCGGGATCTGACGACGATCGATGCGACCGTGATCGCGGGGAAGCGCGCGTTCCACGCCGCGCGGAAGACGCCGAACGACGTGAAGGTCGCCGAGGTCCATGACAACTTCACGATCTCGGAGGTCATGGCGATCGAGGACCTTCGGTTCGTCCCCAAGGGGAAGGGCGGCTTCGCGACGGAGGACGGCGAGACCGCGCTGAACGCCCGGGTCAGCGTGAACACGTCCGGCGGGCTGAAGGCGCGGGGCTATCCGGTCGGTGCGACGGGCGTCGCGCAGGCGGTGGAGATCGTCCGCCAGCTGCGCGGCGAGGTCGGGAAGCGGCAGGTGTCCGGCGCGGAGGTCGGACTCACGCACACCCTCGGCGGCACGGGCGGGACCGCGGTCGTCCACCTCTTCGCGCGGGGGGACTGAGATGGCGATCCCTCGCTTCTGGCGGGAGATCCCGTCGCGCTACAACCTCGTCGGCTCGAAGTGCGGGAACTGCGGGGCGCTCGATTTCCCGCCGCGGATTGTCTGCCCGCGGTGCGGGCGGAAGAGCGTCGGTCGCATGGAACGGATGAAGCTGAGCGGCCGGGGAAAGGTCGTCACGTTCACGATCGTGCACGACGCGCCGAAGGCGTTCGACATGCTGAAGCCGTATGTGCTCGCGATCGTGGAAACGGACGAGGGCGTCCGCATGACCTCGACGATCATCGACGTGGACCCGGCGGAGGTCAAGATCGGGATGCCCGTCGAGTCCGCGTTCCGGAAGCTCGGCGAGGAGGGAGAGGCCGGGATCATCCACTACGGGTACAAGTTCCGGCCCGCGTGATCACTCGAAGCAGACCTCGACCCCGCCGCCGTCCGGGTCTGGGGCGGCGACCGCGCTACGCGAGGGAGTCGGGGGCGGGCAGCTTCTCGAGGACCTTCCGCGCCGCCGCCAACTCCGTCTCGTGCTTCTTGATCTCCGTCGCGAGGTCTCCCGTGAACGCCCGCTTCGCCAGGTCCCCGTGCCGCTCGTAGGCACGGGCGCTCTCCTGGACTGCGCCGATCCGACCCGACGCGGCGAGGTCCCCGAGCCCGCCCCACGCCGCGACCCCGTCCGCGCCGGGGAACCGGCGCCACGCGGCGAGGCGACGCTCGAGGATCGGGGCCGGAGTCCCGAGCTCGAACGCGGTCCCGTACCGCCCGCCGACGACGGGGCGCAGCTGATGGAACAGGTCCTGGAGCTTCCGCCGATCTGGCGCGGCCTGCGGGAACACGCGGTCCCACTTTGCGGCGGAGTACTCGGACGTGGTCACGAGCTCGGAGAGCGTCCGTTGGCCCAAGGTCGTGCGGAGGTCCTCTTTCTCCTCCAGGAGATCGAAGAGCTCCCGGAGGGCCGCAAACTCCTGCACGGAGAGGAGGCCGAGCCCCTCCACGTCCGGGTGGGCGACGAGGTCCTTCACCGCCTCCGCAAGGGGGCGCGTGCACTGGGCCGCCCACGCCGCGTCCGCCGCGCGGTTGCACGCCTCGATCGTCGCCCGCGCCCGGAGGACCTCCTCCGGGGACGCGGCGGGACGGGGTATGAGCCGGAGCCGGGTCACCGTGTCCTCGGCGTCGCGCACGCGTTGCGCCGTCTTCCGGTGGAACGCCCGGTACGCGCCCGCCTCTCGCTCCCATTCCCGTGCGGGCTCGAGCGCCTTCTCCAGCTTCCCGATCACGCGGTGCGCGTTCCAGAAGTGGATCCGACGGGTGTGCTGGAGCGCCTGCCCGAACAGCCGCGCGTGCTTCGGGTGGAGCCGGCCCGCGTCCTCGAGGTCCTTCGCCCGCCGCGCGAGCGCCTCCAGGTCCCGCTCGAACGGGCCCAGCCGACGGCGGCTCATCTTGTCGTATTCCCGGAGGAGCTTCTCCAAGGCGCCTCGGATCTCTTCGAGCGCCCCGTCCATCAGGCCCGGCGTGCCCTTCAGACGGGCCGCCCGCGCCTTCAGGTCCGCCGCCAGTTCGCGGGCCTCCTCCGGATCCTCGATCACGAGGCCCTCATCCTCGCTCCGGGGCGGCATCCCGGACGGGGAGGGGATTCCCCTTTATGGCCTCTTGCCCGGAATGCCCCGGTGCCTGCGTCGCGCGTCATTGTCCACCGGTCCCGAAGGAAAGTCTTATTACGGTCCCGCCGATGGGCGCGAGCCCATGGAGATGAAGGTCCTCGAGTCGGAGAAGAACGCGGTCAAGGTCGAGATCGAGGGCCCGGACGACACGGTCATCTACCCCCTGATCAACGAGCTGCTGAAGGACGAGGACGTGCAGGAGGCGAAGTACTCCGTCGGGCACCCGCAGCTCGACAAGCCCGTGCTGTTCGTGAAGACGAAGAAGGGCAAGCCCGCGTCCGCGATCAAGAAGGCCGCGGAGTCCCTCGCGGGACAATTCCGCGAGGCGAAGCAACTGTTCGAGAAGGAGCTCAAGTAGGCGCTCAGGCGATTGGATCGACGGCCTCGACCCAGTCCACGCGTCCGAACGTTGCGTCGTGCGTGAGGATGCGGACGACCCGATGGCGTTGCATCGACGCGAGGAGCGTTGCGTCCCTGCCGCCAATTCCGATGTCCGTGTACCGCACGAGGAGCCGCAGTGAGTCGCGCACGAGTGGAGGATCCAGAGGGTCGACGGTCAACGGCAGCGCCAGGAAGTCGTCGGCGGCGTCTTTTCCGGCGGCGGCTCCGAGTCGCTTCACGAGGTAATGCGCGACCTCCATCTGGACTGCCGTGTTGACCAAAACGTCTCCCTCGAGAGCTTTCCCCACGGCACGTGCCGCTCGCTGATGTTCTGGGACCGTTGCGTCGAGCGCGTACGCCCAGATGTTGGAGTCAATCGCTTGCACGGAACAGCCTCTTCAACTCCATCGGGTCCAGCTTCCCTACCGCGGTCTTGGCGGTGATGACCCCCCGCAGCCTCTGCCAGAGTTCCTTCTTGGAGCGGACCCGCCGGAGGACGACACCGTCTGCGGCCTTCTCGACCGTGACGACGTCTCCCGGCGCGAGTGCCAGCTCGTCGCGGAGTTCCTGGGGCAACGTGACACGCCCGCGGTCGTCAATCCGGGTTGTTCCCACTTGAATTCCCATTCCCACAGTGTCTCCCATCAAGNATAAACCTTGCGACGCTAACCTCGACGTCGATTGCCTTGTAGGTCGAGGCTGCGCCATCATGGGAAGTATAAGGCTGAAGGTTGATTCCTCCGGCGGCGGGCATGGCCGAAAGCACAGTTGGGATCGAGGGATATGGCACGTCGACGCAGGGAATTGGCGGGAAGATTAAGGTCGAGCCCGCGGACTTCGTTGTCGAGGAGCTCCAATTGCCACCGCCTAGGGTCGACGGAGGCCGCTTCACGATCGCGACCATTCGCAGCACAAACTGGGAGACGAATCGGCTNGTCCGCGAGATGGCCCGCCGCTTGGCGGTGAGCCGCAGGCGAATTTCCTTCGCGGGGACGAAGGACAAGCGCGCGGTCACGACGCAGCTCTTCTGTTTTGAGGTCCCAGAGGATCGGATCCGCGCCCTGCGCCTTTCCGATGTGGAAATCCTTGAGACGTACGCCACCAAGCGGCGGCTCGAACTCGGAGATCTCCGAGGGAATCGATTTCGCGTCGTCGTCCGCGATTTGGCGGTGGCGCCGGAAGCGGCGAGGACGATTTTGGCGGCGACCGTCGCGCAGCTCGAAATCCTCCGCGGCTTCCCGAACTTCTTTGGGATCCAGCGGTTCGGCTCCGTCCGCCCGATCACGCACGTCGTCGGGCGTCACATCGTCCGCGGGGAGTTCAAGGAGGCCGTGGACGCGTATGTCGCGAACCCGATCGAGGGGGAGGACGCGGAGGCGTACGAGGTCCGCCAGGACCTGGCGGCGAGCGGGGACTACGGCGAGGCCCTGAAGGCGATGCCAGACGTGATGTCCTTCGAGAAGGCGCTCCTGAACTGCCTCGTCCGGCGTCCCGGGGACTACGTCGGCGCCCTGCGGGAGCTGCCCTTCAACCTGCAGATGATGTTCGTCCACGGGTACCAGTCGTATCTGTTCAACCGGATCCTGAGCGAGCGGATGCGGCGCGGGCTCCCGTTGAACGAGCCTCTCGAAGGGGACCTCGTCCTGCCCGTGGGAAAGGACGGCTCGCCCGATCGAGACCGGCCGCTGGCGGTCGAGCCCGCGAACCTCGAGAAGATGCGCCGCCAGGTCCGCGAGGGGAGGGCGTTCGTGAGCGGGCCGTTGTTCGGCTCGGACGGGCTCTTGGCGGCAGGTCCGATGGGCGGGATCGAGCGAGAGATCGTCGCGGCGGAGGGGCTGAAGCCCGAGGACTTCGTGATCCCGCGGATGCCCCGCCTCTCCTCGCGGGGGACGCGGCGCGAACTTCTCGCGGTGGTCCACGGTCTCCGGTGGGAGGTCGTGGGGGCCACCGCCAACCTCGAATTCGAGCTCTCGAAAGGCTGCTATGCGACGTCGCTCCTTCGGGAGTTCACGAAGGCCGTGCCGTGATTCCGACGGGGCCCCTCGGCGGCTACCGGACGTTCCGGGTCCTCGGCCGCTTCTTGGCAGGGGCCTTGCGGGATCCATGAGGACCCGGCGGTGGGATCTTCCCGGCGCGCCGCCCCCGCACGTAGCGCCCGATGAACGCGTTGAACCCGGACATCCCCATCGCGTTGCGATCGTACCCCGCCCGCTCTTCGTCCGGGAGTGCGTGCCACGCCGCCACGGCCTCCCGCCAGATCTGGCGGTGTTCGAGCTGGCGTGGGGTCTTTGGATCGTCGGGCACGACATACGCGCGCACGTACTCCTGGCCCTTCCACGACGAGGCCACGAGCTCCTTCCCGAGGGTCCCGGAGAACCGCGTTCCGAAGACGTTCCGGATTCTCATGAAAGGCGGAATGTCTAGGATACCATATAAGGATGAGGTGGAGGTGAAGCCTAAATATTATTAAGAGTTAGCATGGAGCGAGCATGGTGGATACTTGGTTTGTGCTTCTCAGACCTGAAGCGATGGTCGACGTGAGGGACGTGCGCAAAGCGGCGTGGCGTCAGGCTCCGGTTCGCCAGATCCGTAACGACTGCATCGCGGGACGTGGACGGTCGGTAGGCCGCTCGTCGTCGGGAAGACGCCGGAGATTTGCTTTCGGGGGCTGGCGATGCTCCTGAGGAATACTCCAGTGGTTCTCAAGTCTAGACCGGGACTGGCAGAGCCCAGCCCAATACCAACACCGATTCGTAAGGTCCCATGGGTCAAATGCCGCGCGCCAGCTGGGCCAGTTGCGCAACGCTTCCTCTGAAACGTCTTAGCTGAGCATGAGAAATGAGATCTGGGTTCCTATGCAGGAGCGCCTCCAAAGCAGTTTCTCCCGCTGAGAGGCACGCCCGAACCAACTCTCTCAAGGTGAGCGAGCGCCCAGCAACATCGGACCATCCTTCTTTGTCCCGTTTCGACAGGGACACCCATGCCTTTTGCCCATCGCGGGAAAGCCTAAGCGCGTATGTACCAGTTAGGGGCGCTATTTCCTCCTCCCCGTCAGCCGAGAGCAAGTAGCCGCACACCGCGGATAAGTTCCAAAGGAACTTAACGACTGCCACCTCGCACAAGGCACCTTCTTCGGATACCTGAGGACTGGAACCCGGTTTCAGCGCCGACTTTTCATCGAACTCTATGAAGACGCAGCCTCTGAGAAAGTCGAGCAGGTATTCATCGCGTGACCCGTTCGCCACACGCTCGTTCGCCTCCTTTCCCAACTGGATCCTTACGCGGAAGGGCTCCACCCCCTCCTTGCGACGACGACTTCCAGGGTTTCCCATGTGTGTTCCACCTCCTAGCGCAGCCAACGTGGAAGCGGAGTGGGCGTCCGATATGTCCAAGATGGAACCTCGGCCACATCAGCGATTATTTCTCCTTCCACTCTGACGACGATGTGCAATGTTCCCGACGATGTAGGAATCTTTCCATATGCGAATGTAATCTCGCCAACTGTCTCCTTCCAATCAGGCTTGTTGGCGACCCTTGAGACTTCGTCAAGCCATTCTGTCCTTCCCATGGTCCTCGGCTTGAGGGGATGATTCTGAATATACCTCTTGGAGACCGGCGAATAGTAGGGGTCGGGCAAGAATTCGTCGACCGACGGGTTGACGTCAGCGAGTCCTCTGCCCGCTCGCGTCACATCGTCACCCACTGCGGCCGCTTTTGATGCTGCCGGAGTGACCGCACCCATTGAGGGTTTGATGAGTCGCTGGACCGCCTTCCCGATCCCATACCCAAGCCCCGCGAGGAGGCCGCCCATGATCCCCGCGACGAGGGCCCCCTCCAAGGTGAACGTGCCCGTCGCGAGCGCCACGGACGCGTATGCAACGAAGTTCGCGAGTGCGCCCAGAGCAATGCCGCTCCAGAACCCCGGTGCCCAGAAGCCAATCGCCCCCGCCAGAGCTCCGCCGAAAATCGCAGCGGCCTCCCCTTGGGTAGTACAGGAGTTGTCGTGGAAGCAGCCGATCTTGTAGGATGCCCAACTCGCCCAGGCGCTGAAGAGGACAAACCAGAGGAAGATGAACAAGAGGACGAACGGGAAGTGTCCGGTGGGGTCCGTGGACACCAGCGGGTTGTTCATCACGTACGTGTACCGGTTCTGATCCTGCGGCACTCCAAGGCTACCGAGCCGGTTGTCGGGGGACAGGAAGCGGCCGATGACCGGGTCGTACCAGCGGGAGTGGAGGTAGATCAGGTTCGGTGTCGTTTCCCGGTATTCGCCCGTGTAGCCGTACTTGGGTTCCGAGCCGGACACGACGACCGCGAGGCCGAACGGTCGGTACGCGAGGATTGAGGCGACGTTACCGTTCGCGCCATTCGTCACGAGGCGGACGTTCCCGAGGTGGTCGTAGTGGTAGTACTCCGTGGACGCGCCAATCTTGGCGAGCCGAAGCCCGTTCGCGAACACGTACTTCGTCGCCGGGTTTGTCTCGTAGATCACAGAGAGCCCGGAGTACACGTACACGTTGGTGATGGGGCTCGCAGGGCCTATGACCGACTTCACGCGGCGGCCGAGGCCGTCGTGGGTGTAGTCCGAACGGTACGTGGGGGACGTGCAATCCGGGCGGCACATCGAGGCCAACCGGCCCTCGGGGCCCCACAGGAACGCCCACGCGGTTCCGCCAAGGACGCGCGACGTCATCTCCCCCTTGGAGTTGTACGTGTACTGGTCCGTCCCGGAGTTGTCCGTGCAACTGGACGGCTGGCCTCCCGCCTTCGTCCGGCACAGGCGCGAGTACGTGTCGTACTTGTAGTACGTCGTCGCCCCGCCGTCCGTGACCACCTTCCGGTTCCCGACCGCATCGTACTGATAACCGAGGTTCCATGACCAAGCCCCGGACGCGAATGCACAGGTCGAGGCCGTCGCCGTATTCGATGCAATCAACCGGTTCAGGGCGTCATAGGTGAAGCATTCGTACGTTGTAGTCACGCCACCCGTGTGCTTGATCCGAACGGGATTCCCGAGAGCGTCGTAATCCTCGTAGTCGAGTCGGAGGTGGGTCGTCGATCCCTTCTTCGTCTCGATCGACAGGGGCCACCCGTTCGTGTTGTACGCGTACTTCGTCGTGACGTCCGTCGCTCCCGTCTCGTATGTAATCGTGTCCAAGGCGTCGTCCGCATAGTAGGAAAGCTTCGCATAGTACGTGCCTGGCGTACATGTGGAAATCGAGATGGAGCTCACGGCGCAGGCGCGATTGAACGCGTCATACGCGTAGTAGACGTCGTATCCCGACCCCGCAGGCCCTTGGATGCGAACGACGCTGCTCGCGTCATCGTAGTCGTAGGTGACGGTCCGGGCGATTCCATCGACCGTGGATGTCTCCGTCTTGAGACGGTCCCGGGTATCGTAGCTGTAGTCCAGCGTGACGATTACGGGTCCGGGACGCGTGTACATGAGCCTCAGAAGATTTCCGTTCGGCTCGTAATCGTAGTCCGCGGATGATCCATCCGGGTACGTCACCACGTTAACGCGCCTCAAGTCGTCGTACGTGTACGTCGTGAGCGTGCCCGATCGATCCCGCTTCTGCTTGAGGAGTCCGGAGGGGAAGTACTGGTACTCCTCGTGGGTGCCGTCCGGAAACGAGGTCCACCGCAGTCGGCCCACCGCATCGTAGGAGTGGTTCGTCCTCTGGCGGAGGTTGAGGCCATCCTGGGGCGTGAGCACCTCCACGATGTCGCCGACGTTGTCGTACGCGTAGTTCGTGGGGTAGTAGTCGTTCGCACCTGCGCCCCAGAATTCTCGAACCTCGGTGAGTCGATTGTTGCGGTCGTACAGATAGACAGTCTTCCGAGTGCTTTGGACGTCCGTGGTCACGCTCACGGTCTTCGTATTCGTGGCATCGTCGTAGGCGACATCGACCCAGGACACCAGGTCCGGATTCGTGACCCTGGTTACGCGGCCCAATGAGTCGTACGTCTTCTCGTGGCGCCGCCCGGTGGCGTCCGTGTATGCAGTTACCTGATCCTGCCAATTGTAGGAGTACTTCTCCCAGGAGTAGTATCCGGACATCGAGAGCCCCGTGCAGGACGGCGACGTAAGGGGTCCCGAATCGCCGAATCGGAGGAAGCCCGTGAGACGACCGACCGCATCGTAGCACTGCCAGGTCTGGCGCTTCCGAACGGGATTGCTCGTTTCGTCATACATTTCGTCCTTGACGACGACGAGCCGCCCGGAGTCGAAGTACTCGTATTGAACGAACTTGCCGCCGGGATGGGTGACCCTGGTGAGGCGACCCACTGCATCGTATAGATAGCCAGTCGTCTGAGCAGGAATCTTCGGCGGCGTGACGGACGAGAGCTCGCCGGTGTTGGAATTATACGTCAGTGCCGTGGACCCGAACCCTGCGTCGGAAACGGTTGTCAGGTACGCGGATTGATGGGAGGGATCGTAGGAGTAGCTCGTTTCGTGGTAGAGCGTGTCCGTGACCCATGCGCCCGCGGTCTGGGCGTTGCCGTACGCGTCATACGTGCGGTAGGCGTAGGTCCACGTTCCGCCCGGTGCCCTGACCTTCGTCTCGATTAGGTTCGCCTTGACATCGTAGTTGTGGTGTGATTCCTGGACGAGCGGCCCACCGGTGGCGTCGTCGGTCCCCAAGATCCGGTAGGTGCCGGCTAGGCGGTCCTTCGCGTAGGAGGTTACACTGCCCCCGGAATAGAAGTCCGAGCCGGAGAATACGTACTCGTCTCCCCCGAAGATGTTTGCAAACCAGGGGGACTTGTAGATGATCGTGCCTCCGATGGATTGATGAATCCGGAACTGGCCGGTCGCCGGGAAGGCGTTTCGGAACGACGAGCCCGTCGCGTAGACATCCAACGTCGCGATGCCGTTCGGGTCCGCCAAGGCTTCGCCAGACATGACGTGGTTCGGTGGGGAGACGAGCGAGACGGTCTGGCCCTGCTGCAGTCCCCGGACCTTGATCTGTCCGGTTGCAACATCACCCTTGGCTGTCAAGTCCCAATTCAGTCCGCCGCTGACCGCGTAGTAGCTCGCCCCCTCGAAACAGCTCACGGCCGCGTAGTTCGCGATGTCGTCGTGTTTCACGATGAGCATCAGCCAGCGATTGGGGGCCAAGGGTATTGACCCCATGTAACGACGGGCATCGGTCCCCCATATCCCTCCCAGCCCATCGGCGTCCGCACCCCAGAAGGCACGATGGTTCCAGTCGTCTCCTATGCCGAACGATTCAAATGCCCGCAGGATCTCCGCGGGAAAGGCGTCGGGGCGAAGGTACACGTATTGAATGTGGTACTCATTGCCGGACCCGACGCACAGTGGAGTGGCCGCCTCCCGGAACCCGTGCCCGTGCCGATCCTGCTTCTCCGGGCTCACGTGATACTCAGACCCGCTGACCTGCGATCCGTCCATCTTCCAGGTCCAGCCTTCTCCATCGGAGGTGACCGCCCCCGGCAGGGGACGATCGTCCAGCCACGTGCCCGCGAAGCGAAGGAATCCGGACGATACCTTCGTGAGCCCGGACTTCAAGAACTGGGGCTCGACGAAGTCGAGGACCGCTCCTCCCCAGAACTCCCTCGACGGGCTCGTGTAGATCGGGGACCATTCTCGGTCGAGGACTTGGATGACCATCCCGGGGAAGGCTGTCAGGCTGAGCGTCAGGATGACACTCCCCCCTTGGACCATCCGGTCGGCGATGAGGGCTTTCCCCGTGGTCGGGCTCAAGACGCGAACCCGCGAACCGTACTGAATCCCGTTGATGGCAACCGTGTCCCCCTTGAACACGTGGATCTCGTTCACCCACATGCCTGCAAGGACGCCATTGGACCCCGCGCGGAACCAGATCGTGTCCACGGGTCCGGAGTTCAACATCGCGCTGCCAGTCCGGACGGCCACGCCGTCGAGATGCAAGTTGTAGGCGGATCCCGACGTGGGGCGAATCGTGACACGGTACCACCGGCCGGCAGTGTAGCTGGGCCCATCGATGACGAGGCCCCCGTCGCTGTACTTGAGCTTCCCGTTCGCCGCGAAGTTCAGCTGCACGCGGACGGTCGACCCGGATTGAAGTTGGATCAAGTGGTCTTGGTTCGACTCCTCCAAGCGGACGAGGGCATTCGCGACGTGGCCCGCGGACTGCCCAGCGAACGTGTGCCAGGCGATCGCATTGCAGCAACCGTTCGCGACCGTCGTCTTCACCTGCAGGGAGGGCGGAAGGACTCCGAACATCAGCGAGTCGAGTTTCACGACGCCGTAGGTGACGGACTTGCCCCAGTACGTGATGTCCCGGTCCCGGAAGTTTTCGATCCACACCATCCCCGGATTGTTGGGATCGACCTCGAGCCGGCCGGGCGCATAGAAGGCGCTCTGGTTATTCGAGTGGAGGTAGGAGTAGTACGCCTCCTTGCCCTCCGGATCCCGAGCGTACACCAGATTGCCCCACACGTCGTAGTGGGTGTACGTCGAGTAGGTGACGGCGTTGCTGTCCGCGGCGAGGGCTCCCTTGAACGCATCGACGACGGCGACCCGTCCCTCCTCGCCGTACCACATTCGCTGCTGGTCGAGCTTTGCGTTGCTCGCGGCGAGCTGGGTCGTCGTGGCGCTGCCGGTCAAGGGATCGAGATTGTGGAGGGTGTACCCCTGGACCGTTCCCAACACCTCCCCGGCAAAGCTAGTCACCTTGGCGAATACTAGCGCACCGTTCAAAAAGTCGTACTCGTACGTCCGTTTCCGGATCGTCGTCACCCCATCCACATCCTGCACCTTCTGCGTCGAAACCACCCACGACGTTGCGTCTGTGCCGACGTGAACGGATCGGTAGCGATAGATCGTCCGAGCCCCGGTAGTGTAAACGGTGGCAGCGAGCAGCCACGGCTCCGTCACCCCGTTGCAATCCGTGGAGAAGACGCAGTAGACGTACGATGTCGTCCGCCCCCCGGGGTCGACGACCGCCGAAAGCGCATTCCCTGCATACCGGTACTCGACCGTCCGACCGCCGTACGTGACCGCGCAGACCCTCGGTGGAGTGCCACCGGATCCGGTGCAGTTCGGAGTCGGCGTATAGCTGAACGCTGCGACTCGACCCATCGTGTCCGTTATCGCAGAGAGACGGTATCCGCCCCCAATCCAGGAGTAGCTGAACTGTATCATGTTCCCGTTAAGGTCGGTGATGGACGTGACTCCGAACTGGCCGATACCGGGTCGGAACTCGAATTTCACCCCCGACTTCGTATATAGGTACCATATCGCGAAATCTCGTTCGAGCCGGAAGTACTCCCCGTTCCGATTCTCGAAGACATTGTCGTCCCACCGGATCAGGAATTCCTGTCCGTCCCACAGGTACAAGTGGTTTTGCGTGATCCACGGGAAGTTAAAACTCCAGCCATTGCCGACGGGGTACATCGACGGTTGTTCGTACCCCCACGGCGAGCCCCCGGAGAACGCGTCCGGGGTCCGGTACAGCCTCTGGATGGAGAGGTCCAGGCCCCGGCCGGGGATCGAGAGGTCTGTCTGCTTGACGTACAGGAGCCCCGTCCCTACGCTCACAGACTCGCTCAGCTGCTGGAAGTACAGTCCTTGGGGGCCGACGCCGGGCCGCTGCCAGGCGGCGTCGCTCGTGCCCGCCGCTCCCCTGCGGGTGGGGACGGATCCGAAGTAGACTGCTCCCCCCGGATAGTCGGTGTAGGCGATGAACGCCCTCTGCGACTGCGCTCCGTAGCCGGAGGCGAGGTGCGCCGGCGAGCCGACCGGCGCGAACGGAGAAAAGGTAGGCGAAATCGTGTAAAGCGTCTCCCATCGATAGTAGATTCTGATGGAGCAGGTCGCGCATGGCTGCTCAGTCCAGAAGAAATGGACATCGTTGTTGAGATCGCTTAGGAGGGCCGGATAGGAGGCCGGCCCGGGGTCAATCTCAATCGGAACGTCATGGCAGGGGGGGCAGGCGGGGTAGATCCGCACAGCCTTTAGGCGATTTGACG
>C687J29651_10000228_pt1 | contig 21536 bp, 23 predicted proteins | sample RifCSP13_1_FD_29651 | JGI IMG/M metagenome (IMG submission 29651) | reverse complement strand
ATGATCGTCGACGGGGGAACCGACCAAGAGCAAGCCGGGCCGTACCCTGCCGGAGATACCGCCGAACCGTCCGAGGTCTACGGGGCGGTTGATGATCAAACCTTCACGCCCGACGACATCGGAGCTTCGATGGCGGGGCTGGCTACACCGGAACCTCCAGAGGCCCCCTTCGCCGAAGACCGGTTTGAGATGGCGGGTGAGGAAGAGCCGGAGACCAACCACGAATTCGGGGTCGTGGACATGAATTCGTCCCCCGCCGTGTACAGCGAGTTGCACAACCTGGCGGATCAAGACGAGCAGGCGGAGGCGCTGCTCCAAGAGGCTGCCGCCGCGTTCGGTCAGTCCGACGAGTCGGTTGAATCCGTTGCCGAAGAACTCCTTCCGACCCCGGAGGACATCGACCGCTACGCCGATGCGCTCGCCACCGAACTGGGAACCGACGAAACCACCATCGAACCCGTCGACGACGCACTCTCCACCGTGGACTACGAAGGCTTCATGGATGCGGATGCCTCGGCGCATCTCAGCGAGGGTGAGCTGAGTGAGGCCCTTGCCGGTCTGGCCGAAGCCTCGACCCACGGAGCCGAAAGCGCGGACGAGGACGGCGAGGAGGGAATCGCGCCGGCCGACTGGTGGGGTGGAGGACCCGAACCGGTAGTCGGGGTCGTCCCCATCGAAGAATTGTCGGACCAGGAAACAGTCCCATTTGACGAGATCGCAGAGTCCGTCGACCAGGTCGCCGAGGAGCCGGACATCCTCACCGTGGAACCGGCCGAAGATGATCGGACGGAAGAGAGCGAAGAGTCGCCGGAGGCGGGCGCCGGAACCGAGCCTGCGGAACAACCAGCGGTCGTGATCGATTCTACGGTCGCATGGGGCACCGGCTACCGCCAGGCTCACGAGGGGTGGGTCGAGGACGACGAGGGTCGTTCAAACTGGCGACCCATCGTAACAAGCGGGGAATCGGTGGCCGGTTGGGATATCGACATCTACCTGGGCCTGGTGTCGGGCGATGTGACGATCGATCCGGGGTCGGCTCAGACGGTCGCCCGGGAAGTGGCTACGGCCCGCGAGTCGGCGGTGCGCCGCATGCTCGACGAGGCGCTGGCGCGGGGTGCGCATGCGGTGGTTGGCGTGACATTCTCCATCCAGGACATCGCCGGGACGGTGCTGGTCACCGCCTCAGGTGTGGCGGTGACGCTCAGAACCCCTGCCTGATCAGTGATCAGTCACCAGCCGCAACCGGCTTCTCGCTGGAAGGGCGGCCCAAGGCCGACCGACCGACGACCGACCAGCGTGCCTGGTCACCCGGGTTCGAGTTCGCGCCTCTGACGGACCGTCTCAACCAGCTCAAAGTCGCCGGACACCGACTTGAAAGAAATCCTGATGGCGGGTTTGTCACGAGCATCGACAGGGGATGGGTTCGAGGGAAGCCGCAGATTCCCGGTGAGGGTCTGCAAGTCGACATCGACGCGTTGCCCCCGGGCCATTCCCACGCGCAGGTCGCCCGACACCGTCTTGCCGCGAAGATCACCTCCGCAGAATTCATCGATGTGTACGTCGCCCGATGCCGACTTGGCGGCCAGGTCGCCCTTGGCAAGNCCAACAACGACTTCACCGGACGCAGTCGAACAGGTTGCATCACCGGCGATGACGCCGACCGTCACATCTCCCGACGCCGACGTGGCACGGAGCCTTCCAGCTACCTCGTCGATCTCCACGTCGCCCGAGGCGCTCTTGACGCTGACATCACCACCGATCCGGCGGGCCCGAACATCTCCGGAAGCCACGCTCACCTGAANATCGGTAACGTCGACTTCGATGGTCAGGTCCGTCGAGGCCAGAGAAGCCTCCAGATCGATGCCGGCCGGGGCACGGACGGTCATGTCGAACGCACCCGCCGACCAGCGGCCGGTCTCTTGACGGATCACAACCTTATCGCCGATCTGCTCGACGATCACCATCTCGGGTTTGCTACCGCGAATGGTGACCTCGATCGTCCCGGGCGACCCNGGTACAACTCGCACATCTCCTGTAGCCAGCCTCAGCTCGAGTCGCGGGCGTTGGCCAACCGAAAACGCCTCCCTGCGTTCACTCACAACTCCACCGTCCCCGTGACGCGCCGGCCCGGAAGTCGGGCAGATGTCCTGGCCCTGGAGGAAAGCGCCTTGACCACCCAGCCGTTGACCGAGTCACCGGTCAATCCGGCCGCCTCTTCGACGAGTTCCTTGATCCGAGCCGGCAGCCGCAAAGTGAGCCGCGCCTCGTAGCCTTCGGCGGTGATCACCGGCTCGCGGTCAGGAGTTCCGACTCGCAAGGATGGCTCTCCATCCGACAGAACGACTTCGACCCGCTGGTCGCCAAGTTGTGCTTCGACCTCCTCCGCAGCCTGTTGGGCGAGATCGAGCGCCGCTTGCTGAAGGGCGGGCTCCAGCACCGTCAGGATTGCCCGGGCGGCGTTTTCCACCGCAGGGTCGTTGCCGGCCAGCATCACCTGGTTGGCGACCGCCGCCTCGAGATGGGCCAGCACACCCGTCGTATTCATCTTGACCTCCTGAAACTGACATCGTCATGATGTCACATTGATGTCAGAAAGACAAGACCGGCCACCTATATCAGCTTCCGGTTGTGCGCCCAGATCGTCAGCTCGTACCGGCTGGACAACTGCAGTTTGCGCAGCACATTTGAAACATGCGTCTCTACCGTCTTGACCGAGATGAAAAGCCGCTCGGCGATCTCCCGGTAGGTGTACGCACGGGCCAGATGCTGCAAAACCTCGCGTTCACGTTTGGTCAATTGATCGAGATCCGGATCGACTTCGGAAACGGGAATCGAAGAAAAGGCCTCGAGCACAAACCCGGCCAGCTGTGGCGAAAACACCGCCCGGCCTTCCGCCACTCTGGCGATGGCCGAGACGAGGTCCTCAGCCGAAATGGTCTTCGTCACGTAGCCACGAGCCCCCGCCCTCACGATGGCCACAACGTCCTCCGCCGCGTCGGATGCGGACAATGCCAGAAACTCGATGTCTGGGTTCCGTTCCTTGACCCCCTCGATCACCGCCTTCCCTCCCCCGGCGGGCATATGGACGTCCAGCAGTACTACGTCGGGAGTCGCTCGTTGATCATCTCGACGGCGGCCTCGACCTGAGAGGCTTCGCCCACTACGTCGACCCGGCCCCCAGCTCGGCCCGAACCCCCGACCGAAACAGGTCATGGTCGTCGACGATAAACACCCGGACCGTCATCGTTCGAGCACCAGCTCGACCTCTGTTCCTCCCCCGATCGTGGTGCGCACCGAAGCGCGCCCCCCGCTCCGTTCGAGCCTGTTGATGATCGACTCCCGGATCCCCTGCCGGTCCGCCGGTACCCTGCTGTAATCGAAACCCTGCCCGCGATCACGAACGAACACTGTGACGCGATCGGGCACGGCTTCAGCGTACACAGCGACGCGGCCGGCCCCGGAGTGTTTCGCCGCATTGACGACGGCCTCGCGGGCCGCTTGCACAAGGGATTCCGTCGACTCGTCACCCCCGGCGTCTCCAACGGTGACGAGATCGACCACCACCTGGTGAGCGTCCTCCACCTGGGCGCACATCGTGCGCATTTGCTCTCCGAAGGTCCTCCGAGTGCGCCCGGGCTCAGGCCCGTACAGCCAGGCCCGCAGTTCCCGCTCCTGGCGGCGGGCCAGCGAGGCAACTTCCGATTCATTGGCGCTGTTCCGTTGAATCAACGCCAGGGTCTGTAGCACCGAGTCGTGCAGGTGAGCTGCCATCTCGGCTCTCTCTTCGGCTCGCACCCGCTCGGCTTGTTCCCTTGCCAGGGCTGCTTCCGCCTTCCTTCTCGTCCGGTCGGCTTCCCTGAGCACGCCGACCGCCCATCCGGCTACCGCCCCGGCGAACAGGTAGACGAGGACCGCTGCCGAGGAAGCGGTGGGATCGGCGGGGCCGACCAACCTGGATAGCTGGACTGTTCCCATGGCAACCGCCGCCGCCAACCCCCCCACCATGCCCCGGCCGTAAGCGGCCAGGAACACGGGGGACATCGGGTAGCCCCCGTAGAAGTTTCCGCTCCCGGCCACATCGGGTGCCAACAGGGTCCAGGCTGCGACCGCGGTATCGACAGCCAACAAGGCCCAGGAGCGTATTAGGTGCGGGGACCACACATGAAATGCGATGGTGGCCGTAGCCCAGCCGACGGCCAAGACCATGGTCGCCACCACCACCCCGGGACGAGCCGTCCCGTCTGAGCGGGCGATCGAGATCACCCCGAGGATGACCAACCACGCGGCCGACACCGCCCGGTACCCCACTACGACACGACGCAGGGTTCGATCGGCGTCTGATGTGCCCTCGTCCACCGGATCCATCGCGGCAGGCTACCGGCCGCTGGCGGGCATCAGTTGAGCCTCTCGATGATCATCGCCATTCCCTGACCTCCGCCGACACACATCGTCTCCAGACCAATTGTGCGGTCTCCCGTTTGTAGCCCGTTCAGCAAGGTCGTCATGATGCGAGCGCCGGTCATTCCGAAAGGATGCCCGAGGGCAATCGCTCCCCCGTGTGGATTGAGCTGATTGTCGACATCGATGCCCAACACGTCGACCACCGGCAACACCTGGGCGGCGAACGCCTCATTGAGTTCGACGATGTCCATGTCCCCGATCTTCATACCGGTCATAGCCAGGACGTTGCGGACGGCGTCGATGGGACCAACCCCCATGATCTCCGGCGCAAGCGCCGATACCGAGGAAGCAACGATCCGCGCCAGCGGTCTTATCCCGAGGGCTGCGGCCCGCTCCTCGGCCATTACGATCACCGCCGCGGCGCCGTCGTTGAGAGGGCAGGCGTTCCCGGCAGTTACCACACCGTCCGGTTTGAAGGCGGGCGGCAGGGTCGCCAGCTTTTCGAGCGTGGTTCCGGGTCGTGGCCCGTCGTCGCGGGCCACCACAGTCCCGTCGTCGAGTGGATACGGGACGATCTCTCTCTCGAAAAAACCGTCGGCCTGCGCCCCGACTGCCCGATCCTGGGACAGCTTGGCGAACTCGTCCATCCGCTCCCGGCTCACTCCGAATCTGGCAGCGACGTTTTCAGCTGTCATCCCCATCGGGATGTACACATGGTTGATGAAGTCGTCTCGACTCTCATCCATGAAGCGCGGGTTGAAGTCCTCGGGATCGAACCCCTTGTTCATGGTGCGAGTCACGCTCTCCACCCCGGCTGCCACGAACGCGTCGCCCTCTCCCGCTTTGATGGCATGAAAGGCCATGCGAATGGTTTGCAGTGACGACGCACAAAACCGATTGACTGTTGTCCCGGGAACCGTGTCCGGGAGCCCGGCCAGGAGCGCCGCGTTGCGGCCGACGTTGTAACCCTGCTCATGGTGGGTGAGACCGCATCCCACCATCACGTCGTCGACGGCGCTCGGATCAAGTTGAGGAACCTTGTCGAGCACCGCTTTGATGACGAACCCGGCCATATCGTCGGGGCGCACGTCGATCAGGGAGCCCTTGTACGCTCGCCCGATCGGAGAGCGGCCGGTAGCGACTATGACTGCCTCTGTCACGATTGCCTCCTCGGCATGGCGTCATGGCAAGGCTACCCTCCCGCTGCGCCGACCCGACCGGAACCAGTTGTTGGAGCAAGGGCGAAGCAGGTAGACGACCTCACCCGGTACCTCCCGCGGGCCGGGAACCGCCCTACGAGGCTGCGCCCAGCTCCTCTCCGTTGCATCCGGCCGACCATGCGCCGTCGAGAACGCCGTTGGTCACTTGGAGTGACCGGCCGGGTGAGCACACCCGGGCGGATCAGTCAAGTAGTCGGGTTACCGTTTCGCATCGCGAGTGCCTCGCGCCGCTGCTTGATCAATGCCCGGACCACCTCTCGGAGATCGTCGGGCCGGAAGGGCTTCGTCATGAACACGTCGGCCCCGGCATTGGCTGCCTTCATCAGGTTCTCATCCCCGACGTGTGCCGTCAGAATCAGCACCGGTATGGCTATGGTCTGGGGGTCTGAGCGAAGCCGCTCGAGGACCTGCCATCCGTCCAGCTTTGGCAGTGCGATGTCGAGAACGATCAACTCGATAGATTCGTCGTGGGCAGCCTCTAGCCCGGAAGACCCGTCGGCCCGGACCAGGGTCTCGAAGCCGAGCGGACGCAGTGTCACTTCCATCAGACGCGAATTGGAGGGCTCGTCTTCAATCAGCAGGATCTTGCCGAGAGTCATGCATACCGCATCGGCAGATGCCGGGCTGAGCTTGAGATCGACTCAGTGGGCCCTTTCGAGAATCTCGTAGACGGTGTTGCGCCGTGCGGGAACTCGCCCGCATGCCCTGATGGCTTGCTCGAACGCGCCGGGTGACGTCTCCTGGCCGTGTGAGGCGCCCGCCGCTCGGGTTATCGTCTCATCCATCAAGGTCCCGCCGAGGTCATTGCACCCGGCGTCGAGCAGCCGCGCTCCCCCTCCCAGGCCCAGCTTCACCCACGATGCCTGGACGTTGGGGATGATGCCATCGAAGGCGATCCGGGAGACGGCATGGACCAGGACGATCTCGTCCCAGGTTGGTCCCGGTCTTGACCTCCCGCGCAGATAGATCGGAGAGCCCATGTGCACGAAAGGCAGCGGAACGAACTCTGTGAAACCACCGGTTCGGCGTTGAATGGTGCGAATCACCTCGAGATGGTTCGCCCACGAGGCAGGATCATCGAGGTGCCCGAACATGAGCGTTGCGGTTGATCGCAGGCCGATCTCGTGGGCAGAGATCATGACCTCGGCCCACTGGGCGGTCCGAATCTTGTCCGGGCAGAGGTGGGTTCGGATCCGGTCGTCGAGGACCTCGGCGGCGGTCCCGGGTAGACTCCCCAACCCCGATCGGGTGAGCCGGGCTAGAAACTCTGCGACCGGCACTCCGAGGGTCTCCGCCCCCTGCCACACTTCGAGCGGGGTGAACCCGTGGATGTGCATGTCGGGTAGGTCCGCCTTGATGGCCTCGACGACATCCAGGTAGAAAGCACCCGTGAAGTCGGGATGGATCCCGCCTTGCAGGGTTACCTCCGTTGCGCCCCGATCCCACGCCTGGCGGGATCGTTCGACAATCTCCGATATCTCCATCAGATAAGGCTCACCCCGCAGATTGAGGCTACGGGGACCTTTGGAGAATGCGCAGAAACCGCACCGGAAGTAGCACACGTTCGTGTAGTTGATGTTGCGATTGATGACATAGGTGACGGTGTCCCCAACCGCCCGGCGCCGTAACTGGTCTGCCGTCCAGGCGATCGCCTCAACGTCCCGACCACGGGCTTTGAACAGCACCTCGATGTCGCCCCTGGTAGGTGCGAGGCCATCGAGTGACCGGCCCAGGATGGGACGTATCTCCGGCCCGGCATCCTGCCAGGAGGCAGCCCCTGCACCGCTGACCCAACTGTCGTCGGTCCACTCGCCCGACAGGCGCTCAGGTGGTACCGGCAGAGGGACACTCTTTCCGGGAGACCACGCCGTCCTCGGTCTTGCCACCCCGGAAGCGTCGATCTGATCCAGATACGCCCTGAAGAGGTCTGCATCCAGGGCCCGTCGGGCCACATCGACGGAAGTACCCACCGGGAGGGCGGTGCGCTCGATCAGCCGCACCGGCTCCAAAGCTTCCCGAAGCTCCCCGATCTGTTCAATGCCCCAATCCCGCAGGAGAAGATCCCCTGCTCCGTTCTCCACGGCGGCCAGCGCATCGTCGACGGTGTCGACGAACACCGAAACGACGGTTGCGAGGCCGGGAAGCGCCGAGATGGATGCGGCCTCGGCAACCGCGGCGCGGCCGGTTCTCAGGAACGCCGGTGCCGTCCTGGCAACCGCCTCGACGATCGATGAACGCGGCCCCATGTGCAGCACGGTCATCCGCCATCCGGCCACCCCTTGCCCGGCCAGCTCGACGGCCTTGGTTGGGTCGACGACCCAGGCGATTGGCTCTACGTCGGAATCGCCCACCGCAACCGGCAGGACACCTCCCGACAGGGCCTCGAGCCGATCCTGGCCGGTCAGACCTTCGATTTCGAGAGCCGTCGTTCCCTCACGACGTCGGGTACGGGCCGTCAATTCACTGATCGACTCGGCGGGACGGGTCCGCAGGAACGTGATGGTCATCGACAGGCTCCCATTCTCAGATCGACATATCCGTTTACGTCAACCGCGTCGTTCAGTCGCTCCAGGAGGCGACGATCGACCCATCGGCCGTCTATGAACTCGGGGTATACGGGCAAGCGCGGCCGAAGTNCGAANCCGGCCGCCTGTGTCCTGCGTTNCAGATCCTCGAGGTGCGGCCACGGGTGCTCCGGGTTCACCCAGTCGATGGTCAGCGGCGACACACCCCCCCAGTCGTTGATGCCGGCTTCCAGATAAACCTCAAAGCGCTCGGTGAGGTTGGGCGGGACCTGCAGGTTCATGGTCGGCCCAAGGATCCACCTGGCTACTGCCACAACTTGGGCGAAATACCGGCGGGTAGGTTCCGCCGAGCGACGCATCGGAGTGTCGGCCTTGGCGCGGAAGTTCTGGACGATGACCTCCTGGATGTGCCCCAGACGCTTCGCAATTGCCGCCAGGGTGAACAGGCTGTCGACCAATTCTTCATGCGTTTCTCCGATGCCGACCAGGACCCCGGTGGTGAAGGGGACCTCCCGGCGCCCGGCCGCTTCGATGGTCGCGACCCGCACTGCCGGGTTCTTGTCCGGGCAGTCGAAGTGCGGCATACCCGGTTCCATCAACCGGGGAGAGATATTCTCCAACATGAGGCCCATGGACGGGCTGACCGGCCGAAGAAGGGCAATGTCGTCTTCGTCCATCACCCCCGGGTTGGCGTGCGGAAACAACCCGGCCTCGTCGATGATGCGGCCGGCCATCTCCCGCACGTAGCTCATCGTCGTGGCATGCCCCCGCTCGTCCAGGAAGGACCGTGCCTGAGGCCAGCGTTCCTCCGGAGCATCTCCCAAGGTCAAGAGCGCTTCGGTACAGCCGTGTGCCCGGCCGGCGTGCACAATCGCCAGGACGTCATCCGGCTCCANGTACTGCCCGCCGGCGCCCGGTGGTTTCGCAAAGGTGCAGTAGGTACATCGATCGCGACACAACGTNGTGAGAGGAACAAACACCTTCCGGCTGTAAGTTACGGTCCGCCCATGTCCCTCATCGCGAAGTCTCCCGGCTTCTGCGAAGAGCGGCTCGGCCGGCCGCTCACCGGAGAGATAGGCGACCGCCAGGTCGGGATCGGGCGCCGGGTGAGCAGGCATAGGAGCGAACGCTATCACGGGCGGTGAGCAAGAACTATCGAATCCGCCTGCCGACCCGGTCGGTCCGGCGCTCCGCCCGGATGCGTTGTGGCGATGGTGACGGCGAGGCAGGGGCTGGCCGACCAGGCCGGGCCGAGAGCGCATGTGACGTGCGTCGAGCTCGAGGACGCAACCGGCAGCTCCACCCACCGTCCTGAACGCAGCGAACGTTGCCGATCGCGGTATGAGTACCATTGTGGCTTCGGGAGCCTGCTGNGCTTCCCGCCAACGGGTTTTCCAACCNGCACCTGAGGAGGTGTTTCATGAAAGTGGCCATCAATGGTTTCGGCCGCATCGGNCGAACCGTGTTCCGGGTCATCGCCGAACGACCCGACTCGGGAATCGAAATCGTTGCCGTCAACGACATCGCCGACGACNACACGCTCGCCCACTTGCTGAAGTACGACACCGTCTTCGGCAGATTCCCGGGTGACATCGTGGTCGGTGACGGCGTGATGAGCGCCGGCGGCCATACCGTCAAGATGCTGGAGGAACGCGNCCCTGCCAACCTGCCCTGGTCGGAGCTGGGCGTTGATGTCGTGGTCGAATCCACCGGCATCTTCCGCACCCGCGCNGCGCTCGACAAGCATCTGGAGGCAGGAGCGAAGCGGGTCATCCTCACGGTGCCATCCAAGGATCCGGTGGATGCCACCGTTGTGATCGGTGTCAACGATGGAGATTTGACCCCCGATGCAAAGCTCGTATCCAACGCATCCTGCACTACCAACTGCTTGGCCCCGATCGCCAAAGTGCTCGACGACGCCTTCGGGATCAGGAGCGGCATCATGACCACGGTTCACGCCTACACCAATGATCAACGAGTGGCGGATACGCCCCACAGCGACCTACGGCGAGCTCGCCATGCAGCCGAGAACATNATTCCGACGAGCACCGGCGCAGCCAAGGCCATCGGCCAGGTTTTGCCGTCACTAGACGGCAAACTGGACGGGATGGCNATGCGGGTGCCGGTGCCCGACGGGTCGATCGTGGACCTGGTCGTAGTGCTGTCGCGTGACGTCACGGTCGAGGAAGTGAACGTCGCCATGAAGGCGGCCGCCGACGGCGAGATGAAAGGCATCCTCGAATACACCGACGAGCCGATCGTGTCGTCCGACGTCATCGGCAATCCGGCCTCCAGCATCTTCGACTCCAGTCTCACCAAGGTCGTCAACGGCAACATGGTGAAGGTTGTTTCCTGGTACGACAACGAATGGGGCTACTCCAACCGGGTCGTCGATCTCCTCGAGGCGATGGCCGATCAGGTCTGAGCACCTGGGACGGTGAGCAGAGGAAACCGAGTGCGCCGCTACGCTTCTCCCAATGAGACTCCGCCACCTCGTACTGCCGCTGTTGCTCGCCCTCCTGGCTCCGTCCTGTGCCGAACCGGCCGCGGTCGTCACCTCAACGGCACCCGCGACGACCACGAGCGCTCCTGCTGCCTCAAACACGACGGCGGAACCCGGGCTCCCTCCATGCCTGGCCGGTGATCAGGCCTTCGCCACGGATGGCGCTCTCGCCAGCGGCCTGCTGGATGACCAGGAGAGCGACGCCGAGCTGGTTGCCGGATTGCGCTGGACGGCCTACCAAGGATGCGAACGAGTCGTTGTCGAGCTGGCAACGGCCGGCGGAGCCCCGGCCACCGAACCCGGCGGCGTGCGGGCCGAGCTTCTCCGAGACCAAGGGATCATCAGGCTGCGACTCGATGATCTCGTGACATCGACGGCCATCGCCGACCGGGTCGTGGAACGGGAGCTGGTCGACCGTGTCTACGTCGTGCGTTCACTCGATGGAGACCTCTATGTGGACATCCACCTCGGTTCGCCGGTCCTGGCACGCGCCTCGATCAACCGATCACCGGCTGAGGTGATCGTCGATCTCCGGTCCGGCGGACCGGAGCTTGAAGCCCGACCGGTTGTCGCCGATAGTGCGGTTGTCGTCGCCCCGACGGGACGTGAGGCCGAATATCCCTTGATCGTCGAGGGTTATGCCCGCACCTTTGAGGCCGCGGTTGTCCTGCGCATACGAGTAGCGAATCAGCTGGACATCGAAGAGGTGACCTCCGCCGCCGATTATCTGGTCACCTGGGGAGAGTACCGATTCGAGGTACCGGGAGGACCAACCGGAAACGTCGAGGTTTTCGTGGGCGAGGACTCCCCCGAGGACGGACACGAACGCGGCGCTCATTTCAATCTGGAGATGGGCTGAGCAAGCCTTCGATAGGGTTGACCACGACTGATCCCTCAGCGATCCTCACTTCGGGCACCAGCTCGCGAACGAACGGGATGAGAGCCTGCTGCCCATCCGCAGTGCGCACCACCAGCCGGTCTTGAGGGCCACCCGTTTCCACGCTGGTGACCGTCCCTATCGGTTGGCCGGCCGGATCTCGAACCGTCAACCCGACCAACTCATCCGGCCAGAACTCGTCGTCGCCGAGCACCCGGCGTTCACCGGCCGCGATGGTCAAGCCAACATCGATCATGGACTCGGCGACGGTTCGGTCGGCAATCCCTACGAACACCACCAGGAGCTTGCCCTGGTGCTGGCGACTTGAACGCACCTCGAGGCGCTGCGGAGGCTGCTGGTCGGTGAGGAAGGCCGCTCCCGATCGGAACCGGTCCGGAGTGTCGCTCTCGGAGAGGACATACACCTCACCCGCCAGGCCGTGGGGCCGGCCGATCCGACCGACAGTGACTCGGTCTTCCATGGAGTCAGTCGATGAACTCGACCCCGGCGTGGAGACCTTCCTCGTCGGCAGCGGCCTGGGCGACCGTGCGAATGGCTCGAGCCACCCGACCACGCCTTCCAATGACCCGCCCCATGTCGGATTTGGCAGTACGGACTTCCGCGACAACCTCTTCGGGACCCTCTTCGACGAGGGTCATCTCGACTTCCTCGGGACGATCGACGATCTCGGTAACAAGGTAGCGCACCACTCGCTCGACGATTTCACCTTGACTCACTTGGACGACTCCTCGGTCTCGACGGCCCCGTCCCCGGCAACGTCGGCAACCTCTCCCACTTCGGCGGCCGGTTGCGCCTCCGGCTCCGCCTTGCTCGGCGCAGGCCGGGATACGACCGTGTGAATGTCACCCCTGGCGATCTTGAATCGCGACCAGGCGCCCGAGATCTCCAACAGCTTTCGGACCGGGTCTGTGGGCTGGGCGCCCTTTTGCAACCAATCGAGCGCCTTATCGTTGTCGATCTCGACGATCGACGGTTCCTGACGCGGGTCGTAGCGCCCGATGACTTCGATGAAGCGCCCATCACGGGGTGACCTGCCGTCGGCAACTACGACGCGGTAAGTCGGCTGCTTCTTCTTGCCCATCCGCATCAGGCGGATTTTGACCGCCATCTCCTCACCTCTTCCTTCGTGGCATGGGGAGCCCGGGGATTCCGCGCCCCTGCGCCACCATTTTCATCATTTTCTGCGTCTCGGCGAACTGCTTGAGCAAGCCGTTGACCTCTTGTGGCCTCGTTCCCGAGCCGGACGCTATCCGACGTTTGCGGCTCCCGTCGATGACCTTGGGATTTCGCCGTTCGGTGGGGGTCATCGATCTGATGATGGCCTCGACCCGTCCCATGTCTCGGTCCGAAACTTGTACGTTCTTGAGCATCGAACCGGCGCCGGGCAGCATAGCAACCAATTGGTCGAGTGGTCCCATCTTCTTGAGTTGCTGGAACTGATCGAGGAAATCGTCGAGGGTGAAAGAGGCGGTACGCAGTTTGTCCGCCATACGTTCCGCCTCGGCCATATCCCAGGTCGTCTCGGCCTTTTCGATCAGCGTCAACACGTCTCCCATACCCAAGATGCGGGACGCCATCCGCTCGGGATAGAAAACCTCGAAATCGTCGATCTTTTCCCCGACACCGGCGAACTTGATCGGACAGCCGGTCACCTCGCGTACGGAGATGGCGGCTCCGCCTCTGGCATCGCCGTCCAGCTTGGACAGCACGATCCCGGTCAGGTCGGTGTACTCGAGAAACCCTCGCCACGTTGACGGCATCCTGGCCGGTCATGGCATCGACCACCAGCAGCACCTCGTCCGGCTCGGCGATCTTCCGCACATCGGCCAGTTCCGCCATCAGGATCTTGTCGATCTGGAGCCGTCCGGCGGTGTCTACGATCACGACATCGGAACCCAACCGGCGAGCCTCTCTCATCGCCGCCCGGACCACCTTGGGGGCTTTTGATGTCCGGTCGACGAACACCGGCACCCCGATGCGTTCACCGAGCATCTCCAGCTGATCGATGGCGGCGGGCCGCTGAAGATCGGCGGCCACCAGCAGTGGGTGCTTTCCCTGTCGCTTGATCCGGTTGGCGAGTTTGGCGGCTGAAGTCGTCTTGCCTGAACCCTGTAGACCGACCATGAGGATGGTGAGCGGTGGAGCCGAAGCTGACGCCAGGCGAGCTTCCGTATCGCCCAGCGTGCCGATAGTTCCTCATGGACGATCTTGATGACCTGCTGGGCCGGAGTGAGGCTCTTGGTGATTTCCGCCCCGACCGCCCGGTCTTTGATGCGGCCGAGCAAGTTACGCGCCACGCTGACGTTGACGTCCGCCTCGAGCAGGGCCAGCCGGACCTCGCGTAGGGTTGCGTCGACGTCGCCCTCGCTCAACCGTCCCTTCCCGCGCAAACGGGAAAAGACGTCATTCAACCGATCGGAGAGGGACTCGAACATACGACCTCGAGTGTAGAGGACGCACGGGCGCTAGCCATTCCCGCGACCCGGGCTCGACGCGACGAACCACGGGGCTATCGCCCCGTGGTTCGTTCGTTCAGTCTCAGGTCAGTCTACCCGATGCTGCGGTCCGTACCGCCGCCTGGAGCTGCCGACCAGCAAGACCAGTCCCCCCGCCAAGATCAAAGCGAGCGCCACCCCGCCACTCCCGGCCGTCGACACGCCGGTGAAGGGAAGCGTTTCCTGTGTGACCGAAGCCGGAACGGTCGTTGTGACTATCTGGGGCAGCACCTCCGGCGTCTTGAAAGCACCGAAGTCCTTCGTCAGGTCGGACTGCCCCGCCGCCAGCGAGACCTGGCCGGCACCGTTCGCCGGGCCCAATTCGTACCCGGCCGGCAGCACTACCTCGACCGAATAGGTACCGGCCGGAATCCCGGAGAAGAGATATTCCCCGGCGGGGCCGGTCACCATCGTGGCCAAGAGCGAGCCGACGCCGTCGAACAGATTCACCGTCACCCCCGCCAACCCGGGCTCGAAATCGGCCTGGTGTCCGTCGGCATTGGTGTCTTCCCAGACGCGGTCACCGATGGCGACCGGATCCGGAGAAGGTGGGACGGTCGGGGGCGTCGTCTGAACCGGCACGAAGGCGGCGCAAATCGGCCACACCGAGTTCGGGCTCTCGGTGTTGCGGAACGCTGCATGTACCGCGGCCGCCTGCGTAAACCCGGCAATCTCGACCCCGGCATCAACCGTGGCCACGACCAGCGTCTGGTCGTCGGGAATGTCGGGTGTTGATCCTGAGGCGAAGACCACGGAGCCCGTCTCATCGAGGCCAAGCAGAGCCCATTGTTCGTTCAGCTGGGTTTGGTCTCCCGAAGGATGCCTGTCCCATGCAGCCAGCAGGACGTCATAGATGCCGGGCGGTACGACCGCCGCTCCCGGTCCGAGCGTAGCTGCGGCCTCGTTGCGATCCGACCGGATGAGACCGATGCCCCAGGTCGCGCCCGAGACATTGATCACAATCCCCTCGGTTAGCGGGCAGGCCGGCGGCCCGACCGGCGCTTCCTGCGCCAGGACCGGCAAAGCCGTCATGCCGGCCAGGACGGCTAGCACAACGGCAGAACAATTGCCCGGTAGCGGTTTTTCATAACTCGTCTCCTTCGTCCGGCAGTGGGCATGCGATCCCGAATGATTCGGCCCGGTTGGACCGAAGGAGATTGCCTCCCATGCGTTACCCCGACTTTCACTTAGAGTGGCGATCTGCCCCCCAAGAGCAGTTAAATCTCACCACATCCACCTCTAATGGTGATAGTACAACCACTATGAGCGAACAAGCAATGGGTCGGCAGACCTTTTGTGCCGATACCCAAATGACTAGTCCGGCGTCGCTCCACCCGGGGGCGGAGACGGTAGCCTGGAGTCAGACTTGCCGTCGAGAAGGAGGAGTTGTGAGCCTGACCGTCGTCGAACACCCCCTCACGAAGCATTACCTCACCGCCCTGCGGGACAAGAACACCTCCACCGAACTCTTTCGTGAAACCACCCGCCGCCTCGCCTATACCTTGCTGATGGAAGCAACCGGCGACATGGTGCTCGACGAGATCCCCATCGATACCCCGCTCGAGCCGACCACCGGCTACCGCCTCCACCATGATCTGGTAGCCGTCGCCGTTCTGCGGGCCGGGCTTGGACTGCTCGAAGCCGTTCTCGACCTTCTCCCCCAGGTCAAGGTCGGCTACGCCGGTGTCCAGCGCGACGAGGACACCGCTGAACCACAGGAGTACTACACCAAGTTCCCCAANCCGCTCTCCGATTGCAAGNTCATCATCCTCGAACCGATGCTCGCAACCGGAGGCTCNTTGTCGTGGGCGGCCGATCGCATAAAGGAACACGGGGCAGCCGATATCACTGCCCTNTGCGTGGTCGCCGCCCCCGCCGGTGTCGCCAGGATGGAGCAGGATCACCCCGACGTTCGAGTCGTTGCCGCCGCCCTCGACGAAGGGCTCACTCCCAACTTCTTCATCAGACCCGGTCTGGGAGATATGGGAGATCGGCTGTTCGGCACCCTTTAGACATGGAGATCAGATACCAATCGACCCTGGAAGGGGTCACCCCCGACGCCATTCACGGTTTTTTCGTCGGCTGGGCGGATCCTCCCGCGCCGGCAACGTTGCTGAGGATGCTCGAGGCGAGCAGCCATATCTGGTTAGCGCTCGGTGGAAACCACCTGGTCGGATACATTCGGGCCNTAAGTGACGGCTTCTACGCCGCATTCCTTCCGGAGCTTGAAGTGCTCCCCGGGTACCAGGGTCTTGGCATCGGCACGACCTTGCTGACCAAGCTTNTGGACGACCTGGCAGGCTTCTACTCCATCGATGGAACCTGCGACGACGGGCTCGTCGACTACTACCGCCGCTTCGGGTTCATGCGCGGCAACGGGATGACGATCCGCGCCTACCAGCATCAGGCGGGCAGGTGACCCCCTTCCAGCGCTCGATTTGTGAGGTTCTCGAGCGACTCCGGCCCGGGGAGGTGGTCGCCTACGGGGAGATAGCAGCCCAAGCCGGTTACCCGGGAGCAGCCCGCGCGGTGGGAAACGTCCTGCGCGACTCGACCGGCCTCCCGTGGTGGAGAGTGGTCACCTCCGACGGCCGTCTTGTACCGGGAGCCGAACGCGAACAGGCGCGCCGGTTACGCGCCGAAGGCATCGCGCTCAGAGACGGACGGGTTGCAGAGGGGCCGTTCGGGCATACTTTCCGGAGAGAGAGAAACTCATGAGCAGCACCGAACGGGCCGTAGTGATCGTGCTCGACTCCTGCGGAGCAGGTGCGGCACCAGACGCCGGCGACTATGGAGACACCGGATCGGACACGCTCGGACATACCGCCGGGGCGGTCGGTGGTCTGGAGCTGCCCAACTTCCAGGCCGCAGGTCTGGGCAACCTCCACCCGAACCTGCTGGGGGTGCCGCCGGTTGCCCGTCCCTCGATGGCCTTCGGGAAGCTCACCGAGGCCTCGTCCGGGAAGGATTCGACGACCGGCCACTGGGAGTTGGCCGGGATCATCACCGACACCCCCACCTCGACCTTTACGGACACCGGGTTCCCGGATGAGCTGGTCCGCGCCATCGAGGAGGAAAGCGGGCACCGTTTCATCGGGAATCATGCAGCTTCCGGCACCGTCATCATCGAGAGTCTGGGGTCAGAGCATCTCGACACCGGGGCGCTCATCCTCTACACGTCGGCCGACTCGGTGTTTCAGATCGCCGCCCACAAGGAGATCGTGCCCCTCGCCGAACTGTACCGGGTGTGCGAGATAGCCCGCCGCCACTGCGATAGATACCGCATCGGCCGTGTCATCGCTCGGCCGTTTGAGGGTGAACTCGGTTCCTTCCATCGGACCTATGAACGCCGCGACTTCGCCATGCCTCCCCATTCGACGACCATTCTCGACCACGCTTCGGCAGCCGGGCTTGCCGTCTTCGGGATAGGGAAGATCGAGGATCTGTTTGCAGGGCGGGGTCTCACCGGTGCGGCACATACCCAGGGAGATGCTGACGGCCTCGAGAAGACCCTCGATGCACTTGACGAGTATCCCCGTGGGATCATCTTCACCAATCTGGTCGATCTCGACATGCGATACGGCCACCGGGAAGACCCGGCGGGTTACGCGGCAGGTCTGGCCTTGATCGACTCCTACGTGCCGCTCTTGACCGCCAAACTCACAGCCCGGGATCTGCTGTTCTTCAGTGCCGACCACGGCAACGACCCCACCGACGGAAGCACCGACCACACCCGGGAGTACGTGCCGCTGCTGGTCCATGCCCGGGCAGCAGCTGGTGTTGATCTTGGAGTCAGGGGCCAGTACTGCGACGTGGCCGCCACGATCGCCGACGCTTTCGAACTCACCCCACCAATCCGAGGTGTCTCGTTTCTGGCGGAGGTCACATGACGACCGTCGATTTGATTGAGCGGAAACGTGACGGCGGGACACTCTCCATCGCTGAGATCAGCTGGTTGATCAACAACTACACGAGCGGATCGGTCACCGATTACCAGATGGCGGCCATGTTGATGGCTGCCTACATCCGCGGACTGAATCGGGCCGAACTGGCCGCGTGGACCGACGCCATGCTTCACTCCGGCGATTTGCTCGATTTCTCGGCGATCGAGGCACCCAAGGTCGACAAGCACTCCACAGGCGGCGTTGGGGACAAGGTATCGATCCCGCTGGCACCGATGGTTGCCGCCTGCGGTGTTGCCGTGCCGATGATGAGCGGCCGAGGGCTGGGACATACCGGCGGTACACTCGACAAGCTGGAAACCATCCCCGGCTTCACCACCAGTCTCGACCCGGAAACGTTCACCCGGATTCTCTCCAAGACGGGACTGGTGCTCGGCGGGCAATCGGAGACTCTGGTTCCCGCCGACCGAAGACTCTACGCACTGCGTGATGCGACGGGTACCGTGCCGTCAATCCCCCTCATCGCTTCATCGATAATGTCTAAGAAGCTGGCCGAAGATCTGGACGGATTGGTCCTCGACGTCAAAGTCGGCAAGGGCGCCTTCATGAAGAAGCAAGACGAGGCGCGGGAGCTCGCTGAAACCCTGGTGGGTATCGGCCGGGCATACGATCTCGNCGTCGTCGCATTGCTGACCAACATGGACACTCCGCTCGGCCGCGAANTCGGCAACGCCAACGAGGTCGCCGAGTCGATTGCCGTATTGGCAGGCGGCGGACCGGATGATCTAGTCGAGATCATCTACGCGCTGGGTAGCGAGATGCTGCAATTGGCAGGGCTCGCCGGGGACGACGAAACAGCACGCCAGCTCCTCCGAACCGCCATCGATTCGGGCGCTGCCATGCAGAAGTTCGCCGAAGTCATCACAGCCCAGGGAGGAGACCCTCGGGTCCTGGAGCGCCCCGGTCTGCTCCCCAGAGCCCGCTATCAAGAAGAACTGCCCGCCCCCCGCAGCGGATACGTGACGGTCTGCGACGCCTTGAACGTGGGGACGGCGGCCATGCGCCTCGGGGCAGGCCGGGAACGAAAGGAAGACCGTATCGATCCGGCCGTCGGTATCACGATCGTCGCCAAGCCGGGCGAGCGAGTCGATGAGGGCCAACCGCTCGCCCGGATATCGTTCAACGACGAGGGACGCCTGGCCATGGCCCGACCGCTGTTGAAGCGGGCCTTTCACATTGCCACGATTCCGGCAGGTCGACAGCAATTGATACTCGGGGAGGTTCGATCGTGACGTACCACCAGATCGCCACCGCCACGGCAGCTATCGCCGCCGCCACCAATCGAGCCGAGCACGGCCTTGCGCTCGTGCTCGGCTCGGGTCTGAGCGAATACGCTTCCTTGCTTCCGAACGCGGTTGAAGTCTCATACGATCGCATCCCCGGGTTTCCTGTGCCCGAAGTCGCAGGACACGCCGGCCGGCTCATATCCGCGGACATCGGCGGCACCAACGTGATGGTGCTGGCCGGACGTGTGCACTACTACGAGGGTTGGTCACTCGAAGAGGTCGTGTTCGGCGTGAGAACCGCGGTGGCATCCGGGGCGGCAACCGTCGTTTTGACCAACGCCGCCGGAGGCGTGACGGAGGGTCTCTCGCCCGGGGACCTCGTGCTGATAAAGGACCACCTGAATCTCACCGGTCATAATCCGCTGATAGGCCCGAACGATGCCCGGCTCGGTCCCCGATTCCCGGACCTGACCGGGTTGTATAACGCCGACCTGCGGCTCCGCGCCAGCGAAACGGCCGAACGAATCGGGATCGACCTCAAGGAAGGGGTGTACGCCTGGCTCACGGGACCTTCTTACGAAACCCCGGCGGAGATCCAGATGATAAAACGTCTGGGTGGTGACCTGGTGGGTATGTCGACCGTGCCCGAAGCAATCGCAGTACGGCACATGGGTAGCCGGGTGCTGGCGATGTCTCTCGTCACCAACCCGGCGGCCGGTATCTCTGCCAGGCCGCTCTCCCACGATGAGGTCCAAGAAACCGCCCTCGCCGCTCGCTCGCGATTCGGCAGTCTGCTCGACGCCCTGCTGCCCAACCTGGTGGCTTGATTCCGGGATCTGGCCTGCTGTGGGTAGCATCCGATCTTCGCGCCGGGAAGGCGCCGATCTCGCCACGAGAGGAGCATCATCCATGAGAGTCGTGGTCTGCGTCAAGCAGATACCTGACCCTGCCTCACCCTACAAGCTCGATCCAGATACCCATTTCCTGCAGCGGCCCGCCGACCAGGTGCTCGACGACACCGATCGGTATGGCGTGGAGATGGGCCTCTTGATTGCCGGGCAAACGGAGGGCACTGTCACCCTGGTATCCATGGGTCCGGCCGGGAACCTGCAAGGTATCCGCCAGGCGCTGGCTATGGGCGCCGACCAAGCCGTGGTTGTCGACGACCCCACGTTGCGCGGGGCCGACTCTCTCACCACCGCCCGGATCCTGAGCGCCGCCATCAGTCGGGATGGGTTTGACGTCCTGATAGCCGGCACGGAATCGACGGACGGCTACAGCGGTGTAGTTCCACAGCAAATCGCCGGGTTCCTCGACGTACCGGTCCTCAGTTTCGCCAAGAAGGTCGAACTGGAGGGGAACAAGATCCGCATCGAACGTCAGACCGAATACGGCTATGACATCGTAGAGACGCCTACCCCCGTCGTGATCACGGTAACCGCNGGTGCCGTCGAACCTCGATACCCGACTTTCAAGGGAATCATGGCCGCCAAATCGAAGCCGATCGATCAGGTCACCGCCGGTGATCTGGGGGTGACGGTCACCGCCAACCAGGAGATCGTCTCAGTTCGGCCCGCACCGGAGCGAGCGACGGGGGAAGTCATTGAGGACGAGGGCGACGCCCACCTGCGCATCATCCAACTCCTCGAACAGGCAAAGGTGATCTAGATGGCAGTCAACACNACNTGGGTATTCGTCGAAGAGCAGGACGGTAAGCCGGCGCCCATCAGCCTCGANCTGCTGACCAAGGCACGCACTTTCGGAGGCGATCTGGCCACCGTGTTCCTCGGTGCCGGCTCNGAGGAGTTGTTTGCCGAACTCGGTCGCTACGGGGCGGCGAAGGTGTTCCATCTGACGCCCGACGACCGCTTGCCGACGGCTGCGGCGGCAGCGGCCATCGCCGAGTTGGTGGAAAGCCACGCCCCGGATCTCTTGCTATTCGGATTGGCTCCGACCGATCGCGATATCGCCGGCCGGCTCAGTGCCCGGCTCGACAAGCCGATCATGTCCAATGCTGTTGAGGTTGTTATCGACGGCGATGAGGTCATCGTCACCAACGAGATCTTCGGAGGCACCCAGCTGGTCGATACCGTGTTTCGGAGCGGCGCCCCCTATCTGGTCATCGCCCGTCCCAAGTCGTTTCTCGCCGAGTCGGGCGATGGTGGGATGCCCGAGGTGATCCCGGTCGAGATGCCCGCCGTCGGACACGCCGGGTCGGCCGTTGTGACCGGGCGTTACGTCGAGGAACGGGAAGGTCCGCAACTCGAAGATGCTGCCATTGTGGTATCGGCGGGCCGGGGCCTGGG
>C687J29651_10000211_pt1 | contig 22336 bp, 16 predicted proteins | sample RifCSP13_1_FD_29651 | JGI IMG/M metagenome (IMG submission 29651) | reverse complement strand
GATTTTCAGCCAGATCACCGCCAATGCACCCAATCCTAGGATTAAGATAAACGCCAGGTAAAAAAATATTCGCCCTCGACGCATGGGAACCTCCAAATCTTTTTGAAAAAAAATACTTTTTCGCAATCATACGATATATGGAGGAAAAGTCAAGCCGAGAAGGGGGGTAAAACTATCAAGGTTGCAAGCCTAACAGAAACAGTAAGGGCCCTGTTTCCGTCAGGGCCCTACTGTACCTTGCGTTGTTTACTTCGCTCCGTAATACCGACTAAATGCTGCTCATGATGTTGCTGAAGATGTTACCGACAGCTGGGCCGAGAAGAGCGAGAACAACGATTACGACTACCGCAACCAAGACAAGGATCAATGCATACTCCACGAGGCCCTGACCCTTTTCTTTCAGTGTGGACAACATGATTTTTCACCTCCTTCCTTTTCAAAATAATCGATCTTGCTCACTTGCGAAGATGCCTAGATTATAGAGAAAAGGGGGGTTAAAATCAATAGCAATGTCATTAATTAATTCTTACATTTACGCAAGAATAATTTCATTTAATCATCGAGTGCGGGGGTTACAGCTGCCACTAGGAATTGGACGTGTGTGCCCCCCCCAACCTGGCTGTCCAAATCGAAAGAACCGCCGATCATTTCCATCCTTTCCTTGATCACTTTTAATCCCATCCCTTGTTCTCGCTCCAGCCCCCCAATATCAAAACCGACCCCATTATCTTCAACTACGACACGCACCTCGGTATCCATTAGATCGACCTGGATCTTGACCTCACTGGCCTGGCTGTGGACTACTGCGTTCCTTAAAAGCTCTTGAATCGCTCGGAAGATCATCACTTCAAGATAGGACTCTAACCGCCGTTCGGTGCCGGTCGTCGCCAGTCGTACGTCGATACCAGATTGTTCTTTGATCGCCGAGGCGTATTTCTTGATTGTCGGGATCAAACCTAAGTCATCAAGCATCATCGGACGCAGTTCGAAGATAAAATCGCGCACTTGTTGGAAAGTCGCGCTGGCCGAGTCTTTTAAACTCACCAATTCCTCGTATGCCTTGGCCTGATCCACGTCGAAAAGGCGCATGGCGATCTCGGTTTCTAAGATTAAGTTTGACAGGGTTTGCGCTGGACCATCATGCATCTGACGAGATAGACGCTTCCGTTCAGCTTCCTGGGCCTGGATTAGCATCTCCAGGAACTCCACAGTGGCTATCCGGCTTGCCGGAATTGCACTGGGAGATTGCTCGTTATCCATCAACTTGGACATCTGGTCTAACAATGTCAATTGGTGTTGCAAATGTAGTTGATCGCTTTGCAGTTTTTCCAACTGGCCTCGCATGACGAATAATCGCTGCTGTGCGTCCAGAGTCGCTTCATAGGCCGCGCGAATCTCCTCCCTCGGGAGGCTGTCGAACCGAGCATGTATCTTCTGTAGATTCCCAGTTGCTGTAGCGTTGCGTTGAGTCAGTCGATTGACTTCAATCTGGCTTTGCTCTAAAAAGAGGTTGATCTCTTTGAGCTGCTGACGGGTCTGTTCCAGTTGCTGGCCAACCTCAGCGCGCAGGTTCTGCCAGGAGTCGGTTTCACCCGAGATTACTTGTGAACCTTCGAGGCTCATTCCTCACCTTCCTTACTTTCCTCCTGCAAGCGAACCCACCCTCTCCGGAGAGCATATAGCGCAGCTTGTGTCCGGTCTTCAACCCCCAATTTTCTCAAGATCGAGGTGACGTGATTCTTCACGGTCTGATGACTGATCGTCAATGTTGTGGCGATCTCTTTATTACTTAATCCATGCGTTACTAATCCCAAAACTTCCATTTCACGCCGGGAGAGTGGCTCAAATGGTTCACCCAGATCGCTGCTGGACCGCCAATCAGCCGAGGATACTGGGATCAGCCAACGCTGAAGTTCCTCAGGACTCATTGTCTCTTCGCCCACCACAAAGTAGCCGGCGACCACCTCCCGAACTATTTTCGCCAGAGTTTCAGGCTTTACATCCTTTACGCAATATGCGGCGGCACCAACCCGGATCGCATGTAGTTTTTGTTCGGCATCGTCATAAGCCGTTAGTAGAATTACACGTGTGGAAAGCTTTTCTCTGACTACCTCCTGCGTAACCTGCTGTCCATTCAATCCTGGTAGATTCACATCAACTACCGCTACTTGCGGTTGCAGGAGGCGGATCAATTCCAGCGCTTCTTCTCCACTGGTTGCCTCCCCCACGATAGATAAATCTGGCTCCAGCGATAATGTGTCGATAACCCCTTGCCGGAAAAGTGGGTGATCGTCAACGACCACGATGGTTACTGCATTCATGTATTCTCGCTCCCGCCGAAAAGCTGTTTCTCAGGTAGTATAGCACAGGTGGTTTTGACGGGCAACAGAATCTGCGGGAAATTGAAACTAAGGACTTATCCATGAATAGATCGCCATGTTCTCTCCATCCAACTGGGGGCTAAATCGACCACCCGTTGATAAATCAGGGTTGCCCGGTCAACCAGGTCAGGATACCATCCTGGAAAGGTGACCAGATACTCTGCACCGTGCTCGTCCAAGTAAGCCGCCAGCGCACCTTCGTCTCGGATATACGGGATCACCTCTGGAGAAATCAATCCAGCCAGGTCGAGCAGTCTGCGCTTGCTGTAAAACCCTAATGCGCCAATATCGTGCGCAGCGATCAACGATTCCGAATTGGTATTTCCTGCCACCCAGCGCGCTGTATCGACCATCTCACTTTCGATCACAGCTACATCCAGGGCATAGGCGCGTGCCCCCAAGCTCCAGAAGGCCAACACCACCGCCAAGGCAGCCATAAGCCCAACTGGACGGACAATACGCCACCTGCCAGTTATTGATTCCTGATGGAGTAAGTCTGCCAGCCCGGCAAATCCCCAAAGTACGAAGACTGGCAGTGCTGGGATAATATATCGCCCATGCTGGTAGGTTACCGGTAGACGCCACGCATATATGCCAAGATAACCAGCGACCCAAAGAACGCTGCTCAGCCTCCCCCAAGCTCTGCGCCGGACTGATTGCCATGCCATCCAGACGAATCCTGGTAGAAGCACAACGCCCACTCCCACCATGAGGGGCCTGACTTGCTCCAAATAGCGTCGCCAAAGGACAGTTTCCCGCAGGACAGCATATTCAGCTTGCTTAGCATAAAAAGTATTAGGCCACCATTCTCCGGCCAGCGCCTGATTTAAGATCAGGTATGGCAAGAAGCCGAGCGCAAAACCAACCCCAGCTATCATGGCTATGCGCAGTTTTACCTTGATTAACCCCTTCCCCATAAACAACACCCAGCCAACCGGCCCGAGCAAGGTCAATCCGTCCGGCCGCACCCAGCTAATCAAACCAATCAGTCCCCCGATCCCCAACCAATTTCTCCAGCTCCCTTCAAGGTCGGTTTCATGAGAGTTCAACCGCACTAGCCAGACCAGCACAACCAGGATGAGCAGACCCATCAGTAAGGTTTCCATTCCCGAGCCTGCTGACCAAACCAGGTGCCACTCTAGGACAAGTAGCGCCCCCGCCCAGACTCGCCAATTAAGGCGGTCTGGCAGCAACACCCCAAATCCATAGACTCCTACCATTGCCAGGGCCCACAGCAACCCCCATCCCAGCAAATAAGTCCAAATGAATGGCCCCAACCTAATCCAATAGCCAAACATCAGCAGGAATGACCAAAGAGGAGCAGTAGAGCCTGCCGAATGCTGACCAGGCAGAAATGCCCACTCCCCCCTCTCTGCCAGGTTGCGAGCATAAGTCTGGTGAATCCAGGCGTCGTCAAGCGGGAATCCCAGCCGGAACAAAACCCAGCTGGCGAGCAAGTACCCACCCAGTGAAAGCCCGGCCATGCAAGCCAGGAGCAACGCCACTCGGAATCGATGATCAGTCATCAATCGTTACTTATCACTTCGAAAATATGTATTCCTTCGTCCGTCTTGAGGTAGCGCAAACCAGGCCGATCACGCGGATCACGGTATAGATCGTCGAGCCCAGCCGGGTGGTTCTGCTCCAACAAGAGATATTTCCCTCGATAACGCTGGGCGACGGCCAGGCTCGTCTTCTCGTCCCCATCCGGGATGACGATCGCTGTTCGGCCAGTCGTCGCCTGGTATCCTGGAGGATTATTGATAACCACGATATCCTCCGGATTCGCTCCCAAGCTGTGTAAAGTTTGTTCCAGGTGTAAATAGGCGGCCTCGGCCTCTCCCCAGGCCGGTATTCTCTGATTCTGGCCTGTCACACGCGACCAGGTCGTCAGCCCGGTCAATAGCAGTGTCAATCCCACCAACCCAGCACCCAGAATTGGACGCGCCACATGCGGGTTCCAACCCCGCTGCCGATCTCCCCAAGCCAGCAGGGAATCCAGACCGGCAGGTACCAGCCCCCAGAATAATGGCTGCAGGGCAGCTCCCGCATGGAAGAATCCCCCTCGCGCTCCGGGGTAAGGAAAGACGAGCGTCATCCCCAGAAAAAGCATCCCCCAAGCTAACCCACCCAATCGCACGCGCCGGTCATGCCTCATACGCCACATCCCGGCCACGATCAGGGGCGCTAGGAGGATACCGCCCTGGACGGCGAAAGCCGTTTGCAAGTTTTGGCTGAGCGTCCCCAGGCGTGCCCGGATGATCTCCCCCAGGCCAGCAGCCCACCAATGCATCGGAGTCAGGATCGCGGCCGGGTAGGCAAATATCTCGTCATAGGCTGTGATCCACAGCGCGCGCCCACCGCCAGGAGCCAGTAACGTCCCGAAGGTAGTCAGGTTACGCACCAGCCAGGGGGACATGACGATTAGATAGCCGAGTAATAAGAATATCAGGCGTGATGCGTGGAACGTATAACGTGATCTAAGAATCGTTTTGTGTGATGCTCGCTGCGTGATAGTTGGCGGCCATCCGCTAACTGCAACTCGCTGACCGCTAACCGCGATAACCCCTATCCCTAACCAAAGCAGCCCATCCGCCCGGGCCAGGTGCATCGAGCCTGCTAAAAACCCAAGTAATAAAGGCACCCCAAAAAACGTTCGAACGTTAAAACTTTTAAACATTTCAACGTTTCCACCGGTATTTAAGATCAAGAAGAACAATCCTCCGAAAAGCATATACAGCCCGAAGGTGTCTGTTGTCGATACGAAAGCCAGGTAGAAACCGGGCAGAGCTGCCAGGAGTCCAGCCAGGATGGCCGCCCAGCGCTGGGGAGTGAAAGTATGCGCCAGGGTAGCCGTCAAAGGAGGTAGGCATCCAGCGATTAGCAGGAAGCCAAGGCGCGCCCCGGCAAAATTCATCATCCCGGAAACTTTCATTCCCACAGCTGCCAGGAGCGCAGCATAAGGCATCCAATAGGTAAACATGGGGTGGGGTATGCCTTGTGGATTGTCAAGATAGTTCCATAGAAAAGGCTCGGAAAAACCAAAGCCTTGCGCCAACCTTAGTCCATCGGCAAAATAATAATCCGCATCCATATAGCCAGGCGCTGACTGGTATCCCGCCACGACAAGCGAGATACCCAAGCCCAGGAGGAATAGCATGGCACATAGTTTGGCAGTCATGGTGACAGCGGATACAGCTGATAGATACCGTCTAAATCGAGTGGAGATGATAAATCAGCAATGAGACTATCGAACTCCTGCCAATCTATGGGTCGATACTCTCGGCGTTCCAGCCGTTCAAATTCGGCTCCTGAGCGGTACACCAGCAGATGCGTAAATCCTTGGGTTCGCCAGGTGTCCAGGATCGCTGGTACGGCGCGGGAGGTTTGCCTTTCAAGGAACCAACGATCGATCCAGGCATCCGGTAGTGCTGAGAGAGGTGCATACAAACCACGCGGTTCCCAAAGGAAAAGGGTGCGCGTTCCAGGGGGCAACGATTGGACAGCCCGCATCGCCGAGGCGTAGCTCCCTAAACGAGCCTCAAGGTAAGNCTGCTTAGGATAAGCTCCGGTCAATACGCCACCAGGGTTAAAGCGCACCAATGCCAGCGCATCCTGCCAGGCACACAGCCCAATAACGAGTATGATCAACACCGCCAGGACGCGTCCCAGGCGGATTCCTAATGCATTTACGGCGCTCAGCTCTTGCCAACCCCAACCCACAGCCAGCCCTGCGGCGGGTATAAGAACAAAATATAGTCGCGTTTGAAACAAAAGCGGTGACAGGCCCCCGAAAACCACCATCGCCAACCAACCCGCTAGCAACCANAGCATAGCTACGCGGATCATCCGCACTCTTCTCCCAGCAATCATCCCCGGTACAGCCAATAGAACTAACAATGGACCCAAATCGGCTCCGTAAGTAACCATCCCTGACACTCGCGCACCATCCATCCCGAACCAGGTGGCTGCCAGGGGCAACCAGGCAGCCTGCCCACCCACCAATTCCTCATGGCGGGCAAAAAAAGACAACCGTTCAAGGCTGGTATAGGCGGTCGGCCATAGGTGGGGAAAAACCGGGCTGCCAGTCCAGGCAATGGTGATCGCCAACCAGGGCAAAAAGATGAGCAACGCCAAAATCATTATTTGCAAGGCGCGCCTCCAGCTCGCCCAGTATTTCCACCCATCTATCCCCAAAATCGCTATAGCCAACAGCGGGACAATCAGCCCGGCCGTCAGTTTTGACCACAATGCACACCCAGCAAAAATCCCCATCAGCCATAACCATACCCCCCGGCGCTCTTCCATCCAGGCTAACAGGCTCACCAGAGCCGCCAGACCGTAAAGTGCAGCCAGGCCATCTACATACGCACCACTCATCATCCAACGGAAGGTATTTCCCGCCAACAGAGCCGAAATTGCCACCCAGACGCTGGTTGCACCAACGCGCCGCGCTAATAGACCCATCAATCCAACAAGCAAAGTGAACTGGAAAAGCCAGCCGATCACCGCGGCCGTTTCCGCGCCAAAGAGCCCCATACCCCAGGTGTAAAGCAGCTCACCTAATTGCGGTTGACCCCAATACGGGTTCCAGGGCACAAACTCGAATCGCCCAGCAGCCAGGTAACGCCTGGGTAGCTCCAGGTGGTACATCAAGGCATCCCACTGGATCGGTGGAGCCAGGGCAAACACCAATTGCCCGGAAATTAAGAAACCTGTAAGGGTCGCCAGGGTTTTACCAAATCGACTGGCCTCCGTCCACAAGAGCACACACCCATTAAGTAAGCTTCCCCAGGATAGGCAGTCTCTCCACAGGATGAACCACCCCAACACCAACCCACCCCAGGCAAGCACTCGAGAATATCCCCCCACCAGGCCGAGCAGCAACCACGCCATCCCCAACAAGGCCCATCCCAAGGCTGCCTGCAACCCAAATCGCTCCAGTGGGTGCAGGCTTTGTATTGTTAGCAGACGAACCTTTAGCAGACGGTGTCCCAAGCCACCCGCCAGCCCAGTCAAGGCTAGCGCACTGATGCTAATTCCAATTGTTTGACCAACCGCTATGACTTGATCGACGACAACCGGTTTGTGAACAATATAATATCCAACCAAAACTAAAATAGACCAGGCCAGGCTCAGAAGGAGGATCGCAATAGATCTATAAGGAGTCCAGGAATCAAAGGGGGATTTCTGCCTTGGCTTGCTCATGATAATTTAAATTCCATCCTGGTTTCCCCATAATAACCTTACTCTTCAAAGTCCCGCAAGTCTTCGATCAACAAGCGCACCGGTCGGATCGCCCACCAACGCACCCAATATAACACCACAAATAAGAACAATGGCAGAGGGAAGAACATGATTGGATTTTGGAGCGGCTGATCAGCATATGTCAACGTTCGCAGGAATAATGCCCACAACCCGGCGAACGTGATCACCATCACCAGCCAGATCACTGGTCTTCCCCTATGCCCCCAATGTTCCTCCAAGACGGCCCAGGTCAGTACNAAGGGTAAGAACAGGAGGATAAAATTTCCTGGATCAGTCTGGATACCGATCCACTGGCTGGCGACCAGGGTCAGGCTGCCAGTCCACAGGAACCAGCGGAATTCCTTGTTCCGTGCGAAGCTCCATTCTACAAACAAGAGAAGGATCAACAAACCACTTAACACCCAGCCGAAAGTTCTCCCGCTTGCCGGTAACCAGGTAGCAAAGACGGCGCCCGGCGTCCCAGGCGGGTTGTAACTCGAATAACGCAGCACTTCTCGCAAATTCTGCAGCGGCCAATCGGGCAAAAACAAAGCTGCACTGGCAGACAGCAGCCCAACCGTGATCAACAGCCAGAGCATGGTCCGCCAGCGACGTTGAGAAAGCGTCCACACCAGGATATAGAGCAGTATGACGACCACCACGTGCGGTTTGATCGTGGCAAAGGCTAGCAAAATCCCCGCCAGCTCGTCTCGCCCTGAGCGCAGCGCCGCAAAAGCTCCTGAGATCAGCAAGGTAACCAGGATTATCGCGTTGCCATTGATCAAAGCGCGCAGGCTGTAGTACCAGAAAATTGAATAGAACAGGTAGAATGGCATCATCCAGGCATTCAATTTCCAGCGCGTCAACCGTAGGTTTAAGAAGGCCATCAAGACAAGAAAAAACTCCAACGTGGTCATCCACAGCGCCCGCGCCAGGGTGAAGTCACCGATCAAGGCGTACGGCAGGAAGATGATTGCTGAATAGAGTGGATAGGCTACGCGCAGCTCNTGTTCTCCCGGCCTGGCTGGACGACCATAAGCCAAAGTCTGGATCCTGTTGGCTACTTCATCACTATAAGGACTGACGCCATCTACCAGCAAAGAGCGTGTCCCCACCCAATGTACCAGGAAATCGTTGCCGCCTGGATTATGTGCCGCGTAATAATAATTACCCCAGGTGACGCCCACCAGCGATACCAGGGACAAGATCAACCAAACATACCAAATGCGGGAAAAGAGATTACGCACCTCGTTCACGATAGGTCTTCTTCTCATACCTCCATCACAATGAATAGATATTTGGCCATTGCGCCGAGCGCCGGGACTTCCGGGCTGGTCAAACCCATTAAGTCTATCACTTCTCAGTCAGTCATGGGACAGGTTGCTCCGGCATCAAATATACCCATCACAATCTCTCTTTCACCTATCTGGCTGGGTTGCGGTAAACCTCAAANTCACCATCTTTCATCACCAGCGGCCAACCTTCCACCTGGGTGATCATTTTGGCGACATCAGGCATCGCCAGCGCAGCCCAGTTCCGCCAGATGCGGTCGATCACTACATACCTGGCATGCTCTAAGCTGGGGTCGATAATAAACCGCTCGCGCGGGATATTCGCCGGGAAATGTTCGGTTTTAACACCTTGCGCCGCCAGGGCCAATTGAAAGTCGGTCGTTTGAGTATCAAAACTCCAGGCCAGGGCAGGAGAAGCGATCACCATGTCATCTGGATCGCTGATCTGGTTGACAACCCTGGCTACGTGGCTGGCAGCCTTAGGCTCGACTAATACCCAGTCGATCGGCGTCCGGAAACTATCACGCACCTGCAAAAAAGTCAAAAAGGTGGATACGAGAAACGGCGCCACTAAGACCAGGAAGGATCCAACACCAACAAGCACTGCTACGCCGCGCGCCTTCACCCATTGCCCGAATCGCCATTCACCTGGAAATCTCCAACGATTAACTAAATCCTCGATGGTAGTGAGGGTCAACTTAAAAACATGCGGTGCCCCAAACCTCATCAATGAGGCCATCCCAATGGCAACCAGCGGGAATAATGGGCTGATATAGTAGAATCCCAGCCCGGTCAGGCCAGTTGTGCGCCCCAAGAAAATTAATGGAAGCATGAAAAACAACAAACACAAACGCTGCCAACGCTGCTGACGGAGCATGAATAACCCGATCACCGCCGGCGCAAACCAGGCATCCCAGGTCATCAAAGCTCCAAAGTTTAGCGCTACCAGGGGTAATTGAACCAGCCACGGCACCCCTAAGCGCGACAAAGTAAAACGTAAGTCAAACAGGAAAGCCTGCGGTACAAAAACTAGCATGCTCGCTGCATACAACCCAAATGGCAGGGCCATCAACGGAATAACCCATAATATATCCCGCCACCGCCGAGATGATACCACCACTACAGGTACGACCAAAGATAGGATCATCAGGTCTGACAGGCTGCCCACCCCCAACGCCAGGGCAGCCAACGCTAAGCCTGCCCGCCGTCCTCGATTAAGATATTCCCAGCATCCCAACAATACCAACAACACTAAAGGTGTCAGCAAGTTGTAACTGAAACCCAACCGGCTATATAGGACCGCCTGCGGGTAGATCGCCATCATTAACGCACTCAACAGCGCCAACCAGCGCCCATCCCGCTCCAGCGCCCGGCGCACTACCAGGTAACACATTCCCACGCTGAGCAAACCTAGCGAAGCAGTCAAGGTGCGTAGAACTTCCATCCCTTCACCGAAATAGCGGGATATCCCGGCCAGAATTAATGGAAAAAGCGGCAANCGCGCNACAAGCAACGTAGACTGGTTGATCACCAGGTAGCGCACATCCCCTTGCAGCAGATAATGAGCAATATTAAGGAGTGTGCCCTCATCGCTGTACCAACCTGGGTTTTCCACCAGNTTTTCCAGGCGTAAGTAAGCGCCCAAGCCTAAGATCAGGAGCAGAATCCCCCCCTCAACGAATACTTCATGATCCTTAGTGGTCTTCGTGAGAGCCTCCTAAAAAGCAGCAACCCACCGATTAGCGTTNCCGAATGTAGACCACGGCCATCTCGTCGCCATAGGTTTCTACCCACTCCGCGCTACGCCCTAACTCCTTATCCAAACCAGAACCAGCGTCGCTCAGAACAAGATTGACACCATAATAATTCAGCGTCTCCTCCCAGCCTTGCTCCCCGCCTGCANCTCGTTGATACTCGCGCAGGAATTGGTCATCGTACAGGTCTGTACGNCCATCCACAAAAACCGGGTAAGCGCGCAGATTCCAGGATAGGTAACCACCCCAGTTATAGTTATTAAACATTCGTCCACTAGGCTGGTTGGCTTCGATCCACTGCACCGCCTTTGCTGGATAGAACTTTTCATTATATTTCGCCACCAATTGTGGGCTTGTAACCCAGTAGAGCTTATATATCGCTGCCCCAGCCAGCAAAACGATGATTAAGGCATTAATCGCAAATGTCCCTCCTCGCCAGAATGTGACCGGACGATTTAACCTTTTCCAACTCTCCGGGAGGATCAAATGCTCGAGGCGCGCCCTTTGCCGAACTCGCCATTCCAATCCCAGGGCGCTCAGATGCCGCGCCAGCACTGGCACTGCCACCATCGCGAACGGACCATAATTACGGCGCGCCAGCAGAGCCAGGAATGCAAATCCCCCCACGGTTAGAAGATCGCTGCCATCTAATCTCCTCCTGGAAAGACCTGCAGTCCCCAAAGTCACCAGCAGCAGCCAAAGGAAAGGCTGCTGGGATAGCTGGTGGAAGTCTGGCGATTGCCATTCGGAGATGAAATCGCGCAACACGCCTACTCCCACAGTCTTGATCGGGATCGTCCACATGGCGATTCCGTTGGGGTTGATCGCCACTGCCAACCAGGCGACACACAACCAGGCTCCAAGAGAGGCGATGCCCTTCCACGGCACGACTTCCCTCCCTTCGTGGGCGAGCAAATGGTTAAGCATCTCCCCTCCGATCAGCGCCCCAAACAGCAAAAACCCTAAAACATAGCCCCCATGCAGGTTGGACCACAGCACAAACAAGGGAACACACACCCATAAATAATCCCGCTGCCGCCACTTATAAGAGTACAACAGGTCAGCGAGCACCCCAAACATGACTAACGAAACCAGTTGCGGCCGCGGCGACCACACTGGTGCAGCAACCGATNTCGCTAGCAATATTAAAAAGGCGCGCAGGATGGGAGAAACCTCCATCTGCCTNTACACCAGGCCCATGCTGAGTGTGGCCAGGGTTGCCACCGCTGCACTCAAAACCAGGTAACTGCCGGCGTGAAACAGCAGATACATTCCCACCTGCGATAACCAGCTGTGATTAATCCAGGGTGCGCCAGCGCGTGTATGGGAGAACGTGTCGACCAAAATCGGCTTCCCAGTCTGCCAGGTCGCTTCTCCCGCCCGCAGGTGCCACCACAGATCGCTGTCCAATGGCGTCCGCGCCGCCATAGCAAAGACCAGTATCAGCATTACAAGGGGGATAAACCACCGATTTTGAATAGAATCCTTGTTCTCATCCATCTTGAATGCCATTTTCTCCCGAGAAAAACCGTTTTAGGGAAATAGCGGGGCTCTTATCAAGGTTCATTTTTAAATACCATCGCAGTATCGTCCCGGTAGAGCGTGATCCAGCCTGGCTCAGTCTGCAGGGCGCGCGCCAATTCGGACTCAGGCGGCATCAGCACCCAACGCACGTGATTTCCCTGGAGTACTTCACGCCAACCCGGCAGCAGACTGATGGCTTTCTCATATTGGCGGGTCAACTGCTCTCCATAGAAATCGGTCTGGCCATCGATAAAGACGCGCTGCTCCGGCCATATCCGGTAAAGCAGGTAGCCGCCCCAGGGGAAATAGTTAAAGCCTGCCCCCGGAATGGGATGCGCTTCCATCCAATCTACCGCATTAACCGGAAAAACCTGTGGTGAAAAGTGGTTGCCCTGCCTGGAGAAATCCAGGCGAATCCCGCTAGCTAAGGTCAGAGCCACCGCCAATACGGCCAGGGCCGGCCAGGCATGTCCCAATAGCCGCCGGTCAACCTCCACCAGGCGTTCATCTAGCTGCACAATAACTTTAAGTGATGGCAGGCGCCTGATCAATCCTGCGCTCACTTCTGCCAGGATCGGAGTCGAGATCACGGCATACAAAGGGACATTGCGGGCGCTGTACAATCCCCCCACAATCCACGCAGCCAGGAGCAGGATGTGAGTAAAAACTTTGCGATCGCGGCTTAACCCCAGGAACAGGATGGATAATGCGATCATCATCAGGAAAGGCCATGCGCTCGCTTGATGGAAATCAAGTGGTAAGTATTCAGCAGTATGCCCTACTAGATAACGGTTGCGCAGAAACCCCACGCTCGTCTCCCACAGCCGCCATCCGACTGGATTTATCAACGTTGCCAGCGCAGAAATCACTCCAAGGGTGAACATCTTACTGGTTGCTGAATACTGGAAACTAATCAGATAGATCCCCAAAATCANGAATCCCACCAAAAAACCCCCGTGCAGATTTGCCCACAACAGCATCAAAATTGGCATAACCCACCATCGCAGGNGTTCCCCAAGCCGGATACGTTCCAGTTCCCCAATCCACAGGAGCGTCATTAGAAGGGTGAACAAATGCGGACGCGCAATCCAGTGCAAGCTGGCAGCCGCAGCTCCTACTATCGCCCAAGCCAGTGACACAAGCGCAATCTTGCTGCGTTGGTAGCATTGGCGATAAACGAGTGTGAAGGTGATGGCGATCAACAGTGCAGAAAAAATAACCACGCCATCTAATCCGCCCAGGCGGTTGGCACCTGCAAAGATGACCTGCGATAACCACTCATGTGGAGTTAATGCCGCGCCGGCCAGCGTATAGGAGAACAAATCGCGGGTTGGTATGATCCCCCGATCCAGGATATACTCGCCGATGGTCAGATGTCGCCCCAGGTCACCGTCCTGGTTCAACAAACGCGGTCCCAGCCCGATGACTGCCACGAAAAGCGCGGTGAACAAAATATCATCGAGCTTAGGTAGGATCAAATAAGTAAATCGAGAAATAATCTTCACCAGACCATTACCATCCCAGATTGAGTTCTTCAAGCCTACCTTTCTCGATAGACCGTAAAAAATATGGTAATCCCCGATGGTTGCCTCTTTCCAAGCCACCCCAAGGCTGGTGAATCCAGTCCGTAGCCGCTTATCCAGCTCAGGATGATGGGTGGTGATATAGGCGAGGTGCTCTGCCTGGTCGACCAGCTGGTCATATGGCTTATAGCGGTCATCTCGCGCCGTATAGCGAAAATCCAGGTGGTATGGCAAGCGCGGCACAAAGATCAAGTCCTCGCCAGATTGGAACGCCAGGGGGTAGCTAACCCAATAATTGCTATAGCCGCGCTGTTCGCCTTGCGACCGTAAGAAATCGACCAATGCCTTGTCGTAGCGATGGTCGATCCATGTTTGGGTGTCGAACTGTGTTGTCAGGCCCGGCGGGTTATCCAGAGCGGTTTGTACAGTCCCCCACAGGTTGAAAACCAGGACCAAACCCACCAATCCATAGCTCCATCGTCCCCACCGTTCTCTCCACAGCACCACTGCCTGAGCTGCGAACAACGCCATAATCACGCCCAGCGGTAAAAAATACCTGCCTGAAGGGTCCGCCCCGAATGGTGTCAGTAAAAAACCTGCTACCAGGGTGATAACAACTCCCATCAACAGTATTAAACCCTTGGTGTTGTGTGCCTCTTGGCGTTTGAACAAAGACCTCAGAAAACTAGAAGTCGCGACGAACACCACTCCAAGCCAAAACGCGAAGATAATTGGCGAGAGAGGCCAGGCCAGCCAGCGTATTTCCCACGGCGAGCGCAAGCCAAACACCACGCTACTGCCGAAGACAAGCAGGTTGAACAGGTGTTGGGTGACCTGCCAAGGCCAGCTCAAGCCCTCGACACCGGCAATCGCCCCTCCGCCAAGCTCCTTGAGTAACTCGACCAGGCCTGAGCTGCGCGCGTAAATCCACCAGGGCGCCGATCCGAACACCACACCGGCAGTAGTCAAAGTTAGAATACCAGGTATTCTAATTTGTTGGACAAATTTCCGTGTGGAGCGTCGCTCCGCCATTGCGGTACCTGTCCTGCTCCCCATCCCGCGCCAAATTAGAAAGAGGCAGGCCGGCACGCTGTACACAAGCGTCATCCCAAATACCCATCCACCCAACCCGATCAGGAAACCGAAGGCCAGCCAAATCCAGAGCCTATTATTCAGTTCATCGGCCTCGATATTATTCGCTATGCGTAACGCCGCCAGTAAGATCAGGTTGCCTACCAACAGCATTTCCCCATATCCACCTAGAGTAGCTGTCGTGTACAGCGTCAGATTCACCGTTGGGATCGCCAGCAACCAGGCCGCAATCATACCCACCTTCCATGACCCAAACGCCGCCTTCCCAAGCCAGGCTGTGCTCAACAAAGTCGCCAGGTATAGCGCCCCTTGCACCCCCCGCAGGACCCACACCTTCTCGCCAAACAACCAAAAGCCACCAGCCACCAGGTAAGCATCCAGACTACCCATGTAGGCCTGTCCATAGAAGAAGACTGGTCGCTCGCCCTGAAGGATATGTCGCGCCATTAACGCCACCACCGCTTCGTCTGCATTGAACGGAACGCTGCCGGAGGCCAGCAGGCTCAGCTTCAAGCCAACCGCCACAAGCGCTGTTCCTACTAACCCCGCCTTGATCCGGATCATAACAAAATTGTCATCTCACCGCCACTAGACACGCCATATAATTGCATTGTCAATCATCAGTCAACTGGTTACTGATTTTAGCCTGTATCAAGAAAAGCTAAGATTACACTTCTGCAAACTTTGAGACGCACCCTTTTCGACCACTGGCCTTTCCTGCTCCTCCTGGCAACCCTCACAGGCTACCATCTCTGGGGATTAGCGTTGATCCCTTTCCACCCAGACGAGAGTACCCAGCTCTACATGAGTTCCGACTTCGATTGGCTCTGGTCTGAGCCACTCTCCCTAGCCTATAACTCGGACCGGCTTGAAGACCCCCGGCAAACCTATCGCCTGCTGGATGCGCCGCTCACTCGTTATCTGCTTGGATTCGGACGAAGCCTGGCTGGTCTGTCCGCGCTGCCTGTCGGCTGGGATTGGGCGAAGTCCTGGCAGGACAACGCAACGGCTGGCGCTCTGCCAGGACAGCCATTGCTGAATATAGGACGCGTGTCGCTAACTTTGCTCCTGCCGTTCAGCCTTACCTTCATTTACCTGGCTGCCTGCTCTATCAGGGGCAGGTTAAGCGGATTCCTGGCTGCCCTGCTATTGGGTACGCATGCCCTGGTCTTGGTGCACGCCCGCCGGGCGATGGCTGAAGGGCCTTTAATTCTAGCCATTACAGGCTTCTTAGCCAGCCTATGCATCGCCGATCGCCGCCCCTGGATGGTAGGGCTTGCAGCCGCGCTCGCCTTTAATGCCAAGCAATCGGCGATTGGGCTGCTACCGGTAGGGTTGATCGCTGTCGTCTGGCTGCCCACCTCTATTCCCCAAAAATGGGGACGGATAGTTTCCAACCTCATCCAATTCCTGATTATTTTTGTGGGGCTCACACTGGCCCTCAATCCACTTTTTTGGCAGGAGCCGTGGCTTGCTGCTCGAGCTGCGATCCAGTCCCGCCAGGATTTATTAAGTCGCCAGTTTTCCGATGCCCGGCAGTTATTCCCTGAACAAGTTCTGGAATCCCCTTGGGAAAGGGGCGTCATGTTGTTAGGCCATCTCTATTTAGCCCCGCCCATGTTCGGTGAAGTTGGCAATTACCGCGCCGAGACTGCCCCAGCCGAAAAAGCTTACCTGGCTGTGCCTGGTCATCGCTTGGGACGGGATCCAATCGGGGCCAGCCTCTGGTTGGGGTTAAGTTTACTGGGCATGGTTTGGGTTGGAAGGGGAGCTTTTCGTGCCGCATCCCCTCTTCGTCGCCAGCCGGCATTGATGCTCCTGGCGACTGCCTTCCAGGCGGCTGGAATGGTTCTGGCTATCCCACTCGCCTGGCAGCGCTACTCACTCCCCCTCGTACCCTTTGCCTGCCTGTGGGCAGGAATTGGGGCGACCATACTATTAAAAATGATCCAACGTTTCAACGTTCGAACCTTCAAACGTTGAAACGTTCTCATCCCAGGTATTCACGCAGTTTACGCCGGATCGCCGGATGCCTCAAGCGGCTCAAAGCCTGGGCTTCGATCTGGCGGACACGCTCGCGGGTGACCCCCATCTTGCGACCAACTTCCTCTAATGTGTATGCCTGGCCATCTAACAGCCCATAACGCAGCTGCAAAATTCNTACTTCACGCGGCGGCAGCCCATCCAACACATTCTCCAGGTGCTCCCGAAGAAGGTTATAAGTGGCAGTGTCGTCCGGAGCCGGGACTTCATCGTCTTGAATGAAATCACCCAGCACCGAATCCTCTTCGTCGTCGGTGGGTGTCTCCAGGGATAATGGTCGTCGCGCCACCTGGATCATATTCTCTACTTTCTGAGGAGTCACTTCCAGGGCTTGCGCCAGTTCTTCTACAGAAGGATCGCGGCCCAGTCTCTGGGTAAGCTGGTGCTGCACACGCAGCAGCTTGTTGATTTGATCGCCCATATGAACCGGGACACGGATCGTCCGCCCCTGGTCGGCAATCGCCCGCGTTACCGCTTGCCGGATCCACCAGGTGGCATAGGTGCTAAATTTGTGGCCGCGCCGGTAATCGAATTTCTTGGCAGCGCGGATCAGCCCGATATTTCCCTCCTGGATCAAATCCAGGAAAGGCACGCCCCGCCCCATGTATTTCTTGGCGACGCTGATCACCAGGCGTGAATTAGCGGTGATCAGATGTTCACGCGCCGCCCAACCATCTTCGATCAACCGTTGCAACCCTTGTCGCCGGCGAGGCGTCACATTGCCGCGCGCAAGCTCTTCCCTGGCCAACCGGCCTCGCTCTATGCGCTGTGCCAGTTCTACCTCTTCCTCCGCTGTCAGTAGAGGCACGCGTCCAACCTCTTTCAGGTAGAGCCCGATGGTATCGTCTGTGTCGATATTCGCCAGATAATTATCATCCGCTGTCAGAACCCTGCGCGCGTCTTCTTCAACTTCCTCCTCGTCCACCAACTCTTCTTCTGACGGACCACCGATGGCTGTATCTTCTACATATGGGATACCTGCGCTCATCAACGCCGCAAAAGCCTCCTCCAGCTGGTCAACGTCTTGCTCGGCTTCTGGAAAGAATTGAAGAATGTCATCGATGGTGACGTAGGATTTTTGCCTTCCCAGCTCGATCAGGCGCGCAACCGCTGGATGTTCGTCTTCACGATCCTCGATTCCACTTAACAGTTCTTCGTCAATCATTTTTGCTCCCTGACCTGTATTTATACAGGCTCGGAAATCCTTTTTTATTATCTCTACCAGAATACAACATTTTTAATCCAAAATCAATACCCAATTTTTCTTTTTCCCATCATCACAATTTCCCAAAAGTTCACCGGAATTTATGATCATGGTTGTATCGTCGGTGTCGTCTCTGGCGCGAGTGAGGGAGTTGGTGTCCGCATAACCGGCGGATCAGTAAGGAGCTTTAACAACCCATCTATACTGATCTTATCCACCACGACCTCAGGCTGTCCTACCAGGAATACATAATACCCGCTCTGGGTCGGAGTCAAGTTACCGACAAAGGCTGTCTGCTGCTGCTCGTCATCCAGCGTGATCGTGATCTGATAAGCTGCTGGATTTAACCCAATGGTATCCAGTTCCAGCGCGGTTTCTAAAGTAGCCAGGATGCGTAAGCTCTCTGCCTGCGCGATCGCCGATTCGATGCGCCCGGTATCCGCCTGCTCCCCTACGGGTTCGATCAATGTCCAGATGCTGCCCGCCACCTTCTGCACCTCGACTGCTTTCCCTGTCCCATCAGTGACTCTCAATCCGATGATAGATTTTCCTTGCTGATCAAACAGGTAAGCCACCGCCTCTGTGGGGGTCGTTTCCCCTTCTCCCTTCGGTCCGGAGCGCTGCAGGAATACCAGCACGACCAACAGGATGAGAAATATTCCCAATAAAATCCAGGTCGTTCGGCGGATCATCGTTTTGCTACCCTCGCCGGCGGCGCTGCCACCAGACGATGATTCCGGCCAGCAGCACGATGCCCGGCAAAATAAATACCGTAGCGAGCAGGATAAGGTTCATCGTATAGCGTCCCGGTGGAATCAACAGGCGTTGCACCTCATCCTTGGGGGTCAGGTTGATCAGGTTTTCCTGTTCAGCCGCCCAGTCCACGCTGTTGACGAACATATCCCCATTGCCAAGCTGATTATAGAACGTATCCGATGCGAAATCCGAGTCGCCGAATACTACCAGGCGAGCACCTTTGTTTGTGTCTTCAGCAGTCATCGCCAGGGATACGGGGCCAATGAGATCCACACCCTCATCCGGTTGAATCTGAGGGGGTTCCGCACCTTGGGTCTGGTCGGTCAAAGCCGCCAGGTCGCTTTCCGCCCAGGACTGCTGGGAGGAAGAGACCAACTCCACCCGTTGGATCTGACCAGCGCTCTCGCCGGCGGTGACACTGCGCGTCGTCGGGTAGATTGTAGACACCCCTTGCATTTTTTCGGTAATGACGGAATCGCCATACACGCTGCCCACAGCAATGTAGGGCTGGTTAGTTCTCTGGTCCACGATCATGTCGCTGCCCAGTCCAATTCCCCAAGTCCCGGACAGGTAATCCGCCAGCGGGTCAGGCTGGTCCCCGAATTGTGTCACTGGCAAGGGTTCCTCCATTGCGATTAACGATCCGCCTCCATCCATGTAAGCCTTCAAAAGTTCCACTTCCTGGTCGGTGATTGGCTTGAGCGGTCCGGCGATAATGATCACAGCAGCATCCTGGGGGATCTCATTCGTTGAGAGCAAGTCGAGCTTGGCCACCGTGTAATTCTTGTTTTCCAGGGACGCTTTCGCCAGACTGTAGGATCCTTCTCCTGTAGACTCAGGATCGAATTCACCGTGACCGGTCAGGAAATAGACTGCCCGTTTCCCCGTGCTCATCAGACGCACCATAGCTCCGGTTACTTCTTTCTCGGTGATAAATGTCACTGGCTCGTGCTTCTCGCCCAAGACGACCACGACCGTGCCATCCCGTGTGATGTTATACTGTTGGGCTTTGATCGGGTCGGTCTCCGGATTAATGAACTCGTAATCGAACTTTCCTTCACTGTGAAACTTGTACTGGTCCAACAGACCCTCAGCACTACCTTTTGATACGCGTGGTGTATAGAATGCCAATGCCTTGACCTGGGCAGGCAGACTCTTCAATGTATCAAGCGTTTCAGGCGCCAGGGTGTACTGTTGATTCTCGGTGAGGTCCCAACGCTGCGGATACTTGAAGACCAGGTAATTGACGACCACCAGGATGCCAATAAATGCCAGGCTCATCACCAGCGCGTTGCTTCCGTAGCGTGCCTGGCGGCCCGTCAGAGCAACGCGCACCCTCTCTGGATCCAGGATAGCGAATAGCGCCAGACCGACTACGATCAGTCCCAGGCTGATCTGCAGGGGTAAGTTCCATTCACGTTGGACGATGTACAGCCCAATCGCTGCCAGGGCTGCGACCAGGGCCAGATATAGCCCCAAAGGGGCAATGCGTCGCCAAGAAGGCTTCATTAACGCCACCTCCGTGTCTCAACCGCCATCGTCCCCATGAATAACGCCAGGGCGGTGACGCTGAGGTAATAAACGATGTCACGTAAATCGATCACGCCGCGGAACAGGGTTTGGTAGAAATGTTCACTAAAATCCAGGTAATTCAGCAAGGTCGCTCCGAGAGAGCCAATTGCATCGGAGGGCATACTGATCAACCACAGCAATAAAAAGATACCCAGCGTTGCAAAAAAGGCTGCGATTTGGTTGCTAAACACGGCGGAGACCGAAACCCCGATCGCCACCAGCGCTGCACTGATCAGCACTATCCCTAGATAACCGGTCAACAGCGGTCCCTGGTCGATCCCAGGATCCACCAAACCATTCAANGCTAACGGGAAAACCCAGGTCACCGCGACAAGCGTCAGCAGAAAGAGAAATCCGCCTAACCATTTGCCGACCACCAATTCATAATCGCGCACAGGAGCGGTGAGCAATAACTCAATCGTCCCCATGCGTTGCTCTTCGGCGATCAAACGCATCGTGATGGCCGGCGTGCCAAACAGCAACAGAGTAACCAGGGGGCCGAGAACCGTATCCACCCCAGGCGCAAATTGTTGTACCATTGCAGCCGACAGGTTAACGTAGAAGATAAAACCGATTATCAGTAGGACCATGAATGCCACCATGTAAGCGATCGGTGTGGCGAAATATAATTTGTACTCCCGTTGGGCAATCGTCCAGATATTACGCATTGTCTTCTCCTAAATCATCTTCCTCAACCTCCTCCGCCACCTCCGGCGGAGCCGGTTCCTCGCGAGTCAGTTGCAAGAAGATTTCCTCCAGGCTCATTCCGATCGGGTGCAGCTCCACCAGGTCATAACCCGCCGAGACTACCGCGCGGGCCACATCCGGGCGGACATCCAGGCCAGGGCTGGTCTCAAACTCCAGGCCTCCATCCGAGCCGGCGCTGACTCTGGTCACACCCCGCACCTGGCTGACTACCCCTTCTAATCCATCCCCGTCTCCGCTGACCTTCAAGGCGACCCGCTGTGTTCCGGTTAAACGGGACTGCAGCTGTTCGGGTGAGTCCTCCGCCACAATGCGCCCCTTGTTGATAATCAACACTCGATCGCACACCTGTTGCGCCTCGGAGAGTATATGGGTAGAGAGTAAAACGGTTCGTTCCTGGCCAAGGTTCTGGATCAGGGTGCGCACCTCGCGAATCTGCGCCGGGTCGAGACCGATCGTCGGTTCATCCAGGATAAGAACTTCCGGCTCGTGCAGCAGCGCCTGAGCTAATCCGATTCGCTGGCGCATCCCCTTGGACAGGTTGGAGATATAACCATCGGCGCGTTCCTCCATATGCACGATTTCCAACACCTCATCCACCCGCTCCTCGCTATTCGACAAACGGCGCAGGTCGGCCATGAACTTGAGATACTCGTAAACCGTCATATCCGGATACAGGGGTATCGTTTCCGGTACATACCCAACCCTGCGGCGCACTTCTAACGATTGATCCACCACATCGAAACCGGCGATCCGAGCCCGTCCCATAGTGGGAGGCATGTAACCGCATAGAATACGCATCGTGGTGGTTTTCCCGGCCCCATTCGGCCCCAGGAAGCCGAGGATTTCCCCCTTCTCTGCATGGAATGTAAGGTCCTCGATCGCCCTGCGCAGGCCGTAATCCTTNGTCAGCCCTTCAACCTGGATCATTCAANTCTCCTTTCACGCAAAAAAGCACAGCAACCGTCATTAGGCGGCAGTGCATAAAAAGTATCTATTCAGCAATCGACCCGATCGNCAGTTCCCGTAAACTCCCTGCTCCGGGGATATCCTTTGTAAGGTTATACAACAAAAAAAGTAGCAAAGTCAAGCGGTTCTGGATGTTCTAAGCAAACGCTAATCTAATATGGGTGCATGTCAGTTTAGGGGCGCGGGCAAGTGAGAAAATAGAGCTATCCCCAGGCGTAGGAGGTAGCCATGAAACGAAGCAAGGCAGAGAAGCGAGCCCGCTTGCTGGCCAAAA
>C687J29651_10000198_pt1 | contig 23029 bp, 28 predicted proteins | sample RifCSP13_1_FD_29651 | JGI IMG/M metagenome (IMG submission 29651) | reverse complement strand
AATTCAACAATAGGAATCGTCATCTTTGGATTAATTTTGATTTTATTTAATATGGGTCAGACTGCAAATGCTGATGCATCTACTAAAGAAGATGTTAGTAGAAATGGAGGTGTATTTATTCCAGAAAATGAATTTATTGGATACGTTGATGTAGACGGTGTTTATACTGTTGTTGGTGCAATAAAAAATTCTGGGGATTTTCCAATTGTTCCAACAGTTCTTATACAAATCCAAGACGGTGAAAATCTGATAAAAAAATCATTCACGTTTGTTAATATTATGCCAGGACAGACTTTGCCATTTAAAGTAAAATTTCCTAATTTAACAAGCCCGTCTATTGTATTATTAGAACCAAAAATCTCTTATCTTCCTGGAACAGAACGCTCCATTCCTGTTGAAGTTCTTTACGATGATTCACTTATAAACATGAGGATGGACACCTAACGGGTCGCATAATTAACACTGGAGACCGTCCAATAACTAATATCAAAGTCTATGCATTAATTCATGGTCTTGATAATAAGGTTCTTGACATGGGACAAAGCATTGAAAGAATTGATCAAATTCTTCCTGGTGAGATAAAAGAATTTACAATGTATCCTGATGCGGCAATTACAGATCAAATTTCATACTATAGTTGTTTTGCAGTTGGTGACTCCACAGTAATTCCTCAATTTGCTATCAGAAATGGAGCCAGATTTGATTATCGTTATGATTCTTACACATGGTATTCTAACGCTAAATTCAATGATGAAGGGACCGAACTTTCAATGACAACTCTTAATAGCTTTCCACTTGAAACCTACGCAAATTTTGAATTCTCTGCTAGTTCAGAAGATGAAAAATTCCAAGTTTACGTAAATGAAAAACCAAAAACAAATATTCAAAGCAAAGATGAGTGGGGAAACTGGCACGTTGCATTTACGGTAGAACCAAGAGAATCTGGCAATGTTTTGATAACAGGGTTTTCAAAGGATTGGCAACCTCCAAAAGAAATTGCTATTCCTGATTGGGTTCGAAATAATGCAGCTTGGTGGTCAGAAGGCAAAATTTTAGATAGTGATTTTGCCTCTGGAATTGAATTTATGATAAAGGCAGGAATAATCAAAGTTCCAACAACTGAGAGTGGAGATATAACCGAAGAAAAGAAAATTCCTAATTGGATAAAAAACAACGCAGGATGGTGGGCAGATGATCTGATTTCTGATGACGACTTTGTAAAAGGAATACAATATTTAGTAGAAAATAAAATAATTAGAGTCTAGATTTAGATACAAAAGTTGAAAAATAAGTCTAAATTCATTTTTTGTAATAACTTCTCATAATGATTATATTCAGTGAATAAAGGCACCCTTGCATGGGATTTAGTGAATCTGTTTTAATTTGTGATCAAGTTAATCCAATTCTTAATAAAATCTTAAAAGAAAATGGATTGAATCTCACATATGAGCCAGAAATTACTCCAGAACAAATCAAAGAAAAGATTGGAGAATTTAATATTGTAATTGTCAGAAGTAGAACTACACTAACAAAAGAAATGATTGACAAGGCAAATAATTGTAAGATTATTGCACGTGTAGGTGTTGGGTTAGATAACATTGATTTGGATGCAGCCAAAGCAAAAAATATCAGGGTTATCAACGCAGTTGAAGGTGCAATGAATGCCGTGGCAGAACAAGTTTTAGGTTTAATGATATCTCTAGCAAGACAAATTCCACTAGCAGATAGAGAAATACGAAATGGAAATTGGCTCAAAAAAGAATTGATGGGAACTGAACTTAGAGGAAAATATCTTGGAATTGTAGGATTAGGCAACATTGGTAAAAAACTTGGGAGATTGGCCAAGGCATTAAACATGAATATTATTGGTTATGATGTAATTCCTATTGATGAAGAATTTTCAAAAGAGGTTGGCTTGATGAAAACTGATTTAGATACACTTTTGCAAAGCTCTGATTATGTTTCATTACATGTTCCATTGTTAGACTCAACATATCATCTCATTAATGCTAAAAAATTATCTACAATGAAAAAAACAGCAAATATCATCAATACTTCTAGAGGTGGAGTAATAGATGAAGAAGCGCTATATGATGCTCTAAAGAATGGTAATCTAGGTGGTGCAGCCTTGGACGTTTTTGAAAAGGAACCCGCTACTGGAAATAAACTTGCCACATTGCCAAACGTAATTTTAACCCCTCATATTGCAGCTCAGACAAAAGAAGCTCAGTCTCTAGCTGCAAATGTTATAGCAGAAAAGATAATACAGATCTTACGAGGCGTAATTTAAGATTGAATTCAAAAGTAGCCAGTCTTTCAATGTTTTTACTTTTGTTAATGCCATTTTCTGCTTATGCCGCAGCAGGTTCTGTTTCAGTAGATGTTGATGGCCAAGAATACGTAATCGGTATCGATACTGAAGGTGTAGAGGTTCAAAGTATTGAAGGTGATGGCGAACTTGCTTTGTTATTGACAGTTAATGCTACAGGTTCATCTGGAACTTTGGAAATTACTTTTGACAGGGAATTTTTTGATTCAACATTTCAGGGAGATGATGATTCATTTTTCGTGATTTTAGATGGTTTCGATGAAGCAGTTTTTGAGGAGACCAAAACTGATTCTACAAGAACCCTTTTGATTGAAATTCCATCAGGAACGCAGGAAATAGAGATTATCGGTTCCCACATATTGGATGGCACATTTGGTAAAATTCTAAGTGGAACTGAACCCGCAGTTACTGAAGAACCCGCAGTTACTGAAGAACCTGCAGTTACTGAAGAACCTGCAGTTACTGAAGAACCTGCAGTTACTGAAGAACCAAAAGTAATAGAAGAAGAATCTACCAAATGTGGTCCTGGAACTGTGCTAAAGGATGGTGCATGTGTGTTAGAAGATACATGTGGGCCAGGAACTCATCTTGAAGATGGTGTTTGTGTACTTGATAAACCTGGATCTAGTTCTTCAGCAGAACGTCCACCAATNAGTCAATTAATCTATGGAGCAGCAGCTGCTTTTGTAATTTCTTTTATTGTAATAATCTTCCTTTGGATTATTAGTAGAGGCAGCAGAGAACAAAAACAACTGCTTAAATAATTTTTTTTATTTCTTTTGTTCAAAGTTGTGCATAACTTTGTCGTATTCTTGTTTCATTTTTTTAAATTCGTTCTTTACAGCATTTAGCTCATTAAGAGTTGCTTGATTCTTTGAATTTAACAAAACTACAAGAGAATTTATTGCTCCGAAAATTTTCTCAGATTCATTTTTTGGTGCCAGAGATTTTAATTCTTTTTGTATACCTTCTGCTACATCCTCTTCTTTTTCTATTTCTGATTGGGGTGAATTTTCAATTGTTTCTACAAGTGCAATCTCTGATTTTATTCCATCTATCTGCTTGTCTTTATTTGTAAGTTCAACTTTTGCTTGATTAATTTGATTGGAAAAATGTTCTATTTTTTCTTTAATTAATTCACGTTCATTTTGTATTTGTTCTAACACTTTTTGTACATCGGCAACTTTTATTTTGTTGTAATCCATTCTATCTAACTGCTCTTTACTAGTATACTNTGGATTTAGAGCTGCNATATCATTATCAAATCTATCTTGTTTTGATACAATTTTATCAANATGATTTTTTTTCTCCGCTAAATGTGCATTTAGAAATTTCAAATACTGTGCTGTGTTNCTAAATTTATCTTTGAATTCTTTTGTTTTGTTGTTATAATTATCTTCCATCTTCACAAATTTATTTCTATTAAAAGTAATTGCTCTATCTGGGACTGCGATAATTTCTTCAGAAATAATTTTTTCTCCAATGGTTGGTTGAAAACGTGACCATGTATCATCATCAGGTTTTGCATTAAACCTGAAATCTGTAAGGTCGTCTGGAACATATGATTTTTTTCTGTTGATATGTTTTTTTTCCAAGATGATAAATTTTGATTACATATAATATGACTAGCTTGTAGTCACAAAAGGACAAACAACGATTAAGTGAATTTTAATCATTTAACTCAAGGAATTTTTTGTATGTCTTACCTGAACAGACATGCGTTCATGTTGAATTATTATAGATATTATTAGTATGCAAAGTTCAGATATTTTAGATGAAAGCCCTATTGTTAAGGAGCTTTCAAACGTTGCATCTCAAGCCTTTCATGAATTAGAGATAACAAAACAAAGTCTTAAAGAAAAAGAACTAGAATTAATAGAAATTGCTGAAATTTCTAATCAGAAAATACATGCAGCAGTAAAAACAAACCAAGATTTACAAAACAAAGTACAAATTTTAATGGATTTTTCTAATACTCTGGAAACAAAAAACAAAGAATTAGAACAGAAAAATAATGAACTTGCGATAAGAGAAAACACTTACAATAAATTAAATCATGAGCTCAAAGAACAATTGCTGAATGTTTCAAAAACAGAAAAAGATCTAGAGTTAAGAAAAAAATATTTAGAAAAACAAGTCGAATTAAAGACTGATGCATTAATAAAATCCCAAAAAATGGCTATAATTGGGGAGCTTACCTCTCGACTTGCACATGACTTGCGAAATCCACTGTCAGTTATTAAAACTGCACATGGTATAATGAAAGAAAAACCAAAGATGGATGTAAAACAACGACTAGAGTATAATGCTAGAATTGATAGGGCGCTACTAAGAATAATACATTTGGTTAATGATGTTTTGGGTTTTGTTAGAATTACAGATTTAGATCTCAATGAAACTTCTGTTAGATCTCTAATAGACTCTGCAATAGATTCTATCGATGTACCTAAACAAATTGAAATAATTAAACCAACAGATGATTTTAAAATTAATTGTGATTTTAGAAAACTTGAAGCTGTTTTTGCCAATCTATTAACTAACAGCATTCAAGCAATAGAGAATGAGGGTAAAATAGAATTACGATTAAGTAGTGATAAGGATTCAATAAAATTAGAAATTGAAGATACTGGATCTGGGATTCCAAAATCGATAATGCCAAAAATATTTGATCCATTATTTACTACTAAAGCTAACGGAACAGGTTTAGGTTTGGCAATATGTAAAACCATAATCGAACAACATGGTGGAACAATTACTGTAAAATCAAATCCAACTACCTTCACAATTATTCTTCCAAAGAATCAGTAAATCCTCATAAAATATGAATTAAAAATCTACTTTTCCAATAAAGAATATCATATTACAGATATTAAGGGGATTTTGATAGTGGCGATATGCCTCGTAATCAGGACCTGTTTGGTTAAACCTGTGGAAGGATAATGCTCCTAGCATTAGAGAAAAAGCTGTAGGTTGGCGTAAAGAAGACGCATTAACTAGAATTGAGAAACCTAGTAGAATTCAGAAAGCAAGAAGATTAGGGTATAAAGCAAAACAAGGAATTGTAGTTATTCGAATGCGTGTTGGAACAGGAGGCATGAGGAGGAAACGACCAAGATCTGGACGACGACCTAAACATCTTGGTGTGACAAGAATTAAGGCAGATGTGAGTATGAAAGAGGTTGCAGAGCGTAGAGTTTTGGAAAGACATCCAAATATGAAATTACTTGGTTCTTATTTTCTTTACAAAGATGGAATGTATTATTGGCATGAAGTTATTTTAGCTGATCCCTCTCATCCAAGAATTGCTAAAGATAAAGAGTTGCGCAAAAGAGTTATTCCTGCGTAGTAAAAGTTGCATCCACTATTTTTCTCAGTCATTTTATTACTTGTAGTTGTTCCTTCAGCATTCGGACAGATTTCAGATCGAACAGGTCTAAACCAAGATTTTACAATTGAAACTGGTGGATATGCTTTTACAGTTGACGTGACTTCAAATTTTAATGTTGAAGATGTAGAATTTAGTAGTGATGACAAACGGTTAACTTTTTACATTAACAGTGGGCTTGAAAATAATTTAGCAGAGATTCAAATTCCAAAAAATCTAACTAATGGAAATTTTACTTTCATGCTAAATGATCAAGAAATTTTTCCTATTGTAAAGACTAGTGAAAAAATTTCCTTTATCACTGTAGAATTTGAAGGATCTGGAAAAAACAAACTTGATATTATAGGAACCACTTATCTTCCAGAATTTTCTAAAATTGCTCCTTTGATTTTATTTGCATCACTTGTCGTTACAATTTTTGCTAGAAAAATAAAAAAACTTGGTAATTATTCATTTAACAAAGATTGAATCAGTGGCTCTAGTGCCCCATTTTGTCCAAATGAAACATCTCTGAGAATCCCTTTTCTGTCTACAACAATTGTGGAGGGTGTTCCATTAAGGGAATACTCTTCAAATGTTTCCGCAGAATATTCTTTAGATTTTAAATATTCCTTGACTCTGTGAATTATTTGGCTTCTATAATCTTCTGACTGGGAATCAAAATCTGGAATTTGCTTATTAATAAAATTCTTAATTCTTAATTCGCTAATATCGTCAGTTTCTTTAACTAAAGAATCCATTCCAACAGGAAAAGGTATTTTGTAAGGTAATTTGCTATCGTTTAGTTTTCCATATTGACTTAGTCCTTCTTTTGTATCTCCAATTACTTCTCCTGTTTTTAGTAAAAGTTCAAGATTTTCTTTGGTGTTTTTATCAAAATCTTCAAAGGCAGTAGCTACGCCTAGAACGGTTACTCCTTCTGAATGATATTTGTTATAGATATTAATTGCCTCGGGAATTCCATAGAGAAAACAACCTGGACAATTTACCTGGAAAACTTCGACTAGGACAATGTGATCCTTTTCTTTATCGAAATTTGTGGGTAATCCTTGAATCCATTGTGAAACTTTGAGGTTTGGGGCCTTTTCACCTATTTTTACACTCACAATAATTTTTGCTTGAAAATCTATTAAATAGATAACTATCTTGAAAATCTAACTAATAGAATAATATAGGCGGCAAAAATTTATTCATAAATTGAGTGTAGTTACTGAAGACAGATTAAGACTTTTTTCTGAAATGGAAGAAAAATATGAACAAAAAGATGCAGATTACTTTGTAAAACTAATAGTTCATGATGATTTTGTTATACGAACACGTGCTACCTGCATTCTTGTTGATTTAGGAGGTGAGGATAAAGTCCAACATGTTGCCAAAGTTCTCAGAAATGATTCAAATGAGTTAGTAAGACACGAAGCTGCTTTTTCACTTGGCCAAATGGGTTACAGTAGTGGAATAAAACCACTTGAAGATGCAACTAAAAATGATCCTAGTATGTTTGTCCGTCATGAAGCTGCAATAGCGCTTGGCGTCATCGGTTCAAAAGANGCNATNCCNACACTTGAGGAAGCGTTAAAAGATCCTGACAAGCCTGTAGTAGAGTCAGCAGTTGTTGCATTATCCAACATTGACTTTATGGATAAATTAAGCAAAAACGAAAAATTTGCAAAACTAACTGGTGGCTAAAGAGCAGTTACTTTACTTTCTAGTTCTGTTGACTCAAACTTGTAGATTTGTTCAACATTAGAATCCTCAAAGATTTCAGATTCATGCGTAATTATGATAAACTGCATTGGATTTTGAGCATTTGTAAGATTCGACAACTGAGACAAAACCTCAACGAGCGCCTTTCTACGTTCAGCATCAAGGTGAGTTGTAGGTTCATCAAGAATCATTAAATTAAGATTTGATGCCCCAAGTAAACTTGCCATTCCTAACCTTAAAGCCAGTGCAATACTTACTTGTTCACCACCACTAAGAGACTCTAAATCCAAAACTTCTTTCTTAGAAAAACATGTAATTATAACATCTCTCGTTTTTTCTTTAAGTAATATTCTTTGAATTTTTGTATTCAACAAAGTAAGATATTCAGATGCTCTTATGGAAATTGTATTAAGAGCCCATGAACGAAGACTCGTTGCTACCGGTCCGTCTCTGTTAAATACATTAGTTTGTATAGAATTAAGCTCCTCGGAATAATTTCTTACAACTCTGAGTTCCGATATTACGTTTTCAATAATTTTGATCTGACTTTCATTTTTGTTTATGTTTTCAGATATAGCTCCTAACTTTTGGTCAATCTGTGAAAGATTAGTTTGCATGTTATTCATAGAACTTTTAAGATTTTTAAACTCAGTCTCATCAAATCCTTTTGTTTCTTCTTCTAATTTAGAAATTGAATTGAAAAGCATTTTTGTATGTGAATCAAGATCAGCAACTTCCATTAAATTTCCAGATGTAATTGTAAGTGGAATTTTTTGTGTATTTTTTTTCTTTAATTCAATTTCTTTTTGTATTATTTTTAATTCATTTTGATCTTTGATAGAATAAGCTCGAAGTATTGCTTGGGCTTCTCTTATATTTTGAAGTTTTTCAGAAAACTCAATCCGTTCAGCATTGTAACTTTCTAGCTCTTTTTCTAATGAATTAATCTCTTTTTCTATTGTTGCTATTTCCTCTTTCAGATGTTTTTCTTGAAACAATGGATTTAATTTATCAACAATAGAATCACACACTGGACATTTATTGTCTTTGAGCTGAAGTTTTGTGGCTAGGGATTGTTTTTCAATTAGAGATATCTTTTGATTTGTTAACTGTTGAATCTTTTTTTGAGAATCAATTATTTCTACTTCCACATTTTTGAGTTCAGTTTCTAGTTTCTGTTTTGGTTCAACATGTTCAAAACACCCTTCACATTCACGAATTTTACGTTCTTTTTCATTAATTTCATGCTGAATTTCTTTAATTGCCGCTTTGGCGTAGGTAGAAAGTTCATTTCTTCGTGACTCTAGCTGGTTTATTTTATCAATCTTTGGAGCTTCAATCTCAAACTTTATCCTAAGATCTGCACTTTCTTTTTCATATTGATATTTTTTTGATAAGTATTCTTTTTTGAGCGGTTTTAATTCTTTTAATTCATCATAAAATTTTTCTAAATCTTTTGATAAAATTTCAATCTGTGTGTCATCATAACCTATATTTTCTCTTATATTTTCACGAAAGTCTTTGGAAATAATTTTCATTGCTTCTGCAGCAACATCTAATTTATCAATACCAATAATTGCATTGAGAAGTTCCTTAAACTCTTTTGGTTTTGCTTTGATAATTGCGTTGAGCTCACCTTGTTGTACTATGGATGCAATCTTTAATTTTTCAAAATCTAATCCTATTCTCTTTTCTACTTCTGATGTCATTGATTCCCCAAACTGCTTTCTTTCTCCAGCCGCAATTTGAATCCAATTTCCATTAACATTTTCAGAAAATTTTGCTGCTAATCCTCCTTTTGTGTCAATCTTTCTCTCCGCTCGATATTGTTTTCCATTTACATTAAAAGTAACTTTAGCAAATGCATGATTTGTTCCTCTTTTGATCAAACCCTTGTTTGATTTTCTCGTGTGTTGTCCAAACAAAGCAAATGTAATTGCATCAATAATGCTAGATTTTCCTGCACCATTATTTCCAACAAATACAGTAACTCCCTTATCAAACTCTAATGTTGTATCTGAATGTGATAGAAAATTTCCTAATTCAACTGCTGTAATCATTTCTGTTTTTCCTTTTTGAATCTCTTATAGTCTTCAATTACTATCTGTGTAGCATCTTTAAGCTGCTTTGAAGATAACAGTGGCAGTAATTCTTTTACTGCAAAAGATGCGAGCTGTTCTGAACCAAGAGCATCTATTGAAAGTCTGAATAATTCTTCATCAATCATGTTAGGTCTCTCCAAGAAGACAGATGAGTCAATACCCTCCTTATTGATAATACTCCAAAAACATCTCAAAGAAAGAGAATTTAGGCGTGAAATTTGTGCCTGAATTACTTCTGTTTCTATTTTTTCTCCATGTATTTTTAGTTCAACTATGGGTTTGCGCTCAAAATTCACTAGTTTTTCTGAAATTTCATCTACTGATTTGATAAGATCATCATATATCATCTTGAATGAAAACTGTGGTCTTGTATCAAGCTCAATCCAATTCGATTTTGCCTCCGCCCCAGAAATGTCCACTTCAAAGAATCCTTTTTTTGTTTCCTTGATTCCTTCACTTGTTGTTAATTCTATAGAACCAGGATATGCAATTGGACCGTTTAGATGATTGAATTGTTTTATGTCATGGTCATGCAGGTGACCCATTGCATAGTATGTGAAGTTTTTTGGAAGATCAGTTGACAATAATTCTCCTGCATACTTGTTAAATTCAGTTATTCCTTGATGCAACACAAGAATCTTATGTCCTGAATGGTTCTTTGCAATTTCATCAATCTCTGAAAACTTTTCTTCAAATTGCGGAATCTCACTTTTTCTCATCTTGTCAAATCCTGCCAAAAGTATGTTTTTGTATTTTATCGGTTTTCCTTGACCGATATATCGTGAAAATTCCAAATTATGATATACATATGGAATTGGCGTTGTACGGATTCTACTGATATCATGTTCTCCTAATACGAAAAATGAATCAATCTTGTTTTGTTTTAATCGTTTTAATGCATTTGCCATTTGAACTATTGCGGTTCCATTAGGATTAGGAAAATGAAAAATATCTCCTGCAAAAATGACAAAATCAACATGATCTTTTATTGATGTGTCTATTGCTTGATTGAATGCATGGTATACATCTTGTTCTCTTTCTTCTGAACCATACTGTACGAGACCTAGATGCGTATCTGAAATATGTGAGAATATCATTTAATCCAACAACAGATCTTTTTGAACTAACTGCTGAGTTGATTCTACTGCAATTTCACTCATCTTTTCAGCTTTTGCCCATTCACTTACTGCACTTTGGTCTCCCCCCATTATCTTCTCTTTTACTTCTTCAATGTGGACTAGAGATGGAAGATTTACCCACTGGCCTACCATAATAGAATCCCCTACATTAAGTGAAGTGAGCTGACTGATAAGCTCACGGCTTGTAGATTCTGTAGCTGAGGCAATTTGGTGTTGGTCATCTTCTTGGATTATTTTCATTATGGCAAAGGAGCCCATCTGACTGAGCACATTCAAATCCACACTTCGCGGTCTCTGAGATACTATTCCCAAACCCATGCCAAACTTGCGACCTTCTCTAGCTATCTTTGCGGCCCAATATTTCGCACCAGTATCATGTTCCTTGGGAATAAAGACATGTGCCTCTTCAATTATCACAAAGATTGGTGAATTGAATCTGTAGGTTCCTAGTTTTTTTGATTTACCATGTCTTGCTAGACTTGCATCTTTTCTGTCTTTGAGAAGCTGTTGCAGGTAAAATGCTAATGCGACATTAGCCTGTTTTTCACTAAGTTCTGAAATATTCAAAATATTTGCTCGACCTTCCTTGATGAAACTGATTGGATCCCCCATATCAGGATCTAAAATTTCTCCAAATCTTCTCTGAGCTTCATCAATGATATCTTGTACTCTATATGCCGAATTTCTGTATTCTTTGAATTTTTTATCTTCCGAGTTTACAATGAATTCAACTTCTTCTTCAAGTTTTGTCCAAAATTCTTTTGATTCTTTTACTTTATTGGTAAAAGCCATTCTCAAGACTCTTTGTTGAACATTTGCACTATCTCTAATCTCTAAAACTTCAGAAAGTTGTTCATGATCAAGAAGCCGTGGATTAATTTTTGCATCAACTACATTGATTTTCGGAATGTTAAGAGAAGTATAATCATTATGATAATCAAAAATTACAACAGTTCCTTTAATCTTTGCAATCTCTTTTGTAAGCAATGACACAAGGTTACTTTTTCCCATTCCAGTCATTGCTAAAATTCCCAAATGTCTTGAAACAATTTTGTCAAGATTAACACATGCATCAATTGTTTGGTTTCGAAGAAGATTTCCTATTTTTATCCAACCCTCTTTTGAAGGACTAAATATTGTTTCCAAATCTTGTTTTGTTGGTTGTATAATGGAAGTACCTGGGATGGGTGGCACAGCAGGAATGATAGATTGACCTCTTTGAAGTTTATCTAAAAATCCCAAGATTCCAATATGCGCAGTATATGTTTTGTCTCTTCTATTCATTTCAGCAATCTCAATGCTTTCTGCAGCCTCATCAAAATTACGAACATCAGCAAATGCTGCACTAGACACTGATGACTTTTCAACTAAACCTAAAATCCTTCCTTCATCTGAATCAATAATGACATACTCGCCAACAGATACAGGTCTAGATGCAAGTGCAGTAACGAAGGTTGGTTTTGATTCTCCAATTACATATCCAATGTTCAACCTAAAACCTCCCTTGAACCAACTTCGTTGCTAAGCCCCAAAAGACTTACCATCTTTGAAAGTTCCCTATCAGAAATTTTACAGTTGTTGTGTGCTAGTTTTAGAGCATAAGGATACCCTCCAACACTATTCGTGAAGATCTTATTCATTACTGATTTTATCTCATCTTGATCATGATTTTCTCCCAAGAATTCAAGCTTGATTATTGGAGTTGAATCACTTAATCTAACAAAGGCCGATGAAATAATTTTGTCTTTTCCATATTTTTTTTCAACAAAAGTTTTACTAAATCCTGGATTTTTAGTCACGTGATTATAATAAAAAATATCTCCAGCGAGTGAACCCAATCTCTCAAACTGTTTTTTGGTGTTTGATGTCTTTGAAATAAAAATAACATTATCATTCTTTTTCATCGCTTTTACTATCGCAGTATCCAAAGATGATTGACGTGTCATAAACTGAGAGTGAAGTGATCCATCCATTAGAACCAAATCAACTAAATCAACACTTTGCTCACATGCCTCAATCTCCATCTTACTTGCAATTCTTGAAAGCTCAACATCAGAACCTAATCCAGAGTCATGACAATCTACTAAGACTTCGCCATTTGATTTAATCGAGACTGCAGTAACTGCCCAAAGCTCAATTCCCTGGAACTTGGTGTTGTTAAAACTACTGTCAATCCCAGCTGTAACTACTTGTTCTTTGGTAGGTGAATAATCTATCCAGTTTTCCTTTGCTTTTTGTAATATCTGTTCAAATTTTGGCCCTTTTAAGACTGAAAGCATTTGGTCTCTATTTTTTATAGCATCTTTGTAAACTGTATTTAGCACACGAATACTTTGTTGGATTAAATAAAATCTTTAGGTTATACCGAACTTTAGCTAATAATAGACTACAATTAATTACAAGAAATCACTAAATCGTACAGCATGAAGAAAATTGGCCTTTTAGGATGCGGAGCAATAGGAACTCAGATAGCACTAGCTATAGATTCAGGGAAAATTCCAGCTCAACTAACCCAAATCTATGACCAATCAAAAGAATCCTCAGAGAAGTTAGTATCAAAACTAAAAAACAAGCCAACTATAGTTGAAAACTCGCATCTCTTATCATTAGGCCCAGTCGATCTAGTAGTAGAAGCAGCATCCCAACAAGCAGTAAAAGATGTAGCACTATCTATCTTACAAAATAAAAAAGATATTATGATAATGAGTGTTGGTGCACTTTTGGATGAATCAATTTTTGAAGTATTAACTAATGCATGCAAAGAATTTAAAAAACAAATCTATTTGCCATCAGGTGCTATTGCAGGCCTGGATGCAATAAAATCAGTCAAAGACGAGCTTGATTCTTTAACTCTAGTTACTACCAAGCACCCAAGATCACTCAAAGGAGCAAAATTTTTTGAAACCTCTGATATTAATCTAGATTCAATTAAAAAACAAACTACTATCTTTGAAGGCAATGCAGCCGAAGTCGTAAAACTATTTCCTGCAAACATCAATGTAGCTGCACTTTTGAGTCTTGCAGGATTAGGTAGCAAAAACACCAAAGTAATGGTAATCGCAGATCCTAATACCAATAAAAATACGCATGTAATTCAAGCTCAAGGAAAATTTGGAAAAATCTCAATTACCGTTGAAAACATTCCAGACCAAAATAATCCTAAAACAAGCAGATTGGCAATTCTTTCTGCAATAGAGCGTTTACGCGAAATATGCACAGATGATATCAGAATTGGAACCTAATTTGGCAAATATTGCCATTATAGTGAATTTTGCCGAATTTTTATGATACCATCTTATTCTTTAAATTGTTAAAAAACTAATTTTTTCGATCATGCTAGTTCAACATGCAACACAACTCAAAGAAGAGATTCTCAAACTCAAAAAACAAAAAGATGTAGTCATCTTAGCACATAACTATCAAGTACCTGATGTCCAAGATGTAGCTGATTTTGTTGGAGATTCTTTAAGTCTATCTAGACAGGCAGCTAAGGTAGAAAACAAGACAATATTGTTTTGTGGAGTCCATTTTATGGCAGAGACTGCTGCGATTATCAGCCCTCAGAAGAAAGTATTGATTCCTGATTTAGAAGCTGGATGCTCTCTATCTGATTCTATAACTGTAAACGATTTAAGAAAATGGAAAAAAGAACATCCAGGTGCAATTTCCGTTGGTTACGTTAACACTACAGCTGAGATTAAAGCAGAACTTGATTATTGTTGTACCTCATCTAACGCAGTCAATGTAGTCAAGGCAATCCCAGAAGATAAAGAAATTCTCTTTCTCCCAGATATGTTCTTGGGTTCTTATGTTGCAAAAATGACAGGAAGGAAAAATATGTACATTTGGGCAGGAGAATGTCACGTACATGCCGGAATTAGTCCATCTGACGTCCACAAAAAACTTGATGATCTTGTTAATGCCGAGTTTGTTATACACCCTGAATGTAGTTGTACCACATCAATGCTATATGATGTAGCATCTGGCGATTACAAAAACAGACAGGTTCAAATTCTGTCAACTGAGGGTATGATGAATTATGTAAAAAATTCCAGTGCACAACAATTTGTTGTTGCCACGGAAACAGGAATCCTGTATAGGATGAGACAACAAAATCCAGGAAAAACCTTTGTTCCTGCCTCAGAAAAAGCTGAATGTCAATACATGAAAATGATTACACCTGAAAAGGTTTACAACTCATTGATGGAAGACAAATACGAAGTAAAAGTTCCTAAAGAAATAGCAGATAAGGCACGTCTTGCTATTGAAAGAATGCTTTCTGTCAGCTAATTTTTTTAAAAATAATTACTAGGGGAGTTCAGGTGCAGAAATAAGTTGATATTCGTTCCCATCCTGATCTTTAATAGTACTCATCGTCCCACCCCATTCTTGTTTTTGTGGTTGGGAGATATTCACACCTTTTGCTTTGAGTTCTGCAAAAGTTCCTTGAATGTCGTTTGTGTAAAACCACAATCCTGTTGGTGTACCAATTGATCTCTTTGCAGCATTAGCAACTTCGGGTGGCATAATTTGGGGATTTGGTTCCATCAAAGAAATCGTACTTTCAGAATTTGGAGGAGCTACTTCTAACCATCGCATAGAGCCAAATTGCATATCTACTTTTTTTTGAAGACCAAGTTTATTCACATAAAATTCTAGTGCAGATGCTTGATTAGATACCATTACTACTTTACCGCCAATTGTATCAATCATAAATTAATTGCATAACTATCACATATAATCATTAACTCTAGCCTCTATGGTATTTCCAAACTAAAATCAATTCCAGTAACAGCATTTGTAATTTCTCCAACCGAAATCATATCTATCCCAGTTTTAGCATAAACCCCTACATTTTTTTCATTAATTCCCCCAGATGCTTCTAGTTTAACATGTTTACGAAGTTTAGATTTTTTTAGTCTGTTAACCGTATTGATAATTTCTTTTGGTGAAAAATTATCAAGCATAATTATATTTACTCCTGTACTTGCTGCCAAAAGTGCATCTTCTTGATTCTCAACTTCCACTTCTATTTTTTTATATTTTTTTCGAGCTTTGATAATCAATCTTAGTAATGAACCTGCTACAGCTATATGATTATCCTTTATCATTATCATTTGATCTAGTGACATTCTATGTTTTTCTCCTCCTCCAATTTTTACTGCTTCTTTATCAAAAAATCGTAATCCTGGCGCAGTCTTTCTAGTGGCATAAAGTTTTACTCTGGGATTAACAGCATTAATTTTTTCAACAAGTTTTTTAGTTTTTGTTGCAATTCCACTCATTCTTGATAATAAATTCAGAGCTGTTCTTTCACAAGAAAGAACTGATTGAGCAAAACCTGTTATCTCTAGTATTGTTTGATTTGGTCTTGCCTTATTCCCATCCTTTTTGATTATTCGCACTGTACATCCTTTAGATAAAAAAATCTCCTTTACGTAATTTACTCCTGCAATAATTCCATCTTGTCTTGAAATTATTCGAGCCTTTATTTTTTTTCTCGGTAAGAGATTGCTCGTGATATCTCCTTTTCCTAAATCTTCAGATAAAAATTTTGCAAGATCTTTTTTTGGACGATTGTCCAACTTATGTTACCTTTAATGCGTATTTTCCTTTTTGGGTAATTCCCAAAGTTTTGGCAATGTGTGAGTTTTCTGGATCTACAATTAATGCTACTCCATTCCAGTCTGGCGTGAGATCTGATGATTTGCATACTGGACAAACCTTTCCAATAGTAACATATTTGCACTTTCTACATGCCATTTCTCTAACCATATCTATTTTTCCTTTACTTCAACTGGTTTTTTTTGCTTGTCTGCTTCTTTCTCTTTAGTTTTTTCACCAGATTTTGTATCACTTGATTTTTTAATTTCTTCAGCAATCCATTCATCTGCTCCCAAAAACGGCTGCCTACATGTAATTCCAATCTTTCCCATAGATGCAGCCTTTCCCAACGACACAGCAGTAATTCTAGTTCGTATTGTAGACCCTACTTTTAAAGTTCGACCACTTTGATTAGCAAGTATTACTCCTGACTGAACATCGCTTTTTAGATAATCATCCATGACTTGTGAAAGATGTAAAAGTGCATCTGTAGGACCAATCCTTACAAAAGCTCCAAAGTCTGTAATGTCGACAAGCTCTCCTTGGACAATTTCTTGAAGTTTTGGATAAAATGTTAAAGCATCAAATTCTACTATGTGATAAGTTCCACCATCACCCGCAATCATTTTTCCCATCGATTCTACCTTTGCGTCCATAATCATTATGATGTATCCCAAATCTGCATTGATCATACTTTCGTATTTTGACTTTAAGATATTGAGTGCAGCCTTCTTGAGTGTGGTACCAAACAAGCTTGGTGGAATTCTGACAACATCTTGTAAGGTAGATATAGAAAACAACTGTGCAGTCCTTCACAGATTTGAATTTATGAATCTTTGGGTAAAAATTACTAAATTTTAATATCTTCTAGTATAAAATTCAAAAAAAGGCCAAATTATTCTCAAGTTTTGGAATAAGCTGACTTATCTTTAAATAATGTAAATAGGATTTTTTTATCCATGGTTGGCGTTGATCAAGTTTTAGAAAAACTCAGTACTGTAATTGATCCTGATCTTAAAAAAGACATTGTCTCTATGGGTATGATAAAAGATTTGGAACTTAACTCTGGCAACTTGAAATTCACCCTTGAATTAACTACCCCGGCATGTCCTTTCAACGTAGAAATCGAAGATGATGTTAGAAAAGTCATTGGTGAACTTGATGGAATTAATAACTTTGACATGAAAGTTACTGCAAAAGTTATGGAAGGACGTTCACTTGATGCAGATACTGCAATGGCAACAGTGAAGAACATCATAGGCGTGGCAAGTGGAAAGGGCGGAGTAGGAAAATCAACTGTCTCTCTTAATTTAGCATTGGCATTATCTCAAACCGGTGCTAAGGTTGGTCTACTAGACGCAGATGTATACGGTCCAAGCATACCTTTGATGTTAGGTATGGATAAAGTTAACATGGAAGTAGCTGACAATAAACTTCAACCTGCAGAATCAAACGGACTAAAAGTTGTTTCATTTGGATTTTTTGCCGAACAAGAACACCAAGCAGCAATTTACAGAGGACCAATTATCTCTGGTATCTTAAAACAATTTTTAGTTGATACAAACTGGAGTGATCTTGATTATCTTATTGTAGATCTTCCTCCAGGAACAGGAGATATACCACTGACTCTTGCTCAAACTATTCCGATAACTGGGATTCTAGTTGTAACAACCCCCCAAGATGTTGCAAGTAATGTAGCAGTAAAAGCACTTGGAATGTTCAATAAACTTAATGTTCCAATACTTGGAGTTGTAGAAAATATGAGCTCTTTTGTTTGTCCAAACTGCAATGAAAATCATTATATTTTTGGTCAAGGTGGAGCAAAAAAAATTAGTGAAAAATACAACATTCCATTTGTTGGAGAAATTCCTCTAAACTCTGGTATCATGGAAGGTTCTGATAAAGGAAAACCAGTTATGATCACAGCTCCTCAATCTCCTAGTGCTGAAGCTTTTAGGAAAACTGCAAAAAATATTGCAGCACAATGCAGTATTCTTGCAGCAAGGCTTCAAGAAGAAATGAAAGCAGAAGCCACACCATCAACAAACTAGGGAAAAAGATTCTTGTGAAATTACCCGAAAACCTTCGTAACCAACTAAAAACTCCATTTGGAATTCTTCTACCTGATAGCCAAGTAACTAAAGAAAATGTTTTGAAACATATCTCCTCTGATTCCTTCATCATAACAGTTGGGGATGCAACTACAGAAAAGATGTTAAAATTTGGAATTACTCCCTCATTGCAAATAATTGACGCTTTAGAAAAAAGATCCAAACGAGAGCCTCCATCTATAGATATGGTGGCTACCCTCATATCCTGTAATAACCCTGCAGGTGAAATCACTACTGAAAGTATAACAGCAATAAAAAATTCATTCAGATCAAAACCACCTGTTAGAATTACCATTAATGGTGAGGAGGATCTATTAGTAATCCCAGTATGCCTCTACGCCCCAAACAATTCTGTTGTAATGTATGGACAACCAAACGAGGGACTAGTTATAGTTCAAATTGAAGATAAAATAAGAAAAAAAACACAATTAATACTTGATTCTATGAATTAATGGGGTATGATGAGACGGTGGCTGTATGATTAATGATTACACTACTAATATCTCTGACCCTATTGATTCATCTTTAACCGAATCAAAATGAACAAACTTTGAAGCTAGAATTGACATTTATCAATATACCATGTTTTGATAAAAAGCCTACATGAAGTTAGATCCTGAAATTAAACTTGAAATATTTGAGAAGGTTGGAATTTATTCTAACAGATTCTCTATTCCAGAACCAAAAGTTCTACTTACAACAAGAGAGGTTTTAGATATGCCAAAGGAAATGACAGAAGGAAGAAGAACCTCTGCTTACAAATACTATGGGGTCTCTTACTTACGACAAAACTTAATTTTCATAAATATTAAGAAGATTTCTGATGACAAATCATTAGACAATACAATTGTACATGAGCTATCCATATGCGGTTCCCATACCTAAGTCACGGAAAACGATTTAACAAACTTGTAAGACAAGGACTGAGAGGAAAAACTTTTCCTCCTTACAAAAAAAGAAAATGAAAACTTTACCATTTTTCTATCAATGATTTATATTTAACACAAATAGGCATGGTATAAAATGGAAATCCAAGAGCTTCTACCTATAGGAGCTGCCATTGTATCTTTTATTGTAGCAGCTGGTTTTGCTGCATGGGTCTCTAAACAACAAGCAGGAACAAAAGAGATGGTGGATATCTCAAATGCCGTAAAAACTGGTGCATCTGCTTTTCTGAAACGAGAGATGAAAATTATCATTCCTATTGCTATTGCTTTATCTGTAATTATTGGCCTATTTCTTCAATTATCAAATGGGATTGCCTTTGCAGTTGGTGCAGGACTTTCAGCTGTAGCTGGAATAATTTCATTAAAAATCACTGTCAAGGCTGCAGTACGATCAGCTAATGCTACTCAAATTGGTCTTGGGAAAACATTTGCTTTAGCATTTAGAGGTGGGGCTACTGTGGGTTTGGCAGTTCCAGCTATGGCACTATTAGCAATTACATTACTATATCTTGTCTACCCTAATCCAATTACTATTGCAGGAGTAGGGATAGGAGCTAGCCTTATTGCACTTTTCATTAGAATTGGTGGAGGTATTTTTACAAAAGCTGCAGATATGGCTGCAGACCTGGTTGGAAAAGTTGAGGCAAATATTCCTGAAGATGATCCAAGGAATCCTGCAACAATTGCAGACAATGTAGGTGATAATGTAGGTGATGCAGCAGGCATGGGTTCAGATGTATACGAGTCCTATATTGTAACTATTCTTGCATCAATCTTAATTGCTGCGCTTATTGGCTCTCCTGAGAATTTTCTATATCCAATTTTAATTGGAGCATCAGGTATGATTGCATCAATAATTGGGGCTGCGTCAATAGGTACTAAGAAAATTACAGATGTCATGAAACCACTTACCAGAGCTTTTTTTATTTCCGCAGGAGTTGCAATCGCATTAAACTTTGTCTTCACTTATTTGTATCTTGGTCAAACGAATCTAGCATATACCCTGTTTGGTTGTACAGTAATTGGTGTTATACTAGTTCCAATAATTCAAAGAATTACTGACTACTATACAAGTTACAAATTCCCTCCTGTTAGAGAAATTGCAGATTCTGCAAAATGGGGATATGCATCTCTTACATTAACTGGAATAATCAAAGGCATGCAGTCCACAGGACCCTTTATGATTACCTTGATTCTAGCAATCATTATTTCATTTGCATTAGCATATTCTGCATCACCGGATCCTTCCCAAGCTCTACTTTATGGAATCTTTGGAACTTCTCTTACTGCTATGGCAATGTTGAGTCTAGCTGGAATCGTTCTAAGCATCGATGCATTCGGACCTATTGCTGACAATGCAGGTGGAATTGTTGAGATGACTGGAATGGGTGAAGAGAATCGTAAAATAACTGATGAAATTGATGCGGTTGGAAATACTACAAAAGCAGTTACCAAAGGATTTGCTATAGCCAGTGCTGGATTGGCAGCTTTAGCGATGATTCAGGCATTTCAATTCGAAGCAGCACATACATTTGAAACCGTTTTTGATTACAGCCTTTCAAACGTAACTCTAATTGTGGGACTTTTAGTAGGTGGATTAATTCCATTCATAATTACTGGACAATTAATCAATGGTGTATCTAGAGCAGCTTCAAAATTGGTTGACGAAGTTCGACGTCAATTCAAAAATGATCCTGAAATTTTGACTGGTAAATCAAAACCCGATTATGCAAAATGTGTTGATATTGCAACAGTAGCTTCAGTTAAAGAATTATGGAAATCTGCATCAATTGCAATTGCAGCTCCAATAATTCTCGGAATTATCTTAGGCCCGCCTTCTGTCGTAGGCCTATTAATGGGAGCAGTGGTAACTGGAATTCCTCTTGCATATCATCTTGCAAATACTGGCGGTGCTTGGGATAATGCAAAAAAACTCATTGAAGTTAAAGGACAAAAAGGCACAGAAGAACACAAGGTGGCAGTAGTAGGTGATATAATCGGAGATCCCTACAAGGATACTGCAGGCCCTGCATTGAATACTGTAATAAAACTACTCAACACTATCGCAATTGTATTTGTACCAATATTCGTTGGACTAATAGTGCTAGGTCGATAAGTCTTCAGACTTTTTTTCATCTACTATTATAGTCATGTCAAGCTCATCAATTTGAGATTCGATTGCTTTTCTGAGCGAATCATTATGTTCTGAACAGAATTTAAAGAAACCATCAACTGTTTCAAAACAACCACAGACCCATCTAGTTTTTTTGTCTCCTTCAACGGATAATCTTGCATAAGGATGTAATTCCATATGTTATTTGATAACGTATGTATAAAAAAAGTTTACAATATTTCTTTAAAAAATTAAAAAAATTTATGGACAGCCTTCCATCTTTTGGATGAAAAATCCATCTTTTTCAATTGCCTGCGCAACAGGTTCAGGAGCCCCTTGGGAATGACAAAATTGGCATTCTTCTGTTGTGACTTTGGCGTCCCCTTCTCCTATGGTTAATAACCACTTTTTTGCATAATCAATTGCTTTTTGATGGTCTTGTTTGTTTGTGATTACATCAAAATGCATTGTATGGCCATCGGCTGCCTTGACGTATGTATCATATACATGAATTTCCATGTCATATATTGAAAGTAAGGGATATTTATTTCAAAGAATTATGTCAATCGTGAAACACAAGATTGAAGTTGAGATTCCAAAATTAAATAACATAGATTTAGAATTAGATGATACTACCTCTCCAAAAACAGTAAAATCATTTCTAAAAAACTTACCTTTTACAGTAGGAACGAACTTGTGGGGCGAGGAAGTCTATACTGATGAATCTCAAATAGATATGGGAGAAGAAAATGCAAAACCTACCGTAGAATTGTTTGATGTAGCCTATTGGCCCACAGGTAAGGCAATCTGTTTATTTTATGGACCAACTCCTATCGGAGATAAGAATGAGATTAGACCATATTCTCCAGTTAATATAATTGGAAAAATACTAAACGCTGACAAGAAAATTTTATTAGAATTAAAAAATGGAACTAAGGTTACTTTTAGGAAAAAAAATTCTACCTGATAATTGGTATCTCTATTACTTTAGATTCAAACATGTAAGCTTTGAAACTCTTTGTAATGTCTGAGAAAATCACCCATGCAACTGGATTAATCTCCATAAATTTTTTATCAGTTGCAGAGGGATATGGATCTGAGCTAGGATGGGAATGAAAGATGCCGATTACGTCCAATCCCTTTTCTTCAGCCTCTTTATAACCAAGAATCAATTGTTCATTAGAAATTGTAAAATTTACCTGGTGACTCTTCAACATTTTCTGCAAGAAATACATCTCTAACGATAAGTTTATCGTTTTCTTTCTTTCCAAACAATAATGCACATGATTCGTTTGGCTTCTTATCAGTAGCCTCTTTAAAAAGAAATTGTCGTTGTACTTCTGTTAAAACTAATTGCAAAACTATTCGGTAGTAACTGAACCTGTCATCCATGGGTGTACAATGCAGTAATAATCAACTGTTTCTGCAGAACTAAATGTGTGCTCAAACGATGAACCTGCATTAAGAATACTAGAGTCAAATATTCCTGATGGCCCTAATTCTAGAGTTCCGCTAGTAACAGTGTGTATCATCTCATCATTATTTGTCCACTTTACAGTGGTTCCAATAGAAACTGTAATGTCTTGTGGATCATA